>Ga0105048_10000994_pt1 | contig 45641 bp, 36 predicted proteins | sample MAT05_FD_78382 | JGI IMG/M metagenome (GOLD analysis project Ga0105048, IMG submission 78382) | Freshwater microbial communities from Lake Fryxell liftoff mats and glacier meltwater in Antarctica - MAT-05 | ecosystem: Environmental > Aquatic > Freshwater > Ice > Liftoff microbial mat | place...
ACATCGCTGCGCGATATGAGCAGGCCCCGAGCCCGTCGCCGCGCCGCGCTTCGCGCCGCGCCCGCGCGCTGCGCGGCCTGGATCAGTTGGTCTGCGCCAACTGCTCCAGGATCGCCGGGTTTTCCAGCGTCGAGATGTCCTGTGTGATGGCTTCGCCGCGGGCGACCGAGCGCAGCAGACGGCGCATGATCTTGCCCGAGCGTGTCTTGGGCAGGTTGTCGCCGAAGCGGATGTCCCGGGGCTTGGCGATCGGGCCGATCTCCTTGGCCACCCAGTTGCGCAACTCGTTGGCGATCTTCTTCGCCTCGTCGCCGGTCGGCCTCGAGCGCTTGAGCACGACGAAGGCGCAGATCGCCTCGCCGGTGGTGTCGTCGGGCCGACCGACCACGGCCGCCTCGGCCACCAGCTCGGTGCAGCTGACCAGTGCCGACTCGATCTCCATCGTGCCCATGCGGTGGCCGCTGACGTTGAGCACGTCGTCGATGCGGCCGGTGATCGTGAAGTAGCCCGTCTTGACGTCGCGGATGGCGCCGTCGCCGGCAAGGTAGACCTGGCCCTGGAAGTCGGCCGGGTAGTAGCTTTTCTTGTAGCGCTCGGGGTCGCCCCAGATGGTGCGGATCATGCCGGGCCACGGCTTCTTGACGACCAGGAGGCCGCCCTGGCCCCACGGCACCTCTTTGCCGGTCTCGTCGACCACTGCCGCTGCAATGCCGGGGAAGGGCAGGGTGCACGAACCCGGCACCAGCGGCGTGGCACCCGGCAGCGGCGTGATCATGTGGCCGCCGGTCTCCGTCTGCCAGAAGGTGTCGACGACGGGGCAGCGCCCGCCACCCACCTCGCGGTGATACCACTCCCAGGCCGCAGGGTTGATCGGCTCGCCCACCGAGCCCAGGATGCGCAGGCTGCTCAGGTCAGAGCGCCGCGGGTGCACGGCCGCGTTGCCCTCGGCCGCCTTGATCAGAGAGCGGATGGCGGTCGGCGCGGTGTAGAACACCGTCACCTTGTGCTTCTCGATGGTCTGCCAGAAGCGGCCGGCGTCGGGGTAGGTGGGCACGCCCTCGAAGACGATCTCGGTGCCGCCCTGTGCCAGCGGGCCGTAGGTGATGTAGGTGTGGCCCGTGACCCAGCCGATGTCGGCGGTGCACCAGAACACGTCGTCGGGCTTGAGGTCGAAGGTCCACTTGGTGGTCAGCGCCGCGTGCAGCAGGTAGCCGCCGCTGCTGTGCTGCACGCCCTTGGGCTTGCCGGTGGAGCCGCTGGTGTAGAGCAAGAAGAGAGGGTGCTCGGCCTCCACCCACTCGGGCTCGCAGACGCTGTCGGCCTTCGCCAGCAGATCGCCCAGCCAGTGGTCGCGGCCCTCGGTCCAGCCGACGCTGCCGCCGGTGCGGCGGTGCAACAGCACATGGCTGATCGAGCCGGTGCCGGGCATCGCCAGCGCCTCGTCGACGATGGCCTTCAGCGGCAGCGCCTTGCCGCCGCGCATCTGCTGGTCGGCGGTGATCACCATCACCGCGCCGGCGTCTTCGATGCGGTCGCGCAGGCTCTGCGCACTGAAGCCGCCGAAGACCACCGAGTGGGTGGCGCCGATGCGCGCGCAGGCCTGCATCGCCGCCACGCCCTCGGCGCCCATCGACATGTAGATCACCACGCGGTCGCCCTTCTTGACGCCGCAGGACTTGAGCACGTTGGCGAAGCGGCTGACCAGTGCGAGCAGCTCGCGGTAGCTCAGGCGCGTGACGGCGCCGTCGTCGGCCTCGACGATCAGCGCGGTCTTCTCGCCCAGCCCGCTCTCGACATGGCGGTCCAGGCAGTTCCAGCTGACATTGAGCAGCCCATCCTCGAACCACTTGTAGAAAGGGGCCTCGCTGTCGTTGAGCACCTTGGTGAACGGCCGCTTCCAGCCCAGCAACTCGCGCGCCAGGCGAGCCCAGTAGCCCTCGTAGTCAGCCTCGGCTTCCTGACACAGCGCCTCGTAGGCGGGCATCCCGCTGACGTACGCGGCGGCGGCCAGCGCGGGTGGAGGCAGGTACGTGGACAAGGTGGTGGCACTCGGTGGGCTGGTCATGGTGGTGTCTCCATAGCGCGGTCGGGCTGCGGTGGGGGGCAGGCCCTGGAATTTAAGACATCGCCAGGAGCCTGCCCTTTGCGGTTTCTCATGACACCTGAAGTTGTGACCTGGATCGCCTGGATGGCGCCGATGCTCTCGCTGACCTGCGCCAGCCGCTGGCTGTAACTGTCGCTGACCCTGAGGCTGATCCTGGCCCAGACGGCCTTCGGCGACCAGGATTCGCTCCTGTTCGCGGCGCGCCGGCGTGGCGTCGCTAAACTGGGAATCTGCGGTTCAGCCCCGAGCCGCGCCTGCGAGCCGCCATGCCCACGATCATCACCCAGGCCGATCTCATCGAGTCGGTTGCCGCCGCGCTGCAGTACATCAGCGTCTACCACCCGGCCGACTACATCACCCACCTGGCGCGCGCCTACCAGGCCGAGCAGGGCCCTGCGGCGAAGGACGCGATCGCGCAGATCCTGACCAACTCGCGCATGTGCGCCGAGGGCCGGCGGCCGATCTGCCAGGACACCGGCATCGTCAACGTGTTCCTGAAGATCGGCATGAACGTGCGTTTCGAGGGCTTCAGCGGCTCGATCGAGGACGCCGTGAATGAAGGCGTGCGTCGCGGCTACCTCGACCCGGTGAACAAGCTGCGTGCTTCGATCGTGGCCGACCCGCAGTTCGAGCGCAGGAACACCGGCGACAACACGCCGGCGGTGATCCACATGACGGTGGTGCCCGGCGACACGGTAGACGTGAACGTGGCGGCCAAGGGCGGCGGCAGCGAGAACAAGAGCAAGTTCGCGATGCTCGACCCGAGCGACAGCCTGGTCGACTGGGTGCTCAAGACGGTGCCGACGATGGGCGCGGGCTGGTGCCCGCCGGGCATGCTGGGCATCGGCATCGGCGGCACCGCCGAGAAGGCCATGCTGATGGCCAAGGAAGTGCTGATGGAGCCGATCGACATGTTCGATCTGCTCGCGCGCGGGCCGCAGAATAGGTTCGAAGAACTTCGCATCGAGCTTTACGAGAAGGTCAACGCGCTGGGCATCGGCGCGCAGGGCCTGGGCGGGCTGACCACGGTGCTCGACGTGAAGATCGCCAGCTACCCCACGCACGCGGCCGGCAAGCCCGTCGCGATGATCCCCAACTGCGCCGCCACGCGGCACGCGCACTTCGTGCTGGACGGCTCGGGCCCGGCCTATCTCGAGCCGCCGAGCCTGGACCTGTGGCCCGATGTGCACTGGGCGCCCGACTACAACAAGTCGAAGAAGGTCGACCTGAACACGCTGACGCGCGAGCAGGTGGCGGGCTGGAAGCCCGGTGACAGGCTGCTGCTGTCGGGCAGGATGCTGACCGGCCGCGACGCCGCGCACAAGCGCATCCAGGACATGCTGGCCAGCGGCGAGCCGCTGCCGGTGGACTTCAACAACCGCGTCATCTACTACGTCGGCCCGGTCGACCCGGTGCGCGACGAAGTGGTCGGCCCGGCCGGCCCGACCACCGCCACGCGCATGGACAAGTTCACCGAGATGATGCTGGCGCAGACCGGGCTGATCGCGATGATCGGCAAGGCCGAGCGCGGGCCGGTGGCCATCGAGGCCATACGCCGGCACAAGAGCGCCTACCTGATGGCCGTGGGCGGTGCGGCCTATCTGGTGGCCAAGGCGATCAAGGGGGCCAAGGTGGTCGGCTTTGCCGATCTGGGCATGGAGGCGATCTACGAGTTCGACGTGCAGGACATGCCGGTGACGGTGGCGGTGGATGCCGGCGGCACCAGCGTGCACCAGACCGGGCCGCGCGAGTGGCAGGCGCGCATCGGCAAGATCCCGGTGACGGTGGGCTGATCGGCAGTCGCCGGATTCCTCGCGGGCTGGTCGTGCATCGCCACGCCGGGATTGGCGGCGGTCTGGCTGTCGCGTCCGCCGGTCTTGAATGAGAATCGCCGGCTTCCTGTCCGCCACTGCGGCCCCCAACCAAAAGCCACCTCATGAACGTGTTGCTCTTCCTCGCCGGTCTGGTCGCGCTGGTCCTCGGCGCCAGCCTGCTGGTGCGCGGGGCCTCCAAGCTGGCGCTGTCGCTGGGCATTTCGCCGCTGGTGGTGGGCCTGACGGTGGTCGCTTTCGGCACCAGCGCGCCCGAGGTGGCCGTGTCGGTCGGCGCGGTGCTCGACGGCAAGACCGACATCGCCTTCGGCAACGTGGTCGGCAGCAACATCTTCAACGTGCTGTTCATCCTGGGCGTGAGCGCGCTGATCACGCCGCTGATCGTCAACATGCAGCTGATCCGCCAGGAGGTGCCGATCATGATCGGCGCCTCGCTGCTGCTGCTGGTGTTGGGCCTGGACGGCAAGCTCAGCTTTACCGATGGCGCGCTGCTGTTCGGGCTGATGGTCGCCTACACCGCCTTCCTGGTGGTGCAGTCGCGCCGGCAGACCCAGGCCGACAAGGATGAGTTCGCCGGGGCCGCCCCCGTCACGGTGGCCGGCGCCTGGGACGCCAGGATGCCGGTGCAGCTGCTGCTCATCGCTGCCGGTCTGGTGCTGCTGGTGGTGGGCAGCGACTGGCTGGTGACCGCGTCGATCGCGTTCGCCAAGAGCATGGGCGTGAGCGACCTGATCATCGGTCTGACCATCGTCGCCGCCGGCACCTCGATGCCCGAGGTGGCCACCTCGATCGCTGCCGCGCTCAAGGGTGAGCGTGACATTGCGGTGGGCAACGTGGTCGGCAGCAGCACCTTCAACATCCTGGGCTGCCTGGGCCTGTCCGGCCTGGTCTCGGGCGATCTGGGCCTCAACATCCCGTCGTCGCTGATGGCCTTCGATATCTGGGTCATGCTGGCGGTTTCGCTGGCGTGCCTGCCGGTGTTCCTGAGCGGGCGCGAGATCGCGCGCTGGGAAGGCGGTGTATTCCTCGCCTATTACGTGGCTTATGTGGCCTACCTGATCCTGGCTGCGCAGCAGCATGCCGCGCTGGCCAGCTTCTCGACGGCGATGCTGAGCTTCGTGATCCCGATCACCGTGATCACGCTGATCGTGGTGCTGCTGCGCAAGCCCGCTGGCGGCCCACCGCCCGCCGCATGACCCTGCTGCTGCTGGCCTTGCTGCCCTGGGTCGGCGCAGCGGTGGTGCTGGCCGTACCCGCGCCGGCACGACGCCTGGCGGCCGGCATCGCCGGGGCGGTGGCGCTGGGCGCGCTGGCGTTGACGCTGGCGCTCGGCCCGGCGGTGCTGGCCGGCGAGGTGCAGCGCTGGTCGGTCGCCTGGCTGCCAGCGCTCGGTCTCGACTTCGGCTTTCGCATGGACGGCCTGGCGTGGCTGTTCGCGCTGCTGATCACCGGCATCGGCGCGCTGGTCGTGCTGTACGCGGCCTGGTATCTCGACCCGGCTGATCCCGCGCCGCGCTTCTTCACGTTCCTGCTGCTCTTCATGGGCGCGATGCTGGGTGTGGTGCTGGCCGACAACCTGATCCTGCTGGTGCTGTTCTGGGAGCTCACCAGCTTGTCGAGCTTCCTGCTGATCGGCTACTGGACCGGCCGCGAGGACGCGCGCCAGGGCGCCCGCATGGCGCTGGCCATCACCGGTGCCGGCGGGCTGTGCCTGCTTGCAGGAGCGCTGCTGATCGGCCACATCGTCGGCAGCTTCAAGCTCGACGCGGTGCTGGCTGCGGGTGACCTGATCCGCGCCCACGCGCTGTACGAGACCGCGCTGGTGCTGGTGCTGCTGGGCGCCTTCACCAAGAGCGCGCAGTTCCCGTTCCACTTCTGGCTGCCGCACGCGATGGCCGCGCCGACGCCGGTCTCGGCCTACCTGCACTCGGCCACCATGGTCAAGGCCGGTGTCTTCCTGCTCGCCCGGATGTACCCGGCGCTGGGCGGCAGTGAACCCTGGTTCTGGATCGTCACCCTGACCGGCCTGTCCACGATGCTGATCGGGGCCTGGATCGCCATCTTCCAGCACGACCTGAAGGGCCTGCTGGCCTATTCGACCATCAGTCACCTGGGGCTGATCACGCTGCTGTTCGGCCTGGACGAGCCGCTGGCGGTGGTGGCGGGCGTGTTCCACATCATCAACCACGCCACCTTCAAGGCCGGCCTGTTCATGGCCGCCGGCATCATCGATCACGAATGCGGCAGCCGCGACATGCGGCGCCTGGCCGGCCTGATGAAGCTGATGCCGATCACCGCCACGCTGGGCATGACGGCGGCGGCGGCGATGGCCGGCGTGCCGCTGCTCAACGGCTTCCTGAGCAAGGAGATGTTCTTCACCGAGGTCGTGGGCAAGGACGGCTCCTGGTTCGTCGAATGGCTGCTGCCGGCCGCGGTCACCCTGGCAGCGGTGTTCAGCGTCGCCTACAGCCTGCGCTTCGTGCACGACGTGTTCTTCAACGGCGAGCCGAAGGGTCTGCCGAAGACGCCGCACGAGGCGCCGTTCTTCCTGCGCCTGCCCGTGCTGCTGCTGGTGCTGCTGTGCGTGGCGGTCGGGCTGGCGCCGCAGGCCACTGTCGGCCCGCTGCTGGCGGTGGCCGCGCAGGCCGCGCTGCACGGCGCGCCCGGGCAGCCGCTGCCACCTTACACGCTGGCGCTGTGGCACGGCCTGAACCTGCCGCTGTTGATGAGCGTGCTGGCGGTCGGCGGCGGTGTGGCGCTGTACTTCGGGCTGCAGCGTTTCATCGACCTGCACCGGCTGGTCGACCTGCCGCTGTGGTGGCGCAAGGTGGGCGGGCGCGTGGCTTTCGTCGCGCTGCAGGACGCTGGCCATGCCGCCGCCGTCGGCCTCACCGGCTGGCTGCAGAACGGCAGCCTGCAGCGCTACCTACTGCTGCTGGTGCTGCTGGCGCTGGCCGCAGGCGCCTGGCCCTTCCTGAGCGACCGGCTGCCTACGGCGCAGGCCGCGCCGCTGCACCTGGAGGGTCTCGAGGCGGGCATCGCCGTGGTCTGGGCGATCGGCATGCTGGCCGCGCTGGGCACGGTGGTGTTCTACCGCCAGCGTCTGCTGGCGCTGCTGCTGATGGGTGCGGCCGGGCTGGTGGTCTGCCTGCTCTTCGTCTGGTTCTCGGCGCCCGACCTGGCGCTGACCCAGTTGCTGGTCGAGGTGGTGTCGATCGTGCTGCTGATGCTGGCGCTGCACTGGCTGCCGCAGCACAGCCCGGCCGAGGCTTCGCGCTGGCGCCAGTGGCGCGACGCGCTGGTGGCGCTGGCGGTGGGCCTGGGCGTAGCGGCGCTGGTCTGGATGGTGCTGACACGGCCCTTCGACTCGATCTCGCCTTTCTTCCTCGAGCGCACCTTGCCCGAGGGCGGCGGCGCCAACGCCGTCAACGTCATCATCGTCGACTTCCGTAGCCTCGACACCCTGGGCGAGATCACCGTGCTCGGCATCGCCGCGCTGGTCGTGCACGCCGTGCTGGCCGGCTTTGGCGGCGCGCCCGTCACCGTGCCCGATGCACGCGCCCATCCGCTGATGCTGCAACTCGTGTCGCGGCTGGTGCTGCCTTTCGGCGTGCTGATCTCGATCTATTTCTATCTGCGCGGCCACAACGTGCCCGGCGGCGGCTTCATCGCCGGGCTGGTGCTGGCGATCGTGCTGGTGCTGCAGTCGGTCGCCCATGGCCAGCAGTGGGTGGCGCAGCGCGCGCCGCTGGACTACAGGGCCTGGGTCGGCGCGGGCCTGCTGGTGGCCGCGCTGACCGGGCTGGCCAGCGCGTGGTTCGGCGCGCCCTTCCTGACCAGCACCTACGACTACCCCTGGCTGCCCGGTGTCGGCGGCGTGCCGCTGGCCAGCGCCTCGGCCTTCGACCTCGGCGTCTACCTGGTGGTGTTCAGCGCCACGCTGGTGATGCTCAACACGCTGGCCGGGCTGACGCACGCGCCCGGTTCGGCCCGGGCCCCTACGGCCCCTACGGCCCCCGCAGCCCCTGCGTCGGCGAACTGAGATGCTGCTGCTGCTTGCGATCTTCGTCGGCACCCTGGCCGGTTGCGGCATCTGGCTGATGCTGCGCGCGCGCAGCTTCGACCTCATCCTCGGCCTGACGCTGCTCAGCTACGCCGTCAACGTCTTCATCTTCACCATGGGCCGGGTGAAGGTCGACGCGGCGGCCATCGTCGCCTCAGGCGTACCGGCCACGCTGGCCGACACCGCCGACCCGCTGCCGCAGGCGCTGGTGCTGACGGCCATCGTGATCAGCTTTGCCATGACCGCGGTGCTGGTGGCGCTGGCCGTGCGCGCGCGCGCCGAGACCGGCGTCGATCATGTCGACGGCCAGGAGCCGCCGCGGTGAGCGCCGCTGCGCTGTGGGCCGCGCACGGCCCGATCGTGCCGATCGCTTTGCCGCTGGTGGCCGGCTCGTTGCTGCTGCTGCTGGAGGCCTCGCGCAGTGCGCGCGCGTCTGCCCTGGTGCCCTGGGTCTCGCTGCTGGCCACCGCGGCGCTGCTGCTGGCCAGCGTGCAACTGCTGGTCCAGGCCGACAGCGGTGTTGTGCAGGCCTACCTGCTCGGTAACTGGCAGGCGCCTTTCGGCATCGCACTTGCGCTGGACCGGCTGGCGGCGCTCATGCTGGTGCTGATGGCCGTGGTCGCGCTCGGCAGTCTGGTCTATGCGCTGGGTGGCGACAGCCGGCGCGGCGTGCACTTCCACGCGCTGTTCCAGTTCCAGTTGATGGGTCTGGCCGGGGCTTTCCTGACCACCGACCTGTTCAATCTGTTCGTCTTCTTCGAGGTGTTGCTGGCAGCCAGCTACGGACTGCTGCTGCACGGCGATGCCGACGGCCGCCGCGCAAGGCTGCGTTCGGCGCTGCACTACGTGGTCTTCAACCTCGTGGGTTCGGCGCTGTTCCTGATTGCGGTGAGCCTGCTGTATGGCCTGGCCGGCACCCTGAACATGGCCGACCTGGCACTGAAGCTGCCGCAACTCGGCCCCGAGAACGCCCGCCTCGCGCAGGCCGCGGCGCTGATGCTGCTGGTGGTCTTCGCCGTAAAGGCCGCACTGCTGCCCCTTTATTTCTGGCTGCCCGAGACCTACGCCAGCGCCACCGCGCCGGTGGCCGCGTTGTTCGCCATCATGACCAAGGTCGGTGTCTACGCCATCTTGCGTATGAGCACGCTGGTCTTCGGTGCGGGTGCTGGCGCCACCGCAGGCAGTGTCGCGCCGATGCTGCCGCTGGCCCTCGCCACGCTGACGCTCGCCGCCATCGGCGCGCTGGCCGCGCGGCGGCTGAACGTGCTGGTGGCCTATCTGGTGATCGGCTCGGCCGGCACACTGCTGCTGGCGGTGGCGCTGGCCGAGCCAGCGAGCGTCGCCGCGGCGCTCTTCTACCTCGTCAACAGCACGCTGGTGGCCGCGCTGTGGTTCCTGCTCTGCGACCGCATCACGCAGGCCCGCGGTGGCAGCGACCGGCTGCAACCGGCCGCGCTCGGGCCGGGTTGGGCGGGTCTGGGCGTGCTCTTCCTCGTTGCGGCGGTGGCCGTGGCCGGCGTGCCGCCGCTGGCCGGTTTCATGGGCAAGACCCTGCTGCTGCAGGCCGTCGGCGCGCTGGCGCTGGCGCCCGCGCTGGTGATGACGGTGGTGGCACTGGTGTTGCTGTCGAGCCTGCTGATGATGGTGGCGCTGGCGCGTGCAGGGTCGCTGATCTTCTGGAAGCCCGGGCCGGCGGCGGCCCCTGCGGCCGCTGTGGCCGTGGTTGCGCCACGTCCGGCGCAGACAGCGCACGGTCTGGCGCTGGCCGGGCTGGCGGCGGCCGTGGTGGCCAGCGCCGTCGCTGCCGGGCCGATCAGCGCCTATACCGAGGCCGCCGCGGCCCAGCTCTTCGAGCGCCAGACCTATCTGCGCGCGGTTCTCGGTGCGCAGCCGGCGCCGCCGGCCTACGACGTGCGCAAGGAAATGCGCGAGCGGGGTGACGCGAAGTGAGCTCCGGCCAACCGCGCAGCCTGGGCCGGCGACTGCTGCCGGCGCCGCTGCTCAGCGCGGCCTTGCTGGCGGCCTGGCTGCTGCTCAGCCAGTCGGCCTCGGTCGGGCAGTGGCTGCTCGGCGCGCTGCTGGCGCTCGCGGTGCCCTGGTTCACCGAGCGGCTGCGCCCCGAGCGCCCGCGCATCGGTGCCTGGGGCGTCGTGCTGCGCCTGGGGCTGGTGGTGCTCAAGGACATCGTCAAGTCCAACATCGACGTCGCCCGGCTCATCCTCGGCCCGGAGTCACGCATCGCACCGCGCTTCGTCTGGGTGCCGCTGGACATCGCCGACGCGCACGGCATCGTCGCGCTGGCCGGCATCATCACGATGACGCCCGGCACCCTGTCGGCCGACCTCAGCGAAGACCGTCGCGGGCTGCTGGTGCACGTCTTCAATGTCGACGACGAGGCGGCGCTGGTCGCCGACATCAAGCTGCGCTACGAGACGCCGCTGCGTCGCATTTTCGAAGGCGGCGGGCCGTGATCCTGCAGACCCTGCTGCCCTGGGCGCTGGCCGCCTTCGCGCTGGCGCTGACGCTCAACTTGTGGCGGTTGCTGCGCGGGCCGTCAGCCGTCGACCGCATCCTGGCGCTGGATACGCTCTACATCAACGCGCTGGCGCTGATCGTGCTGCTCGGGGTGTGGTGGGGCTCGACGCTGTACTTCGAAGTCGCGCTGTTGATCGGTCTGCTCGGCTTCGTCGGCACCGTGGTGCTGTCCAAGTACCTGATGCGCGGGGATATCGTCGAATGAATCTGCTGGCTGGTCTGCCGCTGTGGCTCGATGCGCTGTTGGCCCTGCTGCTGGTCGTCGGCGCGGGTTTTGCGTTGATCGGCAGCTGGGGGCTGGTCAAGCTGTCGGACTTTCCCAAGCGCCTGCACGGCCCGACCAAGGCGACCACGCTGGGTGTGGGCTGCGTGCTGATCGTCTCGATGGCGGTGTTCGCCTGGGCCGGCGAATTCGGCGCGCACGAACTGCTGATCACGGTGTTCCTGTTCCTGACCGCGCCGGTCTCGGCGCACCTGCTGATCAAGGCGGCGCTGCACGCCGACCCCGCGCTGCGTCCGCCGCCGCCGCCCGCCCGACTGGTTAGCCCAGGCCTCAGCGCGGCGCCCGGTGCAGCACCCGCTGCGCAAACGGAATCTGCACGCCCAGCCGCGTGAGCGTGCGCAGCACCGCCAGGTTGACGTCAGAGCGCACATTGGCCTGGCCCCGGTCGGGGTCGGCGATCCAGAACGGCAGCGTCAGCTCCATCCCGTCGGCGGCGAAGGCCGACAGCTGCACCGTCGGCGCCGGCTCGTCCAGCACGCGCGGCACCGCGGCCAGTGCCGCAACCAGCTCGGGAAAGAGCGCGTCCAGGTCGGTGCCGTAGGCCACCTGCACGCTGGTCGTGAGCAGCACCTTGGGGTCGGCCAGCGAGCTGTTCTCGACGCGCTGCGTGATCATCATCTCGTTGGGCACGATGGCCTCGCGCCCGCTGAGCGCGCGGATCACGGTGTAGCGCGTGCTGATGTCGGTGATGCGGCCCTCGAAGTTGTCCACCTTCACCATGTCGCCGATTCGCATGCTGCGCTCGGCCAGGATCACGAAGCCGCTGACGTAGTTGGCCGCCAGCTTCTGCAGCCCGAAGCCGATGCCCACGCCCACCGCCCCGCCGAGCACGCCGAGTGCCGTCAGGTCGATGCCGGCGGCCGACAGCGCGAACATCAGGCCGATGAAGAGCAACCCCACGCGCAAGGTGTTGGCGGCCATCTTGCGCAGCGACAGGTTGTCGGCCGCGCCCTTGAGCAGCCGGGCCTCCAGCGCGGCAGAGATCCACAGCGCACCGACCAGCACGACGATGGCGGTGAGCACGCCTTCGAGCAGGTTGCGCAGCGAGATGCGGGTGGCGCCGATCTTCCAGTGGATGTCGTCCAGTTCGGCCAGCAGCAGCGGCAGCACGCCGATGATCCACGCCGCCACCGCGATCCACGCCACCCAAGAGACCCAGCTCTGCACCGCGCGCACCATGGTCGAGGTCGGGAACGCCGCATGCAGCACCCGCACCGTCACGCGGATGACCACCAGCGACACCAGCACCGGCACCAGCAGCTTGAACAGCGCGATCGGCAGCACATCGGCCAGCAGCGGCGGCACGCCCCAGGCCAGCAACAGCGCCAGCACCGGGAACAGCACCCCGTCGACCACGCCGTCGCCGAACCACACCGAGCCGGGGCGCGGCTGCGGCCCGCGCAGCAGCCGCACGGCGGCCCAGGCCACCAGCAGGCAGCCGGCGAAGGCGGCCAGTTCGATCAACGCGGCGGGCTTGATCAGCCCGTCGACAAGGCGGCCGAGTTCGTCGGCCGACGGCGTGCGCAGCATGCAGGCGGCGGGCTGGGCTCTACCGGGCTCTACCGGGCTCTACCGGGCTCTGGCGGGCCGGCGTCAGGCCAGGCCGGCCAGCACGCGCAGGTGCGCGGCGACGCTGCGTGCGAGAGCGCTCAGGTGGTAACCGCCCTCCAGGCAGGAGACGATGCGTCCCTGCGCGTGCGCATCGGCCACCTGGGCGATGCAGCGCGTGATCCACTCGTAGTCGGCTTCGACCAGGCCCATCTGGCCGAGCTCGTCCTCTCGGTGCGCGTCGAAGCCGGCGCTGATGAAGATCATCTGCGGCCGGAACTCGGCCAGCCTCGGCAGCCACATCTGCTCGATCGCTTCGCGCACGGCCGGCCCACGCGAATACGGCGGCACCGGCACGTTGACCATGTTCGTGCCCTTGGGCACCGCGCCGCTGTAGGGGTACAGCGGATGCTGGAAGAAGCTGCACATCAGCACGCGCTCGTCGCCGGCGATGATGTCCTCGGTGCCGTTGCCGTGGTGCACATCGAAGTCGATGATCGCCACTCGCTGCAGGCCATGCACGTCTAACGCATGGCGCGCCGCCACCGCCACGTTGTTGTAGAAGCAAAAGCCCATCGCTTCGTCGCGCGTGGCGTGGTGGCCGGGCGGGCGCACGGCGCAGAAGGCATTGCTCGCACGGCCCTGCAGCACGGCGTCTGTGGCGGCCACCGCGGCGCCGGCGGCACGCCGGGCGGCACGTGCGGTACCGAGGAAGATCGAGGTGTCGGGGTCCACGGCGCACGGCTCGCCGCTGGCCGCGACCTGCCGCATGCGCTCGCCCAGTTGCGTCAGGTAGTTGACGGTGTGCGCGCGCGCCAACTGCTCGTCGGTGGCGTCGGGCGCATCACGAAAATCCAGCGCCACATCCAGCCCGGTGGCGCGCAGGTGGTCGGTGATGGCATCGAGCCGGGCAGGGCATTCCGGGTGGCCCGGGCCCATGTCGTGCAATCGGCACTCGGGGTGGCTGAAGAAGGCGGTACTCATCGGATCGCTGCGGCTGAATTCGGGTATGGTCTGCTGGATGGACGCCGACCTCACGCGCCAGCTGACGCGGCTGGTCGACCAGATTAGCACGATCATCGTGGGCAAACGCCCGCAGATCGAGGACTGTATCGGCTGCCTGCTTGCGGGCGGTCATCTGCTGATCGAAGACGTGCCGGGCGTCGGCAAGACCACGCTGGCTCACGCGCTGGCGGTCTCGCTCGGGCTGAAGTTCAACCGCGTGCAGTTCACCGCCGACCTGATGCCGAGCGACCTGATCGGCGTCAGCGTCTTCGAGCGCAGCAAGGAGAGCTTCGTCTTCCACCCCGGCCCGGTGTTCTCGCAGGTGCTGCTGGCCGACGAGATCAACCGCGCCGGCCCGAAGACGCAGAGTGCGCTGCTCGAGGCGATGGAAGAGCAGCAGGTCTCGGTGGAGAACGAAACCCGTCCGCTGCCGCAGCCCTTCTTCGTCATCGCGACGCAGAACCCGAGCGACCAGCTCGGCACCTACCCGCTGCCCGAGAGCCAGCTCGATCGCTTCTTGATGCGCATCACGCTGGGCTACCCTGACCGCGCCAGCGAGCGTGCGCTGCTGGCCGGCGAGGACCGCCGCGAGGCCGTGCAGCGCCTGCAGCCGGTGATGCGCCCGGGCGAGCTGCAGCTGGCGCAGCGCGCGGTGCAGGCGGTGCTGGCCACCGACGCGCTGCTCGACTACCTGCAGACGCTGATCGCCGCCACGCGCGACGGCCGCTGGTTCAACGAGGGGCTCAGCCCACGCGCCGGCATCGCCGTGCTGCGGGCGGCCAAGGCGCGTGCGCTGATGGCACAGCGTGACTACGTGGCACCCGACGACATCCAGGCCATCCTGCCGCAGGCGGTGGCGCACCGGCTCCATCCGGTGCCCGGCGCAGGGCGCGGGCCCATCGAGCAGGTGCGCGCGATGGTCGAGGCCACCGCGATCCCGTGACCGTGACCGCGGCCGTGCTGCCCGAGCCGGCGGCGCCGCCCGACGCGCCGGGCCGCTGGTCGATGCGCGGGCGGTTCCAGCAGTGGTTGGCCGCACGTACGCCGGCCACCGACGTCTGGGTGCTGACCCAGCGCAACGTCTACATCCTGCCGACCAAGGGCGGCGTGGCGTTCGCGCTGACGCTGCTGCTGATGCTGGTCGCCTCGATCAACTACCAGCTCAATCTGGGCTACGTGCTGACCTTCCTGTTGGCCGGCAGCGGGCTGGTCTCGATGCACATGACGCATGGCACGCTGCGCGGGCTGACGCTGCGCCTGCGCCAGGCGCCGCCGGTGTTTGCCGGCGAGCCGGCGCTGCTGGAGGTGGTCTTCACCAGCCCCGGCGATGCGCGGCATGGCGTGGCCCTGCGCTTCGCCGACCGGCGCAAGCACGGCAGCCATGCCTTTCTCGACGTGCCGGCACTGGGGCAGGAGTCGGCGCGCGTCAGCGTGGTGCCGCCCCGGCGTGGCTGGCACGCGCTGCCGCCGCTGGTGGCAGAGACCGGCTTTCCTTTCGGCCTGTTTCGCGCCTGGACCGTGTGGCGCCCTTCGCTGCAGGTGCTGGCCTGGCCGCGCCCGGAGCAGCCGCCTGCGCCGCTGCCGCCCAGCAGCCCGGCGCCGGGCGAAAGCGCCACGGCACGCCACGCCCAGGGCGGCGAGCAGGATGGGGTGCGCGCCTGGCGGCGCGGTGACGGCATGCGCCAGGTGGTGTGGAAGAAGGTGGCCAAGAGCGGCGAGATGGTCAGCCGCGAGACCGCCAGCGCGATCACCCGCGAGCTGTGGCTGGACTGGCAGGCCAGCGGCGTCGGCGGCGTCGGCGGAGGCATGGACACCGAGCAGCGGCTGTCGCGCATGGCGGCCTGGGTGCTGCAGGCCGAGCACGCGGGGCTGGTCTGGGGCCTGCGGCTGCCCGGCCGCGAACTGGCACCGGGGCAGGGCGATGCCCACAAGCGCGCCGCGCTGGAGATGCTGGCGCTGTGGGGCTGAGACCGGACCGCGCCTGAGATGGCGACCACGCTGAGCCTGGGCCTGGGGGCGGCCGCCGCGCGCTGGCGACATCTGCCGCGTGACGCCCGCGACACGCTGTTTCAGCTGGCCGTGATCGGCTGGACCTTCGTGCCCCACCTGTCGCACCTGGCCTGGTGGTGCGTGCTGATGGCCGGCACCATCCTGGTCTGGCGCGGGGCCCTGGCATTGAAGAGCGCTGCGCTGCCCGGACGCTGGCTGCTCGCCGGGGTGCTCTTCAGCGCGGCCGTGCTGACCTGGTGGTCCGAGGGCACGCTGCTGGGCAAGGAAGCCGGCGTCACGATGCTCGTCATGCTGATGGCGCTGAAGACGCTCGAACTTCGCGCGCGGCGCGATGCGATGGTGGTGTTCTTCCTCGGCTTCTTCCTTGTCCTCACCAACTTCCTGTACTCGCAGTCGCTGTTCACGGCGCTGGCGATGCTGCTGTCGGTGTGGGGGCTGCTGACCGCGCTGGTGCTGGCGCACATGCCGGTGGGCATGCCGCCGCTGGCGCAGGCCGGCCGCGTGGCGGCGCGCGCGGCGCTGCTCGGCGCGCCCATCATGGTGGCGCTGTTCCTGCTGTTTCCGCGCATCGCGCCGATGTGGGGCGTGCCGCAGGATGCCGCCGGGCGCACCGGGCTGTCGGGCTCGCTGCGGATGGGCGGTGTGGCCGAACTGGCGACCGACGATTCGATCGCCATGCGCGTGCGCTTCGACGGCAACACGCCGCCGCCGCAGGCGCTGTACTTCCGCGGGCCGGTGCTCAGCCGCTTCGACGGCCGCGAGTGGACCCGGCTCACGCCCAGCTTTCCGCCGCCGCAGCGCCTGCGTGCCGACGTGCAGACGCTGGGCCAGCCGCTGCGTTACGAGGTCACGCTCGAGGCCAGCCGGTTGCCGCTGCTGCCGCTGCTGGAGCTGACCCCCGACCGGCCCGACTCGGCCCCGGTGCTCGAGGGCTGGACGCCGACCTTGCGCTCTGACCTGCAGTGGCAGCTCGAACGCCCGGTCACCGAGCGATTGCGCTTCCAGGCCCAGGCCTGGCTGCTGCACCGCCATGGCCCGCGCGCGCCGGTGATCGGCCTGCGCGACCATGTGGTGCTGCCGCCCGGCTTCAACCCGCGCACGATGGGCTGGGCGGCCGAACTGCGGCGCAACCCCGACTACGCGCAGGCCGACGCGCGCACGCTGGCCGCGGTGCTGCTGGCGTCGATCCGCAGTGGCGGCTACACCTACACGCTGGAGCCCGGCACTTACGGCCGCGACGCCATCGACGAGTTCTGGTTCGACCGCAAGCTGGGTTTTTGCGAGCACTTTGCCGCTGCCTTCGTGGTGCTGATGCGCGCGCTCGACGTGCCGGCGCGCATCGTCACCGGGTATCAGGGCGCAGACGCCGAGCCGGTGGACGGCTGGTTCATCGTGCGCCAGAGCAACGCCCACGCCTGGGCCGAGTTCTGGCAGCCCGGCGAAGGCTGGGTGCGGGTGGACCCGACCGCCGCGGTGGCACCGGACCGTATCCAGCGCGGGCGCAGCCTGCAGCCCCAGCCCGGGCTGGTGGCGGGGGCGATCGCCAGCGTCAACCCGCAACTGCTGGCGCAGATGCGGCGGTTATGGGAGACGCTGGACAACCGCTGGAACCAGTGGGTGCTGAACTACTCGCGCGGGCAGCAGTTCGAGCTGCTCAGGTCGCTGGGCGTGCAGGCGCCGAGCTGGCGCGACCTGGCCTACGCGATGGCCGCGCTGCTGGCGGCAGGCAGCCTGGCTGGCGTGGCCTGGGCGCTCTACGACCGCTGGCGACAGGACCCCTGGGTGCGCCTGCAAAAGCGCGTGCGCTACCGGCTGCTCAACCTGGGCGTGGTGGTGCACCCGCATGAGTCGCCGCGCACGCGCGCCGAGCGGGTTCGCCAGTTGCTGGGCGGCAACGGCGAGGCGGTGGCGCAGGTGCTGGAGGCGCTGGAGCGCGAGCGCTACGCGCAGCCCTCGCGCGCCAAGCCCGACGGCCGCTGGTGGCGGGCCTTCCGCACAGCGGTGCAGGCCGCGACGCGCTGAGCGGCAGACGCGCCCGCGCTTCAGCTCTCGCGGAACCAGTCGTGCAGCGTGCCCATGTCGGTGTCCCAGGCCGACACCGGCGCCACCATCTTGTTGCCCGAGGCGGTGACGTTCATGCGGAACAACAGCGGGATCAGGTAGCCGTCGCCGCAGACCAGGTCGTTCAGCCGGATGAAGATCGCGGCGCGCTTGAGCGGGTCGAGTTCGCTTTCGGCGGCGCGGTACAGGCGGTCGTACTCGTCGTTGCGCCAGCGCAGCGCGTTGCGGCCCTGCCACTTGTTGGCCTTGCTCGCCACTTCCCACGAAAGATAACGGTCCATGAATCGCTCGGGGTCGGGCTGGCCCATGCCCGAGGCGTACATCTGCCAGTCGGCCTGGAAGCGGCCGTTGGTGTCGGGGTTGGCCACGTCGGCGCTGAAGAACACCGCCGAGGTGACGGCCTTCAGCTCGACATCGATGCCGGCACGCTGGCAGGCGCTCTTGATGACCGCCTGCACCTTCTGCCGCGAGGAATTCACTGAGGTCTGGTACAGAAAGCGCAGCTTGCGCCCGTCCTTCTCGCGGATGCCGTCGCTGCCGCGCCTCCAGCCGGCGGCCTCGAGCACGGCGTTGGCCTTGTCGATGCTGAACTCGGCCTTCAGGCTGCTGCTGCGAAAGCGTGCCGGGTTGTGCACGATGTTCGGCGTGGCCACCGCCGTGCGGCCGTAAATGAAGTCCTGGATGCCCTGGCGGTCGATCAGCAGGCCCAGCGCCTGGCGCACCGCCGGGTCGCGGTGCAACGGGTGGCGTGTGCTTGCGTGCGAGCGTTCGCCTTCGATCTCGATGTTGGGGTCGGTGAAGTTCAGCAAGATGAACTCCATCGTGCCGCCGGCCCCCAACTGCACGCGGCCCTTGCCGCCTTGCTCCAGGCGCTTGAGCACCTCGTCCTCGACCAGCAGGTTCCACGCGTGGTCGTACTCGCCGGTCTGCAGCACCGCGCGCGCCGCCGACGCAGCGTCGCCGCCGCCCTTGATCTCGATGCTGTCGAAGTGCGGCCGGTTGGGCATGTGATAGGTCGGGTTCAGCGTGCCGCGCAGCAGATCGCCCGGCTTGAAGTCGGCGAAACGGTACGGGCCGGTGCCCACCGGCCGGTTGTTGGCCGGCGCGTCGCGCGAGCGCTCGCCGCCGAAGCCGCTGAACAGGTGGCGCGGGATCAGTGACTGGATGCAGTAGGGGCTGGCCCAAAAAGGCGTCGGGCGCTCGAAGACGACGCGCACCGTGTGGCTGTCCTGCTTGATGAACCTGGTCTCGCGGTAGCTGCCCGAGGTGGTGGCGGCGGTGGCCGGGTCGGCCGCGTACTCGGCGTTGAAGACCACGTCGTCGGCGGTGAAGGGCTGGCCGTCGTGCCAGGTGACGCCGCGCTTCAACTTCCAGGTGACGCTGCGGCCGTCGGCGGCGACACCACCGTTGGCGCGGCTGGGGATCTCGGCCGCCAGCACGGGTTGCAGTTCGCCGTCGGCGTCCCAGCGCGCCAGGGGCTCGTAGAACACGCGGCAGCCTTCGGCGTCCTTGGTGCCTGTCGCGAAGTGCGGGTTCAGCAGCGTCGGGCCCTGCCACAGCAGCACCTTGAGCAGTCCGCCGCCGCCGCGCCTGGTCGGTTTGTAGACCGGGTAAGGCGTCGATTGCGCCGCGGCCGGGCCACCGAGCAGCACCGACGCAACTGCCGGGCCGAGGCCGAAGGCGGCCAGGCGCTGCATGAATTCGCGCCTGGGCAGATGGCCGTGCTGCACGGCGCTGATCCAGCCGCGCAGTTGGCGTTCGCGTTCGCCTGATGGGGTCAGCTTGCTCATCACATCACTCCTGCAGCGCGAGCCAGGACTCGGTGAGCCGGACCCAGTAGCTGGCGCCGGTGGGCAGCACGGCGTCGTTGAAGTCGTAGCCCGGGTTGTGCACCATGCAGCCGCCCTCGTCGCCCTCACCGTTGCCGATGAAGACGTAGCAGCCGGGCACCTTCTCGAGGAAGAAGGCGAAGTCCTCGCTGCCGGTGATGGCCTCGGTGGCCGGCAGCAGGCCGTCCTCGCCCAGCCAGTCGCGCACCACCTGCGCGCAGAAGGCGGTTTCCTCGGGGTGGTTGTGCAGCACCGGGTAGCGGCGCTGGTACTCCACCTCGGCACGGGCGCCGTAGACCATGGCCTGGGCCTGCGCGATCTCGGTGATGCGGCGCTCGAGCAGGTCGCGCACCTCGGGGCGGAAGGCGCGCACGGTGAGGCGCAGTTCAGCGCTGTCGGGGATCACGTTGGGGGCGTCGCCCGCGTGGATCGCGCCCACGGTCACGATGCCCATCTGCATCGGCGGCACGTTGCGCGAGACGATGGTCTGCAGCGACATCACGATGCTGGCGGCGGCCACCACCGTATCGACCGCCACATGCGGCATCGCGCCGTGACCGCCCTTGCCATGGACGCGGATGATGGCGGTGTCTGAACTGGCCATCGCGAAGCCGGGCAGCGCCAGGAAGCGCCCGGCCGGCTTGCCCGGCATGTTGTGCATGCCGAACATCGCATCGCACGGGAAGAGTTCGAGGAAGCCGTCCTCCAGCATCTTGCGTGCACCGGCCAGGCCTTCCTCGGCCGGCTGGAAGACGACATGCACGATGCCGTCGAAGTGTTTCGTTGCCGCCAGGTGGCGCGCCGCCGCCAGCAGCATCGCCGTGTGGCCGTCGTGGCCGCAGGCGTGCATCTTGCCGAAGGCCTTGCTCGCCCACGGCTTGCCGCTGGTCTCGGCGATCGGTAGCGCGTCCATGTCGGCGCGCAGGCCGATGCGGCGCGTCGACGTGCCCGCGTGGATCGTGCCCACCACACCGGTGCCGCCCAGGCCGCGGTGCACCTCGTAGCCCCAGCGCGTGAGCCGCTCGGCCACCAGTTCGGCGGTGGCGTGTTCCTCGTAGGCCAGCTCGGGGTTGGCGTGGATCTGGCGCCGGATGGCGACCATCTCGTCTTCGTGCGCGCGGATCGCGTCGAGGGCCGGCAGCGGCAAGGGGGCATTCATGCGGCGGGTTCTCCTGTGAGGACCGGCGGGATTGTGACGCCCGCGCAAAGCCTCGGGCGCTGGCGTGACAATGCTTCGATGAGCTTTCCTGCACTGTGCGTTGCCGGCCTTGTGCTGTGCTGCAGCGTCGCCCTCGCCAACGCCGCCGAGCGCGAGAAACCGAAGCACAAGGCAAAGCCGAAGCCGGCGGCGCAGCAAGTGGCCCCGGTGCAGCCCGGCTACGCCCAGTACCCCGGGGCGAGCGCCTTCGCCGACGAGATGGTCGAGCGTCGCGGGCTCGACCGCGACTGGGTGCTTCGGCAACTGGCGCAGGCGCAGCGGCTGGCCTCGGTGCAGCGACTGATCATGCCGCCGCCGGCGGGCGTGGCGAAGAACTGGGCCGCCTACCGCGACCGCTTCGTCGAGCCGCAGCGCATTGCCGCCGGTGCCGCCTTCTGGCGCGCCAACGAACGCTGGCTGGCCGAAGCCGAAGACCGCTTCGGCGTGCCCGCCGCGCTGATCGCCGGCATCGTCGGCGTGGAGACTTTCTACGGCCGCGTCATGGGCAGCTTTCGCGTGCTCGACGCGCTCGCCACGCTGGCCTTCGACTTCCCCAGCGGGCGCAGCGACCGCAGCGCGTACTTCCGCTCCGAACTCGAAGAGCTGCTCGTCTACGCACAGCGCGAGGGCGTCGAGCCTGCCAGTGTGCGCGGCTCCTTTGCCGGCGCCATCGGGCTGCCGCAGTTCATGCCCGGCAGCATCAACCGCTGGGCGATCGACTTCGACGGCGACGGCCACGTCAACCTCAACGCCAGCGCGGCCGACACCATCGGCAGCATCGCCAACTTCCTCGTCGCCGCCGGCTGGCGGCGCGGCGAGCCGACGCACTTCGAGGTGGCCGTGCCGGTGGACCTGAGCGAGCGCGCCGTGCTGCTGGGCCCGGACATCCTGCCCAGCTTCAGCGCGGCACAGTTTGCCGAGCGCGGCGCGGTGTTGTCCGAAACCGCCCGCGCACACCAGGGCTCGCTGGCCCTGGTGATGGTCGAGAACGGCCCGGCGGCGCCCAGCTATGTCGCCGGCACCTGGAACTTCTACGCCATCACCCGCTACAACCGGTCGAGCTACTACGCGCTGGCCGTCATCACGCTGGCCGAGGCGGTGGCGCAGGCGCGGGCGCGGGCGCGGTAACTGGTTTTCGGCGCGGGCACCCCCTCCTCGGGCGCCCCTCAAGCCGCCATCGGCACCAGGAAGTCGCGGCTGATGCCGACGCCGAGGTTGCCCACGCGGTCTAGGAACTGGGTCAGGTAGGCGTGCAGCCCGGTGTTCAGGATCTCGTCGATCTGGCCGTACTGGAGGTCGCTTTGCAGGCGGCCGGCCCGACGCAGGGTGTCGGCGCTCTGCTGGTTGGCCACCTGGCGCAGGTTGCCGACCACCTCGTTCATGCAGGCGGCCAGCGAGCGTGGCATGTCCGGACGCAGGATCAGCAACTCGGCCACACGCTCCGGGCGGATCACGTTGCGGTAGACCTTGCGGTAGACCTCGAAGCCGCTGACCGAGCGCAGGATCGCGCTCCAGTGGTAGAAATCGACCTCCTGGCTTTCCTTCACGTTGTCGGCGCCGAAGTAGTCGCCGGCCAGCGCGTGGAACTTCACGTCGAGCAGACGCGCCGTATTGTCGGCACGCTCCAGAAAGGTTCCGATGCGCAGGAAGTACAGCGCCTCGTCCTGCAGCATGGTGCCCACCGTGACGCCGCGGCTCAGGTGGCTGCGGAACTTGACCCACTCGAAGAAGGTGCCGGGGTCGCGGTCGAAAGCGCTCTCGCGCAGCAGGCGGTTGAACTCGAGCCAGGTCTGGTTCTGCGTCTCCCACACCTCGGTGGTCAGGGCGCCGCGCACCGCGCGGGCGTTCTCGCGCGCCCCGCGCAGGCAGGTCAGGATGCTCGACGGGTTGGTCTCGTCGCGCACCATGAAGTCCATGACGTTCTGCGCCGTGACCTGCTGGTACTTCTGCGAGAAGGCCTCGGTCAGCTCGCTGATGCTGAGCAGCCCGCGCCAGCCCTGCTCTGTCATGTCGGCCGACTGCGGCAGCAGGCTGGTCTGGTAGCTCACGTCGAGCATGCGCGCGGTGTTCTCGGCGCGTTCCATGTAGCGGGCCATCCAGAACAGGTGGTCGGCGGTGCGTGAGAGCATGTTCCTGGCCTCCTTCAGTTTTCGAGTACCCAGGTGTCCTTGGTCCCGCCGCCCTGCGACGAGTTGACCACCAGCGAGCCTTCCTTCAGCGCAACGCGGGTCAGGCCGCCGGGCACCATCTGCACCTCGGTGCCCGAGAGCACGAAGGGCCGCAGGTCGATGTGGCGCGGGGCGATGCCGGCGTCGACGAAGGTGGGGCAGCTGGACAGCGCCAGCGTGGGCTGCGCGATGTAGTTGCTCGGGTCGGCGAGCAGCGCGGCGCGGAAGTCCTCGATCTCGGCCTTGGTCGCGGCCGGGCCGACCAGCATGCCGTAGCCGCCGGCGCCGTGGACCTCCTTCACCACCAGTTCGCCCAGGTGCGCCAGCACGTAGGCCAGGTCATCGGCGTCGCGGCACTTGTAGGTCGGCACGTTCTGCAGGATCGGCTTCTCACCGAGGTAGAACTCGATCATCTTCGGCACATACGGATAGATGCTCTTGTCGTCGGCGATGCCGGTGCCGATGGCATTGCTCAGCGTGATGTTGCCCTTGCGGTAGACGTCCAGCATGCCGGCGCAGCCCAGCGTGCTGTCGGGGCGGAAGGCCAGCGGGTCGAGGAAGTCGTCGTCGACGCGGCGGTAGATCACGTCCACACGCCGCGGGCCCTGCGTGGTGCGCATGTAGACGAAGTCGTCCTTGACGAACAGGTCCTGACCCTCGACCAGTTCGATGCCCATCTGCTGCGCCAGGAAGGCATGCTCGAAGTAGGCGCTGTTGTACATGCCGGGGGTCAGCAGCACGACGGCGGGTTCGTTGACGCCGACGGGCGCCACCGCGCGCAGGGTCTCCAGCAACAGGTCGGGGTAGTGCGCCACCGGCGCGATGCGGTGCATGCTGAACAGGTCCGGGAACAGCCGCATCATCATCTTGCGGTTTTCCAGCATGTAGCTGACCCCGCTGGGCACGCGCAGGTTGTCTTCCAGCACGTAGGTGGTGCCGCTGCCGTCGGCGTTGGCGGCGCGCACGATGTCGATGCCGGCGATGTGCGAGTAGACGTCGTGCGGCACCTTCACACCCATCATCTCGGGGCGGAACTGCGCGTTCTGCAGCACCTGCTCGGTGGGCACCAGGCCGGCCTCGAGGATCTCCTGGCCGTGGTAGACGTCGTGGATGAAGCGGTTGAGCGCGGTCACGCGCTGGCGCAGGCCGGCCTCCATCTCGGTCCATTCCGGCTCGGGAATGACGCGCGGGATCAGGTCGAAGGGGATCAACCGCTCGGTGCCGGCGCCGTCCTCGTCCTTGGCGCCGTAGACCGCGAAGGTGATGCCGACGCGGCGGAAGATCATCTCTGCTTCTTCGCGCCGCGCCTGCATCGTCTCGTGCGGCTGGCCGCGCAGCCAGCGGTCGTAGGTTCGGTAGTGCTCGCGCACGGCTTCGCCGCTGGCCATCATCTCGTCGAAACTGGGCTTCATGGCCTCTTCATCTCCTGCCGGTGGGTTCAAGCAACAAGCACGCCATCGTCCATCACGACAGCACCCGGGTGTGTACCTCAACCGCCAGCGTGTGCCGACCGCCGCCGCGGATGACGCCGCGAAGCGGCGTCACGTCGCCGTAGTCGCGGCCGACGGCCAGCCGCACGTGGCCCGTATCGGGCACCATGTCGTTGGTCGGGTCCAGGTCCAGCCAGCCGTCTGCCGGCATGCCGGGCGTGTCGGGGCACCAGACCTGCACCCAGGCATGCGAGGCGTCGGCGCCGATCAGATCGGTCTGCCGGCCAGGCGGTCTCGTCAGCAGATAGCCGCTGACGTAGCGGGCCGGCAGCCCCAGCATGCGCAGCGCGCCGCTCATCAGGTGCGCAAAGTCCTGGCAGACGCCGCTGCGCTGCGCCAGCACCTGCGCCAGCGGCGTGTCCACCGTGGTGCTCTGGCCGACATAGGCGAAGTCGCGGTGGATTCGTTGCATCAGATCCAGCGCCGCCAGCGCCAGCGGCCGTCCGGCCGGGAACGAGGGCACAGCGACGCTGCGCAGCGCTTGCAACCGCGCCACGTAGGGGGAGGGCATGGTGAACTCCACCGCCGGCTCGAAGTCGGCGCGCGCCACGTAGCGCAGCCGCTCGGCCACCGTCTCCCACGGCGGTGACGCCGCAGGCGCAAGCGCCGCGAAGCGCGGGCGCAGTTGCACGCGGCTGCGCGCTTTCACGGAGAGCGAGTCGTGCGCGCCGAGCACGCTGAAGGTGCGGCAGACGTTGCCGCGGCGATCCAGCGATTCGACCAGCGCGGACGGCGGCGGGTCGATGCGCAGCGTGAACTCAGCCAGCCGTTGATCAGCATCCTGCAGCGGTTGCAGGTGCGCCAGATGGTGCGCCAGCGACACCGGCGCGGGGTAGCGATAGCGGGTCTGGTGAATCACCTCGAGCTCGGTCATCGCAGCTTTGTCAGGCCTGGGTGAGCTGGTCGGCGCCGAGGGCCAGCGTGAAGTAGCGGCTGCCGATCTCGTCGGCCAGTTCGCTGGCGGTGTCGGACAGTTGCTCGGCCAACGCCTTCAGCTGCCGGGCGATGTCGGCGTCGCTGGCGTCGCGCAGGGTTTCCAACGCGAGGCCGGCGCCGGCCGCCGGCAGGCGGTCGATCAGCGCCTGCAGCGCGTCGGCGCTGCCGGGCAGCTTGCCCAGCTCGGTGCGCAGCCGCCGCAGCACGCCGGCGAAGGCGCGCGGGTTGGAGGCATCGAGCACCAGCAGGTCGGCGACCGCCAGCAGGTCGTCGTGGCGCTGGTAGCGCGCGCGGAAGGTGATCTCGCTGTCGAAGAGTTCGAGCAGCAGGTCGATGCCCGCCGCGCTGCCCAGCGCGCCGGCGTCCAGGAAGGACTCGACTCTGCTGGCCTGGCCGATCAGCCGCTCGAGCAGGCGGCCCACGGTGAGCAGACGCCAGCCGTGGTCGCGTGTCATGCGGTCGCTCTGCGCGCCGGTCACCGCCGCAAGCTGCAGCGCCAGCCGGTCCAGCGCCGGCATCACCTGCAGGATCGAGGGCAGCGCGCCCGCACCAGCGTCGAGCGCGCTGGCAAAGGACTCGGACATCGAGCGGATGAGCCCCCATTGCTCGGCCGACAGCCGCTCACGCAGCGCCAGCGACGCGCGCTCCAGCGCATGCAGGTTGTAGGCGATGCTGAAGGCGCCGCGCACATCGGCCAGCGAGGCCAGCAGCGCACGCTCGAACAGGTGCGGCGCCTGCGTCAGCGTGGGCACGCCGGCGGCCGCCAGGCCGCTGCTGACGGCCATCGCCGACAGCGCCTGCTGCAGCGGGGCGTCGGCATCGGTGTCGCCGTCGATCACCGACAGCGTGGCGCGTGCGAGCCGCACGAGTTGTTCGGTGCGCTCGGTGTATCGGCCGAGCCAGAACAGGTTCTCGCCCGTGCGGCTGGCCACCGGGCGGCGGCGGTGGGCGATGTCGTCCACCGACAGGCGCCGCGGCAGCATCGAGAAGGTGTCCACCGGCCCGTCGGTCAGCACCCAGGTGTCCAGGCTCGATCCACCGCGCTGCATCGAGACGCTGGCGTCCTCGCGCTGTGCGGCACGCGTCATGCCGCCGGGCAGCGCATGCCAATGCCCGTTGCCGTCGGCAATGGCGTAGACACGCACCATCGCCGGGCGCGGGGTCAGCGCACCGCCGCTCCAGATGGGTACGCGCGAGAAACGCAGCCGGCCCTGCACGGTCCAGGCATCGGGGTCGCTGTCCACGCGCACCTCGCGCGGCTCGAAGATGCGCGAGGTGCGGCCGTCGCGCGGAAAGGTGCTGCGCAGCAGTTTGCCGTCCAGGTGCTCGCGCACGTCGTCCCAGGCCGCCGTCTCGCCGCACCACCAGGTGGGCAGCGAGGGCATCGCCAGCGGCCCGTGGCCAAGCCGTTCGGCGATCGCGGGCAGGAAGCCCTGCAGCGCCGGTGACTCGAGGAAGGCGCTGCCCAGCGCATTGGCCATCACCACCGTGCCGGCCCGCGCCGCCTGCAGCAGCCCGGGCACGCCGAGCGCGCTGTCAGAGCGCAGTTCCAGCGGATCGCACCAGTCGTCGTCGAGCCGGCGCAGGATGCCGTGCACCGGCTCCAGCCCCTCCACCGTGCCCAGGTACAGGCGCTGGTTGCGCACGGTCAGGTCGCCGCCTTCGACCAGCGGCAGCCCCAGATAGCGCGCCAGGTAGGCATGCTCGAAGTAGGTCTCGCTGTACGGCCCGGGCGTCAGCAGCACGATGCGCGGCGCGCTGCCGCCGGCCACCTGGCGGGCGGCGCTCTCCAGGCTGTCGAGCATGCGCCGGTAGGCGCTGGCGATGTGCTGCACCCGCAGTTCGCGGAAGGCGTCGGGAAACTGGCGCGCGATGACCAGCCGGTTGTGCAGCACGTAGCCCAGTCCCGACGGGCCTTGCGTGCGCTGCGCCACCACCCACCAGCGGCCGGCGGGGCTGCGCGCGATGTCGAAGGCGACGATGTGCAGCCGCTGGCCGCCGGCCGGGCGCACGCCGTGCATCGGACGCAGGTAGCCGGCGTGGCGCAGCAGCAGCGCCGGGGGCAGCAGGCCCTCGTGCAGCAGGCGCTGCGGGCCGTACAGGTCCGCCAGCATGGTCTCCAGCAGGGCAGCACGCTGCGTGACGCCGCTTTCGATCTGCGCCCAGTCAGAGGGCTCGATGAGCAGCGGCAGCAGTTCCAGCGACCACGGCCGCGCGGCCACACCGCTGGCCGAGAAGACGTTGTGCGTGACACCGTCGCGGCGAATCTGCTGCGCCACCTGGCCGACGCGCTGATCCAGGTCGCCGGCCACGTCGAGCCCTGCGGCGGGTGCCTGCATCAGTTCGGCGAACCGCCGCCAGGGCGCGCGCAGGGTGCCGGCCTCGCCGCGCAACTCGTCCCGGACGCTGCTGTCAGCCGGCAGTGCGCGGCGCTGCAAGGTGTCGGCGGCCTCGCAGCGCCCGCCCGGCGCGGCCTCGGGCCCGGGTCCGAAGGGCAATGGCGACTGGCTGGGTGACGCCAACGTGGGCAGCGAGGACGATCCCAAGTGCGTGCCTGTCAGGTCCCGGCGTGGCGCAGGTCCAGCGTGAACGGGAACTCCCGGCTGGGCTGCGCCGGGCCGACCTTCATGCTGCCCGGCGTATGGCCGAACCGGAAGAAGCGCGCCAGGCGCCGGCTCTCGGCCTCGTAGGCGTTGATCGGGAAAGCCTCGTGGCTGAGGCCGCCCGGGTGCGCCACGTGGTAACGGCAGCCGCCGAGCGAGCGTTGCAGCCAGTTGTCGACGATGTCCACGGTCAGCGGCGCGTGGCTGCCGATGGTCGGGTGCAGCGCCGATGGCGGTGCCCAGGCGCGGTAGCGCACGCCGGCGACGAACTCGCCCACGCGCCCGGTGGGCTGCAGCGGCAGCGGCCGGCCGTTGACCATCACGGCGTGGCGGTTGTCGACCAGCCCGGTGACCTTCACCTCCAGCCGTTCGAGCGAGGAATCGACGTAGCGCACGGTGCCGCCAGTGGAGCCTTCTTCGCCCATCACGTGCCACGGCTCGAGCGCGTTGCGCAGCGTCAGCGAGATGCCGCGCACCGCGAGTTCACCGACTATCGGGAAGCGGAACTCCAAGTGCGGTGCGAACCATTGCGCGTCGAAGGCGAAGCCTGCGGTGTTGAGCTCGGCGATCACGTCGTCGAAGTCCATCTGCACGAAACTCGGCAGCAGGAAGCGGTCGTGCAGCCCGGTGCCCCAGCGCGTGAGCCGAGTGCTGCCGCCGCCGCGGTAGGGCTGGCGCCAGAACCAGGCCACCATCGCGCGCAGCAGCAACTGCTGCACCAGGCTCATGCGCGCATGCGGCGGCATCTCGAAGGCGCGCAGCTCGAGCAGCCCCAGGCGCCCTGTGGCGCTGTCGGGCGAGTAAAGCTTGTCGATGCAGAACTCGCTGCGGTGCGTGTTGCCAGTGACGTCCACCAGCAGGTTGCGCAGCGTGCGGTCGATCAGCCACGGCGGCAGCGTGGCGCTGCCGGTCTCGGCCGAGCGGGCCAGCGCGCGCTCGATCTCCTGCAGCGCGATCTCGACCTCGTAGACCTGGTCGTTGCGCGCCTCGTCGATGCGCGGGGCCTGGCTGGTCGGGCCGATGAACATGCCGCTGAACAGGTAACTCAGGCTCGGGTGGTTGTGCCAGTAGGTCAGCAGGCTGGGCAGCAGGTCGGCGCGGCGCAGGAAAGGGCTGTCGGCCGGGGTGGCGCCGCCAAGCACGAAGTGGTTGCCGCCGCCGGTGCCGGTGTGGCGGCCGTCGAGCATGAACTTCTCGGTCGACAGCCGCGTGCGGTGCGCGGCGTCGTAGAGAAACTCGGTGTGGTCGACCAGCTGGGCCCAATCTTGCGCCGGGTGGATGTTGACCTCGATCACGCCGGGGTCGGGCGTCACCGCCAGCGTCTTCAGCCGCGGGTCGCGCGGTGGCGGGTAGCCTTCGAGCACGATCTTCACCTGCTGCTCGGCGGCGGTGGCTTCCACCGCGGCGACCAGCTCGAGGTAGTCCTCCAGGTGCGTGAGCGGCGGCATGAAGACGTACAGCACGCCGCTGCGTCCGCCCAGCGCCTGCTCGGCCTTCGGGCCGTTGGCGCGCTGCGGGTCACGCACCTCGACGCATAGCGCGGTGCGCGTCAGCCAGCCGGCCGACTGGTGGCGCTGCGGCGGTGTGTCCGGGGCCACCGGGTGCCGTGTGACCGGGTGGTGCGGCGATATGCGGGCAGGGTCGGCGCTGCCCGCGCCAAGGGTGGCGGCGTCCGCGGGGCCATCGTTTGCGCCACCGTCAACGTCACGGTCGATCTTGTCCTGGGCCTGCAACGCGACCGTACCGCCCTCGGCGAAGCCGCGGCCGGGATGGTGCGCGTCGTAGCCCGGGCCGCGCATGTCGCCGGCCATGCCCGGGCGCTGGGCGCGCAGCGCGGCGGCGCCAGGCAGGGGAGGCAGCTCGAGGCTCGGGTCCTGCGCCACCAGGTATGGTTGGTCACTTTCCTTGGCCCAGGGCAGCGAATCCAACGGCAGCCGCCAGCCCATCGGCGAATCGCCCGGGATCAGGTACAGCCGGTCGTCGCGCAGGAACCACGAGCCGGTGATCCAGCGCGGCTCTCGTTCGCCTTGAACCCACTCGCGCTTGAGCGGCAGCAGGTAGCCGACGGTGGCATCCAGGCCCTGCTCGAAGATGCGGCGCAGCCGCATGCGCTCCATCTCGTCGTCGAGCCGGCTGTCGAAGGGGTCGACGTTGACCGGCAGCCGGCGCTCGCGCCACAGATAGTAGAAAGTGTCTTCGTGGGCGGCCTGAACGTACTTTGTGTCGAGGCCCAGACGGCGCGTCAGCGCGCTGGTGAAGGCCTGGGCATCGTCGACCGTGTAGCGGTGCGTGTCGCGCTCGTCGGCGAACAGCGCCGGGTCCTGCCAGCAGGGCTGGCCGTCGGCGCGCCAGGCGACCGTCAGCGACCAGCGCGGCAACTGCTCGCCGGGGTACCACTTGCCCTGGCCGAAGTGCAGAAAGCCGCCGTCGGCGTAGCGCGCGCGCAGCCGCTGCACCAGTTCGGTGGCCAGGCCGCGTTTGGTCGGCCCCAGTGCGTCGGTGTTCCATTCGGCGCCGTCGCGGTCATCCACAGAGACGAAGGTGGGCTCGCCGCCCATCGTCAGGCGCACGTCCTGCTGCATCAGTTGCTGGTCGACCTGCGTGCCCAGCGCCAGCACCGACTGCCACTGCGCGTCGGTGTAGGGCTTGGTGACACGCGGTGACTCGTGCACGCGCGTCACCTGCATGTGGTGCTCGAAAGTGACCTCGCACTCGTCCACCGCGCCGCTGACCGGCGCCGCGCTGGACGGCTCGGGCGTGCAGGCCACCGGGATATGGCCCTCGCCGGCGAGCAGCCCCGAGGTCGGGTCGAGCCCGATCCAGCCAGCGCCGGGCAGGTAGACCTCGCACCAGGCGTGCAGATCGGTGAAGTCGACTTCGGTGCCCGAGGGGCCGTCGAGCGACTTCAGGTCGGGCGCCAGCTGGATCAGGTAGCCCGAGACGAAGCGTGCGGCCAGGCCCAGATGGCGCAGCGTCTGCACCAGCAGCCAGCCGGTGTCGCGGCAGGAGCCGGCGCCGGTTTCCAACGTGAGCTCAGGCGTCTGCACGCCGGGCTCCATGCGGATCAGATAGCAGATCTCGCGCTGCAGCCGCTGGTTCAGGCCCACCAGAAAGTCGATCGTGCGCATCGGCGTGCGCGGGATGCTTTCAACAAAGGCCTCGAAGCGCGTTGTCAAAGGCCCCATCGCCAGGTAGGGCTGCAGTTCCTTGGCCACCTCGGCCGAGTAGGCGAAAGGTGACCGCTCGGCCTCGGGTTCGAGGAAGAAGTCGAAGGGGTTGAAGACCGACATCTCGGCCACCAGGTCGACGGTGATCTTGAACTCGGTGGTCTTGTCCGGGAACACCAGCCGCGCCAGGTAGTTGGCGAAGGGGTCCTGCTGCCAGTTGACGAAGTGCTCCGCAGGTTCGATGCGCAGCGAGTAGCTCACGATCGGCGTGCGGCAGTGCGGCGCCGGGCGCAAGCGCACGATCTGCGGCGCAAGCTCCACCCGCCGGTCGTAGCGATAGCGGGTGACGTGGTTCAGGGCGACATGGATCGACAAAGGGGATCTCCGGCGGGGCGCTTCGCGGGTGGGCAGGCGGCGGGATGCAAGCTTTACGCGGTGCGCGTGCGTTGTTCGCGGCTCACGGCCGATGATGCCAGTAACGCCTATCGCGCTGGCGCGTGCAATGGCTGCTGCCATCGGCTTCTCGCGTGAACGCGCCGCAGCGGTCGGTGCGCTGCAGCGTGACGCCCTGCGCCGCATAGCGCGCCACCACTGCTGCGTTCGGGTGACCGAAGCGGTTGCGCCAGCCGGCCTGCACGACTGCCGTCTGCGGCCCGACCGCGGCGATGAAGGCCTCGCCCGAGGACGTGCGGCTGCCGTGATGCGGCACCAGCAGCAACTCGGCGGGAAGTTGCGCGCGGCGGCGTTCCAGCAGCGCGGCTTCCTGCGCCGCTTCGATGTCGCCGGTGAGCAGCAGCGCGCGGCCGCGGGCGTCGACCACACGCAGCACGCACGACAGCGTGTTCGGCCGGCCGCCGCGCGCGTGCTCGTCGGGCGTCGGATGCAGCAGCTCGAAGCGCACGCCGTCCCATGTCCAGCCCGCGCCGGCGTCGCAGCGCCGCCACGGCACGCCCATCGCGCGCAACGGATGGCCGTCCTCGAGCGATCCCAGCAGCTCGCCGGTCGGAACGTGCCGCATCAACGAGGCTGCGCCGCCGACATGGTCGGTGTCGCGGTGGCTGAGCAACAAGGTGTCGATGCGCCGCTCGCCGCGCGCCAGCAGCAACGGCAGCAGCACACGCTCGCCGGCGTCGGACTCCGACCAGCCCGGCCCGGCGTCGTACAGCAGCAGGTGTTGGCGCGTACGCACCAGCACGGCGCTGCCCTGGCCCACATCGGCGGCCACCATCTCGAAGGCCCCTTCCGGCGGCCGCGGCGTCGCTGGCCACAGTAGCGGCAGCAGCAGCGGCAGGCCGAGCGCGCGCAGCCGCCGGGGCAGCGGCGCCACCAGCAGCGCACCGCCCAGCAGCCCGGCGGCGGCCGCCCAGGCCGGCGCGGCCGCGGCGGTCCAGACGGCCCAGGGCACGCCGCCCAGCAGTTCGAGCACGGCGATCATGGCCTGCACTGCCCAGCCCCCCAGCAGCCACAGCGGTGGGGCGACCACGCCCAGCAGCGCCAGCGGTGTGACGACCAGCGTGACCCAGGGGATGGCCAGCAGGTTGGCCAGGAAGCCCACCAGCGAGACCTGCTGGAAGAACAGCAGCGTCAACGGGGCGAGGCCGATGCTGGCCACCACCTGCGTGCGCCATGCGCTGCGCCACCAACCCTGCGCGCGGCCGCGCCAGCCGGCAGCCGCGCCTGGGGCCGGCGCCTCGTGCACCACCACGTCGTCGGGGGCGGCCACCATCAGCAGCCCGACGGCCGCGAAGCTGAGCCAGAAGCCGGCCTGCAGCAGCGCCCACGGGTCGAGTGCGCTGATCAGTGCGCCGGCGGCGCCCAGTACCAGCAGCGGCGGCCAGCGCAGGCCCGAGCTGCGCAGGACCACCACCGCGGCGATCATCCACACGGTGCGCTGCGCGGGCACGCCCCAGCCGGCCAACAGGGCGTAGCCGGCGGCGGCAGCCAGGCCGCCCCAGCGCGCCGCGTGCGGCGCAGGCAGGTGCAGCAGCAGCCGGCCAGACAGCCGCCAGAGGCGGCCGATGACGGCGCCGGCCAGCCAGGCGAACATCGTCACGTGCAGCCCGCTGATGGCGACCAGATGGGCCACGCCGGTGACGCGGAACAACGCCCAGTCGGTGCGTTCGATGGCCGCCTGGTCGCCCACCGCCAGGGCCGCGAGCACCCCTGCCGCGCCGGCATCGGGCACGCGCAGCACGATCGCATCGCGCACACGTTGTCGCAGCCGCTCGATCGGATGCGCTGCACGTTCGTCGAGCAACTCCGCCGGCGTGGCGGCAGTGGCACGCACGCTGCCGGTGGCCCCGATGCCGCGCTCGAACAACCACAGCTCGGCGTCGAAGCCGTGCGGGTTCAGCGTGCCGTGCGGTGCCTGCAGGCGGACCACGAAACGCCAGCGCTGACCGGCGCGCAACTCCGGGCCCGGGCCGACGAGCAGCGCGTCGCCATCGGGGCCGCGGCTCCAGCCCAGCCAGACGCGTTCGGGCACTTGCACTTGCACTTGCACCGGCATGCCCTGGTCGGTGGCCTGCTCGACGCGCAGGACGAATCGGGTGCCGGTCAGCGACGCGCGGGGCAGCTCGGCGATGGTGCCGGTGACCAGCAGGTCGCGCCCTTCCAGCGCCGGCGCCAGGCGGTCGGCCAGCCGCTCATCCGCGCGCCATCCGGTGCTGCCGAAGGCCAGCAGCGCCAGGCCTGCCGTGAGCGCGAGCGTGCGCCAGGGCGCAGCGTTGCCGGCCCTGGGCCGCCAGGCGCCGATACACGCCGCCAGTAGCCCGCAGCCGGCCAGCGCCGCGTAGACCGTGGCGCTCCACAGGGCTGCTTGCTGCATCTGCAGCGCGCTGCCGGCCATCACGGCGGCAAAGGCCCCTGCCAGCCGCAGGCCCGGGTCCGCCAGCCACACGAGCCACGCCATCGCCCCAGTGTAGGATGCCGCCGCCCTCGTGAACCTCACGACAAAGGAACCGCGCCATGAGCATCGCCGACCGTCTGCAAGCCCTGGGCATCGTGCTGCCGCCAGTCGGGATTCCTGCTGCGGCTTACCTGCCTTTCGTGCGCACCGGCAAGCTGGTCTTCATCTCCGGCCATATCGCCAAACGCGACGGCAAGGCCTGGGTGGGCCAGCTGGGTCTGACGATGAGCACCGACGACGGCCGCCCGGCGGCGCGGGCGGTGGCGGTCGACCTGCTGGGCACGCTGCAGGCGGCGGCCGGCGGGCTGGACAACGTGGCGCGGGTGGTCAAGCTGCTGTCGCAGGTCAACAGCACACCGACCTTCGTCGAGCATCACCTGGTGACCAACGGAGCCTCCGAGCTGATCGTCGAGGTGCTGGGCGCCGAGGTCGGCGCGCACGCGCGCAGCGCCTTCGGCGTGGCGCAGTTGCCGATGGGGGCCTGCGTCGAGATCGAGATGGTGGCCGAGCTGCGCGCCTGATGCGCCAGCGCGACGCGCTGCTGCTCGGCAGCGCCTTGCTCTCGGTGGCCGCCGTCGCGGCCGCGCTGGTCTCGCAGCACCGCTTCGACATGCAGCCCTGCCCATGGTGCGTGCTGCAGCGGGTGATCTTTCTGGCGGTGGGCGCCAGTGCGCTGCTGGGTCTGTTGTGGCGTGGCGTGCTCGGCGCACGCGTCGGCGGGGTGCTCATGCTCGGCTTCGCCGGCTGCGGCATCGCTGCGGCGCTGTGGCAGCACTTCGTTGCAGCCAGCGCCGCGAGCTGCGACCTGACCTTGGCCGACCGCATCGTCGCCGGGCTCGGCCTGGATGCCGCCTGGCCCGAGGTCTTCGGCGCCTTCGCCTCGTGCAAGGACGCGGCGGTGAACCTGCTCGGCGTGCCGTACGAGTTCTGGAGCCTGGCGCTGTTCGCTCTGCTGGCCGGCGTGGCCCTGCGCCTTATCGCAAAGCCGCGTTGATCTTCGCCAGCGCGGCGCTGCCCGGGCACAAGTCGGCCTCGGTCAACTGATTCAGCGGGCGCGCGCAGGTCTGCAGCGCCGCGTGCAGGTCGCCCGCCTGCGGGTCGACGAAGAGCAGCCCGGTCGGGATTTCGCCGGCCGCCTGCAACTGCTGCACATGGGCCAGCGCGCTGAGCCGGTCGGTCGGGTCATGGTCCAGGTGCAACCTGCGCAGTCGAAGCGTGCGGCCGTCAGCCTGCGGCAGATCGATCGTGTCGCCGGGCGCGGGCTCGGCCTTGACTTCGGGCGCCAGGTCGATGAAGTCGATGCGCGACAGCGCCTCTTCGTGGTCACGCACGTACTCGTAGCTGCGTGTGCTGCCGGGGTGGTTGTTGAAGGCCACGCAGGGGCTGATGACGTCGATGAACGCGGCGCCGCCATGGCGCATCGCGCCTTCGATCAGCGGCACCAGCTGCGTCTTGTCACCCGAGAAGCCGCGCGCCACGTAGGTGGCGCCCAGTTGCAGCGCCAGCGCCACCAGGTCGACGGGCGTGTCCGGGTTGGCCACGCCCTTCTTCGACAGCGAGCCGCGGTCGGCGGTGGCGCTGAACTGGCCCTTGGTCAGGCCGTATACGCCGTTGTTCTCGACGATGTAGACCATGCGCACGCCGCGCCGCATGGCGTGCGCGAACTGCCCGAGACCGATCGAGGCGCTGTCGCCGTCGCCGCTGACGCCCAGGTAGAGCAGCTCGCGGTTGGCCAGGTTGGCGCCGGTCAGCACGCTGGGCATGCGGCCGTGCACGGTATTGAAGCCGTGGCTGGCGCCGAGAAAGTAGTCCGGCGTCTTGCTGCTGCAGCCGATGCCCGAGAGTTTGGCCACACGGTGCGGCTCGATGGCCAGTTGCCAGCAAGCCTGCACGATGGCGGCGCTGATGCTGTCGTGCCCGCAGCCGGCGCACAGCGTGCTCACCTTGCCTTCGTAGTCGCGGCGGGTGAAGCCCAGCCGGTTGGTCTGCAGCGCCGGGTGATGCAGCCGCGGCTTGGCGATATAGGTCATGCGGCCAGTTCCTGCGAGGTCGGGCGCTGGACGAGGCCCGTGATCGCCGCGGCGATGAAGCGCGCGGTGATCGGCGTGCCGTCGTAATGCAGCACGGCGGGCAGCCGCGCCGGGTCGATCTGCAACTCGGTGACCAGCAGCGTGCGCATCTGTGCGTCGCGGTTCTGCTCGACGACGAAGACGCGGTCGTGCGCGGCGATGAAGCGCGCCACGCTGTCGGCGAAGGGGAAGGCGCGCAGCCGCATCGCGTCCAGCGCCAGGCCCTGCGTGGCCAGCAGCGCCAGCGCCTCGTCCATCGCCGGGGCGGTGCTGCCGAAGTACAGCACACCCTGCCGCGTCGGCTGCGCTGCCGGCCGCTCGATCGGCGCTGGCACCAGCGTGGCGGCGGTGGCGAACTTCTTCAGCAACCGCTGCACGTTGTAGACATAGTCCGGCCCGGCCTCGGAATAGCGCGCATAGGGGTCGCGTGTGGTGCCGCGGGTGAAGTAGGCGCCTTTGCCGGGGTGCGTGGCCGGCAGCGTGCGCCAGGGGATGCCGTCGCCGTCGACGTCCTTGTAGCGGCCGAAGTCGCGCCCGGCGTCGAGATCGGCCGCGCTCATCAGCTTGCCGCGGTCGTAGCGGCGCGCGTCGTCCCACCCGAAGGGCTGGCTCAGGCGCTGGTTCATGCCGATGTCCAGATCCGTCATCAGGAACACCGGCGTCTGCAGCCGCTCGGCGAGGTCGAGCGCCTCGACCGCCATCGTGAAGCACTCGAGCGGATCCTCGGGCAGCAGCAGCACATGCCGGGTGTCGCCGTGCGACGCATAGGCGCAGGCCAGCAAATCGGCCTGCTGGGTGCGCGTGGGCATGCCGGTGGACGGCCCGCCGCGTTGCACGTTGACGATGACGGCCGGAATCTCGGCAAAGTAGGCCAGGCCGATGAATTCCGTCATCAGGCTGACCCCTGGGCCCGAGGTGGCGGTGAAGGCGCGCGCGCCGTTCCAGCCCGCGCCGACCACCATGCCGATGGAGGCGATCTCGTCCTCGGCCTGCACGATGGCGACGCGGCGCTCGCCGCTGTCGGCGTCGGTGCGGTACTTCTCGCAGTACTTCTGGAAGGCCTCGGCGACCGAGGACGACGGCGTGATCGGGTACCAGGCGCAGACCGTGGCCCCGCCGTACACGCAGCCCAGCGCGGCGGCGCTGTTGCCGTCGACCAGGATACGCTGGCCGACCGCGTCGCGCCGCTGCACCTGCAGTCCGAACGGAGTGGCCGCCAGGTGCTCGGCGGCGAAGTCGCGCCCCAGGTGCAGCGCACGCAGGTTGGCGCTGAGCAGCTTCTCCTTGCCCCGGTACTGCTCGGAGAACAGCTGCTCGATGACCGGCGCCTCTACCCCCAGCAGCTGCGACAGCGCGCCCACATAGAGGATGTTCTTGAACAGCTGGCGCTGGCGCGGGTCGTCGTAGGTGGCGTTGCAGATCTCGGTGATCGGCATGCCGAGGGTGAGCACGTCGGTGCGCAGCGCGCTGGCCGGCAGCGGGCGCGTGCTGTCGTAGAACAGGACGCCGCCGGGCTCGATCTCGGCCACGTCCTGGGCCCAGGTCTGCGGGTTCATCGCCACCATCAGATCGATGCCGCCACGCCGGCCCAGCCAGCCGGCCTCGCTGATCCGCGCCTCGTACCAGGTCGGCAGGCCCTGGATGTTGCTCGGGAAGATATTGCGCGGGCTGACCGGAACGCCCATGCGGATGACGGCCTTGGCGAAGAGTTCGTTGGCCGAGGCCGAGCCCGAGCCGTTGACGTTGGCGAACTTGACGACGAAGTCGTTGACGGCCTCGATTCGTTTCATGCCGACACCCCCGCCTGCGCGGGGTGGAGCAGGAACTTCTGCATGTCCCAGGCGCCGGTCGGGCAGCGTTCTGCGCACAGGCCACAGTGCAGGCAGACGTTCTCGTCCTTGACCATCACGCGGCCGGTCTTCAGATCGCCGCTGACGTACAGGGCCTGGGTCAGCTCGGGCGCGGGGGCCTTCAGCCGCGTGCGCAGTTCGGTCTCTTCGCCGTTGGCGGTGAAACTGATGCAGTCGGTGGGGCAGATGTCCACGCAGGCATCGCACTCGATGCACAGGCGGTCGGTGAACTGCGTCTGCACGTCGCAGTTCAGGCAGCGCTGGGTTTCCTTGTAGGCGGTGGCGAGGTCGAAGCCCAGCTCCACCTCGACCTTGATCGAGGCCAGTGCCTTCTCGGCCGCCGCCCAAGGCACCTTGAAGCGCGTGTCGTCAGAGACCGCGTTGTCATAGCTCCATTCGTGGATGCCCATCTTCTGCGAGATCAGATTGACGATCGGCGAGGGCCGTTCGCGCAGGCTGGCACCGCGCAGGAAGAGGTCGATCGAGATCGCCGCCTCATGCCCCTGGGCGACGGCGGTGATGATGTTCTTCGGGCCGAAAGCTGCGTCTCCGCCGAAGAACACCTGCGGCAGCGTCGACTGGTAACTCTGCGCATCGACCCGCGGCATGCCGACGGCGTTGAAGGCGATTCCGACCTCGCGCTCGATCCACGGGAAGGCGTTCTCCTGCCCGATCGCGACGAGCACCTCGTCGCACTCGACCAGCACCTCGGTGACCGGCTCGCCCGGGCGCCGCACCTCGAAGCGCATGCCGGTCAGCCGGCCGGACTGGTGCACGAAGGCCAGCGGCACGTGCCAATCGAAGACCGGGATGCCTTCGTGCATCGCGTCCTCCTTCTCCCACGGGCTGGCCTTCATCTGCTCGAAGCCGCTGCGCACCAGCACCTTGACGTCGCTGCTGCCGAGCCGCCGCGCCGAGCGGCAGCAGTCCATCGCCGTGTTGCCACCTCCCAGCACCAGCACCCTCGGCGACACCTGCGTCACGTGGCCGAAGGAGACAGCGGCCAGCCACTCGATGCCGAGGCGGATGTGCGCGGCGGCCTCGGCGCGGCCGGCGATCTGCAGGTCGCGCGCGCGCGGCGCGCCGCAGCCGACGAAGACGGCATCGAAGCCCTCGGCGAGCAGCGCCGCCATCGAGCCGACGCGCTCGCTGCTGCGTGTGCGCACATGCGGCATCTGCGTGATGTAGCCGGTCTCCTCGTCGATCACGCTCTCGGGCAGGCGAAAGCGCGGGATCTGCTGCCACATGAAACCGCCCGCCTTGGGCTGCTCGTCGATCAGCGTCACCTCGTAGCCCAGCGGCGCGAGGTCACGCGCCACCGTCAGCGAGGCCGGGCCGGCGCCCACGCAGACCACGCGTCGGCCGTTCAAGGGCAGGGCGGCGGGCAGGCGCGCGCTGATGTCGCCCTTGTGGTCGGCGGCCACGCGTTTCAGGCGGCAGATGGCCACCGGCTCGGGCTTGGCGGTGTTTTCTTCCTCGACGCGGCCGCGCCGGCAGGCCGGCTCGCAAGGTCGGTCGCAGGTGCGGCCGAGGATGCCGGGGAAGACATTGGAGGCCCAGTTCACCATGTACGCGTCGGCGTAGCGGCGCTGGGCGATCAGGCGGATGTACTCTGGAACAGGGGTGTGGGCCGGGCAGGCCCATTGGCAATCGACGACTTTGTGAAAGTACGCCGGGTCGGCCGTATCGGTACGCTGCAAGGTGCCTGTCTCCTGGAGCCGGGGCGCTCCTGGGCGCTCACCTGTATGGGGATCAGTCTACGCCCGGCCCAAGCCGGCGCCCATCGGCGCGTGCCCCACCCCCCGCGGATAGGTGATCGTTTAGCGTACGCACCATGCGCTGCTTTTTCCTCTGCGTCTTGTTCTACCTTGCCGCCGCCTTGCGGCCACCGCTTGCCGCCGCGCAGGAAGAAGTGCCCTTCATCACCACGCCTGACCGCGTGACGCTGGCCATGCTCGAGCTCGCCGGCACCAGCGCAGGCGACTTCGTCATCGACCTCGGTTCGGGCGACGGCCGCATCGTGATCACCGCGGCGCGGCGTTTCGGCGCGCAGGGGCTGGGCGTGGAGATCGTGCCGCAGCTGGTCGAGAAGAGCCGCGACAACGCACGCGCTGCCGGTGTGGCCGCGCGCGCAGAGTTCCGCCAGCAGGACTTGTTTGCCACCGACCTGTCGCGCGCCACGGTGATCACGATGTACCTGCTGCCCGAGGTCAACCTGCAGTTGCGCCCGCGGCTGCTGGCGCTCGAGCCCGGCACGCGCATCGTCAGCCATGACTGGGACCTGGGTGACTGGCTGCCCGACCGCACGCTCGCCATCGACGTGCCCGAGAAGGCCATCGGCCGCGACAAGCTCAGCCGCGTGCACCTGTGGACGGTGCCGGCGCAGGTGCGCGGGCTGTGGTGCAGCGAAGGCGCGAGCCTCGAAGTCGTCCAGCGCTTTCAGCGCTTCTCGGCCACGCTGCAGACGCGCGGCGCGAACGCCCCGGCGCTGGTGTTCGACGGCGAGGTGGCCGGTGCCCTGCTGCAGTCGCAGCCGCCGCACGCTGTGGGCTTGCGCGCTGAGGCGGCGGGGCTTCGCCTGCTGCAGGCCGGCGGCGGCGGCGCGGGGCTGATCGGCAGGCTGTTCACGCCGGCGGGTGCGCCGCGCTGCCCCGGCGTGGGCTGAGTCCTCGGCGCGCCTGCTGCGCACCGTGCCCAAGCGTCAGTGCAGGTGCGGCTGGTGCAGCAGGCCGAGCGGCTGGGCGGCGGAAGCCAGTCGCTTGTCACTGGTCCACAGCCGGGCACCAGCGGCCAGTGCGACCGATGCGAGCAGATGCACGTCCACGCAGCCGATGCCGCGTCCGTGCAAAGCATGCCGTTGGATGAATGCGAGGCACTCCGGCAGGCTGGCCGTCGGCGCCATCGGCAGCGTGGTCAGCAGTGCCAACGTCAGCTCGCGGCGAGGCAACTGGCCGAGCGCGATCTCGCCCATCACATACGGGTGCATGACGATGGCCCCGCTCTCCAGCCGGGCTTTCATCTCAATGTCGCCCTGGCGCAGGTGTTCGACCCAGACCGAGGTGTCGGCCAGGATCATGGCGGGCTCAGCGCTTGAGCTTGACCGACCTGCCCGCCGCCTCACTGGCCGCTTGTGCCGGGGCGGCGCGACGCCGCGGCGCTGCCACCAGATCGGGTGCGCTGCCACCCAACAAGGCCAGCCGCCGCGCGGACTCGCGCTGGATGAGCAGCCGCAGGCCGTCGTGGATGAGCGTGCTGCGCTCGGCCACGCCGGTCATCTCGTGGGCCTTGGCCAGCAGTTCGTCGTCGAGCGTGATGGTGGTGCGCATGGTTTTGTCCTGCAGCGGTGCGATACCCAGCGGCGCATCACTACGCATCAAGTGATGCGAAGTTCGATGCACCTGCTTCGTGTCGTTTAGCGCTCAGCCCGGGAAGGTCCCCGGCACCAGGATGCCGCGGTCCACGTTCTGGATCTTCGTGTGGCCGCAGAAGGCCATCGTCAGCTCGAGCTCCTTGTGGATGATCTCCAGCGCCTTGCTCACGCCGGCCCCGCCCATCGCGCCCAGGCCGTAAAGGAAGGCGCGGCCGATGTAGGTGCCGCGCGCGCCCAGCGCCCAGGCCTTGAGCACGTCCTGGCCGCTGCGGATGCCGCCATCCATGTGCACTTCGATCTTCGAGCCGACCTCGGCGACGATCGCCGGCAGCGCGCTGATGCTGGAGACCGCGCCGTCGAGCTGGCGGCCGCCGTGGTTGCTGACGATCAGGGCGTCTGCCCCTGACTCCACCGCCAGCCGCGCGTCTTCGGTGTCCTGGATGCCCTTGAGGATCAGCTTGCCACCCCAGCGCTGCTTGACCCATTCGACATCGGCCCAGCTCAGCGCCGGGTCGAACTGTTGCGCCGTCCAGGCCGACAGGTTGGCCATGTCGGTGACGCCCTTGACGTGGCCGACGATGTTGCCGAACTGCCTGCGCCGGGTGCCCAGCATGCCCAGGCACCAGCGCGGCTTGGTCATCATGTTCAGGATGTTGGGCAGCGTCAGCCTGGGCGGCGCCGAGAGCCCGTTCTTCAGGTCCTTGTGGCGCTGGCCGATGATCTGCAGGTCCAGCGTCAGCACCAGCGCGTCGCACTTGGCGGCCTTGGCGCGGTCGATCAGACGCCCGATGAAGTCGCGGTCGCGCATCACGTACAGCTGGAACCAGAACGGCTGCGTGGTGTGCGCGGCGATGTCCTCGATCGAGCAGATGCTCATCGTGCTGAGCGTGAAACGGGTGCCGAACTTCTCTGCCGCCTTCGCCGCCAGGATCTCGCCGTCGGCATGCTGCATGCCGGTCAGCCCGGTGGGCGCGATGGCGACGGGCATCCTGACGTCGATGCCGACCATCTTCGCCGCCGTGCTGCGGTTCTCCATGTTCACCGCCACGCGCTGGCGCAGGCGGATCTTCTGGAAATCGCTCTCGTTGGCGCGGTAGGTGCTCTCGGTCCAGCTGCCGCTGTCGGCATAGTCGTAGAACATGCGCGGAACGCGCCGTTCAGCCAGCACGCGCAGGTCTTCGATGTGGGTGATGACGGGCATCGGGCGGTCTCCTCTTGGGCGCCGATGCTACCCACCAAAGCGGACCGCCGATCGCTACTGCGTCGGGTAGTCGCCCGGGGGCGCAGAGCGCGGCGGCGGGCGTACGCGGGGCGAGAAGTTCAGCTGGAAGGCCTGCTGCACCGTGCCCGTCACGTTCAGCGGCCGCGCAGGCTGTTCGCTCAGCTGGTCGGGGTGCCAGACCTGCACATCCGCCGGGCCGTCGGGCACGTCGATCGTCACCCGCCCTTGCGCGTCGCTGATGCCGAACCAGGGCGTGCTGCTGACGAAGATGTGGCCACGCATCGAGCCGTGCAGGTGGCAGCCCAGCACGATGGGCCCGGGCAGGTCGAGCACCTGGTCGGCACTGGGCGGTGTGCCGCCGCGCGCGGCCGGCAGGCGGAACTCGAACTCGGTGGACGGGCTGACCGAGCCCAAAGGCCCCGAAGGCATCGAACGCACGTGGTGGGCGTAGCGGTCGTGGTTGACGAAGCGTACGGTGCCGCGCTGCGTGATCACGGTGACGTAGGGCATGAAGCGCAGATCACGCTGTTCGATCATCACCGGCGGGCCGCCCGCCGACACCTGGAAGGGCGTGGCGCGGCGCACCAGCACCACCGCGTCGGCCGCCGGCCGCCCGTTGGCGCCGCTGACGGTGATCTGCAAGATGCCCGCGGCGGCGGGCCCGGCCAGCAGTGCCATGGCGCCGAGCAGCAGGCCGGTGGAGAAGACGCAAAAGGGGGCGATGCGCATGCGGCTGATCATAGGTGCGCGCCGCCTCAGCCCGCCAGCCATGACTCGGGCGCGGCCAGTGCCGCCTCGAAGGCCTGCACCCAGCGGCCCACGTGCAGGCCGTCCATCAGCGCGTGGTGCACGTCGATCTGCACCGGCAGCCAGGCGCGGGCGCCGTCGGGGTCGATGCGGCCGAAGGCGATGCGCGGGATCGAGTCGGGCCGACGCCGGTCGCGGGCGTGGCTGAAGCTGCTGAAGTGCAGCCAGGGCAGCGTGGTGAAGTAGATCAGCGCGGTGTCTGCGACGGTGTCCTCGAAGAGCGAACCGCGCTGGCGTGCAGCGGCCATCGCCGCAGCCGCCTGGCGGCAGAACGCGGCATGGCCCGGTTGGTGCGGCAGGCGGGCAATGCCGAAGCTGTCGTCTTCGCGCAGCACGGTGGTGCTGGCGTCCACCTGCGGGTGGATGCGCACCCGCTCGCCCTCGATGCGCCAGCGCCAGGGCTCGTGCTCGTTGGCCAGGCGCAGGGCGATGAAGTGCAGTGCCAGCGACAGGCTGCGCCGCCCGGGCTCGGCCAGCACCTCGAGACGCGCGCGCAGCGGCGCCGCGTCCACGCGCACGCACAGGCTGAAGAAGGGCTGGTCGAAGGCGCGGAAATGCTCGTAGGCGTCGCGCCGCGGCCAGCCTTCGAGGTCAAGATGGTCGGCCATCGCGCGATGCTAGCCGCGCGACAGCGTGCCCGCGCGCACGCCCAGCAGGCGCAGCCGGCGGCCCAGGTCCACCCGCTTGAGGCACTCGCCGGCAGCACGTCGGATGGCCGCCGCGTCAGCCACCGGCTGCGCCAGCGTCAGGTCGCGCGTCACCGTCTTGAAGTCTTCGAAGCGCAGCTTGATGCCGATGGTGCGTCCGGCGTAGCCCTTGCGCTGCAGGTCGGTGGCCACCTGCTCGCACAGCCGGGTGAAGATGCCGCTGAGTTCGGCGCGGTCGCGCACGGCGTGCAGGTCGCGCTCGAAGGTGGTCTCGCGCGACATCGACACCGGCTCGCTGTGCGTCACCAGCGGGCGCTCGTCCACGCCGTGTGAGGCGGCGTGCAGCCAGGCGCCGTAGGCGCGGCCGAAGTGCTCGCTCAGCCAGCCGCGCTCGCAGCGCGCCAGCTCGCCGATGCTGCCGATGCCCAGCGCCTGCAGCCGCGCGCCAGCCTTCGGGCCGATGCCGTTGATGCGCCGCACCGGCAGCGGCCAGATGCGCGGGGCCAGATCAGCCTCGGTCAGCACGGTCAGGCCGTCGGGCTTGTCGAGCTCGCTGGCGATCTTCGACAGCAGCTTGTTCGGCGTCACGCCGACCGAGCAGCTCAGGCCGGTCTGTCGGCGCACGTTGTTGCGGATCTCCTGCGCCAGCGCGCGCACGCCCCCGTGCGGGTCGTGGCCGACGGCGTCCTGCGCGCCGGGCAGGGCGCTCAGGTCGATGTAGATCTCGTCGATGCCGCGGTCCTCGATCAAAGGCGCCACCTCGGCGACGGCGGCCTTGAAAGCGCGCGAGAAGCGCCGGTACTCGTCGAAGTCCACCGGCAGCAGCACCGCGTCGGGTGCGCGCAGCGCGGCCTTCATCAGGCCCATGCCGGAGTGCACGCCGTAGTCGCGCGCGGCATAGGTGGCGGTGGTGACCACGCCGCGCCCGGCGTAGCCGCGCAGGCTGGCGAAACGCCGCGTGCCGTCGGTCTGCAGCACCGGCTGGTGGCGGCGTCCGCCGCCGATCACCACCGGCTGGCCCTGCAGTTCGGGGTAGCGCAGCAGCTCCACCGAGGCGTAGAAGGCATCCATGTCCAAGTGGGCGATCCAGCGGCGCATGGCGCCAAGCGTAGCGCCGTCCTAAGATCGGGTTTCGTCGCCCGGGGAGTCAGCCGAATGTTTGAAGTCCGCACCGCCGCCGCGCAACGCGCGCTGACCGCCGCCACTTTGTCGCTGGTCGTCGCACTCGCCTGCATCGCCGCCTTCCTGCCGCCGATGGCCGAGCAGACCATCGCCTCGGTGCCGCGCACGGTGCTGATCGGCCTGGCGCTGGGCAGCGCGCTGCTGCTGCACTGGGTCTTCCTGGGCATCGGCGCGCGCCGGCTGGGGCGCTCGGTCGGCGGCTGGGTCGGCCTGTCGGCGCTGCTGTTCCCGATCGGCAGCGTCACCGCGCTGGTGCTGCTGGGCTTCTTCAGCGACGAGTCGCCGGCCGCCGCGCCGATGCCAGGGCGCTGAGCGGCCCGTCGGGCTGATCCATCACGCCACGCCCAGCCGGCGCAGCGCCGGCAAGGACTGATCCTGCATCTGCTGCACCATCGGCTGCAGCACGGCCAGCGCGGTGGCGCGGACGCTCACCACCTGCTGGTCTTTCATCATCTGCTGGCCCTCGGCCTGCATCGCGTCGAGCAGCAGACCGGCCCAGCGCTCGGGTTGTTCGGGCGCCGCCTGGCGCGCGGCCAGCATCAGTTGCAGCGAGGCAGGCACCGGGACGCCACCGCCAGTCACCGGGCTGGCCAGATCGCGGATCTCGAGCCGGTGCGCGTGGGGGCCGCACAGATGGGCGTTCAGGCGTTGCGTGAAGGGCTGCGCGGCCTGTTCCTGCGCCAGCGGCGCCGCCAGATGCACGGCGCGCGTGCCGATCAGCGCCGCCAGCAGATCCAGCACCTCGTCCGGGCGG
>Ga0105048_10000995_pt1 | contig 45634 bp, 40 predicted proteins | sample MAT05_FD_78382 | JGI IMG/M metagenome (GOLD analysis project Ga0105048, IMG submission 78382) | Freshwater microbial communities from Lake Fryxell liftoff mats and glacier meltwater in Antarctica - MAT-05 | ecosystem: Environmental > Aquatic > Freshwater > Ice > Liftoff microbial mat | place...
CCCACCCACGGCGTGCCCACCCACGGCGGGCGTGCCGCACGGGCAGAACATGCGGTGCACGCCAGCACCAGAAGCGCCGACACCGGCGCGCGACCGATCACGGCATCATCCGGGCGCGCCACGCCGGCGGCCACAGCTGACAGGCCGCGACGCGTCCGAAGAGCTGGAAGCGTCGCTTCGCGAACGCCTTGTACGCCGCATCGCGGAGCCAGCGCGGCACGACATGCCCGAGCACGCCGAGGACCGCCCAGCCACCGCCGAGCAGCCGCAGCACGGCCAGCGCCGCGTCCGAGTACAGGAGCACCGCGGCCTCACGCCCGCCCTGGGCCGGCAGATAGAGCAGCGTCGAGTCCACGTTGCGCAAGCGCGACGCGAACGGTGCCAGGAGCTGCGCTGCCGTCTCACCCTGCAGCGCCGCCGCGCGGATCGAGCCGTGTCGGTCGCGCTCCATCGTGAACCGCACGGCACGGTCGCAGAATCCGCACTCGCCATCGAAGAACAGCACCGGTGACGTCGCGGCCGATGCGGTGCCGACACTGACCTGCGGCACTGCCGGCGCCCCGCTCACCACCCCATCCGTGCGCGCAGCGACGTGATGTGCGCCACGTGATGCCGCCCATGCCAGTCGTAGCGCACCAGTGACAGGTCGATGCGCTGCGCACCCAGCTCGGGATGCACGAACGTCCGCGCAAACTGCGCCGGCCGGCCGCCGCCCAGACACGCGACCCAGCGTGCATGCAGACTCTCGAGCAGCACGAGGCTCGCGTCGACCGGGATCGCTGCCACATCGGGGAGCACGGCCCACGCCCCCTCGTCGTACGCGCGCACCGTCGGCGCCTCCTCCGTCAGCGCGAACTTCACGCGGAGGTACGCATGCATGTGACTGTCCGCCACATGGTGCACGACCTGCCGCACGGTCCAGCCGCCGTCGCGGTACGGCGTATCGAGCTGTGCCGGCGACACGCCATCCACTGCCGAGCGCAGCGCCAGCGGGAGCCCGGCGATGCCTGCCAGCGCCGTGCGCAGTGCATCGTCCGTGACCACGTCAGGTGCCGTGAAGCGGCCCACCGGATACTGCAGCGACAGCTCGGTCATTCAGCACACCGCGACGCTGAAATGCGCGGCGATCTCACGCAGCTGCCGCGCGTGGCGCAGCTCGTGACTGCCGATGAGGTACACCCACTCGTACAGGTCCAACGGCCCGAGGAAGGGGTGCGGATGCACGATACGAGAGAGCGGCAACCCATCACCGCCGGCGAGCTGCTCCACAAAGGCCCGACGCACTTCGAGAATTGCGGTGCGCCCCTCCGGCGCGCTCATCGTGCCGGTCGGACAGACCCGTTCCGGCGCCGCCAGGCGCATGGCGCGGTCCTCGACGCGGGTGAACTTCACCAGATCGAACGCCGGCAGCTCGGCATCCTCCGCCGGTACCGGTGACAGCTCGCGGAACTCCGCCACCTTCACATGCGTCAACCTCACGAGTCCGCGCTCGACGCGAGCGAGGTGCTCCAGCACTTCGGCCGCCGACCACGCGTCGGGCGCCGGTCGCGCGGCCTGCTGCTCGACCGGTACGGTGTCCAGCGCGGCGAGCAGCTCCAGCCGCGCATGATCCACGTGGTCCAGCGCCATCCTGAGGCGGGGATGCATCCAGTCTCCTCCCGGCAACGCCGGGCCTGCGCAGTGGAAGCGGGCGTCCGCGACCCTCCGCGGCACCACCATCGATATAAAGTTAGCGTCGTGACCGCCCCCACCGACGCCGCGCCCCGCCTCCCCGTCCACGACGCGCTCCCGGCGCTGCTGCAGGCGCTCGCCACCGGCACGTCGGCGGTGCTGGTCGCGCCCCCGGGAGCCGGCAAGACGACCACGGTCCCGCCGGCGCTGCTCGACGCGCCGTGGCGCGGTACCCAACGGATCCTCCTGCTCGAGCCACGTCGCCTCGCCGCCCGCGCGGCCGCCAGCCGCATGGCAGCGCTGCGCGGCGAATCGGTCGGCGCGACCATCGGCTGGCGCATGCGCGGCGACACGCGCATCTCGGCCGCCACGCGCATCGAGGTCGTGACCGAAGGCGTGCTGACACGCATGCTCCTCGAGGATCCCACCCTCGACGGCATCGGCGCGATCCTGTTCGACGAGTTCCACGAGCGCTCCATCCATGGCGACACGGGGCTGGCCCTCGCCCTCCATTCGCAGAACCTGCTCCGCCCCGACCTCCGCCTCGTCGTGATGTCCGCCACCATCGACGGCGCCCGTGTCGCCGCGCTGCTCGGCCAGGCGCCGGTGATCACCAGCAGCGGACGCACGTATCCCGTGACGACCGCCTTCCTCGCGCCGCGTGCCGAACAGCGCATGGAGGAGGCGACGGTCGCCGGTGTGCGCGAGGCGCTCGCGACGCACGACGGCGATGTCCTCGCGTTCCTCCCCGGCGCCCGCGAGATCCGGCGCGTCGCGTCGCTGCTCGATGGCACGCTCGACGCCTCGGTGGACCTGTACCCGCTGTTCGGCATGATGGAGGCTCGCGAGCAGGACGCCGCCATCGCACCCGCACGCCGCGGTCGCCGCAAGGTGGTGATCGCCAGTGCCATTGCCGAGACGTCGCTCACGATCGAGGGGGTGCGTGTGGTCGTCGACAGCGGATGGTCGCGCGTGCCCCGGTATGCGGCGCGCACCGGCATGACGCGACTGGAGACGGTGCGCGTCTCGCGCGCCAGTGCCGACCAGCGCCGCGGCCGCGCGGGCCGCGTTGCGCCGGGCCACTGCATCCGCTGCTGGCACGAGTACGAGGACGCCACACTCCGCGCCCACGGCACTGCCGAAATCCTCGATGCCGATCTGGCGCCACTGGCGCTGGACCTGGCCGGCGCTGGGATCAGCGACCCCTGCGAGTTGGACTGGCTCGACATCCCCCCCGCACCAGCGTTCGCGCTGGCCCGCACGCTGCTCACGGAACTCGGCGCGCTCGACGCCGCCGGACGCCTGACCACACATGGCGCGGCGATGTCGGCCCTCGGTGTGCACCCGCGCATGGCGCACCTGCTGCTCGCGGCGAAGGCACGCGGCTCGCTCGCGCTCGCCTGCGATCTCGTGGCGGTGCTCGAGGAACGCGATCCGCTGCGCGCCAGCGACGCACGCCGCCCCGACCCCGATCTCGCCCTCCGCATCGAAGCGGTCCGCACCGGGCGACGCGCGCTGCCCGCCGGCCTCACCCTCGACGACGCGGCCCTCGCGCGGTGCCGCGAGACGGCGCGCACCCTCCGCGATCGCATGGACGTGCGCCGTCGCGACGAGGAGCGTGACGGCGCCTTCACCGATCTCGGTGCACTCGTCGCGCTCGCCTATCCCGACCGGCTCGCCCGTCGGCGCGAGGGAGACGGGGCGCGATACCTGCTCCGGAACGGCAGCGGCGCGATGCTTCGCGATCAGGGGTCGGCCCTCGCGCGGGAGGAGTGGATCGCCTGCGCCGCGCTCGACGACGCGGGACGCGACGCGGTCGTGCAGCTCGCCGCGCCGATCGACGGCGAGACCGCCCGGGCGCTGTACGCCTCACAGATCACGCATGTCCGCCGCGTGACCGTCGATGCGGCGACGGGACGCGTGCGCGCCACCCTGACCGAATCGCTCGGTGCGATCACGCTCGTCGAACGCATCACCAGTGATCTCTCCGACGACGAGCGTGCCACGGCGCTGTGCGCGATGGTGCGCGACGGCTGGCCCGACGCCATGCCGTGGACCGAGGCGGCGCGGCGCCTCCGGGAGCGGCTGCAGTTTTTGCACACGCACGACGATCGCTGGCCCGACGTCGGCGACGACGTGCTGCGCGACTCGCTCGACGAGTGGCTGATGCCGGTGCTGCGGACCTCGCGGTCGCTGGATGACCTGCGTCGTGCCGACGTCGGTGCACTGCTGCTACAACAGGTCGACTGGTCGCTGCGCACACAGCTCGACCGCCTCGCACCCACCCACGTCACCGTGCCGAGCGGCTCACGCATTCCCGTGGACTACGGCACGCCCGAAGCGCCGGTGCTGGCGGTGCGGCTGCAGGAACTCTTCGGAGCGCGAGCGACGCCGGCGGTGCTCGATGGTCGCGTGCCGCTGGTGCTCCACCTGCTGTCACCGGCGCACCGGCCGGTGCAGGTGACCCGCGACCTGCCAGGCTTCTGGCGCAGCAGCTACGCCGAGGTGCGGAAAGACCTGCGCGGTCGGTATCCACGCCATGCCTGGCCCGAGGATCCCGCCACCGCCACGCCAACTCACCGCGCCAAGCCGCGCGGCACCTGACGGTCAGGCTGCGGACGTGCCTGAGGCGATCCCGCGGGCGGCCCGATGGGTGTCGTCACGGAACGGCTTGCGCTGGGACGAGCCGCGGCGGCAGAGCGACAGTCGCACATCATGACCCGGCGGCGTGTGATCACCATCCACGATCACGCCGAGTCACCGCGCGGCGGCGACCTGGCCGGAAACGTCGCGCGAGGAACGACGCAGGGAGCGCTCCCACGCCGAGGCGCCAAGGGCGGCGGCGAACGGCATCATCATCCAGAGCGTGGCGTAGTACCACGAGGGTGCGGCAGCCCATCGCACGGCACCCACCAGCACGGCGGCAACGAGGCCGACCGCCGACATGAGGATCGCGTGCCCGCGTCGATGATCCGAGACCAGTCGCGCGGTCACCCACCCACCGAACGCCGTGAAGACGGCCGCAATGCCGAGCATGACGAACAACGCGACGGTGTTGCTCGTGTGTCCCTGTGCGGTGAATGCAGCAGGATAGGCGAGTGGCGTGATGACGGCACCGCCGTACAACCCGGCGCCGGTGAACAACAGTCCCAGTAACAGCGCCGCAAAGCTGCGCATGATGAAGCTCTCCCGTGTGGCTCTCCTGCGAAGCTACCCGCCTTCAGCGGCTCGGCAAGCGATGCCGCGTCGTGGACGCTGGCGGTTCAGGGCACGACGCGTACGAACCAGGCGCGCGGCTCGCCGAAATCGAAGGTGAGCACGTCGGCCTCGCTGCGGTCGACACCGACTGCCACGGCGTTCGAACCGTCCTCGTGTGTGGTCAGCAGCGTGCCGCCGTCGACGCGCCAGCGCATGGCCACGTCGAGGGTGCCCTGCGGAGTGGGGATCGCGTAGCGAAGCACGCCCCCGTCAACGAATTCCATGCGGGTGCCGGGCTGGAACTCGAGTGGGGCCTCACAGCGCAGCAGCTGCCACGAGCCGATCAGGGCGCCGGGCTCGATCACACGGCGTCCCGCGCCTCCTCAGGCACACCCACGCTTTCGTCGAAGGCCGAATACTGAAGCCTGCGCAACGCGGAACGCCGCGAGCGCTTGCGCCGGCGGCTGCGCGCCGTCATGCCCGCGACACCGCCGACCACCGCCCCCACGATCACCGCCACCAGCAGCGACGTCGCCACCAGCAAGGGGTCCGCCTCGGGCGGCATCGCGAGCCGCCCCTGACCGACGAGGGTGCCGAGCGGCCACGTGCACAGATCCACGATGCCCGCCACCAGGCCGCCGACCAGCGCGCCCCACACCAGCGGCAAACGCTTGACGGTGTCGTATCCCGCGACCGCCACGATTCCAAAGTTGACCGGCACCCAGTAGACCCGGTCGATCCCGCTTTGGCGATACAGCACGAATCCGATCCAGACCACCAGCAGCATCGCTGCGAGGTAGCCGGCCATTCGGGCGATATACCGGAAGAACCACGGCATCATTGGCCGGATACTCGCGCGCCGCACACCGGCAGGCGCGGACGTGGCGCCTGCGGAATCGGCAGGATTGAAGAGCGATCCATGTACGAAGAAGATCGGAGAGTCGGTAGGGAGACCGCCACTTCATGCGCCTGGAAACTGCGCACCCAACATGCCACTGCAGAGCACGTGCCCGAACGCAAGACCGCGCCCGCCACGACCTCGCCTCCATGGCGCGGACGGACCGCACCAGCTCAGCGCGCCAGTTCAGCGCGGCAGCGACCTCGGGAAAGATATCGTAACCGGCGCACCGTCGCACACAAAGGACGAGTATGGTGTCCCACTCAGCACATCGACCCATTCGCGGCCGTAAACGGATCGGACGTCGCAGTCGAACTGCACGACGTCGGTGCGCCACGCGTTCCACCGCTGGTGTGCGACGCGATACTCCACCGTGCTGCCGTTCCGCTGTGGCGTGTAGCCGAAGTAGTGCTCGGTGATGAACCCTGTCTCATCGTCGGGGTCGATCGGAACGGCTGTCCCGCTCACGGATGCGGCGGCAGTGTGCCACGCGCCAGCCTGCCGCCACTCGTACCGAACGCTGCCCCCGCGCACCGGATCCATGGCGATCCGGCTGCGCATCCGGACGGCACGATAGGGCTCGTTGTAGGCCAGTCGCGCCGTCCATGCGATGGCCGGACGAGGCACGAGTTCCCGCACGAACACCACCCCGCGCCGCCACGTCCCCTGCTCACGACGACGCACGTAGGCCCGCAGATTCACTTCGTCGAAGTCGCGATGGAACGGCACCGGTACACCGAGGATGCGCGTGTCCAGAAAACGGAAGCCGACGATGCTCACCAGCGCGCGCCCGTCGAGCAGATCGAGCTCCGTTCCCGCCGGCACGTACTGTCGCAGCAGGGCCGGATTCACCTCGTAATTGATGAAGAGCAGGTCCCGCCAGGTCGCCGTGAGAAAGGGAGTGTCCATGCCCGACCAACGTCCCGCGGCCAGCGCCGTTCCGGCAAACGGACGCCGTCGCGCGCACGGTCGCGCGCCTCCATTCGCCGCGCCCACCGAGCCGGACGATGGAACCTGATGCGTGGCTCGGCCTATCTTTGCCCACGGCGCGGCACTGCAGGCCGCGACAGCCTCCCGTCACCACCACCTGGCCATGCGATCGCTCAGCCCCGGCCGTACCGTCCTCCGTTTCGCCGCCCTGCTCCTGCTGCCGGTCGGCATCGCCGCGGCCCAGGACCCGGTGCCGCCCGCACCCACGTCCCCGCCTGCCTCCCCGCCGCCGTCCCCGTTTCCGGCCGCCGCCAACGACACGCTCGAGGTGATCGTGACCGCCCGCGCCGTCGACACGGTCCGCCTCGAGAAGGACCGGCTGCTTGGCGAACGGCGCGATACCGAAACCCGGTGGGTCGGCTACCGGGACCAGGCGACGCGACTCAAGGCGAACGTCGGTGAATTGCGGTCGGCGATCGACGCCGCCGAGAACCGCGAGAAGCTCGCGCGCAAGGAGAAGCGCGATGGTGACCGTATCGTCGCGCAGACCGAGAAACGGCGCCTCGAGCGGGCGCGCGACATCGTGGATGCCCGGTTCGGGCTCCGGGAGGCGCAGGCGGAGTACTCGCGCGTCGAACGTGATGTCATCGACGCCGCGATCCGCGCCGACGATGCCGAGCTGGCGATTGCCGAGCGACGGGACGCGGTGGGGATGATCGCGATGGAGGAGCCGTCGCAGCGCCGGGCCTTTCAGGAACTCACCAACCGGTGGCTGCAGGCGCTCCGCACGAAGGCCGCCCGCGCCTACGACCTGGAGGACCGTCGCTTCAAGGTCGTCGAGGCGCAGCTCGACCTCCTGAAGCGCCAGCGCGACTAGCGCAGCCTCTGGCTCAGCGGCCGCTGCGCACCGAATCGACGGCGAGGGCACGGGTGCGCAGCGCGTACGCGCGTGCGGCGATGCGCGACACGTCGGCCGCCGTGTCGAGCGGAACGGCCGCATCGTTGACGTTCTTCGAGGTGGCCACCAGCGTCCCCGCACTGTCGTAGCCGAAGGCCAGCCGCGTGCGAAGGGGCGTGGCCTGCCCGCCCGTGATCACGCGATCGAGTGCCACATACTGCAGCGTCGCCGCGCGGAAGAGGTAGCGTGCATTCTCCTCGGCGCCCTCGACGCGCCGGGTCTCGTCGAGCACGACCAGCGTGTCACCGGCAAGAAAGGCGAACCAGATGACGCTCGTGTCGCCGATCACGAAGCCGCGCGACAGCCGCCGCAGCGAGGGAATGCGAGCCTTCACCGCCTCCGCATCCTTCACGAGGTATTGCAGGACCATGCGGTCCTGGGCCGCTGCAGCGATGGCTTTCTTGTGGACGATCCGCTCCTCCGGTGTGGGGGGCGGCCGATCGGAGCGGGAGCAGGCCGCCAGCAGCAGCAGGAGCGGCAGTGCGGCGGCACGACGAGGGCGGGCTGTGCGCACCCGCCTCACGCGGAGTGGGTGGTGACCGCACCGCCGGCGTCGTTCCAGCCGCGCCACCCACCGGCCATCGACCGGACGTTCGTGTAGCCCATCTGCTGCAGGGCATCTGCCGCGATTGCCGACCGGAAGCCGCCGCCACAGTAGAGCACGATCCGGGCGCCGGGGTCGGGCACGGTCCGCTCGATGTCGCGCTCGATGACGCCCTTGCCCAGATGCCGGGCCCCCACCGCATGGCCGGCCGCGAACTCGCTCTCCTCACGAACGTCGAAGAACTCCACCGCACCGTCCCGGAGCAGCGCCTGCACCTCCGGCGGACCAACTTCGGTGACGCGGGCGCGAACGGTGTCGACGTAGGCGAGGAACCGGGGCGTGTGGTCCATGGCAGACAAGTGGGTGGGGGAAGCCTGAGTATAGTCCGCCCGGCGGTGGACGACCATTCAGACGCCTCGCGTGCGTTCGCGCTCGCACACACGAAGTCCCGGTGCCGCCGGCCGGCCCGGTTGCGCTCCTGGTTTCGGTCCCGGTGTGCACCCGGGTTGGCTCCCGGGTTGGCTCCCGGGTTGGCTCCCGGGTTGGCTCCCGGGTTGGCGCTCCCCGTTTTTGCGCTCCGAGGCAGCGCCTGCTCGGAGCGAACCCGTCCTCCGGAGGAATGTGCCTGCAGCGGGAACCATACCAGTCAGGATTCGGTTTGTTTACGTCTATTGACGGATTTCTGGCTCGACTATACGGTTATGGCGCTGTCCTCCGCGCCGACCTGGTGCGGGCTGTTCCCCGACCATGGGTTCGCCTCCGACTTCGCGGCCCGTGACCTGACGATCAGCGCTCATCGTGGGAGTGGTGTCCACGAGTCCCGTTGTCGGTCAGTGCCGGATTGCCGGACTCCGACGCGATCAATCCACAGGAGTCTGTAGCAATGCGTACGACCGGCACCGTGAAGTGGTTCAACGACGCCAAGGGTTTTGGTTTCATCACCCCGGCCTCTGGTGGAAAGGACTGCTTCGTCCATCACTCGGCCATTCAGATGAAGGGCTTCAAGACCCTGGCTGAAGGCGAGCAGGTCGAGTTCGACATCGTCGAGGGCGCGAAGGGCCCCGCGGCTGAGAACGTCACGAAGGCTTCGCGCTAAGCGTCGCTGTCGGCCTCGTACACCGAGGTCGTCAGGGGAAGGGCTGGTTCGCCTTGGCGAGCCAGCCCTTCACTATTTCGGTCCCCGACACCACCACCGCCGGGCCCGGGTGGTTAGCTTTCGGTTCTTGCTCCGGCTTCCCTCCCCCGGGAGCCACGTTTCGTGTCCCGTTTCACAGGGTGTATGGCCAAGGAAGAAGCACTGCAACTCGAGGGAACCGTGAGTGAAGTCTTGCCGAGCGCGATGTTCCGCGTCTCACTCGACAACGGCCACACGGTGCTGGCGACCATCGGCGGAAACCTGCGCCGCTTTCGCATCCGTGTCCTCGCCGGCGATCGCGTCACGCTCGAAGTGTCGCCGTACGACCTGACGCGCGGCCGAATCGTCTACCGCCACAAGAACTGACGTCGCTGGTGCGCGCCTCGGTCTGGCCGGGGCGGCGCGACACTCGCTGTCTCATCGGCCTGCGCGGACGCACACCGCCTCCAATCGACGGCGGCGCGCTGGCGTCGGCTCGAGGTGCCGGCGGTGTCGCCGCAACCGCGACGTAGCCGACAGCTGCGTGAAGTCGCGTAACCGGTTCTCCCAACCAGCCTCTCGCCACCACCGCGTCGACGCCCGGGATCGCATCGCCGACGCAGCGCGCGCGAGCCGTCAGCCCGTCAGGGTGAGCGCGCGCTGCCGCACGGCCACGGCACGAGTCCACTCGCGCCAGCCGTGCACCGCCATGGCGAGCAGGATCCAGTACAGCAGTGTGGAAACGTACAGCCCCTGTCGCGGCAGAATCCAGAAACCGTACACACCGTTCACCACCAGCCAGCAGTACCAGTGCTCCATCTTCTTGTGACTCTGCAGGTAGAGCCCCAGGATGCCGAGCGCGGTGACGACGGCGTCCATCAACGACTGTTCCGCGCCGGTGAACGACATGCCCCAGCCGAGCAGCCACGCCAACGGCGCAATCGCCGCCGCGAGTGCGATCCGTGCACGCCCGGTGAGGTAGGTGATCGGAAGGTCATCGTCGTGCGTGGGCCCAAGCTGCTTCCAGCTCCACCAGCCGTAGAACTGCATCGGCAGGTAGTAGAGCACCTGCAAGCCCGTACTGGACCAGAGGCGTGACTGGTAGAAGACGATCCCGTAGAGCACCACCGACACCGCGCCCCACGCCCACGACCAGATGCTGCTGCGGATCAGGAGCCAGACATTCACCAGGGTCGTGACGGCAGCTGCAATCTCCAGTGGCGAGAGTTCGTGCAGCGCACGCTGCCAGTCGATCACACCGCCTCGCAATGGAAGAGCAGCGAGAGCGGCAGACCCGTCCCGGGATGCAGCGGTTCATCGAGCCGGGCCGCACGCAACCCGGCAAGGGCGAACTGCTCCAGCCACGACCCGAGTGTGCGGGAGTACCAGGGCATCGGTGACGGGAACGACACCGCGAAGGCGTCGAACGTCTCCGTGCGCCACTCGCTGCGATACGGCGCGTCGCCACGCGCGCTCCACGGGTGCACCGTGTGCACCAGCCAGCCTTCGCCGCACCCCACGTCGAGCACCGGTCCGGCGCCGTGCTGCAGGCACGCCGCAAGGATGGCGGCATTCGTGCCGGCCTCCCGGCTGGGGATCAGGCCGTCGCGTACCGCGGTGGTCCAGGCGTCGGCGTTGGCCGTCCAGCTTTCTGCGATCGCCTGCTCCGGCGCCGCTTCGCCACTCACGCGATGCTCCCAGCCTCGGGAGGGGTGGTGACAAGGCGATCCTGCGGCGGGTCGATGCGCACGCTCGCGGTCGCGATGAAGACCTCCTGCAGAAACGTCACCAGACCGCCGATCAGCGCCAGCATCGACAGGATGAACAGGCCGGCGATGAGGCGTGACGCCGTGACCTGCAGCAGCGCGGACAGGAAGAGCGTGACGATCACGACGCAGACGAGCAACGCGCAGAACGTGCAGAGCGTGATGGACCGATTGATCAGCCGCGAACGGCGCGAGAGCATCGCCAGCCGCTCACGCATCGCATGTCGCTCACTGCCCGCCGGCAGATCGTGATACTGCAGTTCGAACTGCCGCGCCCGGTCGATCACCCGGGCCAGCCGACTCGTGAGCACGTTCAGCATCGCGGCCACGCCGGAGAACAGGAAGACCGGTGCCACGGCCTGCTGGATGACGTGCGCGATGTCGAGGAGCGGTGCGGCCTGCTGCATGCCGAATCCTACTCGCCAGCGCCAGTGCAGGCAGGCATCAGCCGCGACGACGCCGCCCCCCATTTGCGGATCGCAGTGCCTCGATCTCGGCCGGCAGCAGCTCGCGCCACGCCCCCTTGGCGAGCTCGCCGAGGACGAGGCTGCCGATCGCGACGCGCACGAGGCGCAGCACGCTGACGTCCAGCGCCTCGAGCATGCGGCGAATCTGCCGGTTCTTGCCCTCATCCAGTTCGATCGAAAGCCACGCGTTGCGCTCGCCGGTGCGCAGCACGTCCACGCGCGCGGCCGAGAGACGCTCCCCGTCGCTGTCCTGTACGCCGGCCCGCAGGGCCGAGAGCATCACACCCTCAGGAACACAGTCGATCTGCACATGATAGGTCTTCGTCACGTGTGAGGCGGGGTCGGTGATCGCGTTCGCCCACTGCGTGTCGTTGGTGAACAGCAGCAGGCCTTCGCTCGCCTGATCGAGTCGACCCACCGGGCCGAGGAACGGCAGTGACGGGTCGGTGAGGTTGTCGTAGACCGTAGGCCGCCCCTGTGGGTCACTGCGCGTGGTCACCTGGCCGCGCGGCTTGTTCAGCATCACGTACCGTCGCAGCGACGCCTCCGCAGTGGCGCCGTCGATCGTGATCACGTCCGTCTCGAGGCTCACGCGCTTCTGTCCATCCGTGACGCGGCGGCCGTTCACGCGCACGCGCCCATCGCGCACCGCCGCCTCGCCCTCGGCGCGCGAGCAGATGCCGAGCTTCGACAGCGCGCGCGCCAGCGGCACGGTCCCGCGCGGGATCGGGGCGGCGCTGCCGCGGGGGCGCGGCGGTGCCGATCCGCGACGATCGGCGCCGGCGGGCTGGGACTTGCGACGATCTGGGCGTGGCGGCATGTCGGAAAGATGTGCAACACCGGTGCGCGGTGCGCTAATACGTGTCATGAGCTGCGCAGACGGCGCGATAGTTTTCGGGATGCCCACCACCCCGACGTGACCCGATCGTCATCGCCGCGCGACGAGCGCTACCTCATGCCTGCCCTGCTCGACACCGCGGCGGCCCTGTCGCGGCAGTTCATCGAGGGGCTCGCCGGGAGGCCCGTCCAACCGGGCCCCGTACCCATGCCTGAGGCGACGCTGCCTGAGCAGGGTCACGGCACGCAGGCGGTCCTCGAACGCATGCATGAAACGCTGCTGCCCGCACTCACCGGCAGCGCCGGCCCGCGCTACCTCGGCTTCGTCACCGGCGGCGGCACGCCCGCCGCCGTCACTGCCGACTGGATCACGAGCGTTGCCGACAACAATGCGTCCGACGCCTCGAGCCACGCCGCGATCACCATCGAGCGGCAGGCGATCGCGATGCTCTGCGATCTGCTCGATCTGCCTGCGGAGACTGCCGGGTGGTTCGTGAGCGGGGCGACGATGGCGAACGTGGTGGGGTTGGCGACGGGCCGGCAGTGGCTCGGCGAGCAGCGTGGCGTGGATGTCGCCGAGTCGGGCGCCGAGGCGCTGCCGGGGCTCCGCATCCTGTCGGGCACCCCGCACGCCAGCCTCGTGAAAGCTGCGGCACTGCTCGGCATCGGACGCTGCCACGTGCAGCGAGTGCCGTGCGCGCCGGCCACCGAGCGCGTGGACATTTCGGCGCTGGCACAGGCGCTGGCCGGAGAGTCGCGGCCGACGATCATCGTCGCGAACGCGGGCACGGTCACGACAGCCGCCTTCGACGACATCGCGGCGATGGCAGCGCTGGCGCGTGCGCACGGCGCATGGCTGCATGTGGACGGCGCCTTCGGCCTGTTCGCGGCGCTCCTGCCATCGCATGCGACGGTGCTGCATGGGCTCGCGCTCGCCGACTCCATCTGCGGCGATGCGCACAAATGGCTGAACGTGCCGTACGACAGCGGCTTCGTGCTGACGCGGCACGCGGCCGTGCAGCGCCGCGTGTTCCGGAATGCCGCCACCTACTTCTTCGATGGTGGCACGCTCCCGGACCCCTTTCACCACGTGCCCGAGAACTCGCGCCGGCTGCGCGCGCTGCCGGTGTGGGCGTCGCTGCTGGCGTATGGGCGTTCCGGAATCGCCGATGTGGTGGCAGAGTGCTGCGCCTGCGCGGCCACGCTGGCCGCGTGGATCTCGCAGCATCCGGCGTTGGCGTTGCTGGCACCAGTGACGTTGAACGTGGTGCCGTTCCGGATCAGCGACGCGGCACTGGCCGGACGCGACGAGGCCGACGTGACGGCGCAGTTCCTGGCGGCGGTGTCTGCGAGTGGTGACGTGTGCCTCACGCCCGCATCGTATGCCGGCCGACGCGGGGCCCGGGCCGCATTCAGCAATTGGCGGACGACCGTTGGCGACGACCTGCCGCTGATCCAGCGTGGCATCGCGGCGGGCCTCGACGCCGTGCAGCGCTGACGTGCCGATGGTCGGTCGCTGCCCGCCGCGATGCGTGGCGGCATGGTCCGTACCGCTGAAGCCGATCCTGGGGCCTGGACATGGAACCCGCGATCCGTCGCGCTGACGGTCACTGGAATGCTCGCCTTCCGAGTCTCCGGGACGATGCGAGCTCGACTGCGGCGACGCGCCTCATCCTGTGCAGGGCGTGACAAAATCCGCGTGCGCTCGGTACGTTTCGTGAGGCCAACGGGCGCACTGGCGAGCTCGCTGTTCCCTTCCCTTTCCTTCAGCATGGTGGTCGGCTTCGTGACACGTCGAGCTCGACTCAACCGTATCGCTGCGACGTGCGGCGTCATCGTGTCCGCGGCACTCGCACCGGATGCGCTGGCACAGGCAACGGTCGTCATGCCGCCGGCGACGACGGTGCGCACGCCGGCCGTCCCAACGCGTATCCGCCCGCCTCGAAGCCGCGCCCCGCACTGCCTGCGAATGGCAAGGTGGCGCAGGCTCCCGCCGCGGCGCCCGCGCCGTCACCGACGGGTGCGAGGGCGTCGTCGACTGCACCCGCCGCAGTGGCCAACACACGCGCCGCCGGTTCCGCAGCGCGTCCCACGACCATTCGCGCCGCTCGCGCAACCACTGCGCGCACTGCCGCAGCAGCAGGCACGACCACGGGCGCGCCCCCGAGTTCGCCGCGCCGGAAAGCCGCAGTGACCGATACTGCCGCGCTGAAGCAAGGGTGTGCTGCCGGCAAGAGTGCGTCGTGCCTCACCATGGCGTCCGCGCTGTTTACCGGCCACGCCGGCGGCGCCGACACGGCGCGCGCAACGGGCTTCCTCGCGGACGCCTGCCGCACCGGCTCGGCGCGGGCCTGCGGGCAAGCGGCATGGCTGCTCCGCAACGGGACGGGTCAGCCGGCCGATGCGGCCCGGGCACTCGCACTGTACGATTCGGGGTGCACGGCCAACGACGCACGCTCCTGCACGTCACTCGGCTACATGCACGAGTCCGCGACGGGTACCGCGCGCGACATTGCGCGCGCCGCTGCACTCTACGACAAAGCCTGCACTGCCGGTGATGCCCGTGGCTGTTCGAACCGCGTCGGGTTGACCGACTCGGCGGGACCCGTATCCGCTGTCACCGCGCGCGCGGCAGCGGACGCGATGCAGAAGGCCTGCGCCCGACGCGTCGCCACGGCGTGCGCGATGCTCGGCACGGCCTTCGAGAAGGGGCAGGGTCGCCGCGCCGACCGGCGGCTGGCCGCTGACCTGTACGGCCGCGCGTGTCGCGCCGACGTGATGGAAGCCTGCGTGAGCCTCGGTGCGCTACTTGCAAATGGCGGAACAGGCGTCACACGGGATCTGCCACGGGCCGCGCGCCTCTTTGTCCAAGGCTGCGACGCGAAGGTCGCACTGGGGTGCACCAACCTCGGGGTCGCACTGAGCCGCGGCATGGGCGTGCCGGTCGACAACGCCCGCGCAGCGACCATGTTTGCGAAGGGCTGCGAGCTCGGCGACACCGAGGGCTGCCGGCGCACCCAGCCGCGCTGACGGCGGGCGGAGTCGGGAAGAAGACCGCCGCGCGTCCCCCCGGGGAACCCTGAGTCGACCCCGGGGATACGTTCTGCATGACGCATCGAATCAGAAACGCCGCGCTGCGGTCGCCAATGGGCTCGCTGGCGACTTGTGTCGCGATTGCCACGTTCACCACCCTCGCCGGTGCGCAGGCGCGCCCCGTGACGAACGCCAGGAGACCTGCAGTGTCCACCACCGCCCGTTTCGTGAAGCCGACCGACGCCGAACTCCGCGCCCGCCTGACGGCCGAGCAGTATCAGGTGACGCAAGAGGATGGCACCGAGCGCGCCTTCCGCAACGCCTACTGGGACAATCACGCCCCGGGCATCTACGTCGACATCGTCTCCGGCGAGGCGCTCTTCAGCTCACTCGACAAGTTCGAGTCCGGCACGGGCTGGCCCAGCTTCACGAAGGCGCTCGAGTCGGCCAACGTGCGCACGAAGAGCGATCGCAAGTTCTTCATGACCCGGACCGAGGTCCGCAGCGCCGCTGGCGACTCGCACCTCGGCCATCTGTTCGACGATGGGCCGAAACCGACCGGCCAGCGCTACTGCATGAACTCGGCATCGTTGCGGTTCATTCCCGTCGATCGGCTCGTGGCGGAGGGGTACGGCCAGTACGCGGCACTGTTCAGCGGTCGCGGCTCGCACGAGTGAGGCTGCTCACGCCGCGTGCGTGATCGTGCGGTCCTGACGCCATTGCATCACGAAAACACGACGGGCCGGCACTGCAGTTCAGTGCCGGCCCGTCGTGCTTGCGATCACCCACGATCACCCTCGTTCCCCACGACCGTCTCACGGCAACCGCACCGCACCTCACCGCACCGCACCGCACCACACCTCACTTCACGTCGCGATCTTCGGCCGATTCGGCTTGATTTCTTCGTTGCTCGGCGTCAGTTCCGGCAGGCCGTTCGCGCGCAGGATCGCGTTCAAACGCGGCAGCCGGCTGTCGAGCGACTTCTTCATCGCGTCGAGTTGCACGTCGAGCTTGCCGCTGAGCATCGTGAAGGCCTGCTGCGCCTGCACCGTCGGACGATACTCGCCTGAGCTCACCGTGCCCGTCAGCGCTGCGATCTGGTTGTTCAGCTTGATCGGGTAGTTGAGTGGATCCTGGGAGCTCTGGTTCCGCGTCTGGTAGACCTCCTCCTCGGCGCCCGTCAGCTCGGCCATCAGCTGATTGGCCAGCGACTGGAATTCGATCGACGGCTGGCCCGTGAGCTTCGGCGCACGGTCGGCCACCTGCCAGCGCATGTTGCGTACGGTGCGCACGGCCATGTTGGCGTCGGTGGTGCGGTCGCGGATCGCGAGCAGGAGCTTGAACTGCGCCTGCAGATCGACGTCGCTCGCGTCGCTGCGCGGGTCCTTCGCGATGCGGAACGGGTGCGACTGCACCACGTTCCCGGCGGTCATCCGCACGCTGTACGCGCCCGGAGGCGCGATCGGACCGGTGGTCGACCCGGCCCACATGATCAGCCCATCGAATCGGGCCGCATCGGGGTAGCGCATGTTCCAGCCGAAGTTGTTGATGCCGGTGCGGTTCGGGACACGCGCCGGACGCGGGGTCCGCGAGAACATCTCGTCCATGTCGATGCCGGCGCCAGGCTGCGACATGCGCGCCGTCGCGACCTTCACGGCCGAGTCGCGCGACATGCCGGCCTTCGAGGTGAGCGAGTCGATCATCGCCACCTTGATCCCATCGAGGCGGATGGAGTCGGCCTGCGTATCCGGATCCTGGTCACTGGTGAAGCTGCTGATCACCTTGCCCGCCGCATCGAGGAAGTCGAAGCGGACAGTCTGGTTCGGATCCTTCAGCCAGTATTGCACACGGGCGCCGCCCGGCGGGTTCTGTCCCAGCGAGCTGCCACCGCCCATCATCTCCGCCATCTGCGCGAAGAATCCGCCGCCCCAGTCGGTGCGGTACGTATCACTGGGCTTGAACAGGTGCGCCGACGACGCGACCATGGCCGGCGTGAGCTGGCGCAGCGCGGCGATGTTGTCCATCACCCAGAAGCCGCGGCCATGCGTGGCAGCGATGAGGTCACCGTCCTTGATCTTCAGGTCGTGCACCGGCACCAGCGGCAGGTTGCGGCGCATGGAGCGCCAGTTGGCGCCGTCGTCGAACGAGATGTAGACGCCACGCTCGGTGCCGGCGAAGAGCAGTCCGCGACGCACCGGATCCTCGCGCACGACGCGCAGGAAATGCTCGGTGTCGATGCCGGCCGTGATGGACGTCCAGCTCTTGCCGAAATCGGTGGTGCGGTACATCAGCGGGCGCTTGTCGCCGAGTTGGTAGCGGTTGGCGGCGATGTAGGCGGTGCCCGCGCTGTAGTGTGACGGCTCGATGATCGAGATGCGCGTGAAGTCGCCGATACCGGGCGGGGTCACGTTCTCCCACGTCGTCCCGTTGTTCTTCGAGATGTGCACCAGCCCGTCGTCGGTGCCGACCCAGAGCACGCCCTTCTGCACCGGCGACTCGTCGAAGGCAAAGATCAGCGCGTAGGTCTCGACGCCGGTCTGGTCCCGCGTGATGGGGCCGCCGGAGGCCTCCATCGTCTTCGGATCGCGGCGGGCCAGTTCCGGCGACACGGCGGTCCAGCTCTCACCTTCGTTGGTGGAGCGGAAGAGCTTCGAACCCGCGGCGTAGATGACGTTCGGGTCGTGGCGTGAGAAGACGATCGGGAACGTCCACTGGAAGCGCACCGGGATGTCCTTGGACGACCAGCCCATCGGGTTGACCGGATACACCGTCACGTTGCGCTCGAAGCCCGTGCGCATGTCCTTGCGCGTGAGCAGCCCGCCGTAGCTGCCGGCGAAGATGATCCACGGCTTCGTCGGATGCGGCGTGACGAAGCCCGACTCGCCGCCGCCTGCATCCTTCCAGTCGCTCAGACTCACGCGCCCCTCGCCGCGGCTCGGGCCGCAGAGCGTGGAGTTGTCCTGCTGTGCGCCGCAGATCTGGTACGGGAAGTCGTTGGTGGCGTCGACGTGGTACCACTGGGCCGTCGGGAAATCCTCGTCGGTCCAGGTGCGGCCGTTGTCGGTGCTGACCGTCGCGCCACCGTCGTTGGCCTCGATCATCCGGTTCGGATTGTCGGGGGCGATCCAGAGATCGTGGTTGTCGCCGTGCGGCACGCGAATGCTGCCCGGGAACGTCTTGCCGCCGTCGCGTGAGCGGTGGAAGCCGACGTTCAGCGCGTAGACCACGTTCGAGTCCTTCGGATCGGCCACCAGATTCGAGTAGTACCACGCCCGCTGCCGCAGCTTGCGGTCGCGGTTGATGTAGCTCCAGGTCGAGCCTGCGTCATCCGAGCGGTACACGCCGCCCGAGTCGTGCTCGATGACGGCCCACAGGCGGCTCGGCTTCACCGGCGAAATGGCGAGGCCGATCTTGCCGATCGCACCGGTGGGGAGGCCGCTGGCGGTACGCGTGAGGTTCGTCCACGTCGTGCCACCGTCGGTCGACTTGTAGATGCCGCTGCCGGGGCCGCCCGAGGAAAGCGACCACGACGTACGGTACGCCTGCCAGGTGGCGGCGTAAACGATGTCGGGATTGGTGGGGTCGAGCTGGATGTCGATGGCGCCGGTGGAGTCGTCCACGAACAGGACTTTCGTGAACGTCGTGCCGCCGTCGGTGGTCTTGAAGACGCCGCGCGTGGCACTGGCCTTGAACGGATTGCCGAACACCGCGAACCAGGCGACGTCCTTGTTGGTCGGATGAATGCGGATCGCAGCGATGTGCTCCTCGAGGAAGCCGAGTCGCGTCCACGTCTTGCCGCCGTCGCGCGTTTTCCAGAGGCCGTCGCCGCCGGCGGTGTTGCCGCGGATGTCGGTCTCTCCACCGCCCACCCAGACGATGTCGGCGTTCTGCGGGTCGACGGAGATCGCGCCGATGGTGCCGCCGAAGGAGGCATCGCTGGCGGCCGCCCAGTTCTGCCCGCCGTCAGTGGTCTTGTAGACGCCGCCGCCGGTGGTGCCCATCCAGTATTCATTCGGGCGCTGCACCGAGCCGGCGGCCGCGACGGAACGTCCACCTCGGGCCGGACCGACCTCACGCCAGCGCATGGCGCCAAACACGGTCGAGTCGAAGGTCAGCGGGCCAGAGGGGGCCGGAGGCGCCACACGACGGACTGGCGCGGGTCGCGCGGCCGAACGGGGCGTCGCAATCTGAGCGCCGAGGGCCAGGGGAAGCAGGCCGAACAGCACGAGCGCGCCAGCGCGTCGCGCGCCGGGTGGGAGCGTCAACATCACGCGGAGTCTCCTTGGGTGGGTCAGAACACCTCATGGCGGCGGCTACGCTGCCGGATGGTGCGCAGAAGAACGACGATGGAGCTACGCCGCGCAAGCAGGAAGCGCTGAGGGCCGCCGGTGCGCCGCGCACGGGAGTATCCGGGAAGAGGCAGGCTCTCGTGGAGTCTCGCAGGTGCACTCCTGCCGGACGACCGCCGGGACGACGCACCCACCGCTGGTCGCAGGAGCGTCCGTCGCCCCGACGAGGGCCTGTCGCATCGGCCCGACGAAATCACGCCACCCCGCGCGCGTCACCGTGCGCAGCGCCGTGACGGCGTGTCCATCGCTGCCCACCACGAAGCGCACCTCACCCTTCGTGGCGACGCGCTGCCGGGCGGCCGACTCCCCGGTGTTTCGTCAGCATCCTGTCAATCGCGTCGCACCGTGAAATCGAAGACGTGCACCGACAGCGACGGCACCGCGCACCCGCCGCTGCGCGCCGGATCGAACTCGGTGCCTTCGATGGACCGCGTCATCGTGCTCAGAAAATCCCGCCATTCGATCCGCGTCACCTGCGTGGCACTCATGACGGGCTTGCCATCGCTGCCCACCAGCGCCAGCACCTCCCCCTTGTTCTCGACATGCGAATACGACGCGCCGTCGGGGTAATACAGGCCGCCGCGTTTGGTCACTCGGGAGGGCGCCTCGAGCACGTAGCGCGACAGCCGGACCCGCATCAGCGGCAGCTCGTCGGCCGCAGGCGGCTCCAGCGCCGTGCGCAGCTGCACGACCAGGGTGTCATCGCCGCGCGCCTCGCCCGCGCGCGGGATGCCGAGGAAGTCGCCGGACGTGTCGGCGGCCATCGCGGCGTTGGTCACCGCGATCGCGAAGGTCTTCGAGAAGGGGAGGACCTGCCAGAAGGTGGTACGAAGCCGGCCGTCAGGCTTCATCACCAGCACGATCTTCCCGCCCACGGCGCTGTGTGCAGACCGCGCGCCACCCCACGATCCGATCGCGGATTCACCGATCAGCGGGACGTCACCAAGTGACGGCGGTGGCGTGAAATGCTGCCGGATCGCGTCGGCATGGAACAGAATCCGCGACCGCTCGGCAGCGTCGTACTCATGACGGTTCCACGCCGTGCCAGCCTGGATCACCACGGGGTACTCGCCCTCCGTGACGACAGGCGACGCTCCCGCCGGGCAGACGGGTGCCAGTGGTGAGATCGGAGTCGCCGGCCCCTGCGCGTTGCACGCCGAAGCGGCTCCCAGCACTGCCATGGCCAGACCGAGTGCCGGGCCGATCGCGCGGTGGTGCATGTCTCCCCTCCGGAGCGGACGATGCACTGTATCCTAGCATCGTCAGTGCCGTGTCAGCATCCGCGCCGCTTGCCGGCATCCGTTCGGCGCGTGAGGATCTCGGTGCCTCGTGACCCGGGTTTGGCAGGTACCGGTGCGGCCCCCTAAGCTTGGGCAGCCACGCCTCTCGCCCGACGGCAAGGCATTTCTTCGATTTGGCGCCTTTCATGCCCGGTTCCGCCCCGACCACCGCTGTCCTCGCCGCCGCGCTTTTGCTCGGAGCGCCGCTCTCGCTCCGTGGGCAGGCACCGCCCCCGGGCGGCGGATACGCCCCGAACTGCGCGTCCAGCTCGCGTCCGGCGATCGACTCGACGCCGGCGACCGTGACGATCAGTGCGGGGGTTGCCTGGAATGCGCACCTGTTCGCGCCGACCGAGCGTGCGCGCATGCAGTTCCACGCGGACGCCATCCGTCAGCACTTCACCCCGCCGGCATCACTCGGCAGTTTGCCGCTGCTCGCCGAGTCACCCGACGGCGGCTGGGGGGGTGCGCGGACGGATCACAGCGCGGTCGCAGGAAAGCTGGTCCTCGTGCTGAAGCAGAACGGCCGGCTGCGGGAGGCGTTCTGGCAACTCCTGCCCGGCTCGGCGTCATTCGCAGCGGCGGTCTTCACGGCGGCGAGCGCCGCCGATGTGGCCGGCGAGTTCGCAAGCATTCCCCGCGGTGACGTGCGTCGCACCGACGACACCGTGGTGGTGCAGGTGCGGTCCACCGTTGCACCGCCCGCTGCGGACGAATTGCCGCTCATGCGCGTCCGCGTGCCGCGCTACGTCTCGAAGGTACCGGCGCGACGCACCAGCGAATCGTCGCTGTTCTTCCCCATGCACTCCGACGGCGGCATGGTGGAGAACGAGGGCGAGATGGTGGTAGTCGTGGGCAGCGACGGCCGCGCGGACATGTCACGCACGCAGGTCACGCGCATCGAAGCACCGAACTTCCTCGCCTTGATGCAGCGCGTGGTGGCCGCAGCGACCTATGAGCCGGCCGTCAGTGGCGGTTGTCTCGTGCCATCGGTGGTGATCGAGCGGTTCAAGCTGACATCCGACCGCTGAGCGCGTCGCGCTGCTGCGGCGCGCCGCGCGCGTGATGCCGGGCCGCACGACGAACGCGGGAGCCCCGACAGTCGGAGCTCCCGCGTTCGTGTGGTGCACCGATCGTCACACCATCAGACGATTTCGCAAGCGCCCCCGGCGCAGGCGACGGTTTCCTTCAGCGACGTGTAGTCCGCCGCCTCGCTCATGAGCGAATAGTCGACCGGCGCGTACGAGAGGCCGTTCCACTTGGCGATGTCGGCCGCAGTGGTGACTTCCTCGTTGGGGGCTTGCTGGTAGTCCTTGTCCCCCGTGGCGGCGAGCAGGCTCACCCCCGTGAAGTAGGCGCGATTGTCCCAGATGAAGTCGGCCACCGATTCCCACTCGGTCTCCTTCACCGTCACCGTGTTGCTGACGTTGTGCCGCAGCCCGGGGTTGTACTTCTCGTGCGCGGTGCCCGGCACGACCCAGTTCTCCTGCACCAGCTTCACCATGTCGAGGAACTGCAGCGCCCCGATGTCCTTCTTGAGGATCGCGCCTTCGGGGGCCTCGATCGGGAAGGTGATGACGTCGGTCGTGTCGGCCTTCATGCCGTAGACCTCGGTCATCTGCGGATTGCACGACTTGAAGAAGTTGTAGACCGGTTCCGTCCGCGCGGCCTGCACGCGACGGAAGTACCGCTTGGCATGATGCGGGTGGATGCCGCTGGCCGTACCGAGCAGCAGGCTGGCGGTGCCTTCCGGCTTGACGCAGGTGACGCGGGCGGCCGGCTGAATGCCGATCGACGCTGCCACGGCGCGGTTGGTCATGACGCACGCCTCCGCCCCCTTCCGCAGCACGGCGGGCTGCAGCAGCACGTCGGGGCGTTCGAGGATGCCACAGATGCTCACGCCGAGCAGCGACTCCCGCTCGTTGATCACACGCGTGACCGGGCCGAGGTAGCTCATCTCGGTGTAGGCCGCCTGCAGCGTGCCGATGGTGGCGGCGACGGTGCAGAGCTCGTAGAACTGTTCCGGCGTCTCGCACATCCGGCCGTTGATCGTCGTCAGGTTGCAGTGCTGCCAGCCGCTGATCGTGTCGCCGACGGCGACCGGCTCGGTGTAACCGTAGCTGGTCAGCCTGGCTGCGGCGTCGGCGTCCACCACCATCGACGGGGCGAGGCCGATCTCGACACACGGGTTCGCGCCGTAGTCGGCGTTCTCCGTGAAGTAGAAGCCCGGCTCGCCGAACTGCCGGATCGCGTTGAACAGCGACATGAACTCGTCCTTCGTCGCGTCGTTCCGCACCAGCATCGCACTGTTGTTGCTGTGCTGGCGCTGCGCGTTGTATTTCCACCACTCGCCGGTCTTGGCGTTCACCATTTCCTCGTCATCGGCGCTGAAGAGCGCGATGGTCGCGGAGCGGCGGATGCCACCGGAGATGACGGCGCTGGCGGCGTACATGAGGATGTCGTACGCCTCGATCGGTCGGATCTTGCGACCGGGAATCGCATCCAGCACACCGCGGATCTTCTCCAGCGCCTTCTTCAGCGGCTGATGGCCGGGGGCCCGACCGCCGCTGGTGCGCAGCACGGCGCCCTTGGCGCGGATCTCCGAGAAGTCGAACTCGACGAACGTCCCGTCGTAGTAGCTCATCACGAGCTGCTGCATCGCGTCCGCCCATCCCTCGATCGTGTCGGGGATCGTGAAGTGCGTGACCGGCAGGTCCTCGGCGCTGGCGCGCAGCGGGAACGGGGCCAGGCGCGACACGTGCTGCTTCTGGACGCTGAAGCCCACGCCGGTGCCGCTCAGCAGCAACCAGAGCGCCTGACTGAACTTCCGCACGTGGTCGATGTGCCCGAACGTGCAATTGTACATGCGCGCGTTGTTGACCTCGATCGCGTCTCCGCCGAACTGCATCGAACGCATGCTCGGCAGCGCCCTCCGGTCACGCACCGCCGCTTCGGCACTGTCGAGCAGCTGACCAAGCGTCCGGTCGAGGCCGAAGACCTCGTTCTCGAGCTTCGCCGCGAAGCGCGCGCGATGCATGTTGAAGACGCGCGTCGCAGCCTCCGGCCAGAGCTCGCGACGGCCCAGGTCCTCGCGGTACCGGGCGTACTTCGACATCGCGATGTAGTCGCTGATGCCGCTCACGCCATGCTTCGCGATCCGCGCCTCGGACTTCTTCGCACGGTACAGCACGTATCCCTTGGCGACGTCGAAATGGCCGGCGCCGGCGATCATCATCTCGACGATGTCCTGGATCTCCTCCACCGACGGCTTCACGCCGCGCGCGGCCCGCAGTTCGACCGTGTTGCTCACCATGCCGGCGATCCGCATCGCCTCGGCATGATCCATCAGGCTCAGGCCGTAATGCCTGGCCTGGTTCTCCCGGTGGGGATTGTCGGCCCCCTTGTTCCGGAAGGCGTAAAACGCGAGCGCAATGGCCCGCACGATCCGCTCCGGATCCCACGCGGCCGACCGTCCGTCCCGCTTCCGCACTGCCTTGTCTGCGGCCGACGTCATCGGCGACGCCTCGAATTCCGGATAAAGCACCGTCGTCATGGCTCTCCCCACGGGTGGTTGGTACTGCTGTCTCTACGTGCCGCAAAGCGATGTCCCGCCGAGCGATTGCCCCGTCGTCTCCCGGTGTCATCCGGCTGGCCCACCCTTCGACTCGTCCCCCTCCGACCCCGGATGCCTCCGGAGACGGAGACACGAAACGCCCGCGCCGGTGAGTACCGAGTCGTGCTGCGGGGATATCCGGAACTGCTGTGGCGGCTGAGGAACGGCGAACGGCGGGGGCACGTGAAGACCGACTCGAAGACAAACGGGCGTCCGGAGCGGAGCAGGATGCTACGACCGTTCGTGAATCCGCGCCAGCATTCCGTAAACACCCGCCGAATGAACAGTTTAGCGGAATTCGGATCACATTTGTACTGTTTTCACCAGCCGTTTACGAGCTGCGAACATGGGATCCCAGCAATGCTCCCCCGATCGCACCGCCGCCGGCGGTGTTCGCTAACACACTGCCATACAACGAGATACGAGGCCACACGCAGTGCAGTCTCAGCCCCTTGCACGGCCTGTCCACACCGTCCACACCTCTCCACATCCGTGGATCTTGCCCGCGATCACGTCCATGTGGAAAAATACCGCACGGACCCGTTCGGTTCCCCCACCCGTGCGACCGGGCAAGCTCCCGCCCCCAGGCCGCTCAGCGCGCCGCGTGATAGCGTACCCGACCGCCGCCATGAGCGTTCGCGAGGCGTTGGTACGTCTCACTGGTCCGCAGGATCATCGCCCGCTCCGCCCCGGTCGTCGCTCGCACGACCTTGCCGGGCATGCCGAGCACCAGCGACTCGGGGGCGATCACCACACCCTCCGGCACCAGCGCCCCGGCCCCCACGATGCTGCCACGGCCGATCCGGCAACCGTTCAGCAGGATCGCCCCCATTCCGATCAGCACGTCGTCCTCGATCGTGCACCCGTGAAGAATCGCGCGATGCCCCACCGTCACCCGCGCCCCGACGCTGGTCGGCACGCCCGGATCGGCGTGCACCAGGGTCAGATCCTGAATGTTCGACCCTTCCCCGACGGTGATCTGCTCGGTGTCGCCTCGGAGGATGGCGCCTCCCCACACGCTCACGCCGCCCGCCAGTCGTACCGTTCCGCAGACGGACGCGCGGGGATGCACGAAGGCCGTCGGCGCGACTTCGGGCGGTCCGCGAAAACCCTCGTCCGGTGGCGTCATCGGCGCGCCGCCCCCGTCGGTGCCACCAGGCTGCGGAAGTACGCCTCGAGTCCTTCGACGATCGCCAGGGCGTACGCCTCCTGGAACTCGGGGGTCCGGAGGGCCGCCTCCTGCTCCGGCACGATCACGTACGCCCCCTCGACCAGCACGCTCGGCATCCAACTCCCGCGGACCACGGCGAGATTGTCGTACCAGGTGCCCTCGTCGGCGAGGCCGAGTCGCGACACGAGGCGCGACTGGATCGCGCGCGCGAGGCCGGCGCCCTGCGGGAGGAAGTAGTAGGTGCCGCTGCCGTTGTTGCGATAGGGATTGGCGCCGTCAGGCTTGGCGTTGAGGTGGATCGAGACGAAGGCGTGGGCGCCGGCACGCCGCGCCATCACCGGTCGCTCGCCGAGGGCCACCGCCGACGCCGTCGTGCGCGTCATGACCGGGGTCGCGCCGCGCGCGGCGAGCAGACGCTGCACCCGCTCGCCGACAGCCAGCGTCACGGTGCCTTCATACAGGCCCGTCGGGCCCGTCGAGCCGATCGGCGGATGGCCGGGATCGACGGCGATCCGCAGGCCGCGCAGTGGTGAGGACGCATCCACCGCCGGTGCGCGGCGGATGCGGAGCACGAAGGCGTCATTCCGCCAGAACGCGAGCCACCCGAACACATCCTGCGAGAGCTGCAGCGTGTAGACCGCGCGATCATTCGACTCGTTGGTCCACTGCATGTCGCGCACGAGTGTATCGCTCCGCTGGAACCAGGCGATGTCGGTGTTCCCTGTCACCCCGTGCAGCGTGAGCCGCAACGTGCGCCCCTCACCCTCCACCCGCCAGGCCGGACGCGCTGCCATCGGCAGGACCAGATCCACGTAGTCATCAGCGGGGACGAGCCGCGCATTCGAGACCACGCGGCGCGGGCCGACGGTGCCGGCCGGGAGCGGCGCCACCGCATCGGCATCGACCCAGACGTCCAGCTGTCCATCCAGCTGGACCCGCACCGACGCCTCCTGCCGTCCAGTCGCGCGCAGCACCGTGCCAGGCGTGATGAACCACTTGTAGGTGCCGCCCGGCACGGGGCGCGCGATGACCACCGCGTCGGTGTCGGCGGCCGCGGTGCCGAGGCGCACCCAGCCCATGCCGTCGCCATCCGCCACGGCGGGAATGGCGCGCGTGACTGCCGCGGTATCACCGGTGCCGAAGACCGCCAGCGCAGCGCCGCAACGCAGCAGCCCCGCCGGAACCTCACGCGCCGCCAGCTGGCCACCGTCGCCAAGCAACGGCAGCGTCACCGGCGCGACGCCGCCCATCGCCGCGCAGGCCGGCAGACGCAGTTCCGCCCTGGCGCCCGCCGCGAGGCGCGCCGCGACGCGCACCGGCTCGGCGGCGCGCAGCGCGAGACCCGTGCGCGGGACGACACTCAGGGTATCCACGTAGGGTGGCCGCGTCGAATCCACCGGCATGCGCGCGGCGGGGACACGGAAGGGCAGCGTGAGACGCTGCGCCGTCCCATCGGCCACCGACGCGACGAGGTCGAACTGCGGCCGGCTCCTCGGTGGCATCGCCACCCACGCGAGGAAGGCCCCGTTTGGCCGCACCTCGACCGGCGCACCGTTGACCGTCAGCGAGGCACCGCCATGGTGGACGGTGCCAAGCAGGAACGTCGAATCGCGGGCGGCGATGACCGCATTGGGCGACGGATACTGGACCCGGATGGCGAGCGGGCCCTCGAGGCGGGGAATGGGCGACCAGACCGGCGTGGCGGCGACGGTCGGTGCGGCGCGTCCGCTGCACCCCGAGAGGACGAGCCCGAGACCCAGCGCGCGGGCGGTGCACGTCACGAAACCGGACAGCAGCGAGGTGCGTAGCATGCAGGAAGATAGTGTGGCTCCGGCCCTCCGATTTGACCGACTCGTGCACGGCGTCCTAGCTTCCCTGTGCGCGGCTCGTCCGGAGGGAGCGACCGCGTGGTGCCGGAGCGCACGTCTCACCCTCTTCACGCGCCGACAGTGCCAGTCATGACCCACCCCACGCCGTCCGAGACGCCAGTGCCGCACCCCGGTGTGCGCCTTCGCCTCGCCGGTCTGACGGACGTCGGAATCACTCGCGACCACAACGAGGACGCCTTCGCGTTCCTCGATCTGACCTCGGGGCAGAGCCACGACGAGGTCACCGACGGCACGATCGACGTCGGGACGCACGGTGTGGTGCTCGTGGTGGCAGACGGCATGGGTGGAGCCGCCGCCGGGGAGATCGCGAGTGCGATGGCGGTCGAGGCCGTGCTCGACACCTTCCGGGCGCAGTGGATGCAGGGTGCCATCCCCGGAACGCAGACCTTCGTGGAGACGATCCGCGATGCCGCCGACACCGCCAATCACCGCATCTTCGCCTACGCCGGTGCGCACCCGGAACATGCGGGCATGGGCACCACCGCCACCATCGCCGGGCTGCTCGGCCAGTCACTGTACCTCGCGCAGGTGGGCGACAGCCGCGCGTACATCGTACGTGATGGCGTGGCCCGGCAGATCACGAAGGATCAGTCGCTGATGCAGCAGCTCATCGAGGCCGGCGAGATGACACCCGATCAGGCGGAGGTCAGCGAGCGCCGCAACATCATCCTGCAGGCGCTCGGCCCCGACAGCACGGTCCGCCCCGACTTCACCCAGCAGCCCGTCGCCCGCGGCGACACCCTGGTCATGTGCAGCGACGGTCTCTCCACGCACCTGCGCGCCGCTGACATTGCGCGCATCGTCAGCGCCAGCCGCGATCCCGACGATGCCTGCGAACAGTTGATTGCTGCCGCCAACGCCGAGGGCGGGCACGACAACATCACCGTCGTCGTCGCACAATTTCATGGGGACGGTCTGCCGGCACACGAATCGCTGCAGCGCGAAATTGGCCACCAGCTCTATCCGATGGCCGATACGAATGCTCCGACGCTGGACCGGATGCGCGGTCGCATGCGCAGCGGCGCATTCCCGACCGTGCAGCGCCCCGCGACCCCGGCCCTCGGCGTGCAGGCCGTCGCATCCGCCGGCGTGCACGATGCCGCCCTCACGGCGCCGCGCGATCCAGCGAAGGCGTATCTCTACGTCGGCATCTTTGCCGTGGTCGTGGTGCTCGCCTGGGCGGTGTGGAAGTTCGGGAACTTCGGCGCGCCCTGACGACGCATCGGACCATCGGCGGGTGACGCGATGAACCGCAGGCACTTCCTCGGTGCGGCGGCGGCGACGGTGGCCTCGGCCGCCGGTCTGCTCGGCTACGTGAGCCAGGTGGAACCCTTCTGGCTCGACGTGACGCGGCGGGACCTCCCGATCCGGCACCTGCCGCCCTCGCTGGATGGCCGAACGCTGCTGCACCTGAGCGACCTGCACATCGGGCCTTCGGTGGACGACGACTACCTCGAGCGCGTCTGGCGCGCCGGTGCGGCGCTCGCGCCCGACATCGTGGCATACACCGGCGACTGGGTGACGTGGCGCGGCACGGCGCAGCTCCGGCAACTCGAGCACCATCTGCCGCGCGCGCCCCGCGGGCGGATGGTCACGCTCTCGGTGCTGGGGAATCACGACTACGGAGAGCGCTGGCGTGAAGTGACCGTCTCGAACGACGTGACGGACCGCCTTCGCGGTGGCGGCATCACCGTGCTGCGCAACGAGTCGCGCGACGTGGGCGGATTGCTGGTGGCCGGTGTCGACGACTTCTGGTCGCCGATGGCACGTCCCGAGAAGGCACTCGCCCGGTGGTCACGTGGCACGCCGGCGCTGGTGCTCAATCACAATCCCGACTGCATGGACCAGCGCGAGCGATGGCTCGGCTACGACGGATGGATCCTGTCGGGGCACACGCACGGCGGCCAGTGCCGCTCGCCGTTCCTCGATCCGCCGATCCTGCCCGTGCGCAACAAGCGCTACACCTCAGGAGCGATCGACGTGGGCGATGGTCGCCAGGTATACATCAGCCGCGGGGTGGGCTTCAACATCCAGGTGCGCTTCAACGTGCGTCCCGAGATCACGCTCTTCACGCTGCGCCGCGCGAGCTGAGCGCCGCGCACGGGCGGCGATTCAGCCGCGCTGCTTCGCGAGCCAGCGCGCGACGGCCGACTGCATGCACGCATCGCCCGACCAGGCCGAGAGCAGCGGGGCGTCGTCGCCGAAGGCGCTGGCGAGCCGCGGGTGCCCGAACCAGACGATCAACGCCTCGCGGTTCGCGGCGCGGGCGTCGGCGTACAGCTGCAGCGCCGTGTCACGCACGGCCGGCGCCACTTCCAACGAGCCGCGGCCCTGCACCGGCTCACCGAAGGCCGTGATCACCACGGTGCCGCGGCTCGGGCCATCGGCGCGCTCGGTGACGCGCGCGTCGAGGCTGAGCTGTCGCAGGGCGTTGATCAGCGCGACGCGCGGCGCGCGCAGGTCTCCGTGGCTGTCGCTGTCGACGGCGCAGATCTCGAGCGGCGCGCGGATGCCGCGGGCGAGCGGCCGCGTCACCTGCAGCACACGATCGGCGAGACCGGCGCACCAGAGCACGTCGGTGCCGGAGGGGCGGCGGTAGTCGTTGGGCGGTGAGACCCACTGCGCCCACTTCAGGCGCCGCCGGAGCGAGAGGCGCAGCCGGTCGCGTTCGATGCGGCCTGCCGCCACCGCATCTTCGAGCGCCTGCACCGTCGCCTGCAGATCACCCGGGGCGAGCACCAGGTCGCAGCCGGCGATGATCGCGCGCACCGCCGCCTCGCCCTCGTCGATCCCCTGCGTCACTGCCGGCATGTTGATCGAGTCGGCCACGATCAGGTTGTCGAACTCGCACCGCTGGCGCAGCACCCACGTGATGATCTCGCGCGAAAGCGTTGCCGGCACGCCGCCCGGGTCGAGTGCGGTGTACGCGACGTGCGCCGTCATGATCGATCCCACGCCGGCATCGATCGCCGACTTGAACGGCAGCAGGTCGTCCTGCATCAGCACCGAATGCGGGGCACTCACGACCGGCAGCACGAGGTGCGAGTCCTCGGTGGTGCGGCCGTGGCCAGGAAAGTGCTTCGCGCAGGCCAGCACCCCTTCGCTCTGGCAGGCGTCGATCCACTCGGCCACATAGTCTCCCACCTCACTCGGCTGCGCGCCGAACGCTCGCGTGCCGAGGACGGGGTTGGCCGGCTCGACGTCGAGGTCCGCGACGGGGGCGTAGTTCCAGTTCACGCCCATCGTCCGCGCCTCGCGGGCAGTATGCCGCGCCGCACGCCGCACCGCATCGCGGTCGCGGAGGGAGGCAACGGCGGCCGCTGGAGGCAGTTCCGTCGAACCCTCGAACTGCTGACCGGCACCGCGTTCCATGTCGGCGCCGATGAGCAGCGGCGTGCGCGAGCGCTGCTGCAGATCGCGCGTGAGCGCACGGACCGCCTCGGGGGTGCCGCCGTAAAGCGTGAAGCCACCCACACCGAGTCGCAGCGCCGCATCGATCAGCGGCCGCGCATCACCGTAGCCCCGGGCCGCATCCCACCGGATCGCCGCGATGCAGAGCGCCGCAGCGTCGCTCGCGCGGCTGCCGCCCGACATGGGCGTCGCGGGCGTGTCTCGGGCGCGTCGGTCAGAGGGGTGCGTCATCAGGGAATGTGGAAACGGTCAGGGCAGCGTCCGGCTGCCAAGCACACGTGCACCAACGGCGCCCGTTGCCGCCGGCAGGTTTCCTGGCTGTCCGCGCAGGTGTCGCAAGGCCAGGTAGGCGAATGCCACCGCCTCCTTTGCCTCGCCATCGAAGAACAAGTCATCGAAGGTACGCACGTTGCGCAATGGCAGGGACTGACGGATGTGCCGGATCAAGGCCGGGTTGCGTGCTCCGCCGCCCGAGAGGACGACATCCTGCACGTCGTCGCGCACGAAACGGTCATAGCCGATGGCGATGGTGCGGGCGGTGAGCGCCGTGGCGGTGGCGACGATGTCCGCGTCGCGCACCCCGCGTCCGAGCGCGCGGCAGCGGGCGACGAGGTCGGCGACGAAGCCAGCGTCGTACTTCTCCCGTCCGGTGCTCTTCGGCGGCGCGAGGGCATACCACGGATCATCGAGCAGTGCTTCGAGCACGGGCTCGAGTGGCACTCCGGCGAGCGCCATCGCACCGTCGGCGTCGTAGTGACGGGACGGATCGAGCGCCGCCACGACGCGGTCGATCACGCCGCACCCCGGGCCGGTATCGAAGGCCAGCGCCGGCGCGTCGACGCCGCGTGGTGGCACGACGGTCACATTGCCGATGCCACCGAGATTCTGCAGTGCACGCCACCCCAGCGACGACGAGAACAGGTCCACATCGGCCAGCGACACGAGCGGGGCGCCCTGCCCGCCCGCCGCGACGTCGCGGGTTCGGAAGTCGTTGATCACGCGCACGCCGAGGCGCTCCGCAATCACCGCGGCGTCGCCGATCTGCCAGGTCGAGTGGCCGGGCTCGTGCCAGAGCGTCTGTCCATGCGATGCCACCGCGGATACGTCGTGCGCCGTGATCCCGGCGCGTTCCATCACGAGGGCGGCGGCATCACTGAGCCAGCGTCCGAGGTCGACGTGCAGGCGGCAAAACTCCTGCGCCGTGCCCTGCACCATCGCCGCGGCGAGCCGACCGCGCTGCACCGGCGTGTACCCGACCGATGCGTACGCGAGCAGCTCAGGTGCCTCCCCCTCGGCGGTGGGTCGAAACCGCACGGCAGCGGCGGCAATGCCGTCGAGCGACGTGCCGGACATGAGTCCGACCACCACGGGCGCATCCGGCAGCGGGGCGTCGGCGGCCATCAGCGGGCCGCCTTGATCGGGGGTGGGTCGGTGTGCACCGCGCGCCGGATGACACCGTGCGCCGCCTCGAGCGCGGCATCGGCGGCGGCGCCGTCCAGGTGCAGCAGGTGCATCGTGATCGCGCGCTTCACCAGACCGCCGGCGCGCTCCAGCAATGCGCGCGCCGCGTCACGATCGACGTCGCAGACTTCCGCGACGATGCGCTCGCTGCGATCCACCAGCTTCGCGTTCGAGGCGCGCAGGTCGACCATGAGGTTGCCATAGGTCTTGCCGATGCGGATCATCGCGCCAGTGCTGATGATGTTCAGCGCGAGCTTGGTGGCGGTGCCCGACTTCATGCGGGTGGACCCGGTGACGACTTCAGGGCCGACCACGAGCACGATGGGAATGTCGATGGCGTCGAGGATCGCCGCCGGGAGCGCGGTGCAGGCGATCATGGCAGTGGTGGCCCCGGCCGCCTTCGCGCGTCGGAGGGCGCCGTGCACGTAGGGCGTCGTGCCGCTGGCCGCGATGCCGACCACGAAGTCGGCAGGGCCGACATGGATCTGCTCGAGGTCGCGCGCTCCGCCCTCCGGGCTGTCTTCGGCCCCCTCCTGTGCGCGCAGCAGCGCTGGCGAGCCACCGGCAATGAGGCCGATCACGAGGCCGAAATCGGCACCGAACGTCGGTGGGATCTCGCTCGCGTCCAGCACGCCGAGTCGGCCCGAGGTGCCGGCTCCGGCGTAGATGATGCGCCCGCCGGCGACGAGTGCGGCCTCGGCGGCCGCGATCGCCGTCGCCAGGGCCTCGCGCTGTGACGCGACGGCGGGCACGATGCCGGCATCCTCCGCAGTGATGATGTCCACGATTTCGAGCGGCGAGGCGAGATCGATCGCGACGGAGCGCGGATTGCGCTGCTCGGTGACGCGGGCATCTCGGACGGCTGCGGTGTCGATGGTCACGGGTACGAGCAGATTCGAGCAGAGGTGACGGCGTCTCGGGCAACGGTCCGGGACCGTGCTGTCCACCCGGTGAGCGCCCGCGTATGCTTCATTCGGGGCAAACCTAGTCACCAGCCTCGCATGTGGATGCCGGGTCGTGCGCCTGGTCTGCACGGCGCGCGCACTGTGCGTGCCCGCTCATTGTCCCACTCCCCCCGCCTCGTCGATGCCGCTCAACGCCTCCTTCCGCATCGTTCGTCCCGCCGCGCTCGTGGTGCTGCTCGCTTCGTGTCGCGCACCGCAGCCCGAAGCTGGTCCGGCACCACGGATCACGCCGGCGACGCCGCCCATCGCGCCGTCTGGGGCCACCACCGAGGCGCCGGGCCGGCGCAGCGATCCGGTCGTGTTCGCGGACGGCTGGAAACTCAGCGCACCGGTGCCGGCCTCGTTTGCCGAGCATGGCATGGTGAGCAGCAATGCGCCGCTCGCCAGTCGGGCCGGAGCCGAGGTGATGACGCAGGGTGGCAACGCCGTCGATGCGGCCGTGGCGACCGGTTTCGCCCTGGCCGTCGTCTGGCCGACGGCCGGCAATCTCGGCGGTGGTGGCTACATGGTGATCCAGATGGCCGATGGCCGGCGCGAGGTGGTGGACTATCGGGAGGTGGCACCACTGGCGGCCACTCGCGACATGTATCTCAAGCCCGACGGGACCACCGATGGCAGCATCGTCGGCTGGCGTGCGAGCGGCGTGCCGGGCTCGGTGGCCGGAATGCTCGCGGCCCAGGCGAAGTACGGCACGCTCACCCGCGCGCAGGTGATGGCACCGGCGATCCGCATGGCGCGCGAGGGCTTCAGGGTGGACTCGGCGCTGCAGACGAGCATCGCACGCAGTGCGAGCCTGATCTCGCGCTTCGCCGGCAAGGCGGTGTTCCTGCCGGCTGGGGCGCCACCGGCGGTGGGCTCGACGTTCCGCCAGCCGGCGCTGGCGACCACGCTCGAGGCGATCGCGCGCGATGGCGCCAACGCCTTTTATCGCGGCTGGATCGCCGACAGCATCGCGGCCGAGGAGAGCCGCGGCGGCGGCATCATCACCAGGGCCGACCTCGAGAAATACACGCCGCGCTGGCGCGCCCCACTGGTGTGGACGTACCGCGGCTACACACTCGTCGGCATGCCACCGTCATCCTCGGGCGGTGTCACGATTGCCGAGACGATGAACATCATCGAACATGAACCGCGCATGCCGGCGGCCGGCAGCGTGGGCTTCCTGCACCTGCTCGGCAGCGCCTACCAACGCGCCTTCATCGATCGCAACAGCAAGCTCGCCGATCCCGACTTCGTACCCGTGCCGATCGCACAGTTGACGAGCAAGTCGTATGCGCGCGGCCTGTTCCAGACGATCGACCGCGCCCGCGCCACGGCGACACCGGCCGTCACGGAACGCATGGCGGAAGGGATGCACACGACGCACTACTCGGTCGTGGATGGTGCCGGCAGCGCGGTCGCCACGACCACGACGCTGAACAACTCGTGGGGCAGCGGCGTGTATCTGACGAGCGTCGGCTTCCTGATGAACGACGAGATGGACGACTTCGCCGTGCAGCCGGGCAAGCCGAACATGTTCGGGCTGGTCGAGGGTGAGGCCAACGCGATCCAGCCGGGCAAGCGCATGCTCTCGGCCATGTCACCGACGGTGGTGCTGGACGCGCAGGGCACGGTGCAGATGGTGGCTGGCGCTGCCGGCGGCCCGCGCATCATCACCGCCACGAGTCAGGTGATCCTCAATGTGATCGAGTTCGGCATGACGCTCGCCGATGCCATGCGCGCACCACGCATCCACCATCAGGCACTCCCAGACCAGTTCCGCTACGAGCCGCTCGGCTTTTCGGCCGCCACGCTCGACTCGCTGCGAGCGATGGGGCACACGGTCACGCCGATGGAGGGCATCGGCAACGTGAATGCCATCCGTCGCGTGCCAGGTGGGTGGCACGGTGTGAGCGAACCCCGCTCGAGCGGCGCCGCGATCGGGTACTGACCGCAAGCGGGCATCGGCCGCAGCAGCCCCGGCGCGCGACGTGATGCTGCCGCTGCAGGTCAGCGGCCGGGACGCGTGATCACCTGATCCGTGCAACTTCGAGCCGTGCCCCCTTTTCGTCGCGGACGCCCATGTAGACGACGTTCGTGCCAAAGCCGATGATCACGCGACCGGCGGGCAGCTTGACGCGTTCGGTGAGCGAGCCCGCGCGGTTGACGACGTCGTACACCGGCGCACCATCCACCAGCTTGCTGGTGCGGATCCAGAGGTTGCCATCGAGGTCGGCGCGGGTGGCGCCGGTGCCGAAGGCGGGGCGATAGTCCGGCAGCTCCGACGGCGCGACCATGTTCATGGCCGGCATGGCGATGCCACCGGCCGGTGCGCCCGCCGCAGCGGTGCCGGCGACTGATGCCGGCGGACCGCCAATCGGGCCGCCGAACTGCATCACCACCGAGCCGCCAGCCATGGCGCCCAGCACCGCCGGCGCGGCGGCCGCGGCGCCCCCTGGACCACTACCCACCACGATCGAGGTCCCACCGCTCGCGGCGGCGGCGCTGCGCATCCGCTCGACGGCCGTTCGGGTGGAGTCGAGGAAGGCCAGCTTCAGCTCGTCGGTCATGCGCTGCCACTCGAACGGGATCTTCGGGCTGCTGCTGCGTGCCCCATCCGGTGCCAGGAAGTCGACGTGGTAGTCGGCGCCTCGCACCACCGCGAGCGTGCCGTCGGGAAGCAGCGCCCAGTCATCCACCACCGGCATCGGGTTCATCGTCATCGAGACCGTCATCATGCCCCGGTCGTTCTGGCGCACCGAGACACTGGTCTTCGGAATCTTGAAGAACGACGCCGTATCGAGGGTGCGCGTGTCGAGGGCGACGCGCAGGATGGGCGCGCTGTCCGGCTGCTCCGGAATGCGGAACCCCGCCGATCCCGGGGCGCCCGAGCCGGGAGCCGGCATGTTCGGCCGCGTCATGCCGCGGTACACGATGCGCCCCTTGCCGTCGAACGCCGGCGTGCCGAACGGCCCACCGACCATGAACATCGCATCATTCGGTCGCGGCACCGCCATGACACGCACGACCGTGCCGTTCCCATCGATCAGCAGCATCGACAGTGACTGCGGATCGATGAACAGCGACGAGTCGCCGCGGAACGCGATCAGGCCAGCCGCACGCGAGCTGTAGGCATTGGCGGTGGCCGGCGTGGTGTCGGCGACCATCACCTCGAGCGCCAGGGTGGAGTCGAGCAGCACCAGCTGACGCCGCACCAGGTCGTTCACGAGAATGCGGCCCGATGGCAGCGGACGCACGGTGGAGACGCTGCCGAGCATGTCGGTGGCCGAGACGCGAATCACCGGACCGAGCGGCCGCACTGGGGGCAGCGTCTGCGCCCCCGCCGCGGTGGCGGTGGCGGTGGCGGTGGCGGTGGCGGTGGCGAGGAGAGCGACGAGCGCGCGGCGCGTGCGGAGGAGCGAGGCCATGACGATGCAGTGGTGAGGAAAGTGAATCATCGGACGATGAGGGTGCCGCCACCACCCTGCGGGATGTTGATGCCACCCCCGCCAAGGAATCCGCCGAACTCGCCCGCACCGGCGGTGCCGGAGCGAATCGAGGCGAGATAGCGGAGGTCGAGGTTACTGGCGACGATTGCGGGCAGCTTCCGACGCTGTTCGTCGGTCAGCAGCCCGCGCACCGCTGGCGCCAGGGCACTCAGCGCGTCCACGGATGCCTCACGCGCCCGCTTGTATCGGTTGTAAGCCAGATCGCGGTCGTAGCGGTCATCGAGGCGGGCAAAGTCCTTCACGACCGGAGCCCAGATGCCTGCGAGCCGGATGGTGTAGAGGCGGTTCATGGTGGCGATGCTGTCGGCCTGCGGGCCGGTGAGGCGAAGCGAGTCCGACTGACGAAGGATCTGCGCCATGGGGTTGATGGTCACGCCGCCCGATCCGTACAGCGCGCCAAGCTGCGGCTCGGGAAGCTTCTGCCCAGGTGTACGGCGTCCGCGGTCGAGTTGCTGCGTGAGCACCTGTCGCTCACGCGACGGGCCGATGTCGAAGCGCATCTGTGCCGTGACCGTCACTGGCGAGCGGAACGTCGTCACCGCCGGCCGCGTCGCACCGAATCGCTGGTTGACCTCGTAGCGGTATCGCTGCGTTGCGGGGTCGAAGCCACGCACGTACAGCAACGTCGCGTCGGGGAAGGCCTGCTGCCCCCAGCCGCGCAAGTCGTCAGAACCGTGCAGCAGCAGATCGGCGGCACCGAGCGGATTGTTCACCTGGAACGAGAGCGTCGCGCGCTGCGGCAGGTGCAGCTTGAGCGGATTGAAGCTCAGGCTGAGGAAGGCGCTCTGCGTCCAGACACCCCTGCAGCTGTTGCGGCCGGCCAATGTGCCCAGCTGGCGACGCAGGCACTCGCGAGCGTCGCCCGTGGCGGTGGCCAGCAGCGCGCGCATCCCGTCGGCCGTGAGCGGGTCGGTGCCAGGCGTCGGGTCCGCGATGAATGCGCGGTCATTGGCGAGGCCGTCGCCGTTCACGTCACCACCGATGACCGGTGTGTACGGATTGCCGGATCGGATGCTGCCGAACCAGCTCAGGCGGACGAAGTCGAAGGCGTTGTAGTTCAGCGAGTACTGGAACTGGTGGCGCGAATCGAATGACGAGCGCGACCACTCGACGCCGCGCGGATCGCCCACCGTGCTCTGGAATCCACGGAACTGTTCGCGCACGTTGCCGTACACGTACGCCACGTTCCAGATCAGCTTCGAGTTGAACGTCGCGGGGCTGAGACGAAGGCTGACCTGACGCGACTCACTCAGCAGATCCGACCGGTTGGCGTTGACGACGTTGAAGAGTGGCGAAAGGCGCGAGTCACGCGGGGCGGTTGCGCCCGTTCGCGGGTCGATGCTGGTCAGCGGCGCAAAAACGGGGCGGTTCCCCTCTGCCGCCAGCGTGAATCGCTGCACGCCGGCGAAGTTGAGGTCTTCGGTGGCCGGCTGGTTCATGTTCCGCGAATAGGTCACGTCGATGTTCGCCGTGAACCGGTTGCGGAGCACGGGGCCATTCCACTGCAGATTGGATCGCAGGCTGCGCGACGCGAGATAGTCGCTGGCGAAAAGCGTCACGTTCGGTGCCGCGTTCGCGAAGGGCGACGTCACGCTGCCGTCGGCACAGGCCTGCGGAATCAGCGTCGGATTGCCGAGCCAGCTGGTCCACTGCGGCAACGGGGCCGCGCCGCCGAAGCAGCCGAGCTGCTGGATGCCGCTGGCGAGGCCGGTGTTGTCGAGGGCACCACCCAGCAGCGTTGCCTGCGGCGTGTTCTGGAAGACGCCCACGCCGCCGCGCACCACCGCGCGGGGACCACGAACGGCCCCCTCGAATGCGGCGATCTGCGGGCCGGTGCCGTACGTCCACGAGAAGCCGAGGCGAGGACTGACGTAGACGCGGTTCGGCACGGCGGTGTTGCTGGTGCCGAAGATGCGGGTGATCTCGGGATTCGCCGCCGGTGCGCGATCGAACCGGTTGGCGTCCACACGCAGGCCATACTGGATCTGCAGGTCGCTGCTTTTCCGCCACGCGTCGCCGAGCGACAGCGCCGCCACCACCTGCCCGCCGCTCCGCTCGCGCGGCGCAAGCTGTCGCGTGAACGACACGGCCCGTCCAGCCTCCAGATCGCCGAGCGAATTGAAGGCGAATGAACCGAGGCGATTCACGGTCTGGTCGATGCTGAAGACATCGCGCCGCAACTCGCTGGTGAGCTTGATGCGGTGCGTGCTGGCGCGCGAGAACCAGGACAGCGTGTTGAGCAGGCCAGCGCTGCCATTCTCCTGTGTGGTCGCCAGGAACGGGCTGCCGCCGAACTGCAGCACCCGCAATCCGTCGGTGCCGTCGGCGAGCGTCGAGTTCACGCGAACGCTCCCGCTCGGGAGCTCGAAGAATGGGGTGCCGGCGTTGCGCGTCAGGCTGATGTTGGCGTTCGTCTCGGTGAGAATGCCACTCGAGAAGTAGGCCGAGTGACGGCCTTGCACGCCGGTGTTGAGGTTGGTGCGCTCGCCGCTGTGACCCGGCAACTCGTTGACTGAGCCACCGGCAGGTGTAGTGCGGTTGTAGGACAGATTGCCCGACAGCGTGAAAGCCTGCCCGATCCGGGATCCCGGTGGCGCGACGTTGATCGTGCCGAACAGTGATGCCTGATCGTTGTTGCGCTGCCGGGGGTTGGATTGCGGCACGGCCGGAATGCCAAGCTGCTGCAGAATGGTGCGCAGTCGCGCCGCCGAATCGGGAGCGATGCCGCTGGTGAACAGGCCATCGGGCGACGTGTTGAGCAGCGTCCGCAGGTCGTTGCTGCGACGGCCGACCTGATACGAGAGGTTGTAGAAGGCCTTGTCGATGACGATCGGGCCGGCGACCAGCCCCCCGAGGGACGCGTTGCTGAACTCCTGGCCGAGCGCACGCGCCGGCGCGTCGGCAAACTGCAGAGCCGGCGCGTCGAGATTCAGGCTCAGCGTGCGCGCCTTGAAGTTCGAGCCTCCCGAGGTGCGCAGCTGGAACTGCGCGCCGCTGAAGCCGCCGCGAGACACATCGTAGGGCGAGGTCAGCAGCGAACTCTGGACCCCGGCGTCGCGTGGCAGCGTGGAGCCGCCGAAGTTCTGGCCGTTCAGCGTGCTGTTGTTCTGATCCGGGGTGAGGCCGAGGACCGAGAAGCCGGACGGGTCGCCGTCCAAGCCCGGCACGAGCTGCACGCCGGGCAGCGACGCCGCCATCGCCGCGAGATCACCCTGCTGTCCCGCGGCGACGTTGCCGCCGCTGACGGCGCGTTCGCTGCCGCCGATGTCGGGGGTGCGATCATCCCGCGTGGTGCGCGGCCGGTCGCCGACCACACGCACCTCGTCGAGCTGCGTCACGGACCGGGACAGCCGGGCATCGGCGAGCAGCACTTCCTGGTCGGCGGTCCGCTTCACCTCGAACCGGCGCTGTGCGAAGCCGAGCGCCTGCACCGTGATGAAGTAGTCGCCCTCGCCACCGGGGAAGGTGATGGTGAAGCGCCCGCGGGTATCGGTGCGGGCCGTGCGGTTCACGTTGCCGGCGAGCGACGTGGCCGTGATGCGCGCCCCGGCGATGGGGATCGAGTCAGGACCGGTGATCAGTCCGCGAATCACGTCCAGCTGCTGCTGTGCCGCGAGTGGAATGGCGTGGACGAGCGTGATGACGAAGGTCAGGCAGGCAGCGGCAACACAGCGGAGACGCACGAGGCACGGATGGCGAGGGGGAGACGACGAGACAGAGGGCGGACGCCTGCGGTCTGACGCACGCACCGACCCAGACGGTTTACGCCTGGTCGTCGGCAGATCCGACGTGTCTGGCGGTCCGATAGTGTCGAACCCTGCGGTGCCGGAAAACCCTGCGGTGCCGGAAGCACGCAGGTGACGGAGCCCGACGGAAGGCGCCCGTGCCTGCACGAGCAGACACGGGCGCCCCCATCCTCAGTCAGTCACCCTCGCTCCTGCCCGTCGAACCGACGACGAACCCACGGGTTCGTCGCGCCGAACCTGTCTCAGTTCTGGACGGTCAGGGCACTGCCCAGGCGGACGGTCAGCGCAGCAGCTTCAGGCAGGCAGGCGAGCCGATCACCCGACACGGCCGCCGTCACGGCTCCGGCCGCACCACCCGCGGCCGCACCGACCGCCGTCCGCTGCACCCGGCTCCCTCCCCCGATGATGTTGCCGATCACGGCGCCTGCCGCCGCGCCGATCGCCACTTTCCGGGCATCGCCGCCCTTGCGCTCCATCACCACGGCCTCCGTCGAGACGCTGCCGGCGACGGTGTAGGTCTCGCCGCCGAACGTCACGCTGCGGACGTCGAATTCGAGTTCAGCCGCAGCGCCCTGCGAGCCCGACGTCCTGGACTTGGTCACGACGAGGCCGAAGCGTGCACCCGACGGGATCGAGACACCGTTGGAGCCCGACACGGCGGCGTTGTTCGTGACCGTCACTCGATCACCCACCTGCAGCGTGCTCGAACAGACCTTCGGACCGTTCGACACACCGATCGTGGTCCCAGCCGCAATCTCACCGCTCGTCCGGGCAGGCGCGGCGGGGGCTGACTGCGGCGCAGTCGCGTCAGTGACGGGGGCGGTGGCCACGCGCCTGGGGCGCGGCGCGCGCGCTGCCGCCACGGCCGTTGTCGCCGGTGCCTTCACGTCGGCTGGAGCCTGCGCGGCACTCAGTGGCGCACGTCCGGCCACCAGTGGCTCTTGCGCAGTCGGCGCTGCCGGAGACGGCAACTCGGCCGTAAGCAGGGCGGTATCGCCGAGCGGAAGGCGCGACACGGAATCCGTCGTCAGCGCCACATCACGAGATGTATCGTCGCGCTTCGCATCGCCGCAGGCACCGAGCACCACGAGGGCTGAGGCGGCGAGCGGGAAGAAACGTCTCGGCATAAATTGCAGTGTAGTCATGTGTTCTCCTTGTGCAGATGTCGCGCCACGACGTCTGTGCTGCCGTCGTTGAAGCGCTTACCGTCCTGATGAGCAAGCCTCGTACCAGCAGCATCCGGGCCCTGCGCGCGCTGGTCCCGTTCGTTGCCACCTACCGTCACCGCATGACGCTCGGCCTCGCCTGCGTGATCGGGTCGAGCGCAACCGCGAGCGTCATTCCCTGGCTGCTCCGGCGCGCGGTCGATGAGCTCGAGGCGGGTGCGCTACCGCGTGCGTTGTGGAGAATCGCCGCCGCCATGATCGGCACCGCCCTCGTGACCGGCGTGCTGCGTTTCCAGATGCGGAATATCCTGAATGCCATCAGTCGGCATGTGGAATACGACCTCAGGAACGCAATGTTCCGGCACCTGGTGACGCTGGACGCCGGCTTCTTCGGCCGAAACCGCACCGGCGATCTGATGGCCCGGCTCACCAACGATCTCTCGGCCGTCCGGATGGTCGCGGGGCCGGCGATCATGTACCTCGTGAACACGATCGCCGGCGGCATCTTCGCGCTCGTCTTCATGGTCGGCATCAGCCCGCACCTCACCGGAATCGCGGTGCTGCCGATGGTGCTGCTGCCAGTCGTCATGGCGTGGCTCGGCGCGCTGATTCATCGCCGATTCGAAGCGGTGCAGGAGCACTTCGGCGTGATGACGACGCATGCGCAGGAAAACATCAGCGGTGCGCGCATCGTCCGCGCCTTCCGACAGGAAGCTGCGGAAGAGGCCCACTTCGCCTCACTCAATGACGAGTACCTGCGTCGCAACATGGGGCTCGCCAGGCTCTACGGACTCATGTCGCCCGGGCTGCAGCTGCTCGCCGGCCTCGGGGCGGTGGCGGTGCTCGCCATCGGCGGCGCAGCGACGCTGCGAGGCGAGATCTCGATCGGTGACTTCGTGGCGTTCGGCATGTACCTCGCCATGCTCACCTGGCCGCTGATCGCGCTGGGGTGGGTGATCAACCTGTTCCAGCGGGGCGCCGCGAGCATGACCCGGATCAACGAGGTGCTGCAGGCGTCGGCGTCGGTGACGTCACCGCCGCGTCCAGCGGTGCTGCCACCGCACGCCGGACGCGGTCGAACGCTCGAGTTCCGCGACGTCGGCTACCACTACCCAACCCGCGGTGGCGAGACCGTCCGATGGGTGCTGCGACACGTCAGCTTCGCGGTGCCGGCGGGCGCCACGGTCGGCATCGTCGGAGCGACGGGGAGCGGGAAGAGCGCGCTGATGGACCTCGTGCCGCGCTTCTGGAATCCACAGGAGGGCACCATCCTTCTCGACGGCGTGCCGATCGATGCCCTGCCCCTCGACGCGCTGCGCGGAACCATCGGCTACGTGCCGCAGGAAACGGTGCTCTTCAGCGACACGATCATGGCCAATCTCACGTACGGCGGCAATGACACCGACGCCGCCCGCGAGGCAGCCACCGTGGCGCAGCTCGACGCCGCGATCGTGGACCTGCCCGACGGCTACGACACCAGGCTTGGCGAGCGCGGCATCAATCTCAGCGGCGGCCAGAAGCAGCGCGCCGCCATTGCCCGTGCGCTGGCGCGTGATCCGCAGGTGGTGCTGCTGGACGATGCGCTGAGCGCCGTCGACACCGGCACCGAAGCGGCCATCCTGCGCGGGCTCCGCGCAGAGCTCACGGGTCGCACGGCACTCATCGCGTCGCACCGGGTCAGTGCCGTCCGTGACGCGTCGTGGATCGTGGTGCTGGACGAGGGCCGCATCGTCGAGCAGGGTTCGCACGACGATCTCGCATCGGCGCGCGGTCGCTACTGGCAGCTGCTGCGGCGTCAGCAGGTGAGCGACGAACTGGACGCCGTCACGGTCTGAGCCACCGCGCCGCGATCAGAGACGGCGGCGGAGGAACTCCGGTGTGTAGTCGACCAGCCACCCCGCCATCGTCGTGAAGGCGCCGCTCAGCATCAGCAGACCGACCAGCACCATCATGGTGCCGGCGATCCGGTTCACGTGGCCGAGGTGGCTGCGGAATCGCTGGAACCAACCGAGAAAGCGGTCCACCAGCAGGGCCGAGATCAGAAACGGCAGCCCGAGTCCCATGGCGTAGCAGAACAGGAGCAGCAGGCCGCGTTCCAGGTCTGCCACCGACGAGGTGTACGCGAGAATCCCGCCCAGCACGGGGCCGAGACAGGGCGTCCAGCCCGCGCCGAAGGCGATGCCCACCAGCACCGTGCCCAGGTAGCCGACGGGCTTGTCGGCAAGCTGCACGCGTCGTTCACGATCCAGTGCGCCGAGTCGCAGCACGCCCGCGAGGTAGAGCCCGAAGACGATCAGCATCACACCGCCCGCCCGCGTGATCCACTCGCGTTGCAGAAAGAGCAGCCGACCGACCACCGTGGCCGTGGCGCCCAGCGCGAGGAAGATCAGCGTGAAGCCGGCCACGAACAGCGCACCGTGCAGCAGCGCCGTCCGACGCGAGCGACTGACGTCATCGAGCCCGAGGCCGGTGATGAACGTGACGTAGCTCGGAATGAGCGGCAGCACGCAGGGTGAAAGAAAACTCAGCAGCCCCGCCGTGAAGGCGAGCGCGAAGGAGATCGTCGCGCCGGGTTCCATCAGCGGCGCGGGCCGCCACTCCGCTGGCACTCCGCGCACACGCCATAGATCACCAACCGATGCCGCTGTCTGCTGAAGCCGTGCGACTCGGCAATGATCGTCGTCATCCGTTCCAGACGCTCATCGCGAAACTCGTCGACCCGCCCGCACACCGAACAGAGCATGTGCTCGTGATGCGGAATGCCGCGCGACGGTTCGAACCGTCGGAACCCTTCGCCGAAGTCGCGCTCGACCACCAGTCCGCTCTTCACCAGCAGGTCGAGCGTGCGATAGATCGTGGCGGTACCGGCGTTCTCGCCCTGCGTGGCCACGTCGTGCGCCACTTCCTCCACCGAGAGATGCCGGTCGGAGGCGAACACGACTCGCGCGATCGCGAGTCGCTGCTGCGTCACGGGCAGGTTGTGCTCCCGCAGGAAGGTGCGGAACTGATCGAGGTCGTCCCGCAGCCCCTCGCGCGCCTCCATCTGCATCAGGTCACGCGGCCGGCGCGATGACCGCCGGGGCGACGAGGTGCGTGAGCACATCGAGCGCGACGAGTTCGGGGTCGGCAGGTTCGGTGCTGCGATGACGCACGCCACGCAGCACGGCCTCGATCGCTTCGGCCGGGACGTCCGCTTCGACCTGGACATCCACGGTCCACTTGCCGCGATCGACGCCCTTGATCGTGTGGCGGTAGCTGGCGGTCAGAATGCGCAGGCGACGCGACGGCGCCGCGACCGCCGGTTCGGGCTCCGGTGCGAACTCGGCACCCGCATCGGACGTCATGTCGGCGAGGTCGTGCTCCGCCGTGCTGCGAGGAAAGTCAGCGTCTCCCGCCATCGCCTCGTCGCGGTACGGGGACTCGGCCTCGCTCGCCTCGACGACATGCCCGAGGAGGGCGTCACCATCCGGGATCTCGGGAGGCTCACGCTGCTCGATGAACCCGACCCGTCCGCCGTGCTCGACGGCCTCCACGGCGCGGATTGCCTCCTGCGCCCATCCGGTGGACCCGTCGACCGATTCGTTGCCACCCGCCATGGCTGCCGCGGCCGGTGCGCCGACTTCATCGACGTGCGCCGGCAGAACCGACACCGCGTCCTCCATCGCACCATCCTTCGCGC
>Ga0105048_10000997_pt1 | contig 45569 bp, 46 predicted proteins | sample MAT05_FD_78382 | JGI IMG/M metagenome (GOLD analysis project Ga0105048, IMG submission 78382) | Freshwater microbial communities from Lake Fryxell liftoff mats and glacier meltwater in Antarctica - MAT-05 | ecosystem: Environmental > Aquatic > Freshwater > Ice > Liftoff microbial mat | place...
AAGAACGCGCTCGCGGCGTGCGACTCGTGGTGCTCGGGGAACACGAAACGGCGCTTGTACGCGCCGCCGAGCTCCTTGCGGAGCACGCGGGGCAGGTGCAGCTTCTTGCGCAGCCAGATCGGCATCGCGCCGAGGAACGAGCTGAAACCCGCCGGCGCGTACGCGACGTAGGTCTCGAGCAGGCGATCGAACTTGAGCAGCGGCTTGTCGTAAAAGCCGACGTAGTCGAGCTGCTCGGCGGTGATGCCCGCGTTCTTCAAACAGTACGCAACCGCGTTGGTCGGGAACTCGGGATCGTGCTTGCGTCGGGTAAACCGCTCTTCTTGCGCAGCGGCGACGATGCGGCCATCGACGATCAGGGCTGCCGCGGAGTCGTGGTAGTAGGCGGAGATCCCGAGAATGCTGGTCATCGCGTTGCCGAGCCGCGCGCGTGGGCAAGCCCCGCGCGAAGGTCGGCCAGAGAATCGTCCAGCCACCGCGGGGTTGCAAGCACCGCGGATTAGTTCCTGCGCACGTACCGCTGCCGCGTAGACTCTCGGGCTGGCGGATCGAAACTGTGACCCCGCTGCAAAGCTTCTGTGATCTCACTGCCGAGGAGTTGAGCGCTCGCGAGCCACCCGGATCTGCGACGCACTTGTTCGCGGCGCTGCACCGGGTCACGCGCTGGCCGACCGGCACCGATGGCGTGCGTCGACCGCTGCTCGGCAAAATCGCGCGCGCGTTCGTGGAACGGAACTTCACGCTCGCGCTGCCGGAGATCATCCATGCACAGCACTCGGACGACGCCGCGACGAAGCTGCTGCTCGGACTCGCCGACGGCGCTCGAGTCGAGGTCGTGCACATGCCGCGCGCGGTCAAGAATCCGCGGGTGACGCTGTGCATCTCGAGCCAGGTCGGGTGCGCGATGGGCTGCCGTTTCTGCCAGACGGCGACGATGGGACTCGTCCGCAATCTCGGCGCAGCCGAAATCGTAGGTCAGGTGCTCGCTGTGTTGCTCGCCCTCGGACCCGTCGATCCGCAGCGCGTGTCGATCGTGTTCATGGGCATGGGCGAGCCGCTGCACAACGTCGATGCGGTGCTGCGCGCGGTCGAGATCCTGTGCGAGCCGGCCGGCCTCGGGCTCTCGCCGCAGCGCATCACGGTGTCCACGGTCGGCCTCGTCGACGGCATCGCCACGATCGCGCGAGCGCGTGTGCGGCCGGCGATCGCGCTGTCGGTCAACGCGACCACCGATGCCGCACGCACGGCGATCATGCCGGTTGCGCGCAACAACTCGCTGGCCGATCTGCGCGCGGCGCTGCTCGCGTTCCCGCTGCGATCGCACGAGAAGGTCACGCTCGAGTACGTGCTGCTCGCGGGCACCAACGACTCGCAGGACGACGCGGCCGGGCTTGCCGCGTTCGCGCGCGGCATTCGTCACAACGTCAACGTGATCCCGTGGAACGCCACGGCCGTGGGTGGTTTCGCGCGGCCGAACCACACTGCGATCAGCGAGTTCGTCGCAGGTCTGCGCGCCCACGGATGTCTCGTCACCGTCCGCAAGTCCCGCGGCCCTGATGTCGCGGGTGCGTGTGGTCAGCTCGTGACCCAAAGCGAGAGCCGCTTCACGAGGCGCGCACGCTTGACGCAGGCCGCGGGCGGGCAGTAGCCTCCGGTGCCCTTGGTCCGCGCGTGGCGTCCGCAGCCGAATCAGTTCCGCCCGCCTCTGTCTCGGTCGCGAAGGCCGTCGGCGCCGGCCTCATCTTGCTCGCGACAGCGACTCTGATCGCCCGTTTTTTCCTGGGTTGGGTCAACGCGACGACGCCGCCCGGCGTGCGGTGGGTCAGCTCGATGGATACCGATCGCGTGGCCGCGATCAAAGCAGCGTTGCCGGCACTCGCGGCGAAGGACGAGCCCGGCGCGTTCATGCTCGGACCTTCCGCCGCTTTTTACGGCTTCATTCCCGAGGCGTTCGACGCCTCGCTGCGCGAGCACGGTGTCACCGTCGTCTCGTACAACCTCGGCGTGCTCGGCAACATCGCACCGAGCGATCGCCTGATGGTGCGTCGACTCGGCGAGGCGTTCGCGGCGACCGGCAGAAAGCCGAAGCTCATCATGCTGCCGTTCGCGCCGCTCGCCGCGACCACGGGTTTCCTCGAGGGCCGCACGCGCTCGCACGTGCGCAAAAAGGCGATCCTCTCCACCTACGGCGAGCTCGTGTCGCTGTTCTGGCACGAACCCCACGAGTCGACGGAGCTCGCGTCACTGAAGGTCATGGGCGGCGTCGGTCCTGCGGACAGCAACAGCATGCTCGGCAAGCGCATGTTCAAGGCGCCGGGCTGGTGGCCGCTCGCAAAGGACTGGAAGCTCGGCGAGTGGGAACAAGTGTCGGCGAAGGTGAACGCCGGGTATGCACCGCAGCTCGGCAAGTTCGACATCGAGACGCGCGGGGTGTTCAACCCGCTGCTCGGCAACGACAAGGCCGACTACGACAAGATGGCGGACCTCGCCTTCACCGCGGACAACCTGAAGAAGCAGTTCGCGTTCTGGGGTTCGACCGACTTTGCGAACGTGCCGATCGACCCCGACCGCCTCGACACGTTCGTGCTCGCCGTGAAAGAGGCGCAGCAGATCGCGGAGCTCGTCGTGATCGTCGTGCCGCCGAACTCCGAGCACGTTCGTCCCGGCGACATCGGTCGGCAGAACATCGCTGCTGCGCTCGCGAAGATCGAGGCCGAGACCGGCGCGCCGATCGTCGACCTCGGCGACGCACCGGGGTTCGACCAGGCCGAGTTCGTCGACTTCACCCATCTCAAGCACGACACGGGCGCACCCAAGTTTTCGCGCATGCTCGCGGACGCGGTCGCTCCTCATTTTTTGAACTGACGCGAGGTAACCTGTGGACTTCTCCTGGACCCCGGAACAGCAGCAACTCTACGACCGCGCGCTGGCGTTCGCCCGCGAGCGGCTCGAGCCCGCCGCACAGAAGAAGGACGAGGCGGGCTTCCGCGCGTCCTTCCGGGAGGCGGGGGACTTCGGCTTGCTCGGCCTGTGCGCACCCGAGGCGTACGGCGGCGTCGGCCTCGGTGCGCTCGACACCGCGCTCGCGTTCGAGGCGGTCGGCAAGGGCTGCACCGACAGCGGTCTCGTCTTCGCCTTCGCGGCGCACTTGTTCGCGTGCGTGATGCCGATCGTCGAGTTCGCGCCCGAGGCACTCAAGCTCGAGCTCGTGCCGAAGCTGTGCACGGGCGAGCTCATCGGTGCGAACGCGATCACCGAGGACGTATCGGGCTCCGACGCGTTCGCGATGCGCACGACGGTCGAGCGCGACGGCGACGATTACCTGCTCACCGGCAGCAAGAGCTACGTCACCAACGGTCCGTTTTGCGACATCCTCGTCACGTACGGCACCGCGAACCCGGCCCACGGCCACATGGGCATCGTCGGGCTCGTCGTGCCGCGAAAGGCCGAAGGCGTGACCGTCGGTGCGCCGTTCGAGAAGCTCGGCCTCAAGGGCGCGCCGATCAGCTCGGTCTACTACGAGAAGGTCCGCGTGCCCGGCCGCAACCGCATCGGTCGCGAGGGCCAGGGCTCAGGTGTGTTCACGCGCTCGATGCACTGGGAGCGCGCGTGTCTGTTCGGGCTCTACCTCGGCGTGATGGATCGGCAGATCGAGCAGGTTGTCGCGTATCTCAAGACCCGCCGGCAGTTCGGCAAGCCGCTGTCGAAGCAGCAGGCGCTCGCGCATCGCGTCGCGGACATGAAACTGCGGCTCGAGAGCGCGCGCCTCTTGCTGTACCGCTCGTGCTGGAAGATCGATCGCGGCGAGGACGCGACGATGGAGATCGCGATGTCGAAGATCGCGACGAGCGAGGCGGCGATCCAGTCCGCGCTCGACGCGGTGCAGCTCCACGGTGGCAACGGCGTGATGGAAGAGATGGGCATCGCGCAGATGCTCCGCGACGCGGTGCCGAGCACGATCTTCTCCGGCACCTCGGAGATCCAGCGCAACCTCATCGCACGGGGGCTCGGGCTGTGACGACGCTGCTGCACGAGCTCGTTGCGCGCTCCGCCGCGCGCGATCCGAACGCGGTCGCCGTGCGTGCGGGCGACGATCGTCTGACGTACGGCGAGCTCGATGTGCTCGCGAATCGCATCGCGCACTGGCTCGTCGCGCACGGTGTCGGTCCCGGCGATCGCGTCGCGGTGTGGCTGCCCAAGGGCACCAGCACGGTCGCCGCGATGCAGGGCGTGCTGCGCGTCGGCGCGGCGTACGTGCCGGTCGATCCGCTCTCGCCGCCCGTACGCGCGCGCATCATCCTCGAGGACTGCGTGGTGAAGGCCGTCATCACCAAGGCAGCGTGGGCCGAGGCTGCGCTGAACGAAGAGCTCGCGAACGTGCCGTGCTTGCCGCTCGATGCCCCGTTCCGCGGCAACGCGTGGGCCGACCTCGACGCATGCTCGACCGCTGCGCTGCCGGATCCGCCGCGCACGCAGCACGACCTCGCGTACATCCTCTATACGTCGGGCTCGACCGGCCGGCCCAAGGGCGTGTGCATCAGCCATCGCAACGCGCTCGCGTTCATCGACTGGGCGGTCGAGACAGTCAACGCGAAGCCGAGCGATCGGTTCGCGAACCATGCACCGTTCCACTTCGATCTGTCGGTGCTCGATCTCTACGCCGCGTTCAGCGCGGGCGGCACGGTGCACCTCATCCTCGAGGGCGGCAACTACTCCCCGCAGAGCCTCGTCGAGCTGATCGATCGCGAGCAGATCACGGTCTGGTACTCGGTACCGTCGGCGCTGATCCTCATGATGGACCACGGCGGTCTGCTCGACCGCACCGCGCCGTCCTTGCACACGGTGCTATTCGCGGGCGAGCCGTTTCCGCTCAAGCACCTGCGTCGGCTCCGCCGGCACTGGGCTGCCAAGCGCTTCCTCAACCTCTACGGTCCGACCGAGACCAACGTGTGCACCGCGTACGAGGTCTTCGATCTCGACGACGAGCAGACGACGATCCCGATCGGCATCGCGACCTGTGGCGACGACGTGTGGGCCGTCAAAGACGACGGCTCGCGCGCAGCCGTCGGCGAAGAAGGCGAGCTCATCTGCGCCGGACCGACGGTGATGCTCGGCTACTGGGGCCGCGACCCGCAGGGCGAGCGCCCCTACCCGACCGGCGACATCGTGCGTCTCGCAGCGGACGGCAACTATCACTACGTCGGTCGCCGCGACCACATGGTGAAGGTCGCCGGCTTCCGCATCGAGCTCGGCGAGATCGAAAGCGCCCTGCTCGCCCATCCCGACGTGCACGAGGCCGCAGTGCTCGTGCGTGGCGAAGGTGCAGCGGCGAAGCTCGTCGCGTGCCTGTCCGCGCGCGCCGACGAGCGCCCCTCGCTCGTGCAGATCAAGCAGCACTGTGCGAACCGCCTGCCGCGCTACATGGTGGTCGACCAGGTGCGGTGGCTGCCGAGCCTGCCGCGCACACGCAACGGTAAGATCGATCGATTGACCCTCACCCAAGAGCTCGACGGAACTACGACATGACCGACCAAGAGATCATGCAAGAGGTGCGAACCTTCATCGCGCAGACCTTCCTCGACGGCGACGACAAGGGCCTCGACGAGAAGACCCCGCTGCTGCAGACCGGCATCGTCGACTCGATGGGGATGATGGAGCTGCTCTCCTTCATCCGCGACCGCTTCGAGCTGAAGCTACCCGAGGAAGAGGTCCGCCCGGAGAACCTCGAGAACCTCGGTGTCATCGTCGCGCTCGTGAAGCGCTTCCGGAGTTGATTCCTTTTCACGGGGCAGGAGAAGGAGCGAAGCGATGGAGAGGGGGAGTCTCGGCGACGGCTTTGCCGGCGTCGAGGGGGAAGCGGGCCGCTTCCCCTGAGAGACAATTATGCTGTTCAACTCGACGCTGTTCGTGCTGTTCCTGCTGGTCTTCCTGGCGATCTATACGTTCGTCGCCAGGACCCGCGATCAGAAGCTCGTCGCGATCACGCTCGGGAGCTGCATCTTCTACGCGGGGTGGGACTACCGCTTCGTGCCGCTGCTCATCGGCACGGCGGCGCTCGACTTCTTCCTCGCGAAGGCGATGGAGGGGCACCGCGACGATCGGCCCAAGCGCAAGCGGCTGCTCGTGCTCAGCATCGTGCTGAACCTCGGGGTGCTGTTCTACTTCAAGTACACGAACTTCTTCCTCGACTCCGCGTACGGGCTCATCGACCTGTTCGGCATGGAGCGGCCGACGCAGTTCCTCGACATCGCGCTGCCGGTCGGGATCTCGTTTTACACGTTCCAGAGCATGAGCTACACGATCGACGTGTATCGCGGCACGATGCGTGCTCGCGAACGCCCGCTCGAATTCCTCGCCGGCGTGTCGTTCTTTCCGCATCTCGTCGCGGGTCCGATCATCCGCGCGTCGGTGCTGGTGCCGCAGTTCGAGGCGTTCAAGCCGCTACCGTGGTCCGCGTATCGCCGCGGCGTGATGCTCATCGCGGTCGGCCTGTTCAACAAGGCGATCGCCGACATGCTCGGCGTCGTCGTCGACGACCTGTACGGCAGCAACGGCCCGACGAGCGTGCTCGCGGCGTGGACCGGCACACTCGCGTTCGCCGGCCAGCTCTACGGCGACTTCTGCGGCTACACCGACATCGCGATCGGCGTCGCGCTGCTGCTCGGCTTCGAGATCCCGCCGAACTTCGATCTGCCGTATCTGTCGACGTCACCGATCGAGGTGTGGACCCGCTGGCACATCTCGCTGTCGACGTGGCTGCGCGACTACGTCTACCTGCCGCAGATGAAGGCGGACTTTCTCGCGAACAAGAAGCCACGGCCGTATCGCGCGCTGTTCATCACGATCGTGCTCGCCGGTCTGTGGCACGGCGCGAGCTGGACGTTCGTCGCGTGGGGGCTCGTGCAGGGCACGATCCTCAACCTCAACCACTGGCTGTTCAAGCGGGTCCCGAAGCTCAAGAAGGCCATCGTCAAAGGCTGGCCGAAGTACCTCGCGATCGGCATCACGTTCTACTTCTGGTTGCTCGGCGGCATCATGTTCCGCGCGCCGAGCTTCGACCGCTGCGTCGAGGTTGCGCGCGGCATGCACCTGCTCGGCGGCGGGCTCGGTACGTTCACTTTCGCAAACGTGTTCACGCTGCTCCTCGTCGTGTGCGGCCTCGTCACGGGGCACTTCGTGTCGTGGCTGACCAACCGCAGCAAAGGCTTCCAGAGCTCGCCGTTGTTCTGGCCCGCGCTGCTGCTCTTCACCACGTTCGCGATGTGCTTCGGCGGCGTATCCTCGTCGTTCGTCTACTTTGCGTTCTGAGGCGCACGTGGCGCGCGCACATCGTCGCGATCGCGTGCTACGTTGGCCACGTACCCATGACGCCTATGCTTCGCTTCGGGTTTGGTTCCTCGTGGCCCGCGCGCGCAATCGCGATTGGGCTTGCACTTCCCGGCTGCGGTGACGACGGCCCGGCCGCCGAGGGCTCCGGCGGCACGGTGGAGACAGGCGGCACAGACAGCCTCGGGACGACCACCGCGCCGACCGGCCCGAGCACCACGGGCCCGACCGATCCCAGCAACTCCGGCGATCCAACGACGACAGCGTCGTCGATCACGACGACCGCTTCCAGCGATTCCGAGGCCGACACCACGGTCGGCGTCGCCGACACGTCGGGCGACGGCGAGGACACGACGGGCGACCCGAAGATCGACCCGGCGGCAAGCCCGGGCTGCGGCACCAGCACTGTCGAGCCCGGCGCGTATCCGCAGGTCGAGGTGATGGCCGGCGGACTGATGCGCCAGTTCGATCTGCAGGTGCCGCCGAACCACGACGGCAGCACGCCGATCCCGCTCGTGCTCGCGTTCCATGGCTGGACGCTGACCTCGCAGATCCAAGCGCAGATGTCCGACATGAGCGCGACGGCGAACGATCGTGGCTTCGCGGTCGCGTACCCGCAGGGCGTCGGCAACTCATGGAATGCGGGCTCGTGCTGCGGCGGCGCGTTCGACCAGCAGGTCGACGACGTCGCATTCGCGCTCGCGCTCGTCGACAGCATCGGCACCGAGATGTGCATCGATACGAACCGCGTGTACTCGACCGGCTTTTCCAACGGCGGGTTCATCTCGCATCGGCTCGGCTGCGTCGCCTCCGACGTGTTCGCGGCGATCGGGCCCGTCGCTGGCGTCATCATGATTCCCGACGAGCAGTGCAACCCGGAGCGCGCCGTGCCGGTCATGCACCTGCACGGCACCGCGGACACCTCGGTCGCGTGGGAAGGCAACGGGATGGTCCCGCATATCTCCGTGCCGGGCTCGATCCAGGGCTGGGTCGACCGCAACGGTTGCGACGCGGACTCGACGGTCACGTTCCAAGAGGGCGACACCACCTGCGAGTCGTGGGGGAACTGCGGCGACGACGGGGCCGAGGTCGTGCTGTGCACGATCGAGGGCATGGGCCACTGCTGGCCCGGCGACCCCGCGTGCACCGGGCTGATGGAGACGCCGTCGCTTACCGTGCAGGCGAGCGAAGTCGTGGCCGACTTCTTCGAGGCGCATCCGATGCCGTAGAGTGCGGCCAGCGTGCCTGCCATCGAACGTCCGTTCTTCCTCGTCGGCTCCGAGCGCTCTGGCACGACGCTGCTGCGTCTCATGCTCTCGCACCACCCGCGTATCGACTGTGCGCCGGAGTTCGAGTTCCTCGTCGAGTTCCCCGGCTTCGCCGGCAAGGACACCGACGCGCGCGCGTATGCCCAGTGGCTCGCGACCGATCGGATCTTCGGCGCATACGGATTGAAGATCGATCCGAAGCTCGACTTCCTCGCGCTCGCGAACGACTTCTTGTGGCAGTACTGCGGCGGCAGCGGCAAGCCGATCATCGGCGCGACGTGCCACAAGCACTTCGACAAGCTGCGCGACATCTGGCCGCGCCCGCGCTACGTGCACCTGCTCCGCGACGGTCGCGACGTCGCGCGCTCGTGCGTGCAGATGGGCTGGGCCGGCAACGTCTGGTACGGCGTCGACCGGTGGATCGCGGCGGAGCGGCTGTGGGATCGGATCAAGAGCACGACCGACGCCGAGGATCGGTTCGAGCTGCAGTACGAGGCGCTGATCCTCTCGCCCGAGCGCGAGCTCGCGCGGCTGTGCGAGTTCCTCGGCACGCCGTTCGATCCGAAGATGTTGGAGTACGCGAACGAGTCGAGCTACGAGAAGCCCGACCCGAAGCTCGTGCAGCAGTGGCGACGCAAGCTGTCGAGTAAGGAGCTCGCGCTGCTCGAGGGCAAGGTCGGCACGCTGCTGCGCGCGCGTGGCTACGAGCCGAGCGGTGTCGATGCGGTGCTCCCCGGCCCGGTCGAGCGGGCGCGGCTGAAGCTCGAGGATCGCGTCGGTCGCCTGCGGTTCCGCGTCGATCGCTACGGCCCGGCGAACGTCGTCGCGATGAAGGTCGCGCGCACGTTCGGCCCGCGCGCGTGGGAACGAGCGATGGTCCTCAAGCTGAACGAGATCGACAACCAGCACATGCGTTAGGCGGCTTTCTTTGGGCACCCGCGGCGGCGTGCCAGGATTCGCGGATGCCGAGCGTCCGCGAGCTGCAGATGGTGGTGTCGTCCCTGGAGCCGATCGTGGGTGCGCGCACCGTCTGGCTCGATCCCTACGGGCGGCTGTGGCACGGCACACCCGAGCAGGCAGCGCCGCACGAGCACTGGCGGCGCATCGGTACGTTCGTGCGCCCGACGGTCGAGGCGGTGGCTGCAGCGCTGCAGCAAGCCCTCCTTGCCCGGGCGGCGTGACGCGCTCTGCTAAGCTCGTGCGCGAGTGCTGGAAACCCCGGTGAAGTCGCGCTGGCCGCGGATCGTGGTCGGCGTGCTGCTGCTCGCGGCGATCGTCGCGTTCTTCGTGTCGGGTGTCGGTGGCTCGCTGTCGGCGGCGGAGATCAAGGCCTGGTTGCTCGCGTCGGGTCCGTGGGGACCGGCATTGTTCGTGATCGGGTTCGGCTTGCTGCAGCCGCTCGGACTGTCTTCGCACCTGCTCATCGTCGCAGCGGCGCTGGTGTGGTCCCCCGCGCTCGGCATGGCGTTGTCGTGGCTCGGGATCCTGCTCGGCAGCACGGCCGCATTCGTGTTCGCGCGGTGGATGGGGGGCGAATGGGTGCAAAAGCGCCTGCCCGCACGGCTGCGTCGCTGGGACGACGCGCTCGCGCACCGCGGCTTCCGTACCGTGCTCGTGCTGCGGCTCCTGTTGTTCACGTTCGGTCCGATGCAGCTGATGCTCGGCGTGTCGACGGTGCGGTTCGTGCCGTTCATTGCGGCTACGGCATTGGGCGTGCTCCCACTGCTGGCGCTGGAGAGCTGGGTCGGGTCGGGGCTCGTCGAGTGGTTGTTTCGCGCCGCGGACTGATCAGGGCTCGCGAGTATGGCGTCGCTGCCAGTCGATGAAGCTCTGCACCGGATCGCCGGCGAAGCCGAACGCGCCGAGATCCTGCAGCAGCGTGACGGGCTCGAGCAGCGCGGCCACGCGACGTACGAGCGGTAGATCGTCGCCGCGATTGAGGTCGCCCGGCCGCAGCTCGTCGCCGGCCTCGATCGCGATGCCCGATGCCATCTCGTGCACGGTGATCTCTGCCCCGAGCGTCGCCCGCACTTCGTCGACCGGCTTTCTCAACGCCGCGAACGCGGTCGGTCCGACGAGCGTCAGCCAGTAGGCGCCGCGCACCTTCGTCTCGATGTACAGCGCCGTCGACCACGTGCAGTGGACGTCCATCCCCGGGTGGCGAAACGCGGGGCCGGTGATGTGGATCGCGGCGGGCCCCTGCGCCCAGTCGTCGAGGTTGAACGCGAGGCTGCAGTACCCCGAGGCGAACGGCACCTCGTCAGCGAGATCGATCAACAGCTTGGTGAACGCAGCCCGCCCGATGTGATCCGGCAGCTCGGTCGGAAACCAGATCTCGACCGTGCTCGCCGGTGGCTTCGGCGGTGGCTCTTCGCCGTCGACCACCGCTGCCGCCGCGGCGCCCCAGTACTCGAATCGATGCGCCCCGGGCTCGTACCGCTTGCAGCCGCCCTTGATCGAGATCCGCTCGTCGGGCCAATGCACCGCGGCGGCCGCGGTGAGCCGCCGGCGGAACTGTTGTCGCCGACGTGGCGTCGCCGGCTTGTAGGTATCACCGCTCGCCCACAGCCACTCGAGCGACGTGGGGTCGATCGCCGCGAGGTAGCGATCGTAGAGGCGACCCACGGCGTCCGCGACGTCGACGTGCTGCGCGTCGAGGAACAAGACGAACACCACGCCGTCGCGCACCGCGATCTGGTCGGGCTCCGTGTGCAGGCGGAAGGGCAGCAGTGGCATCAGTCGAGGACCACTTCGTGCAGGGGGACGAACTGATTGTGAAAGGCGACGAGGAAATTCACGATCGCGTCGAGCGAGCGCGCATCGATCTCGAACTCCTCGATCTCCCACTGGACCTCGTTGTCGAGGACGAGCAGACGATCTCTGGCGTTGAGGAAGTAGCTCTCGCGCTTACCGGGCGACAGATACCCGCCCTGCAGCGCTTGCGAGGTCCACACCATCAGGCCCTGCCACAGCAGCTCGACCTCGGCGGCCACGAGCGGACGCGTGAACGCGAGCGAGAGCGTGACGTGGTCACCCGCGTTCGCGAGTTCCGCGTCGTCGAAGCGGAACGGCAGCCGCGGCGCTCGGCCCGGCAGACGCGAGATCGGGGCCCGGACCAGACGGCTCTTGCTGATGTCCTCGATCGACCGCGGCAGCTCGATGACGACCTCGGCGAGCGGGACGATCTGATCGAGCGCGTACAGCTTGTGCAGCAGCACGACGACGTAGTCCGCCTCGAGCACGACGCCCTTCGCCTCGAACGAGATCGCGTCCGGTGTCGGGCTGCCCGGTGCCGCGAAGATGTGCTTTTCTGGATCGATTGGCGGCGTCGTGATGCGCGGCCCGACGCTCGCGCCGACACCCATGCCGAGCAGCGCGGCGTGCACGAAGATCTCGACGTGCGCCCACACGCGGCGGAGGTCTTCCTCGGTCGGCCCGGCGCTGCCACGCACGCGGATCCGCAACATGTCGTCGTTCGCCACCATCACGCGCGCGACGAACGGGAGGTCGTAGCCGATCTCGATGCTCATCGCGTACTCCCGCTGAGGTGCCGGCGCTGCCACGCAGCGAAGGTTTCGACGGAATTTTCGGAGGAGAATCCGAATGCACAGCTCTTGCCGAGCGTGATCGGCTCGAGCACCCGCGCGACCGTGCGCGTCAGTGGCAGGTCGTCGCCGTGCGAGGTGTCGCCCGGGCGCAGCTCGTCGCCGGCACGGATGACCACACCGTCGCCGACCGTGTCGACCGCGATCGCGGGGCCCAGCAGCTTGCGCAGCGCGGCCGGTGCATGGCCGAGCTGGGCGAGCGCGGCCGGGCCTACGAACGTCAGCCAGTACGCACCGCGCACCCGCTCGGCGATGTTGCTGCTCGTGTACTCGTTCGCGTGTACGTCCATCCCGGGGTGGCGAAATGCGAGCACGTCGAGGAGCTCGCCGACATGCATCTCGAGGTGAAATGCGAGGCTCGCGTAGCCGGACGAGAATCGCACGCACGACGCGAGGTCGGCGGCCGTGGCAGCAAAAGCATCGAGCCCGCGCTCGGTCACCCACTCGGTCGCGAAGCGCAGCTCGACGAAGCTCGCGATCTCGTTGGTCGACGACGGTGCTTCGTCGCCCCAGTAGTCGAATCCGTGCACCATCTCGGTGTCCGCGTGCTCGCCACCCTTGATCGCGACAAGCACGTCTGCGCGACTCGTCGTCGCCGTCATGAGCCCGCGCAGCCGCGCGCGCTGCCGGGGCGTGAGCGCCTTCCACTCGTCCTTCCCGCGGTACCAGCGGAGGCTCTGCGCACCGACGAGCTCGACGTAGCGATCGTAGAGCTGGCCGACGCTGGGCGCCGCCACGAGGTGCGGCTCCCGGATGAACAGACACAGCAGCACGCCGTCGTGTATTGCGACGCGGCCGCCATGCTCGAGACGCAGCGGGAGAAGCTCGGCCATATCAGAAGACCCCGGCCGGCGAGATCATCTGCGGGGCGGCGGGACAGCCGGTGATGCGCTGCAGATTCTGCGCTTGTTTGCCACCCTGCCCCCACTCCGGCTTTTTATCTTTCGGGCACGGGAACTTGAAGTCGTACACCTGCTTCACGTTGCCGACGGTCGGCGGGCCACCGTTCGAGATCACCACGTCGGGGAAGTTCTTGCCCGCGAGAAAAGCGGGGATCATCGTGAATACACCGATGCCGAGCGACTTGGCGAACCCGATCGCTTGACGAACGTACGAGCCGCGCTCGCGCGGCATGCCGCTGACCTTCTGGATCAGCGACGGCGGGTTCTTGTTGTACGCCGGGTCGGAGAACACGTCCTTCTGCTTCGAATCTTTGATCTTCTTGTCGCAGCATTCGTGCTTCTCGCGACCCTTGTCGCAGCACCGCTCGCCCTTTGCGGGATCGGGCTGACCGATCTCCTCTTCGCACTCCTGGACGATCTGGACGAGCGCACTCTCGATGCCCGGGACTGTGGTCGCCTGCGCCAGCGCGACCGTCCCGGAGTTCGGCGGGTTGCTGTTGTCGTTGGTCGTCGCGTCGCCGAGCAGCTGGATGTTCTTGCCCTCGGCCTTCACGTCCATCGAGCCGGGCGCGACGAACTTCGCGACGTCGTGCGTCGTCGCCGAAACCAACCCGCCGCCGGTGCCCTTGGACGCCACGTCGCCCATGCTCTTGAACGTCGCGCCCTTGATCGCGACCTCCTTGCCCTCGAACTTCACCTTCTTCGTGCATTCGGCGAGGCTGTCGCCCGACTTCGCGATGTTCGGCAGTGGCGTCGGCACGAACGGCGCCGGTGGGCCGGGCATCTTGCACACGTTGGGCAACGTCGCCGCAGCGACGCCGCTGCTGCCCTTGGTGACCGGAGTGCGGGGGGGATTGACGCCGACGGTCATGGTTTCGCCTCCGGTATCTCGAGGGTGATCGCGCCACGCGTGCCGCCCTCGGAGCTGGCCCACACGAGCACGTTGCGTCCGCGTGCCCAAGCCCTGCGACCCGACACCGCGGCCAACACGATGAACAACGGGATCGACGCCGCACCGACGTCGCCCCAACAATCCGCGGGAGCTTCGTACGCGTTGGAATCGACGAAGGGGCCCCAGTGCCGCAGCGGCACGTAGAGGAATTCCTCGCTGCGATACCGCTCGCCGTTGATGTCGCAGTAGGTCGTGACGATCTTCTGCCGCGGCAGCTCCAACAGCGCGGTCGCACGGCGTATCGCGTCGGTGAGCCCTTCGCCGATGCAGATCGTGTCGCTCTTGATCCGCTTGGGCTCTTGCGTCGTTCCGATGCCGAGCACGGTGAGCAGCGGCGGCATCGTGACCTGTCGCGCCACCTGAGTCCTGCACAGCAGCACGAATCCCGCGCCCTCTCCCGGATGGAAACCGACGCGGTTCGCCTCGTTCTGCAGCTGACGGTTGCGGTCGAGCCAGTCGATCGTGTCGCAGTCGAGGTAGCTGTCGACGCCACCGACGAGCGCCCACTCGATGGTCCCCGCCTCGAGCTCGCGAACCGCGAGCTCGATCGCGAGCGCACCCGCGGCATGCCCTCGCGGAAAGCTGAGCACGTTGCCGACCTCGCACACGGCTGCGGCCGCGCGCGTGAGCCTCTGCATGACGTGCCGCGCGTCCGCGCCGGTCCAGCCCGGTCGCTCCTCGGGGAGCGCGACGTACAGCGCGGCCTTCGCCTTGCCGCGACCGCGCAACGGCTCACACGCCTCTTCGAGCGCCGCGGCGCCCATCTCCGCGCAGCGATCTGCGAGCGGGACCTTCACCTCGAGCGCGCCATCCCGGGCCAGGGTGACCGGACTGCCGGTGCGATCGATCATGAACGGATGCAGCGAGAGCCGCGTGAGCGCGGCACGTACCGCAGCCGCGCTCGCGTCCGCGCACAACCCCACGGGCGTGCGCGCTCCGATCGCGACGACGCTCACCGCCACGTGCCGACCTCCGAGCCGCTCACCCGACGTACTCCTTTTGCCGGATGATCGTGCGATCGAGGAAGTCCATCTCGTGATGGCAGCGCAACATGGTCTGCCACACCATGATCACCCGGGGATGATCGGGCTCGACGATCACGGTCTGGAGCTCGCCCTTGTGGTGCTTGGACTTGCCGTCGATGATCGTCTCGAACCCGAGCGCGATGCGGGGAAGGTCGAACGCCAGCGCACCGGAGGTCGACATGCCGGCGACCTCGATGCGTTCACCACCGCGCAGGTGCGGGACGAACTGCTGGTCGACCGGGGCGCACAGGAAAAACCGCGGATCGAAATCCACGGGCAGCAGCGGCTTGCGCTCGGTGAGCCACTTCGCGTCGTACGTGCCGCCGTACTTGATCCTCGGCGTCCAGTAGGAGCACACCGCACCGAAGCCCGCCGCACCCTTGCTGCCGGGCGCCGCACCGGGGAACTCGATGTTCGCGACCGGCTTGCCGAGTAGCCGACCGCGACTCGTCGCGACGCCGGTGCCGACGGGATTGGGCGCGAAGAGCTGCTGCCGCGCCGGGTCGGGATCCTCGGCGTCGAAGCCCCCGAACCCGCGCTCGTAGACGAGCGGCAGCTTCACGAACGGCAGCGGATGCGACGCGACCACCTGCCCGCCGACGTCGCGCTCGTACTTGCGATCGCCGATCACCTCGAGCACCTTCATGCGTCCTGCGACGCGGAGTCCGACGGTCGTCTTGGTGGTCGGGATCCCGTTCGCCGCGATCGCGTGACCGTTGACGTAGAGGTCGGTGCCGGGCTTGCTCGCAATCATGTCGGCCTCGTACTCGAGGCTGGACTTGCCGTCCTCACCTCGATACTTCGGCAACAAAAGCGGCGGCGTCTGCTCGGCCGCGACGCTGTACGAACCGTCGGCCGCGATGTCGAACGTCGCTCGCACCGCCACGACCCAGTGCTTGACGCCGTCGGTGTCCTGGACCCACGTCCTTTCCGCGGCGTACTTGGTGCGGTTGGCGAGCTCCCACATCGGCGGCCGCCTTGTTGTCGCTTAATCCCGTGATTTTCAACATGGCGCCGCTTGTCCCCCGATGACGCGGCTGGCAAGCTGCCGAGCGATGGCGAAGGCAGACGTGCTGGACCTGGATCGCGAGGACGTCACCGCGCTCGGGGCGGTGCGCATCGGGTGGATCGTCGGGTGGTCCGCCGAAGGATGGACCGTCGACTTTCCCGGCAATCCCGGCGGGCCGGTCATTGCGCGCAGCACGGTGGCCCTCGATGCCGCGGCGAGCCAACGCGCGGTCGAGACCCGGCAAGGCGCGGTGCTGAGTTTCGAGCGCGGCCGTGCCGATTTGCCGATCGTGCTCGGCCTCCTCCAACAACCGGACGCGGCTGCCGGTCCCTGCGTGCGCATCGACGCCGACGGCAAGCGCCTCGAGCTCGAAGCCAAGGACGAGATTGTGCTGCGCTGCGGACCCGCGAGCATCACGCTACGTCGCAACGGTCGCGTGCTGATCCGGGGCCTGTGCATCGAGACCCGCGCGACCGGCCGCAATCGCATCAAGGGCGGCAGCGTTCAGATCAACTGAGCCATTCCCGTGGTCGACGCACCGCCTCGCGTCGGGCCCAGGGCCCACGCATCCGAGCACATCTTGTGGGATGTCGTCGAGGAGCACCTCGACGAGGCCGAGTTTCTCGTCGGCGTATGCGCGGAGGCGAGCGATTCGCCGCTGTACACGTTCCGCCAGCTCGCCGGCGGTCCCGAGCATCGACTTGCTGCGCACATCGATGGATTGCTCGTCGGTGGCCCGACCACTGCGGAGCGTCTGCTCCTGCCGGTCTTCACCGACGACGCCGAGCTCGCACGCGCGAGTGCTGCGGCGCTCGCGTTGTTGACGATCGGCGACCAAAAGTGGGGACAGCGGCTGATCGACGATCTCGGGAAGCTCGCTGGCCCCCACGCCGACGGCATCACCTGGGCGCTCGGTACCTGCGGGCGGCCGGATCTCGACCCGAGGATCAGTGACGCGCTGCGCAAAGCCGAGGATGGCGCACGCGCACCGCTGATCCGCGCGGCGTTCGTGCGCGGTGTGGATCAGAGCGCGCAGCTCGAGCGTTGGCTGCGCGACGACGAGCCGACTCTCCGCCTCTCGATCGCCGCGATCCTCCGCTACGCACCGCGCCGCTTCGGGCCGTGGATCGACGCCGCCATCACCGACCGCGATCCCACGCTGCGACACACCGCGATCGCGAGCGGCCTCGTGCTCGGCTCGCATCACGCGTGGGAGGCGGCCGGCCGGCTCGCGTTCGACAAGTCCGCACCGGATCGAGACGCGATGGCCTGGGTCGCGAGCTTCGGCGACGCGCGCGCCACCGAATCGCTGATCGGCGTGCTCACCGACGAAGCGCGCCGCGCCGACGCGTTGTGGGCGCTCGGGTTCTCCGGACGCGTGACGGCTGCAGATGCGTGCGCGCGCTGGCTCGCGGACCAAGACGTGGGGCCGCAGGCGGGCGAGTCGTTCGCCGCGATCACGGGTCTGTTGCGCAGCGACGATCACTTCTGGTTGGACGCGAAGCCAGAGCCCGAAGGCGACGGCGAGCTGCCCCCGCTCGCCGACGATCTCGAGGCCGATCTGTCGAGCGCGCCGGCCGACGACTTGGTCCCGCCGAATCCGGAGACGATCGTCGCGTGGTGGACGAAGAAGCGCCAGGAGCTGCGGCCCGACACGCGCTACATCGCGGGTGTGCCGGTCGATCAAGCGGGCTTGCTCCGCGGGCTGCGCGAGAGCTCGACGTGGCGGCGGCACGGCATCGCGTTCGAGCTGCTCGTGCGCACCCAGGGTCTCGCGCGCGTGCAGACGCGCATGTCGACGCAGACACAGTCGCGGCAGATGGACGCGCTCGCGAGCCTGCCGCGCGTCGACGGCAACCGACCCTTCGGGCAGTTCTGAGCCCGGCGCGTCGCTGTTTCGCGCCTGCGAATGATCCGGCACAATCCTCGCGGAGCAGCGAGCCCATGGCGTCAGGCGACAAGAATCCCGGACAGATCCGACCGGTTCCCGATCCGGTGCCGCCGGTGCAGCACGCCCGCAACCCGGGCATGCCGCTCGAGCTCGACTGGGTCCGCGACGTCCGTGTGAATCGCAGCGCGGTCGAGCGCCGTGCCGGCACGATCGGTCCGCGCCGCGGCGTGAAGAAGGATTGGCAGGCCGCGTGGTTGTTGCGCGCGATCCGGCTGATGGACCTGACGACGCTGCAGGGCGACGACACGCCCGGTCGCGTGCAGCGACTGTGCGCGAAGGCTCGCCGACCGCTCGAGCAACATCTCATCGACGCGCTCGGCATCGGTCACCTCGGCATCCGCGTCGGTGCGGTGTGCGTCTATCACGAGATGGTCGCGACCGCGGTCGAGGCACTGGGCGACAGCGGCATCCCGGTCGCCGCGGTGTCGACGGGCTTTCCCGCCGGCCTGTCGCCGCTGCCGCAGCGCATCCGCGAGATCGAGGCGAGCGTCGCCGCCGGCGCGCAGGAGATCGACATCGTCATCACCCGCGCGCACCTGTTCACGGGCAACTGGCAGGCGATGTACGACGAGGTCAAGGCATTCCGCGAGGCCTGCGGGCCCGCGCATATGAAGACGATCCTCGCGACCGGCGACCTGCGAGTGCTCCGCAACGTCGCGCGCGCGAGCCTCGTGTGCATGATGGCGGGCGCCGACTTCATCAAGACGTCGACCGGCAAGGAGTCGACGAACGCGACGCTGCCCGTGAGCCTCGTGATGGTGCGGATGATCCGCGAGTACCTCGAGCGCACCGGCGTCGAGATCGGCTTCAAGCCGGCGGGCGGCATCAGCCAGGCGAAGCAGGCGCTCGTGTACCTCGCGATGATGAAGGACGAGCTCGGGCGGGCGTGGTTGGATCCGGAGCTGTTTCGGTTTGGTGCGTCGAGCTTGCTGACGGACATCGAGCGTCAGCTCGAGCACCACACCAGCGGGCGGTATTCGGCGACGTATCGGCATCCGCTCGCGTGAGCGGGAGGTGGCCGGTCGAGCCCCCGGTCGAGCCCCGGTCGAGCCCCCGGTCGAGCCCCCGGTCGAGCCCCCGGTCGAGATGGGGCTCACGTGCGAATCAGCGGCACGCCGTAGTTCACGAATGCGTCGTCCGCGGTCACGATCGTCCATCCCCCGGCCATGGCCTGCACGATGAGGAGACGATCGAAGGGATCGCGATGGTGAAGCGCGAGTGACTCGACGGCGGCACCATTCGCCGCCGTCACCTCCAACCACTCGACCTCCAGCTCATTGATGGCCGGGATCAACCATCCCGCCACCGATCCCGGCAAGCGGAGCTTCCCGAGCCCAGCCTTGATCGCGACCTCCCACACCGTCGCGGCGCTCACCGCCACGTCGACCGACGCCCTGCCCAATAACGCCCGCGCCTCCGTGCCGAGCCGCGCAGGCTCGGACAGCGCCCAGAGCACCACGTGTGTGTCGAGAAGGAGCCTCATGGCTCGACTCCGAGGGCGGCGGCGATGTCATCGGGGAGCCGATCGAAGTCGTCCGCGATCTCGATCTGCCCCGCATACTTCCCAAGCCGGCGCCGGCGCGGCCGGGACGCGATCGGGCACAACCGCGCGATCGGGGTGCCCGCCCGCGCAATCACGATCTCCTCCCCGCGCTCCACCCGCTCGAGCAGCTTCGAAAGGTTGGTCTTGGCGTCGTGGATGTTGACCGGATCCGCCATGGGTTAGCTAGATTAGTCCAGAGCGACGACTGGCGCAACCACCGCTCATCGACGTCTCGGATCACCACGACCGGCGACGAAACTGGAGATCGGCATCACGCGCGCGCACCTGTTCACCGGCGACTGGCAGGGCGATGTACGACGAGGTGAAGGCGTGCGGCGCGGCGCACTGCGAGATGCTCCGCAACGCCGCCCGTGCGAGCCTGGTGTGGGTCCGGATGATCCGCGAGTATCTCGAGCGCACCGGTGTGGAGATCGGGTTCAAGCCTGCGGGTGGGATCAGCTGTTTCGGTTCGGGGCGTCGAGCTTGTTGACGGACATCGAGCAGCAGCTCGAGCACCACACGAGCGGGCGCTACTCGGCGGCGCACCGGCATCCGCTCGCGTCAGACTCGCGGCTCGACTGATCTTGGTGCTGCTCGAGGCGCTGGACACCGAGCTCGTCGGCGACGACACGGCGAGCCTGCGGGTGCGTGCGGCTGCGGGCACGCCGAGCGCCGCGGCTCCCGAGGCGCCGGCGAAGCTCTCCGAGCGCGAGCGCATCGAGGCGCTGCTCGGCGCGATCGCGAGCTCGGGCATCGTCTTCATCCGCAACCGCAGCGATCACAGCGCGAGCGATGCCGTGGATCACCTGCGCAGCAAGTGGTCGCGCGGTTGCTCGCATCACGACCGCGGAGTGCATGTCTATGTCGACGGGTCCCACGAAGCGCAGCGACAGATCTATGCGGTGGACGTGACCCTGGTCGTCAGCAGGTGAGCGTGCCGAGGCGCTCGAGGGTAAGCTCGTCCCGATGCGCAACACGTATCGACTGATCCTCGCGCTGCTCCTGGGCTGCGGCAGCAATGCGACCGATCCCGCGCGAGGATCGGACGCACCCAAGCAGCTCACCAAGCCGCCGCTCGAGCTCCCGAGCTCCGGCGCGACCGTGCGCCTCGTGCAGCGGACGTCGATCGAGCTGCCCGGCTCGGGCGGCGTGTACACGATCGCGATCGACGACATCACGGGCGGGCAGACGGGGCTGACGATCGGGCGCAAGGACGGCGGCGGCGTGCTCGTGTCGAAGTCGGTCCGGCTGAAGGACACCGTGCCGTTCACGATCGATGCGCACGGCTACGAGGTCGTCGTCGAGGCGCTGGACAACCAGCTCGTCGGCGACGACTCGGCGAGTCTGCTCGTGCGCCCCGCGGCAGGCACGCCCGCGACCGACACGCCGCCCGCGACCGCGAAGCTCTCCGAGACCGAGCGCATCGAGGCGCTGCTCGGTGCGATCGCGAGCTCGGGCATCGTCTTCATCCGCAACGGCAGCGATCACAGCGCGAGCGATGCGGCGGATCACCTCCGCAGCAAGTGGTCGCGGGCCGGCGATCGCATCTCCACCGCGGAGTCCTTCGTCGACAATCTCGGCAGCACGTCCTCCCAGAGCGGAGATCCCTATCGCGTGCGCTTGCCCGACGGCACCGAGCGCGACGCAGGCCCGTGGTTGCACGAGCAGCTCGCGGTGATCGATGGGAGGTGAGGGTGCGCGGCGGCGCCACAGCCCGCGACGGATCACCACCGGCGATGCAGCCGCGCCGAACGACATCGCCCGGTGCGCCGCGCTCTGCTACGCTGCCCGCGTCATGTCCTCGTCGGCGCGACCCGATCCGTCCGAGCTACCGGTCGACGCACGGCTGGTCGCACCCGAGAGTCGCTACGAGATCGACGAAGGAAGGTTGGTGCACGTGGCACCCGCAGACGAACCGCACGGCGTCCAGCACTCGAAGCTGAACGCACTGCTCGAGGCCCATGTCGCGCAGGACTACGACGTCGCGGCCGACATGCTCACGCGCACCAGCGAGACCTCCGACGTCGCGCCCGATGCGAGTGTCTTTCCCCGAGCGCGCTCGCCCGTGACCGGCGGCCGTCAGCTCGAGGAGCTCGCGTTCGAGGTGGTCAGCACCCAGACGCTCACCAACGCCGCCGGCAAGGCGCAGAAGCTGGTCTCCCGCGGCGTTCGTCGGGTCTTCGCGCTCGACGTCACCCGGCAGCGAGCCTTCGAGTGGTCGCGCGAGCTGGGCACGTGGGGCATTTGCGCGCCGACGAGCGTGATCGATGATCCGACACTCGCCGTCGCGCTGCCGATCCAAGCGCTGGTCGGCGCCGCGAAGGCCGACGACGCGATGGCGCACGCGCTGATCGAGAAGCGCAACGCAGTGATCATCGCTGCGCTCGCCCGCGGTGAGGCCCGCGGTGAGGCCCGCGGTGAGGCCCGCGGTGAGGCCCGCGGCGAGGCCCGCGGCCGTGCGACGGCTGTGCTCGGTGTGCTCGCCGCACGCGGGATCGCGGTGTCGCCGACGCAAACCGATCGCATCATGGCGACCGATGATCTCGCGCAGCTCGATGCGTGGCTCGCCGCGGCGGTACGCTGCTCGGACGCCGACGAGTTGTTCCGCTGAGACTGTAGGCCTTCGATCCGGGCGATTCGCGACCCACGCGAATGTGAACCGCGGCGTCGACGTTTCGTTCGGCGCCAGACAGGCGTGAGTTACCGCGACCACGGCCCGCCGCATGACGATCGTCCACGAATGCGGCATGCTCGCCCCGTGAGCAGCGTCGCCGAGATCTACGAGAGCATGGACTACGGCCCCGCGCCGGAATCCGCCGCCGCCGCACAGGCCTGGCTCGAGAGCCACGCGCGCAAGTTCGACCTGTACATCGGCGGACGTTGGGTCTCGCCGGCACAGGGGAGCTGGTTCGCGACGCTCGATCCGAGCAAGAACCGCGAGCTCGCCAAGGTCGCCCAAGCCGACAAGTCCGACGTCGACGCTGCGGTCGCAGCCGCCCGTGCAGCGCAGCCGGCATGGGCCGCCCTGCCCGGCCACGTTCGCGCGCGCTACCTGTACGCGATCGCCAGGCTCGTGCAGCGTCACGCGCGACTGCTCTCGGTCGTCGAGACACTCGACAACGGCAAGCCGATCCGCGAGACGCGGACATCGACATCCCGCTCGTTGCCCGCCACTTCTATCACCACGCCGGCTGGGCGCAGCTCATGGACACCGAGCTCGTGGGCCACAAGCCGCTCGGCGTCATCGGCCAGGTGATTCCGTGGAACTTTCCGCTGCTGATGCTCGCGTGGAAGATCGCGCCGGCGATCGCAGTGGGCAACACGGTCGTGCTCAAGCCCGCCGAATTCACGCCGCTGTCGGCGTTGCTGTTGTGCGAGCTCATCGATCGCGCCGGATTGCCGCCGGGCGTCGTCAACATCATCACCGGCGACGGCAGCACGGGCGCAGCGATCGTCGATCATCCCGGCGTCGACAAGATCGCGTTCACCGGCTCGACCGAGGTCGGTCGCATCATCCGCAAGGCGACCGCCGGCTCGGGCAAGCACCTCACGCTCGAGCTCGGCGGCAAGTCGCCGTTCATCGTGTTCAACGACGCCGATCTCGACAGCGCGGTCGAGGGCGTCGTCGATGCGATCTGGTTCAATCAAGGCCAGGTGTGCTGCGCGGGCTCGCGACTGCTCGTGCAAGAAGACATCGCACCGCAGTTCATCGCCAAGCTGCGCGCGCGCATGGAGACGCTTCGCGTCGGCGAGCCGCTCGACAAGTGTGTCGACATCGGTGCCGTCGTCGCGCCCGTGCAGCTGCAGCGCATCACGAGCCTCGTCGAGCAAGGCAAGGCCGAGGGCGCGAAATGCTTTCAGCCGAGCTGGTTCGTTGCTGGCGGCGCCTGGTCAGTCCCGAGCGAGGGCTGCTTCTACCCGCCGACGCTGTTCACCGATGTGCACCCCGCGTCGACGATCGTCCAAGAAGAAATCTTCGGGCCCGTGCTCGTCTCGATGACGTTCCGAACGCCGGACGAGGCGGTCGAGCTCGCGAACAATACCCGCTACGGCCTCGCCGCGAGCGTGTGGAGCGAGAGCCTGAACCTCGCGCTCGACATCGCACCGCGCCTGCAGTGCGGCGTCGTGTGGATCAACAGCACCAACCAGTTCGATGCCGCGTGCGGCTTCGGTGGCTATCGCGAGTCGGGCTTTGGTCGCGAGGGCGGCATCGAAGGCCTGCACGCGTACCTCGAGCCCGACTTCGTGCACGCGCTGCCGATGTACACCGAGACACCCGCGGCGCAGCCCTACCCCGGGTTTGTCGAGGGCGGCCTGCATCTGCCGGAGCACACCGGGCCGGCGACGATCGACCGCACGCCGAAGCTATACATCGGCGGCAAACAGGTGCGGCCCGACGCGACGTACAGCCGCGCGATCATCGGTGCGGGCGGCAAGCTCGTCGGCGAGGTCGGCGACGGCACGCGCAAAGACATTCGCGACGCCGTCGAGGTCGCGCGCGCACACACGGGTTGGACGGCGGCCACGGCCCACAACCGCGCGCAGGTGCTCTACTACCTCGGCGAGAACCTCGACGTGCGGCGCGACGAATTCACCCGCCGCATCGCCGCGATGATCGGCGACGACGCGCTTGCTGGCCGCGAGGTCGACGCCACCATCGCGCGCCTCTTCGCATACGCCGCATGGGCCGACAAGTTCGAGGGCGTCGTGCACAACCCGCCGGTGCGCAACGTGACGATCGCGATGAACGAAGCGATCGGCGTCATCGGCATCGCGTGTCCCGACGAGTGCCCGCTGCTCGGGTTCGTGTCGCTCGTCGCACCCGCGATCGCGATGGGCAACCGTGTGGTCGCGATCCCGTCGCAGCGCTGGCCGCTCGCAGTCACGGACTTCTACCAGGTGCTCGACACGTCGGACGTGCCCGGTGGCGTCGTCAACATCGTCACCGGCATCCGCGACGACCTCGTGAAGACGATGGCCGAGCACGACGGCATCGACGCACTGTGGTACGTCGGCCCTGCCGCGGGCAGCAAGCTCGTCGAGGCCGCGAGCATCGGCAACATGAAGCGCACGTGGGTGAACTACGGTCGTCGCCGCGACTGGTTCGACGCGCGCCAAGGCGAGGGTCGCGAGTTCCTCCGCCACGCCGTGCAGGTGAAGAACATCTGGGTCCCGTACGGCGAGTGAAGGTCCAGTGACGTATTTTCCCCAGGAGATCATCCGCCGCAAGCGCAACGGCGAGACGCTCGCCACGGGCGAGATCGAGGCGTTCGTGCGCGGGCTCGTCGACGGCTCGTTCACCGAGGGTCAGGTCGCCGCGCTCGCGATGGCCGTGTTCTTCCGCGGCATGGACATGGCCGAACGCGTCGCGCTCACCCGCGCGATGATGCGATCGGGCACGGTGCTCGACTGGAGCGGCGCAAAGCTGCAGGGCCCGGTCGTCGACAAACACTCGACGGGCGGCGTCGGCGACAAGGTCTCGCTCGTGCTCGCGCCGTTGCTCGCGGCATGCGGCGCCGCGGTGCCGATGATCTCGGGTCGCGGCCTCGGCCACACCGGCGGCACGCTCGACAAGCTCGAGTCGATCCCCGGCTACTGCGCAACGCCGGACAACGATCGCTTCCGCCGCGTGCTCGAGGACGTCGGCTGCGCAATCATCGGGCAGACCGGTGACCTCGCACCCGCCGACAAACGCTTCTATGCGATCCGCGACGTCACGGCGACGGTCGAGTCGATCCCGCTCATCACCGCGTCGATCCTCTCGAAGAAGCTCGCGGCCGGGCTCTCGCATCTCGTGATGGACGTGAAGTGGGGCTCCGGTGCGTTCGCGGACAACCTGCCCATGGCCCGCGAGCTCGCGTTGTCGATCGCGAGCGTCGCCGAAGGTGCGGGCCTGCGCTGCGTCGCGCTCGTGACCGACATGAACCAGGTGCTCGGGCGCACCGCCGGCAATGCGATCGAGGTGCGTGAGTCGATCGACATGCTGCGGGGACAACCGGCCGAGCCGCGGCTTCGCGAGGTGACGATTGCCCTGTGCGCCGAGCTGCTCGCGATGTCGGGTCTCGCGGCGAGCGTCGCCCAGGCGCGAGCCAAGTGCGAGGCGGCGCTGTCGTCCGGCGCTGCGGCCGAGCGCTTCGCGAAGATGGTCGCCGCGCTCGGCGGGCCAGCGGATCTGCTCGAGCGGCCCGAAACCCACCTCGCGAAGGCATCGATCGTGCGGCCGGTTCATGCGGCGCGCGGCGGGGTCGTAACGAAGATCGACACGCGCAAGGTCGGCATCGCGGTGCTGATGCTCGGCGGTGGCCGACGTCAGGCGAGCGATGCGATCGACTTCGCGGTCGGGCTCGGGGACATCGTGGGCATCGGCGAGACGGTCGGGGCCGAGCGTCCGCTCGCGATGCTGTACGCGAGCGACGAGAGCGCTGCACGCGAGGCGGCGGCACTGCTCGCGTCGGCGATCGAGATCGGCGATGCGGCGACGCCCGGGCCGATCGTCGTCGAGCGCATCACCGCGGCGACGTGAGTCAGTTCGGCGGGTCGGCGAGCTCGGACTCGAGCTCGTCGTAGAACCTGCGATCCACGAGATAGTCGGCCCACGACGTCTCGACGTCCGGCAACCCCCGCCGCTGCTGCCACAGCACGAGGTCGTCGAACTCGTTCTGATACCAGCCCCACAAAAAGCGCACACGCAGCGGATCGAGTCGTCGCCGACGCAGCTCGGCGACGACGACGTCGGCTTCCTCGTCGTCGAACTCCTCGACGTAGTGCTCGGCCTCCTCGATGAGCGAGCCGATGCGAGCGATGCCCGCCGACGTGAGCTTGTAGATCTTCTTCTTCTGGTCCATCTCGACCCAGCCACCGAGCACCAGGCGCTCGAGCGCCGGATCGAGTGGCTCGAGCTCGCGCGGCAGCGCGATCGGCAGCTCGATCCCGCCGTCGGTCGGCTCGAGGTCGAGCTTCTTCATCAGGAAGATGCCGGCGAAATCGAGGCGGGTCTCATCGAGGTCCATGGGTGCCTCCGAGGGTACGCCAGACCGGCGCCGACAGCCGCACGGACCACGCCGTCGACCCGACCGGATCGAGCCAGGAAATCACGTCGCCCGTCGCGTAGTGGACGATGCGACCGGTGCCGGGCGGACGGGCGCCCGCGGGGTTGCACAGCGCGAGCACGATGTCGGGCCCGGCCGGCACCGCCGCGAGCGCGTGCGGCCAGAACCCCGACAGCGGCACGATGATGCTCTGCTCGTCGGTCTCGAACAGCAGGTCGACGTCGCCCGCCGTGACCTGCTCGTCCGCGCTGTGCAGCGCGATGACGATCGGTGCGATCACCTCGCGCGGCAGCGCGCCCGCCATGTCCAGCACGACGCGCGGCGCGAGCGCCCAGCCGAAGCCCGCGTAGTCGAGGTCCGGCGTGCGTCGATCGTGCGAAAGCGCGAGCAGCTCGAGCAGCTCGCGCCTTCCGAACGGGATGTCGGCGATGCGACGGATCGTCATCGCCGACCCGCGGCGCTACGCAACGAGTCGCGTCGGCGCATGCATCGGCGCGCGCTTGCTGCCGAAGCGACTGCCACCACGCGGCCCACGCGGCGCGGGCGTCGACCGACCACCGCCGAACGCACCGCCCTTGCCACCGTAGCTCTTGCCGCTCTTGCTGACGCGCGCCGCGTGCTTGTCGGGGTTTGCCGAGCGATACGAGTTGCGCTGGCTCGCGAGCGCGCCGCGACTGCCGGCCGGCGTCGTGTACGGCGTCGTGTACATCGGGCGATAGCCCGGCGAGAACATGCTCATCATCATCGAGCCCATCAGCATGCCGGTGACGATGCTGAGCATCGGCGAGTGATAGCCGCTGTACGCCCCGGCGCCGGCGACCTGGTACTGGCCCTTGTCGCCCATGAGGTCGCGCTGGATCGTGAAGATCTTCTCTTCCTCGCCGACCTTGCCGTCCTCGTCCTTGTCGAAGAAGCCGGTGACGATCTGAGTCTTGCTGTCGGTATCTTGCACGGCGACGCTGATGATCTCTTCGCCGACGTAGATCTCGTTGACGCGACGCTCGAAATCCTCGGGGCCTTCGGCGTCCTTGTACGCCGTCGCGAGCTCGTCCCAATCGATGTCGACGCGGCTGTCCTCGGTGGTCACCCACCGATCGGTGCCAGCGCCACATGCTGGGACCGCGACGCCGAGAGAAACCGCCACTGCCGCGCCGAGGAGGCGCGAGGACCACGATGCATTGTCGAACACCGGGCAAACCTAAGTTTGCCCCGGGGCAGCGTCAAGCCCGGAGGGCGCCACCCTCGCTCAGCGCAAGCGGTCGTGCTGTAGCGCAGTGGTCGCCGCACGGCCGAGCACGACCACCACGCGGTCGAGCGACGCAAAGCGTTCGTCCTGCGTGAAGCCCTTCCGGTAGCGAAAATAAATCTGCTGCACGATGACCGCGATCTTCAAGAGGGCGAACGCGTAGTAGTAGAGGATGTTCGACACGTCGCGGCCCGTCCGCTGGGCGTAACGTTCGACCAGCTCGGTGCGTCGCATCGCTCCGGGGGCCATGGTCGGCCCGAACGCCATCGCTTGCCACGCCCGGTCGTCGTCGGCCTGCGCCCAGTATCCGAGTGTCGTGCCGAGGTCCATCAGCGGATCGCCGAGCGTGCACATCTCCCAGTCGAGCACCGCGACGATGCGCGTCGGATCTGCGGGGTCGAGCACGACGTTGTCGAACTTGTAGTCGTTGTGCACGAGCGTCGCGCCGGACTCGGCGGGCATGTTCGCGACGAGCCAGCGCCCGAGAGCGTCGATGTCCGGGACGTCGTCGGTCTTCGCCTGCTCCCACCGCGCGATCCAGCCCTCGACCTGCCGACGCACGTAGCCGTCGGGCTTGCCGAGCTCCGAAAGACCTGCGGCCGCGACGTCGAGCGCGTGCAGCGCTGCGAGCTGATCGACGAGCGACCCGCACATCGATCGCAGGATCGCCGGCGTGACGCCGAGCTCGGCGGGCACCGTCTTGCGCAGGATGACCCCGCGGCGCCGCTCCATCACGTAAAACGGCGCGCCGAGCACCTCGATGTCGTTGCACTGACCGAGCGGGCGCGGGGCCGGTGGATAGATCGGGGCGAGCGCCGAGAGCACGCGGAATTCGCGATCCATGTCGTGACCCGATCGCACCTGCGCACCGAACGGCCCGCGGCGCAGCACGAGCTCGGTGTCGCCCTTGCGCAGCAGATACGTCAGGTTCGAGTAGCCGCTCGGGAACTGTGCGCACTCGAGCGCGCCCGCGAGCTCCGGCAGCGCGCCTGCGAGCCACGCGTTCAACTTGTCGAGATCGAGCTGCTCGCCGCTGCGGACGAGCGCGGGCTCGTCGATCATCGCCGGTCTCCCGGACGATAGCGCTCGAGGATCCGCTTCGCGAGCGCAGCGCGATGCACCTCGTCAGGCCCGTCGTAGATCCGTGCGCCGCGCTCGTGGCGATAAAAGTGCGAGAGCACCACGTCGTCGGTCATGCCCGCTGCCCCGTGAGCCTGCAGCGCGCGGTCGACGACGGCGAGCATCACCTTCGCGGTGTGGAACTTGATCGACGCGACGAGCTCGCGCGCGGCCTTGACCCCGTTGCGATCGATCTCCCACGCCGTGCGCAGCACGAGCAGGCGCGCAGCGTCGATCTCGGCGCGGCTATCGGCGATCCACGCTTGCACCGTCTGCTGCTCGCCGAGCATGCGGCCGGGCGCGAGCTCGCGGGTCGCCGCGCGATGACACAGCGCATCGAACGACCGCTCGCAGATGCCGAGCCAGCGCATGCAGTGATGGATGCGACCGGGGCCGAGTCGCGCCTGCGCGAGCGCGAAGCCGCGGCCACGCACGCCGAGCAGGTTGGTCGCGGGCACGCGACAGCCGTCGAGGCGAATCTCGCCATGGCTCATCCAGCCTTCGCCCGCATCGCCCATGATCGGGATGTTGCGGACGTGCGTGAACCCGGGCGTGTCGACCGGCACGAGGATCATGCTCGCGCGCTCGTGCGGTGCTGCGTCGGGATCGGTCACCGCCATGACGATCACGAACGCCGCACCATCGACACCGGTCGTGAACCACTTGTGCCCGTCGATGACCCAGTGATCACCCTCGGGCTCGGGCTCGGGCTCGGGCACAGCGCGTGTCGACAGCCACACCGGATTGCTACCGGCGTGCTCTGGTTCGGTCATGCCGAACGCGCTGCGCGCCGTGCCGTCGAGCAGCGGCTGCAAGAACCTCACGTGCTGGTCCGGCGTGCCGAATTCGAGCAGCAGCTCGAGGTTGCCGGCATCGGGCGCCTGACAGCCGAACGCGTAGTGACCCAGCGGCGTGCGCCCGAGCTCCTCCGAGACGAGACCATGCTCGAGCAGCGACAAGCCCATCCCGCCGTGCGCACGCGGAACCTGCGGCTGCCACATTCCTGCCTCGCGCACGCGCGCGCGCACGTGATCGAGCTCGGGCACGAGCGCGGTGAAGCCCGAGGGCAGGCCCGCCTCGAGCGGCATCACGTGCGTGTCGACGAAGGCGCGGACACGCGGCAACAGGGCTTGCATCTCGGGCGACGGGGCGAAGTCCATGGCGATCGGCGGCTGGGCGTCGTATGGGCGCGTCAGCGAAACGTCCACCCGGCCGCATCGGGCTGGTGGGGCATCGCGTTGAACGCATCGAGCGTGAACTGTTTGCCACGGAACACGAACGTCGTCACCGACGCGTTGCGAGTGCGCCACGCGGTGCGGAATGCGTCGATATCGGCGGCCCCGAGCGCGCGTCGCAGCATCACCGCGAGCGGCCCGACCGACGTGAACGCGATGATCCGCCGGCCCGGCTTGTCGAGCCCGACCATGCGATCGAGCGCACGGTCCACGCGGCTCGCGAACGCGTTCCACGTCTCGATGCCGGCGTCGTCGATCCCGCCGCGCAGCCACCGAGTCATCACCGCCTCGAACAGGCGTTGGAACGCGGCGGATCGCTCGCGCGGATCCTCGGTCGTCTCGGCACCCTTCGCGAGCGCGTCGATCTCGGCGTCGTGGCGCAACCGAGGCACGGCCTTGCCGATCATCCCGAAGGCGTCGTGCTCGTCGAGCTCTTGCACGATCGTCATCTCGGGCCACGCGCGACCGCCGTGCGCGTACGACTCGCCGACGAGCCGCGCCGTCTCGCGCTGGCGCTTCGCCGGCCCGCTGAACACGACGTCGGGATGCGGCCCGTGCTCACGCATGTGCACGCCGAGCATCTGCGCCTGCGTCATGCCGCGCGGCGACAGCTCGTCGTAGTCGGCGGCGAAGAGTGACGCCTGTCCATGGCGAACGACGACGAGCGTGCCCATCGGGCACAACCCTACAAGCAATCACGGCCGGGGTGAAGCCGCTTCGCGACCGTCGTCACCGAAGCGGTTGAGCTCCTCGCTGATCGTCTCGAGGTAACGTCGCTTCTCGTGGTACGGCAAAAACGCGCTCTTGAAGCCGTTGAGGATCAGCTGCTTGATGTCGCGCAGCCCGAATCCGAGCTTCGTGTGCAACAAGAAGAGCTCGTTGGACAGCGTCGTGTCGGTGATGAGCCGGTTGTCCGTGTTGACCGTGATGCGCGATCCTAGATTGTAGTAGAGCCGGATCGGATGGCTCTCGAGCGAGCGGACCGCGCCGGTCTGGACGTTCGACGACGGGCAGCACTCGAGTGGGATCCGGTGGTCGACGACGTAGTGGAGGAGATCGCCGTCCTCGCGCAGGCGGCAGCCGTGACCGATGCGATGCGCCCCGCACACGTGCAACGCCTGAGCGATCGACGCCGGGCCGTACGCCTCGCCCGCGTGGATCGTGACGTTGATGTTGTTGCGGCGCACGAGTGCGAACGCTTCCTGGTGATCCTTCGGTGGATAGTCGTACTCTGCGCCGGCGAGATCGAAGCCGACGACGCCGCGATTTTTGTAGGCCACAACCAGCTCCGCCATCTCGAGCGACGACTCCGGCGAGATGTTGCGGATGCCGCAGAGGATCAGACGAACCTCGATGCCGTACGCGAGGCCGGCGTCGTGCATCGCCTTGAGCACCGTCTCTACTATCTGAGTGAGCCTCAGACCGCGACGCGTGTGCAGCATCGGCGAGTAGCGGACCTCCATGTAGCGGACGTTCTCCGCCGCGGCGTCGGCGGCGAGCTCGTACGTGGCGCGATACAGCGCGTCGGCGGTCTGCAACACTGCGAGCGTGATGTCGAACGCCTCGAGATACTTCACCAGACTGCCGGTGGTCTCGCCGACATGAATCGCGCGCGCCAATCCCTCGAGATCCGTCGCCGGCAGCGCCACGTTCTGCTCGAGAGCGAGATCGAGGACGGTCTGCAGGCGCATCGATCCGTCGAGATGCACGTGCAGATCGGTCTTGGGTAAGCGTTGGAAGACGGACAGTGGCAGCAGCTCGTCCATAGCGTCACGCGAGTGCGTCGGTGCCCGCGGCTGGTGTAGATCCGGCGACGACGAGCTGGCCGGGCATGCTAGCGCATCGACCACCGGTTGCCATAGACTCGCGCGGAAGGTGACGAGGTCGTTTTCCTGGGATGCCCGCCGGGGCAGGTGCGGAACAGCGATCCTGCTCGTGCTCGCGGCCTCTGCGTGCGTGCGCGAGGCCGAAGATTTCATCTGCCCGGATGTCGGCGTGGGCGACCTGGTGGTGACCGAGATCCGCGGTCCGCAGGCGTCACCGAACTCGCTGCCGCAGTGGATCGAGATCGCGAACGTCTCGGGCGACGCCGTCGATCTCGAGGGACTGCACCTCGATCTCCAGCGGCCCAGTGGCAATGGCCCGCTCGACCTGATCGTCCGCTACAAGCGAACGCTGGCGGCGGACGACTACTACGTCCTCGGCATCGTGCCCGACAGCATGCGAGACGGTGGCGTCGACTATGGCCTCGCCGACGAGTACGCCGGGGATCTGTACGAAGACGGTGTGCTGAAGCTCGTCGCGTGTGGCGAGGAAATCGACAAGCTGGTGTTCGACGATCTGCCCGATACCGGCACGTGGTCGCTCGGACTCGTGCCACCCGTCGCTGAAGGCAACGACACGCCCGATGCCTGGTGCGTGGATGCGACGGCACCCGAGGGTGCGCTGACCGAGCTCGGCGTGCCGGGTACGCCGGGGGAGGCGAATCGCCCGTGCGGATGAAGCCAGCCCTCGCCGCCGTTGCGCTGCTCGCCGCCGCCGCGTGTGGGCAGCCGATCGATCGCGTCGCGTCGGGTCGCTACGACAAGCAGCAGCTCGCGCGCACGCTCGCCGACGACGAGATGCCGCCGGGCCTCGTGCTCGGCACGTTCTTGCTCGCGAACAAGCCGGTCACCGACGGCGACACCATCAAGGTCGTCGGTCTCGACGCGAGCCTCCGCCTGCTCGGGCTCGATTGCGAAGAGACGTTCAAGAGCGACGCCTCGCTGCGCGCGTACGAGGTCGGGTTCGCGGAGTACCTGCGCAACGAGGCAGCGAAGACGGAGCGTCCCGTGAAGATTCCGACGCCGCTCGGCATGGAGGCGAAGAAGTTCGCCGTCGAGTTCTTCGAGGGCGTCACCCAGGTCCGCCTCGAGCGCGATCACCCGAAGGACCTGCGCGATCGCTACAACCGCTACCTCGCCTACGCCTTTGCGAAGAAGGACGGCAAGTGGGTCAACTACAACGTCGAGTGCGTGCGCGCGGGCATGAGTCCGTACTTCACGAAGTACGGGCACGCGACGCGCTTCCACGACGAGTTCGTCGCGGCACAGGACGAAGCGCGCGCCGCGAAGCGCGGCATCTGGGAGCCGGGCACCGAGCACTACACGGACTACGATGTGCGGCTCGCGTGGTGGAACGCGCGCGGCGACTTCGTCACGCAGTTCCAGAACGACGCGAGCAAGCGCGACGACCTCATCACGCTCACGCATTGGGACTCGTTGTATCGGCTCGAGGGCATGGTCGGTGACGAGGTCGAGATCCTCGCGACCGTCGGCGACATCCGCTTGGGCAAGGGCGGCGCACCGACGCGCGCGATGCTGTCGCGGCGCATGTTCAGCGACTTCGCGATCGTGTTCTTCGACGACGAGGTGTTCACCGCGTCGCGCATTGCGAACGCCAAGGGCGAGTTCGTGCGCGTCCGCGGCACCGTGTCGGAGTACGAGTTCCGCGGCAAGCGCGGCAAGCGGGGCGACAAGGTCCTGCAGATGGTCGTCCGCCATGCCGAGCAGGTGTCGTTCGTCGACGCCTGGGGGATGGCGGCTGCGCTCATGCCCGCCGCTGGATCGGCGCCACCGGGCGATCCGACGGTGCCCGACCCCGAAACCCCGCAGCCACCGCTCGAGGCGCCCTTCGAACCGACGCCCGAAACTCTCGCGCCTCCCGTCACCGACGAGGCACCGCCGCCACTACCGGCAGGATGATCGCCATGCCCATGCAAACCTACAGAGGCCTCGTCGCACTCGCCCACGGAATGGGACTGCTCACCGTTGCTGTCGCCGCGTGCGGTGGCGGAGGCACGGCGCGTACCGATGCCTGCGGCGCCGCGTTCGTGCCCGGTGACCTCGTCATCACCGAGGTCTTCGCGAACCCGATGGGCACCGACGACGGCAACGAATGGATCGAGGTGTACAACGTCACCGACGCGCCGATCGATCTCACGGGCCTCCTGCTGCAGTATGCGAAGCCCGACGGCAGCGCTGCGAAGGAGCACGTGTTCGAGGGTCTCACCATCGAGCCCGGCGATTGGATCGTGCTCGGCGGCGTGCTCGAGGAGGCGCGCCCCGGCCACGTCGACTACGCCTATGGCAACGACCTCGGTGCGCTGGGCAATGCGGCGGGCCAGCTCGCGATCGGCTGCGGAGATGTCGCGATCGACGCGATCCTCTACGAGGAGTCGGCCGACTTCACGTCGCGCGGGCTGGACGGCTCGCGCGTCCCCGACGCGCTCGTCAACGACGACCTGAACCTGTGGTGCGACGCGCAGACGGTCTTCAGCGAGTCGATCATCGCGACGCCGGGTGCCGCGAATGATGCGTGCACGCCGCCCGGCATCCCGACGACGTGCACCGAGAACGGCGAGGAGCGCAGCATCATCGCGCCGTCACCCGGCGACATCGTCATCTCCGAGTTCCACGCCAATCCGCAGATCGTCGAGGACGACGTCGGCGAGTGGTTCGAGATCTACTCGGCGACGCGCGTCGACCTCAACGGCATCTCGTTCGGCGAGAACGACGAGGACCGCGAGGTCGAGGGCAACATCGGCGCCGCCGAGTGCCTCACGCTCGAGGCCGGCGGCTACTTCGTCGTCGCGCGCCTGAACGACTCCGCCAGCAACGGCGGCCTGCCGGTCGTCGACGCGACGTTCGACTACGACCTCAACAACAGCAACAGCTCGCTGTTCCTCGACTACGGCGACGAGGTCCTCGACGAGGTCGCTTGGAACACCGCCGCAGCCGGAGCCGCGAGCTCGCTCGATCCCGACTTTCTCAGCGTCGAGGGCAACGACAACCCCGCCGCGTTCTGCAAGGCGATCACGCCGTACGGCAGCGGTGACCTCGGCACGCCGGGTACCGCGAACGACGTGCAGTGCGACATCGCGCCGCCGCTCGGCCAGTGCTTCGACGGCGACGGGTACGTCGACGTGATCCCGCCCGGACTGGGCGATGTGATCATCACCGAGTTCCACCCGAACCCCGACGCCGTCGGTGACGACCCAGGCGAGTGGTTCGAGCTGCGGGCCACGACCGCGTTCCACCTGAACGGCCTCGAGATGGGCCGGCGCAACGATGCCGGCGACGCTGAGGTCGAATCCGTCGTCGAGGCCAACGATTGCATCCTCGTCGGTGTCGGCGATCACGTCGTCGTCGCGCACGAGACCGACTCCAGCGTCAACGGCGGGCTCGAGTCCGTCGCGACGACCTTCGACTTCGCGCTTGCGAACAGCAACGCCGACATGTTCGTCGGCTACGGGGGCGAGGTCCTCGACGAGATCACGTGGGCTTCGAGCACGGCGGGCGCGACGACGGCACTCGATCCGTCCATCACGGATCCGGCCGGCAACGACGACCCGGCGAATTGGTGCACCGGGATGACGCCGTACGGCGACGGCGACCTCGGCTCGCCGGCGCAGGAGAACCCCGCATGCGGCACCGTCACCCCGGGCACGTGCAACGACGGTGGCAACGAGCGCGCCACCGTCGCGCCGGGCGCTGGTGATCTCGTCATCACGGAATTCATGCCGGACCCCGACGCCGTGCCCGATGCGCAAGGCGAGTGGTTCGAGGTGCTCGTGCTCGCCGACGTCGATCTCAACGGCCTCGAGATCGGCCGCGAGGTCGGCAGCATCGACGTCACGCTCGACCCGGGCGGTGACTGCATCCCGGTGAGCTCCGGCAGCCGCGTCGTCTTCGGACGCGATGCGATGGCGGCGGCGAACGGCGGCCTCGATCCGGTGATCGCGACGTTCGCATTCGGGCTCACGAACTCTGCCGGCAGCCTGTTCGTCGGCCACAGCGGCGCGGCGCTCGACGTCATCACGTGGATCGGATCGGAACCCGGCGTCGCGAGCAGCCTCGATCCCGACGAGGAAAATCCGACCGACAACGACGATCAGGGCAACTTCTGCGGCGCGACCATGGCTTACGGTGCCGGCGATCTCGGCACGCCGGGCGCCGTCGGAGCGGCGTGCGGCGGCGGCAACATGAAAGGGATGTGCGACGACGGGGGCGTGCCGCGAGCCATCGTGTCGCCGTCGGGCGAGGATCTCGTCATCACCGAGGTGATGGCGAACCCGGCGATGGTCGGTGACGATGCCGGCGAGTGGTTCGAGCTTGCGGTCGGTGCGGATGTCGACCTCAACGGGCTGCAGCTGTACACCGTGCAGGACGACGTCGCAGGGCTCGAGTCGACGCTCGGTGGCGATGCGTGCATCGAGGTCACCGCAGGCTCGCGCATCCTATTCGTGCGCAACGCGACGATGGCCGAAAACGGCGGACTGCCCGACGGCGGCTTCGTGTTCGCGTTCGGCATCGTCAACAGCAACCGTGGCATCGCGATCGGTGTCGCCGATGTCGTGCTCGACACGGTCACGTGGACCTCGACCCCGACCGGCTCGTCGCGCAGCCTCGACGAGGGCTTCGTGACGACGGCGGGCAACGATGATCCGCTCAACTGGTGCACGTCGACGACGCCCTACGGGCTCGGTGACGAAGGCACTCCCGCGGCCACGAACGACGCTTGCGGGTGAAGGTCTCGCTTCACACGACGCTCACGTTCGCCGTCGGCTTCGGCGCGGCGTGGGCTTGCGACGGCGGCGAGCGCTGCGGGCCGCGTTCGGGCACGGTGTTACGCACGATCGACGGCGACACCGTCGAGCTCACGACCGGCGAACGCGTGCGGTACCTGATGATCGACACGCCCGAGAGCACCAACGGCAAGGGCGACTGCTTCGGCACCGAAGCGTCGAGCTTCAATCGCCAGGCGGTCGAGGGCCGCGAGATCACGCTCGAGTACGACGAGGTCTGCGAGGACGACTACGGGCGACTGCTCGCGTACGTGTCGGTCGGGGGCCGCGAGGTCAACAAGCTGATGGTCGAGCGCGGCTACGCGTGCGTGCTGCAGATCCCACCCAACGGCGAGGCGCGGGCCGACGAGTTCGACGATCTCGAGTACGCGGCGCGCCAAGGCATGGTCGGGCTGTGGGGCGCGTGTGAAGAGGTGACGTGTGACTAGCGTTCGGCGCGGACGGTGGTGGCTCGCCTGCCTCGCGATGCTCGGATGGCTGCTCGCGCGGCCTGCCCACGCGATCGAGTACGAGATCTTCGTCGACGTCGAGGACGAGGACGAGCTGTACGAGATGTACGCGAGCGGCCAGCTCAGCGAGGGCACGTACGTCACGCTGCTCGAGCTCATGCGCACCGGTACCAATCTCGACGAAGCCGGTCGCGAGACGCTGTATGCGCTGCCGAACCTGACGTACACCGACGTCGATCGCATCCTCGCGTATCGCAGCGAGGCGGGTCGCGTCCGCGATCCGGCGGCGCTCGTGCCCGCCGGCGTGCTGTCGGCGCGCACGCTCGCGTCCATCGCTCCGTTTCTCACGATCGGCGACCGTGCGAAGGCGAAGGCGCCGGCCAACGGCTTCGTGCAGTACCAGACGGTGTGGACGGCACGCGATCCTCGCGTGCCGCCGATGTCACTGCAGGCGCGCATCACGACACTGCGCCACCTGACGCTCGGCTTCGCGGGACTGCTCACGCGCAATCGCCTCGGGCCGGTGAGCTGGGATCCGAACCGCCAAGGGCTCATCGCCGACGGGCTGAAGCCACGCGCGCGGCTGCCCAAGGCGTTCATCCAGTGGGACACGCCCGAGTACGGCGTGATCGTCGGCTCGTATCGCGCCGGCTTCGGTCAGCGACTCACGTTCGACAACAGCAACCGCTACACGCCGAACGGCTTCTATCTCGACGACACGCTCGTGCGCCGCGTCAAGCTGACGAGCCTGTGCAATGAATCCGCGGGCGAGCTCGATGATTCGCCGTGCGACGACAACATCTTCGGGACGCCGGACCACTCGTTCCGCGTCGGCCTGCTCGGCGTCGCGGCGGGCGCGAAGCACATCAAGGTCAAGCAGGGCTGGCTGCAGGTATACGGGTTTTTCTCGTACCAACCGCGCGACATCTACCAGTACCAGATCTACGACAAGAACATCTGCGACGACCCGAACCTCGACTCCACCGAGAACCCGGAGTGCGGCTCACCGAGCGTGTACAAGCGGCCTACGCCGTTGCTCGCCGAGACGAGCGCGTACTCGTACCAGACGCTGCCGAACATGTTCGATCTGGTGCTCGGCGGCGGCAACTTCGCGTGGTTCTACGACCGACGTACGCACGTCGGTGCGACCGGCTACGGCGCGACGCCGCGGTGGCTCGTCGACGGTGCCGATCTCGATTTTCGGCCGTACTCGCCGTTTCCGTACGGCGGCGCGTTCGGTGCCGTCGGTGCTGACGCGTCGTGGGGTTATCGCTGGGCGGACCTCGGCGTCGAGGTCTCGCGCAGCTTCGATCACGAGGGCGGCGACCTCGGCGGTGGTATGGCCGGCATCCTGCGCCACACCGCGACGTGGGACGTCCACGAGATCGAAGGGTCGGTCCGCTACTACGACGACAACTACAACAACCCGTTCGCACGACCGATCTCCGCGAGCGACCAAAGTGGTGGTCTACGTGCCCGCGACGAGATCGGTGGCCGCGTGCGCTACAACGCGTTTCTCGCCGACCGTGCGTCGCTGCGCACGTTCTTCGACGTCTGGTCCGGCACCGGCGGCCAGCAGGTCCAGCTCCACACCTACGTCCGCACCGACGTCGATGTGAACAAGTGGTTCCGGCCCGGCCTGTGGTTCGAGGTCCGCGATCGCAACTTCCGCAGCGCCGAGGCGGTGCTCGGCGCGATGACCGACAGCGATCCGCTGATCAGCGGCGCCCAGATCACCGAGTCGTACTGCGACCTCGGCGACACGAGCTCCGAGTTCGACAGCAACGACTCGATCGTCACGGACACGACCGACTTCGTCGACGTGGATCCGGACACGATCGACGACGACGGGCTGACGCTGTGCACGGGCGAGCGCTACTCCGTGACGCCGCGCTTGCGCTTCGCGCCGCACAAGCGCGTGTGGCTGCTGCTGCAGTACCGCCATGACTTCGTCGAGGACGGCAACTACCCCGACTCGATTCGCCACGACGCGAACGCCTACTTCCAGGTCACGGCACGACCGATCGACCCGCTGCGACTGCGCATGCGCTGGCGCTACTACAGCGACGACATCGCCGACGCGGCGCGGCTCGAGGAGTCGGTGTGGGGCTACCTCGACGTCGCCTACCGCGTCGCGCGTTGGATGACCCCACGCATCCGCTACGACATCATCTTCCGCCTCGACAACCGCCCCTCGACGCTGGCGCGCCAGCCGAACCCCGAGCACTGGGTGATGTTCGAGCTCGAGTCGAGATTCTGACGGCGCCCGACCCGTACCGCGCGCCCGTGCTACGGTGGATCGCAACGATGCGTGTCCTCGTCCTCGCGGCGCTGATCCCGACCGCCTGCGTCGACCGCATGCTGTCGCCACGCGAGTGCGACGACGGCGTGCTGGTCCGTGGCGAAGCCTGCTTCGCCACGGCCACCGAGCTGCTCACCGTCCCGTTCACCCCGATCGCCCTGCGCGCCGCCCCATTCGACGACGACTCGACACCCGACGTGCTGGTCACCGGCCTCGATACCTCGGGCGTCGTCGGTGCGCTGTCCCGCAACGACGCGGGTGGTGTGCTCGGGGTGGTGCAGGACGCCGGCGTGTTCGGCTGCAGCGCCCACCCTGCCCTCGGCAACGCGAACGGCGATGCGTCCGTCGACCTGCTCGTCGACGCCTGCGACGACACGATGATGGTGTTCCTCGCCGAGCCCACCGGGCACTTCGCACCGCCGATCGCCGTCGACACCGACGTCGCGACGCTGACCTCGTCGCTCGTCGACGTGGATGCCGACGGCGTGACCGACGTGATCGTGCTCGGCACCGCGGGCTCGTCCATCGCGCTGACGTGGTCGCGCGGCGACGGCAACGGTGGCTACGCACCTCCGCTCGGCACGTTGGTCGGCACTGTCGGTGCGGTCGACGAGCCGCGGGGATTTTCCGTCGGCCTGCTCGACGACGACGCGCTGCCGGACGTCGTGCTCTCGCATGCCGATCCGAGCCAGCCACCGCGATTCGTCCGCGGCACCGGCGGCGCGTTCGCGGATCCGATCGCGTGGGACGAGCTCCCGCCGTGCCGCGGCGTCGGCGTCCTCGACACCGACGGCGACACTGCGAAGGAGCTGCTCGTCGTCCGCGGTGATCCGACGGTGTTCGAGGTCTGGGAGGGTCGCTTCGGATCGCTCGAGCGTGTCGGCAGCACCGAGCTCACGATCACGTCCCAGCGCATCCCCGCCGCCGGCGACGTCGACGGCGATGGTGCGCTCGACTTCGTGTTCTTCGAGCCGACCGCGAGCGACGTCGACGTCTGGCTCGGCGATGGCGACGGCGAGTGGACGTTCGCCGCGGACATCGAGGTCGGTGCGAACGTCGATCAGCTCGCGGTCGTCGATCTCGACGACGACGGCGCCGCAGAGCTCGTCGCCGGGACGTTCGCCGCCGGCGGCGTCACGATCGTCCGCAGCTCGCCGTAGGCGCCCCCTCAGAGCGTGGTGCGCTTGAGCAGGCGGCTCACGGTCACGTCGATGTCGGCGGTGACGATACGCATGATGCTGTCGAGCTCCGCACCCTCGACCGCGATCTGCTCGCGGAGGATCGCGCGCGTGCGCTCGAGCAGCGCGACGCGAGCATCCGCGACCCATCGCGCCACCGTCGCTCGGTGCACGCGATAGATGCCCGCGATCTCGTCGAACCGCAGCCGGTGCACGAAGTGATGCCGCAGCAAGTTGCGCTGGCGCGTCGACAGCGTCGCGAGTGCGGCCGTGAACGCGGTGCGGAACTCGCCCTGGTAGCGCGCCTTGATGTAGGCGAGCTCGGGATCCGCCTCGCTCGTCCGCTCGGACACGAGCTCGTCGCCGACGAGCACCTCGGGCTCGCGCGAGCGTGCACGCATGAGGTCGATGTACGTCCGCCGTGCGGTGATCCGCACCCAGCGACGCAGGCTGCCGCGCCCGGAGTACTCCGCGATCTTCGGCCCCGCGGGCGGCTTGCCCATGAACAGCTTGTGCCGGACCTCTTGCTTGAAGTCGTCGCTGCGGATCTCGTCGCCCGCCATCGACGACACGCCGCGAGCGATCTCCGCGGCGAAGTCGCGCTCGAAGGCCTCGAGCGCGCGCCGATCCTGCTTGGCGCACGCGCAGGCGAGGAACAGATCGCTCACGAACAGCCCGCCGAGCGCCTCCTCGGCCGCCTGCTCCGCGGGCATTCGCTCGGCGACGAAGCCGAGGAATTCGTCCGCTGACAAGGTGATCTGCGGCCAGACCGCGAGTGACTGCGCGAGCATGTCGCCGAGCAACTCGGCGAGGTTCGGAACCGCCGCGTATGCGGGTCGCAGTGGTAGCGCCAAGCGATCCAAGAAGGCCTGGGCGAGCTGGGAACGCGCGGCGCTCACGGACGCACCATCATACAGCGCGAGCAGCTAGCATGCCGAGCGTGACGACGGACTCGGTGCGCGGGGCATCTCCGAAGGTGGGCACCGTGCTGTTCGCCGGTGGTGGCACCGGCGGACACATCTATCCGAACGTCGCGATCTGCGAGCGGCTCGACGAGGAAGCTCGTGCCCGCGGCGACGACGCAGCGCCACCTGTGCGCTTCTTGGTGTCGGATCGCCCCAGCGACAGCGACACGATGCGCAAGCTCGGCGTGCCATTCGCGACGAGCGGCGTGAAGCCACTGCCGCCGATGCGCAAGCCATGGCGGGCGCTCGGGTTCTACGTCGCGTGGCGTAGAGCGATCGCCGACGCGACGGCGCTGCTCCTGCGTGACGATGTGCGGGCCGTCGTTGCCACCGGCGGTTTCGTATCGGGTCCAGCGCTCGTGGCTGCACGACGCCTCGGCATCGCGCGCGCGATGGTCAACCTCGACGCTGTCCCCGGCAAGGCGAACGCGCACCTGCGTCGCGAGTGCAGCACGGTGTTCTCGGCGTATGCGACCGACGTGCTGCCCGGTGCAACGGTCGTCGGATTTCCGCTGCGCAAGGTTTCGATCGGCACCGGCGATCGTGCGGCGGCACGCTCGAGGCTCGGACTCGATTCCGAGCGGCCGGTGCTGTTCGTCACTGGAGCGACCCACGGTGCCGAGTCGCTGATCCGCGCGATGATGGCGATCGTCGGCGAGCCCGAGCGCGCCGCAGGACTTCGCGCATGGCAAGTGTTTCACCAGTGCGGCGGGTTCGATCCGGCCGTGCTTCAGACCGCCTACGATGACGCCGGGGTGCGGGCGAAGGTCGTCGCGTACTGCGATCGCATGGGCGATGCGTGGCACGCCGCCGATCTCGCGGTGAGTCGCGCGGGTGCCGGCAGCGTCGCGGAGGCGTGGGTCAACGCGACGCCCTCGATCTTCTCGCCGAACCCGTACCATGCCGACGGCCACCAGCGCGCGAACGCGAGGCCGCTGGTTGTCGCCGGCGGCGCGAGGATCGTCGACGATCTCATCGAGCCGGTCCGCAACGTCGCGCCGCTCGGCGACGTGATCGCCGAGCTCGTGGCAAACGACCACGAGCGCGAGATCATGCGCGAGCGCCTGACGCACTCGCGGCCGCCCGACGGCGCCCGCGAGGTCGCTCGCTGGATTCTCGACGCTGTCGCGAAACCAGCCTGACTACCAGCGGTAGTGCGCGAAGGCCTTGTTGGCCTCGGCCATCTTGTGGATGTCTTCGCGCTTCTTCACCGCGGTGCCGCGGTTGTTCGCTGCGTCGAGCATCTCGTTCGCGAGCCGCTCGCGCATCGTCTTCTCCGGGCGGGCCCGGGAAGCGCCGATGAGCCAGCGGTACGCGAGGGCCTGGCTACGCTCGGGGCGAACCTCGATCGGCACCTGGTAGTTCGAGCCACCGACACGGCGGGCACGGACCTCGAGACGCGGGCGAGTGTTCGCCACCGCCTTCTCGAAGACCTTGATCGGATCATCCTTGGTGCGCTCCGAGATGATCTCGAACGCACCGAAGACGATCTTCTCGGCGATGGACTTTTTGCCCTGGTACATGATGCCGTTCACGAACTTCGCGACCTGACGGTTCACGTCGGTCGGATGATCCGTGTAGCGGACATCGAGGGCGGGACGCGGCTTGCGATTGACCTTCTTGCGAGACATGGCTTCGGTTCACTTCGGCCGCTTGGTGCCGTACTTCGAGCGACGCTGACGACGACCCGACACACCGGTGGTGTCGAGCGTGCCGCGGACGATGTGGTAGCGGACGCCGGGAAGGTCCTTCACGCGACCGCCACGGATCAGCACCATGGAGTGCTCTTGGAGGTTGTGACCCTCGCCCGGGATGTAGCTCGTGACTTCCATGCCGTTGGTGAGGCGAACGCGAGCGACCTTGCGCAGCGCGGAGTTCGGCTTCTTCGGCGTCACCGTGTACACGCGGGTGCACACTCCGCGACGCTGCGGACACTCCTTGAGCGCCGGCGCCGTCTTCTTTGAAATCTGTTGCGTGCGTCCCTTGCGGACGAGCTGCTGGATCGTTGGCATGTCGAGTAACGCGTGCGAAGCGGGGAAAGCCGCCAGGGGGTCCCGGGCGGCGGGCGAGTATAGACAGATCGGGGTCGGGATCAACCGCTGACCCACAGGCTGTCGAGCAATGCGGCGTCGGGCTAAGATGTTGCCGGTCGATGCAGCTGCCCGCCCGGCCCCGATACTGCCCCGCCTGTGGCGGTCCGAACCCAGATCGACCAGCTTCGGCTGGGGCCTGTGCGTGCCGGTTCTGTGATGGACCGCTCGTCGGGCTCGGTCTGCCCGATCCGCGCCAGACCATCCGCTGCTCCGGCTGCGGGGCCGCGCAGTCGCGCACGTCGAGCTTCTGCTGCGACTGCGGCTTCGGGCTCGCGATGCTCGACGGGCTGCCGGCGCCGGGCCCGTGCGCTGCCTGCGGCACCGCGCTCGATGGCTGGGGCCTCGCACCGACCGAGGCGCGTCCGAGCGGTCATCCGCTCGCGGGCTGTCGGCAGTGCGGCGGCGTGTGGCTGCCGAGCCAGACGATGGGCGCGCTCGTCGACGACGCGGCCGCGCGTGCCGATGCCCGCGGTCACACGCCGGACACGCAGGTCGTGCGCAGGCAATTGCCGGCCGGCACGTTGACCGCCGCGGTGAAGTACCGCAAGTGTCCGAGCTGCGCGCAGACGATGAACCGTCGCAACTTCGCCGGCTGCTCGGGTGTGCTCGTCGACGAGTGTCGATGCGGCACGTTCTTCGACGCCGGTGAGCTCGAGGACGTGCTCGCGTTCGTGAAGAGCGGCGGCCTGCTGCTCGCGAAGCGGCGCGCCGACGGCGAGCGTACACGACAGCTCCGCAACGCCGAATCCGCAGCGATGAGCGCACGGGCGAACGCGCCGGTCAGTTCGTGGGGCGGGTATATGGCGCAGGCCGAGCTCGAGCTCTCGGTCATCGGTTGGATCGGTCGATGGATAGCCCGTCTGCTGACCTGAGCGAGCGCGGCGCACGGCGCCATCCGCTGGCCGTGCGCCTCACTGCGCTGCTCGAGCGTCGTGCGGGCGCGGTCGTCATCGCTTTTCTGTTGGTCGTCGGCGTGTGCGTCGTGCTCGCGATGCGACTGCGCATCGATCAGGAGCTACGGCGCCTCTTGCCCGACGACTTCCCGAGCGTCGTGGGGATCGACCGGCTGGGTGACGAGGTCGGCAACCAAGCGGATCTCTATCTCTCGCTCCGCAGCCCGTCGCGCGAGGCGAACGTCGCGTTCGGCAACGCGCTCGAGAACAAGCTCGCGGACAACCCCGACGTGCGGTTCGCGATCTTCCGCCGCGATCGGGCGTTCTTCGACAAGCACGCGCTCTTGTACGCGGACCTCGGCGATCTGCTCGAGCTGCGGCGCAAGGTGATCCTGCGGATCCGCGAAGAGGTGCGAAAACAGGCGTTTTCCGGCTTCTCGCTGCTCGGCGACGAGGAAAAGCAGAAGGATGCGGCGGCCGCGGACTCGCTCGGCCTCACGCGCGAGGAGATCGAGAAGCGCTACGGCGGCTCGGCGGAGTTCCACGAGTACTACGAGACCGACGAAGGCCGGCTGATGGCGATGCGCGTCCGGCCCCGCGGACCGCCGACCGACGTCGAATTCGCGCGTGGACTGCAGACGTCGATCCGCGCCGCGATCGACGAGCTCGATCCGAAGTCGTTCCACCCCGAGCTCGACGTGCGCTTCGAGGGCTCGTACTCGACGATCGACAAGCGGGTGAAGTCGTTCCGCGGTGAGGTCATCGGCGGCTCGTCGGTCATCCTCTTGATCCTCGTCGGCAGCATCGCGCTCTACTTTCGCAGCTTTCGATCGG
>Ga0105048_10000998_pt1 | contig 45546 bp, 44 predicted proteins | sample MAT05_FD_78382 | JGI IMG/M metagenome (GOLD analysis project Ga0105048, IMG submission 78382) | Freshwater microbial communities from Lake Fryxell liftoff mats and glacier meltwater in Antarctica - MAT-05 | ecosystem: Environmental > Aquatic > Freshwater > Ice > Liftoff microbial mat | place...
GAAGAAGCTCGCCGGCGAACAGGTTGCGATCGGTGACGTCTGCTTCAAGCGTGACGGTGTGTTTGCGATGGAACTCGGCGGCCCGGAAGTGGGCCGCGGCTGTGGTGGACGCGGGATCATTCACGGCTTCGAGACGCTCGAGAAGCTCGGCTTCCACGAGTGGGGTTTCGACTTCGTGCTGCTCGACTTCCTGGGCGACGTGGTCTGCGGTGGATTCGGCCTGCCGATCGCCCGCGACATGTGCCAGAAGGTGATCGTCGTGGCATCGAACGACCTGCAGTCGCTCTACGTCGCCAACAACGTCTGCTCGGCGGTCGAGTACTTCCGCAAGCTCGGCGGGAACGTTGGAGTGGCAGGTGTCGTGATCAACAAGGACGACGGCACCGGTGAAGCCGAGGCCTTCGCAAACAAGGTCGGCATCCCGATCCTGGCCAAGATCCCGGCCAATGACGACATCCGGAAGAAGAGCGCGAATTACGAGATCATCGGCATTCCCGGTGGCGAGTGGGGCAGCCTCTTCGCGGAGCTGGCGCAGAACGTCGCCGATGCACCGCCGGTGCGGCCGCATCCGCTGACGCAGGATGAGCTGCTGAATCTCTTCTCCGCCGATACCGTCGGCCGCAACGTCGTTCTCGAGCCAGCCAGCTTCCTCGACATGTGCGGCCGTGAAGAGCTGAACAAGGCAACGCTCGAAGTCGTCTACGACACCGTCTGAGCCAATGACCTCCATGTCAGGTGATGAGATGATCACGACACCGAACCGCGAGATCGCGTACGACGACGCGGGCAGCTCGCCGATGGCGAATGACGGCCAGGAGCCGACCGGCGTCGACATCGGCAGCGGCAGCGCACGCGCGCCCCTGCCCGTGATGGCCGCGGCGCCGACCGATGGTGTGGGCTGTCACTCGGGCGCCGAACAGATGAAGGCGGCCGCCATGGCCAGCGGCAAGGGCGGCATCCTCGAGCAGTATGCGGCCGACTATCCGAAGGGGCCGCATGACCAGCCCCAGTCGATGTGTCCGGCCTTCGGCTCGTTGCGCGTGGGTCTCCGCATGCGGCGCACCGCCACGATCCTGAGCGGATCGGCGTGCTGCGTGTACGGCCTCACGTTCACCAGCCACTTCTACGGCGCGCGACGGACCGTCGGCTACGTGCCGTTCAACTCCGAGACACTGGTCACCGGCCAGCTGTTCGAGGACATCCGCGACGCGGTCTTCAAGATGGCGGATCCCGAGCTGTACGACGCGATCGTGATCACGAACCTCTGTGTGCCGACGGCGTCGGGCGTGCCGCTGCAGCTGCTGCCGAAGGAGATCAACGGCGTCCGCATCATTGGCATCGACGTGCCTGGCTTCGGGGTGCCGACGCACGCTGAAGCAAAGGATGTGCTCTGTGGCGCCATGCTCCGCTACGCACGCACGGAAGCCGAGCAGGGCCCGGTCGCCGCCCCGCGCGGCGGCAAGAGCGACAAGCCGACCGTCACCCTCGTCGGCGAGATGTTCCCCGCTGATCCCGTCGGCATCGGCATGCTGCTCGCGCCGCTCGGGCTGGCCGCGGGTCCCGTGGTGCCGACGCGCGAATGGCGCGAGCTCTACGCCGCGCTCGATTGCGCCGTCGTCGCCGCCATCCACCCGTTCTACACGGCGTCGTTCCGCGAGTTCGAGTACATCCGTCGTCCCATTGTCGGCTCCGCGCCGGTCGGCCACGACGGCACGGCCGAGTGGCTGCGCAACATCGGCGAGGCAGCCGGAGTCGGTGCAGATCGCATCGCAGCCGCACAGAACGCCGTGCTGCCCGCGATCAGGAGCGCGCTGGCGGCGAGGCCGATCAAGGGCCGCATCACGATGAGTGGGTACGAAGGCTCCGAACTGCTGGTGGCGCGACTACTGGTGGAGAGCGGGGCGGACCTGCGCTACGTCGGCAGCGCCTGTCCGAAGACGCAGTGGAGTGCGGCGGACCGCGAGTGGCTGGAGGCCCGTGGCGTGCACGTGCAGTTCCGCGCGTCGCTCGAGCAGGACCTGGCCGCGATGCGGGAGTTCCAGCCCGACCTGGCGATCGGCACCACGCCGGTGGTGCAGAAGGCCAAGGAACTCGGCATTCCGTCGCTCTACTTCACGAACCTGATCTCGGCCCGTCCGCTGATGGGCCCCGCCGGTGCGGGCTCACTGGCCACGGTCATCAACGCGGCACTCGGCAACCAGCACCGCTTCGACGAAATGAAGGCCTTTTTCGACGGCGTCGGAGCGGGGCATAACGCCGGTGTGTGGGAGGAGGTGCCGGTGGACCGCCCCGAATTCCGTGATCACTACAAGCGCCATCTCGCGAAAATGGCGAAGGCGCGCAAGGCCGAGGAGATGGTCTGATGCTGGTGCTCGATCACGATCGCGCGGGTGGCTACTGGGGCGCGGTGTACGCGTTCACGGCCATCAAGGGTCTGCAGGTGGTCATCGACGGGCCGGTGGGATGCGAGAACCTGCCGGTGACGTCGGTGCTGCACTACACCGATGCGCTGCCGCCGCACGAGTTGCCGGTGGTGGTGACCGGTCTGTCGGAAGAGGAGCTGGGTCAGCACGGCACCGAGGGCGCGATGCGCCGCGCGCACACCACGCTCGATCCCGAGTTGCCGGCGGTCGTGGTGACGGGGAGCATCGCCGAGATGATCGGCGGCGGCGTGACGCCAGAAGGAACGAACATCGTGCGCTTCCTGCCCCGGACCATCGACGAGGACCAGTGGCAGGCCGCCGACCGCGCGCTGTACTGGCTGTGGACCGAGTACGGGTTGAAGAAGGGCGTGGCACCGAAGCGCCTCGAGCGCGCCGAGGGCGCGAAGCCGCGCGTGAACCTGATCGGTCCGATGTACGGGTACTTCAACACGTGGAGTGACCTGGCCGAGATCCGGCGCCTGGTGGAAGGCATCGGCGCGGAGATCAACATGGTCTTCCCGCTGGGCAGCCATCTCGCGGATGTGCCGCGGCTGATCGACGGTGACGTGAACGTCTGCATGTATCGCGAATTCGGTCGCATGCTCTGCGAGTCGCTCGACCGGCCGTACCTGCAGGCCCCGATCGGGCTGCACTCGACGACCAAGTTCCTGCGCACGCTGGGTGAGCTGCTCGGGCTGGATCCGGAGCCGTTCATCGAGAAGGAAAAGCACACCACCATCAAGCCGCTGTGGGACCTGTGGCGGAGCGTGACACAGGACTTCTTCGGCACGGCGAGCTTTGCCATCGTGGCGAATGAAACCTACTCGCGTGGTGTGCGGCACTTCCTCGAGACCGAGATGGGGCTGCCCTGCACGTTCGCGTTCGCGCGGCGGCCCGGGGTGAAGCCCGACAACGCGGCGGTGCGTGAGGCGATCCGCACGACGCCGCCGCTGATCATGTTCGGCAGCTACAACGAGCGGATGTACATGGCCGAGCAGGGGTCGCGGGCGATGTACATCCCGGCGTCGTTCCCCGGTGCGATCATCCGTCGTCACCTCGGCACGCCGTTCATGGGGTACTCCGGAGCCACCTACCTGATTCAGGAGGTGTGCAACGCGCTGTTCGATGCGCTGTTCAACATCCTGCCGCTGGCCACCGACATGGACAAGGTGGAGGCCACGCCGTCGCGGTTGCATCAGGAACTGCCCTGGACCGACGAGGCGCAGGTTCTGCTGCACGAACTGCTCGAGGAGCAGCCGGTGCTGGTCAGGATCTCGGCGGCGAAGCGGATCCGCGACATGGCGGAGCGGGATGCGCGCGACCTCAAGGACACCGAGGTGACGCGCGATCACGTGCTCGCCTCGCGGCGGGCGATGCGTGGCGGGGCGTATGCGTGATGGTCACTCCGGCGATGCGGGCCGCGCCTCGAAGGTGTCGCGGATGATCGACGCGACGCGCAGCGGCTGCTCGTCGGGGATGAGGTGGCCAGCCGGCGAGACATCGATGACGCGCCGGTCGGGAATGGTGCGGGTGGTGCGCAGCAGGTCGGCGAACGGCACCCACGGTTCGTTGGTGGAGTGCACGAGGGTGACCGGGATGGTGAGCGTCGGGAACGTGGCGACGAGTGCATCGAGGTCCCAGCGCGACATCATGCGCAATGTTGCGCCCACCCGTCGTTCGCTGGACAGCAGCGCGACGTATCGTGCTTCCTGCGCCGGGTCGAGTGGGGAGCCCGTGGAGCGCAGCAGCGCGCGCGTGAGCGTGCCCGAGCGCAGCAGCGCGGCGGCACCGGCGCGCAGGATGCCGATATCGGCGAGCGCCCGTGACACCGGAAGAAAGATCTGCCCTAGTGCATTGAGCGAAACGAGTGCACTGTTGATTCCAATGACCGATTGTGGTGCGACCTCGCGAGACGAACAGAGCTGCAGCAGGACTGCCGCTCCTGCGGAATGTCCGACACCGATGGCCGGATGGACGTCGAGCACGCGCAGCAGCTCGCGCAGAGCCTCCGCCATCCCTCGCAACGAAAGCTGGTCCGGCGTGTCGCCGGTGGTGAAGCCGTGGCCTGGCAGGTCGATCGCGACGACCTCGGCCCACGGTGTCAGCAGCGGCAGGATTTCGCGCCACGTGTGCGTGGCACCGGCGCTGCCGTGGACGAGCAGGACGAGCGGCCCGGTGCCGGCACGCTGGACGTGCCAGCGCAGTCCGGATGCGATGACGCAGCGAGAAGTCGATCGATTTGGCCAGTCCGCCGGCAGGTCCGGCAGCTGGTCTGCGGTATCAGGCACGCATGCCCTCCTGGTGTGGTGTCTGGTCAACACGGATGGCCTGACTCTGGGCCGGCGTTCGCCGGTGGGTCATCCGTCCCTGCACGACGGGATTGAATGTCGTGTCCTGCGCTGCGCCAGGAGCGTGCAGCACCCCATTTCCCGAGGTTGGAATGGATAAGCCCCCGATGACAGACGAAGAAGCACGCGGCGTACACTCGTTGGCAATCCTGACGATTGTGGGTTTCGCGTTCTTCTCCGCAATCTTCCACTACATGGTCTGGCAGTGGCGTCCGTGGTTCGGCAAGCCGTTGTCGTATGGAGCCGCGCAGCTGCTCGATGCTGCCCACACCGCCACTCGCTTCCTGAGCTGAGGAGAACCCCATGATCTACAAAATGTGGCAGGGGTTCGACCCCAAGCGCCTGATGGTCGGCATCTTCGCGTTCATGTTCGCGTTGTCGCTGGTCATTCACTTCATTCTGATCAGCACCACGCGGTATAACTGGCTCGATCCTGATGGGAATGCAGCCAGGGTGACCACGGCAGACATGCTCACCCCGATGCCGGCTACGCGGTAACGACGGCGCACGGGCTGCGGCCCGGATGGCGGCATGTGTCCAGACCACATGCGCCATCCGGCGCCATAGCCCGATCCGCCGGCGTCACCATGAGCCTGCAAGGAGCAACAATCGATGGCGATGATGTCTTTTGAGTACAAGTATCGCGTGCGAGGCGGCACCCTCCTCGGCGGTGACTTGTTCGATTTCTGGGTCGGCCCCTTCTACGTCGGGTTCTTCGGCGTGGTGTCGGTCTTCTGTGCCCTGCTCGGGACGGCGCTCTGCGTCTACGGCGCGGCGATCGGCCCCACCTGGAACGTGTGGCAGATCAACATTGCCCCGCCCGACCTGAGTTACGGGCTGCGGATGGCCCCGCTGCGGGATGGCGGCCTCTGGCAAATCATCACCTTCCTTGCCACCGGGTCGTTCGTGGCCTGGGTGTTGCGGCAGGCGGAAATCAGCCGCAAGCTGGGCATGGGCTACCATGTCCCGGTGGCGTATTCCGTCGCCGTCCTGGCGTACATCACGCTCGTCATCATCCGCCCGGTGTTGCTGGGTGGCTGGGGCCATGGCTTCCCGTACGGCATTCTCAGTCATCTCGACTGGGTGTCGAACGTCGGGTACCAGTTCCAGCACTTCCACTACAACCCGGCGCACATGATCGCCGTGACGTTCTTCTTCACCAACAACCTCGCCCTCGCGATGCACGGCTCACTGATTCTGTCAGTGACCAGCCCGCCGAAGGGAGAGGCCGTGAAGACGAGCGAGCATGAGAACTCGTTCTTCCGCGACGCGGTGGGATACTCCATCGGCGCGATTGGCATTCACCGCCTCGGGCTGTTTCTGGCGCTGAACGCCGGCCTCTGGAGCGCCATCTGCATCGTCATCAGCGGTCCGTTCTGGACGCGCGGATGGGCGGATTGGTGGAACTGGTGGCTCTACCTGCCCTTCTGGGCCCCGAGGTGATGCGCCGATGATCGAGTATCAGAATCTCTTCACGCGCGTGCAGGTGCACGCGCCCGTCGATCCCGGCGTACCGCTCCGCGGCGGCACGTGGGGCCGCGACGGCAAGCCCTTCCTGTTCTACTGGGCCGGCAAGATCGGCGATGCGCAGATCGGCCCGATCTACCTCGGTGTGACCGGCGTGTTCTCCCTGATCTTCGGCTTCCTGGCCTTCGAGATCATCGGGTTGAACATGTGGCGCTCGGTCGGCTGGGATCCCGTCCAGTTCATCCGCCAGTTGCCGTGGCTCTCGCTCGAGCCGCCGGCGGCGCGCTACGGACTGCACCTGCCGCCGCTGAACCAGGGCGGTTGGTGGCTCCTCGCCGGCTTCTTCCTCACGTTGGCGATCCTGCTCTGGTGGGTCCGCCTGTATCAGCGCACCCGCGCCCTCGGCATGGGTTCGCACATCGTCTGGTCGTTCGCCTCGGCGATCTTCCTGTACCTCGTGCTCGGCTTCTTTCGCCCGATCCTCGTCGGAAGCTGGTCGGAGGCGGTCCCGTTCGGGATCTTCCCGCACCTGGACTGGACGGCGACGTTCTCGATCCGCTACGGGAACCTGTTCTACAATCCGTTCCACATGCTCTCGATCGTCTTCCTGTACGGTTCGGCCCTGCTGTTCGCGATGCATGCGGCGACCATTCTGGCAGCCAGTCGGTACGGCGCGGAACGCGAGATCGAGCAGGTGACGGACCGTGGCACGGGCGCCGAACGCACGCAACTGTTCTGGCGCTGGACCATGGGGTTCAATGCCACCATGGAATCCATCCACCGCTGGGCATTCTGGTTTGCCACGCTCACGACGCTGACCGGCGGCATCGGCATCCTCCTGACGGGAACCGCCGTCGACAACTGGTTCCTCTGGGCGCAGAAGCATGGCGTCGCCCCGAGCTACCCGGTGCAGTACGCGGTGAAGGCCGAACAGGCGCCGTACCTGCGTGGCCAGTACATGGGCGTTGCGCCGGACTCGTTCCCGGGCATGACGCGCGACGCAGCCGGCCGCCTCGTGCCGCAGCAGCTGCCCGTGCCCCAGGGCGCCCAGTTGACCGGCGAGGTGGAACAGTTCAACAAGGCGGTGCTCTCGACCGTCGACATGCGCGACTCGCTCAACCTGGACGGGTTGTTCATCATGTCGGCCGTGTACTTCGACACGGGCATGGACGGGCTCCGGCGTGAGTCGGATGCCGAGGTGACGAACCTCGCCGGTCTCATGACGCAGTACCCGACCCTCAAGGTCGAGGTGCAGGGCCACACCGACAACGTCGGTGACCCGACGGCGAACCTGACGCTGTCGCAGTCCCGTGCCGATCGCGTCCGCGATATTCTCTCCACCAGGTACGGCATCGCCGCCGACCGCATCACCGCACGAGGCTTCGGCCAGACGCGGCCTGCGGCGACGAACGACACGCCCGAGGGACGTCGGCGGAACCGCCGCGTCGAGATTGCCAGCCAAGGTAAGGTCATGTTGACGGCACCCGCCGCCGACTCGACCGCTGCAGCGCCGGGGACCACACCATGATCACACGTCGCATGATGCACGCGGGGGCGGCGGTCGCCGTCGTCCTCCTCGCCGGCTGCAAGGCCGACCGCGAAATCATCAAGCCCGGCCCGAAGCAGGCGGCGCAGCTTGGCTATCGCGGCGTAGGCATGGAGGTGCACTACGATCCGGACGACATCGCGCGGACGGCTGCCGCCAATCAGGCGCCCAAGCCACTGCCGCCGGCGCCTCCGGGCCCGCCAGGGCAGTACCAGAACGTCCAGGTGCTCACCGACATCAGCGCCGCGGAGTTCGGGCGCACGATGACGGCGATGAGCAGCTGGGTGGCGGGCAACGCCGGCAACTGCGCCTACTGCCACAACACCGCGAACTTCGCGGCGGATTCCAACAAGGGCCAGCCGATCTACACGAAGCTGGTGGCTCGCATGATGCTGCGCATGACGCGCAAGGTGAACAGCGAGTACACCAACCACGTGGCGGGGACAGGGGTGACGTGCTACACCTGCCACCGCGGCCAGCCGCTGCCGAACGGCCTCTGGTTCTACACCACCGAGAACCAGATCCTCCGGCACTACCTCGATCGCGACGACATTCGCATCCAGAGTCACACGATCGAGCCGAACAACGGAAACCGCACGTCGATCCGGCAGTCGTACAACACCTACGCGCTGATGGTCACGCAGTCGAAGGCGCTGGGCGTGAATTGCACATACTGCCATAACTCGCGGGCGTGGACGTCGTGGGAGCAGTCGACGCCGAAGCGCGTGCTGGCGTTGTACGCCACCACCATGCTCCGCGACGTGAACATGAACTACCTGAACCCGCTGCAGCCGGTCTATCCCCGCAGCCGACTGGGCGAGCATGGCGACGCGCCCAAGGCACAGTGCATCACGTGTCACAACGGCATCTACAAGCCGATGTACGGCGCGAAGATGGTGAAGGACTACCCTGCCCTCTGGGGTGCGCCTGGCTGGGATTCGATCAAGGGCCCGCTCGACCTGAGTGGCACGCCGCTGTACGACGGCACACCGCTCACGGCACCGGTGGTGACACCGAACGGTGCCAGGATCGGGTCCGCGCCGATGAGGGCGCCTGCACAGGCCGTCGAAGTCGCAGCGATGGGACTTCCACCCGCCACGGCGATGCCCGCCGTGACCAAGGTGCCCGCCCGCCCGACACAGTAGTCGCTCGCGCAGTCATCGCCGTCGTTGCGCGCCCGGATCGAGTTCTCGATCCGGGCGCGTGGCGCATTCCGCCTCTGCCGCGCGACAGCGTTCACGAAAGCCCGAGGCCACGCGCACAGCGCGGCGCTCCCGCGAGTGGCCGTTGCGGAATTGGAGCGGTGGTGTCAAACGATGCTCGGGGACCCGGGGCGGTGCCCGCTCCCCTCGACGATCAGGCGACGGCGGGCTGTCCGGCGACGAGCAGCGCGGGATCGGCCACGCGATAGAGCGACAGCATGAGCCGCGTCTTCCGGCGGAAGCTGATGTGCGCGCGCATCGAGAGAGTGTCGTAGCCGGCCTCCTCGATCGCTTCCAGGATCGCGGCGTATCCGATGGCGCAGGCCTGCGCGCAACGCCGGGAGTCGGGCGCCAGCATGTCGATGCCGGGGAGCGCCTCGCGGTACAGCAGCCGCGCCTGGGCCACGTATTCGCGCATCATCGCGCGCCATGCGGCCGAGTGCACGTCGACGTCACGGGCGAGCACCTGCTCGCGAGTGATGCCGGTCGCCAGCAGTGCGTCGTCAGGCAGGTAGCAACGCCCGTTCGACGCATCCTCACCGATGTCGCGGAGAATGTTCGTCAGCTGCATGGCAAGGCCAAGGGTGCGTGCGAAGCCGATCGCACGCGTGCGGTTCACCTCACCACCCACGACGCCGAAGACGTGGGTGCAGAGTTCCCCCACGCTGCTCGCCACGCCTTCGCAGTACGCCGCGAGGGATGGCCAGTCGCGGTAGTCGGTCGGGTCGAGATCCCGCGCCACGCCGTTCACCAGCTCGTCCACCGGGGCCATGGGGACGTTGAAGCGGCGGATGGCCCACGCCGTCTCGTGCATGACGGGTCCCGCGAAGCCACCGGCCAGCGCCTCGTCGAGCTGACTGCGCAGGCTGACGAGCGTGGCGTGAACGGCCTCCCGTCCACCGGGCCCGGCGCGGTCGACGGCGTCGTCCGCGAGCCGGCAGAACGCGTAGATCGCGTACGTGGCCCGCCGCTTCGTCAGCGGCAGGAAGGCACTCGCCAGCGCAAAGGTGCGGGCATGGCGCCGCACGATGTTTCCACAGACGAGGCTCTCGAACGTCACCATGCCGTGGCGCCTTTCGCCCGCGCGAGGGTCACGCGGGCGACGGCGTGGCTCCAGCGATGCTTGCGCGCGGTGCCGAAGGGACCGACGACGCCGACACCGCGCTGGCCTCGCCATCGGCCGGCATGACATACTCGCGGAGCGCGTTGCTGATCGCATCCGCCGCCGGCTCCGGCGCGCGCAGACCGCGGAAGGTTGGACGCCCGCGCGTCGCCCCCCGCCACGACATGTGCGGGAAGAGCAGCAACCATGGAATCTCCGTGTCGCCGGCGAGGGTCACCATGAGGTCGGCCGAACCATCGCTCCGCCGCAGGAGATCGATCCGGTCCACGCTCGAGTACGGCACGTTGGCGTCGGCACGCAGCACCATGCCGATGTTGAAGTACACGCGCCGATCCGTGATGACGTACGACGAGGATTTCGCGATCTGCCACGCGAACACCCTGATGGCGACGATGGCGACGATGGCGAGGATCACGCTGAGCGTCCCGACGCCGATCAGCCGCGGCCCGAGTCCCTCGACATGTCGCAGGGCGGCGGCGACGCCCAGGCCCGCCGACAGCGCGACAAAGCCGAGCACCCACCGCTCACGCAGGAACCAGCGCGCGATCGCCCGCTGATCCGGGGCCCCCTGCCAGAGCACGCGTTCGCCTGCGGGAAGTCGGGAGACCTCCCCGTCGGGTCCGATGTGTTCGACGATCTCCGGCATCAGATCAGCGGGCCGAAACGAGCATCGGAATTCCAGAGCGATCCGGCTCCGAAGTACGCGCAGATCTTGTCTTCCTCGAGGAGCGTGACGCTGTCGGGATTCCGCAGCTGCGGGATCGCCGAAAAGTCGGACGCCTTGAGCACGTCGAGCTGCACGTGCGATGCGACCGGCTCGACGGTCATGAACGGCAGGTATCCGCTCGGGCGTGGGATCCGGATGAACGGCACCGGCATCAGGCGACGCCCGCCGTCGGCGTTGAGCTCGACCTCGAGATAGCGCAGGCACGGCTCGGAGCGATCCACCCACAGCTCCACGACCTTGCCGCCGGCAACGCCATCCATGCCACGCACTTCGAGGCCGCGCGGATCAGGATCCTCGTGCGCGACGGAGAAGTCGGTGGCGACGCGCATCGGCACGATACGGTTGATCCCCTTGATGGTGAGGTCGGGACGGTCGGCGCGATCGGCCCATGCGCCCGGGCCGATCCCCGCCGTGAGCGGGTTCCCGATCGGCTCGAGCGGTGCCCCGAAGTTCGAGTCCACCGGCCGTGCATTCTTCGGGATGGTGACGTCAGACATGGCCTAGTGCTCCGGATGGGTGGGGATGAACTCCTTCGGGCCCGGGTAGGCCGGGAATCCCTGCACGGTGCGACCCGGCTCGTTGGACACGAGCGGATAGCCTTCACGCTTGTCCTCGCGTCGGAGGTACAGAATCAGCCCGAAGAAGGCAAACCAGAAGACGTAGAGCACCAGCTGCGTGATGTCGATGTACGGCGTGAAATTCCTGAACATGCTTGACTCCTTGCTGCTCTGAGGGACTTCCGGCGACTAGGCCGGGAACTCGGCGATGCCGAACGGAACCGGTCGGACTTCCGCACGGCTTCGCGCCGCGAGCGGACCCAACACCACCAACAGCACGAGCAGGCCGGCAAGCGCCACAAAGTACACCGCGAGGTACCCGGCGCCGGGCAGCGCGGAGGCCGCCGCCGAGGGCCCTCCCTGGGCCGTGACGGCCGCAAAACCATCACGGATGCCTCCGGCGACCAGCATCGCGAGGCCTGCGGCCGTCGCCTGCACTGCGCCCCACGCGCCAAGCGCCAGCCCATGCTCTCCACGGTGCGGCAGCGCCATCACGCGCAACAGCGTGCCAATGCTGAACAACCCGTTGCCGAAGCCGATCAGCAGTGCGCCGGCCATCAACAGCGCCGGTGCCTCGATTGGGGCCGAGAGGATGATCAGCGCAAATCCGAACATGCCAATGACTGCACCGACACCGCACAGTCGGATCGGGTCGGCGCCGGCCTGCGCACGCCGCGACGCGATCGCGAAACTGGCGATGGCACCACACGCCATGATGGCCGTGAGCAGCGTGGTTGCGGCCACCCCGAGGTGCAGCACCTGCCCACCGTAGGGCTCCAGCAGCACGTCCTGCAACGTGAAGGCGAACGAGCCGAGGCCCACCGCGACCAGGAGACGCACCAGCTGCGGGGCCTCGCCGGCGAACTGTCGCCACGCCACCAGAAACGGTGGCGCCGCCACCGCCGGCGCTTTCGTCGGGGCCGAACCGCGCGCTTCCTGCTGCCAGACGGCGAAAATGTTGAGGAGCAAGGTGAGCTCTGCGGCGCCCTGGATCACCTGAATCAGGATCACCTTGTTGTAGTGTCGAAGCATCGCCCCATACCCGACGCTCGCCACCACCATCCCGATCAACAGCATCACATACAGGAGTGCCACGACGCGTGGCTGGTCCCGCACCGGGGTGATGTCCGTGGCCAGGGCGAGGCCTGCAGTCTGCACCATGTGCGACCCGAGCCCCGTGCAGAGAAAGGCAAAAAAACTGAAGAACACGCCGACGTTCGGACTGCCCTGCGTATCGCCAGACATGATGTGCAGCGCCACGGGCATAATGGCCAGTCCGCCGAACTGCAGCATCGTCCCGAACCAGATGTATGGCACGCGGCGCCACCCGAGCACCGAGACGTGCGTGTCGGACTTGTAGCCGATGAACGCTCGCAGCGGCGCGGTCAGCAACGGAATCGCGAGCATGACGCCGACCAGCAACGCCGGCATCTTCATCTCGACGATCATGACGCGGTTCAGCGTGCCGGCCAGCAGGGTCGTCGCCAGCGCGACGGTGAACTGCAGCAGCCCAAGGCGAAGCAACCGCGGGAGCGGCAGCTCCGTCGTCGCCACATCCGCGAACGGCAGGACCCGGGCTCCGAACCGCGTGACCAATCGCGCGACGAAGGGCACCTTCGCAGCGGACGTCGTGCTCATGCGATCACCAGACCGGCTCCAGACGCACGTTCGCCGGCAGCACGTTCTGCTCGACCGGCTGCAGGAACAATCGCACGAACGTCACCGCGACCGTCGCCTGCAACCCGATCCGGCGCAACGCCGCCCCGATGCCACCCATCTTCTCCGTCTCGCTGATCGCGACCGTGAGCTGATACATCTTCTCGAACAACGCCCAGATCTTCGGGCTTTCCAGATCGATGCTGACCGGGAAGACCTGCTTGCTGATCAGACTCGTGAGCTTGATCACGCGGCGATCGAAATCATCGACGTCGAGTCCCATGTTGGCGAAAAACGGCGCGCGCAGATGGTCCCGAACATACATCGTGCAGAACACCGCCAGCAGGAAAAAGCGGATGATCAGCTTGTTGTACCCTTCCAGCGTTTCCGGATTGGCGCGCATCAGCACGGCGAACGCCTCGCCATGCCGGAACTCGTCGTTGCACCAGTTGTCGAACCACTTGAAGATCGGATGGAAACGCTTGTCCGGCTGCTTCTCGAAATTGCGATAGATCGTGATGTAGCGCGCGTAGCCGATCTTCTCGGACAGGTAGGTCGCGTAATAGATGAATTTCGGCTTGAAGAAGGTGTACTTCTTCGCCCGTGTCAGGAAACTGAGGTCCACACGCACGTCGAAATCATTCAGCGTGTGATTGATGAAGCCCGCGTGGCGTCCTTCATCGCGGCTCATGTAGCCGAAGAGTTCCCGCACATCCGGATTCTTGCACCGCTTCTTGATCTCGGCGTACAGGATGCACCCCGAGAACTCCGCCGTCACCGAGCTGATCAGGAAATCGATGAACTCCTGCCGCAGCTTCGGCGGCATGGCCGAGAAGTCGGCGTCGAACTCCGGCGTCCGCTTGAAGTGCTGGCGATTCGGATCCGACTTGAATTCCGCCACGAGCGAATCCCACTGCTCCCGCAGCAGCGAAAAATCGAGCTTGTTCATCTCGTCGAAATCGGTCGTGTAAAATCGCGGATTGAGCGCTGCATCCTGCGCCGCCACCGCGGTGCTCTCCTCGGCCGACGCGACGACCGGCTCCGTGATGTCAGCCTTTTCATTCGTGATCTGATACATGCGCTACCCCTCGAATCCGACTTCGTACATGTCACGGAAGCGCGTCCGACCAATGACTCGCTCCCACGCCCGCCGAGGCAGGCTCGCTTTGTATACCGTTGCCGTCGCCGGCATCGTCCGCTTCTCGTTCAATGGGATGAAGCTCGGGGCGCCGTGCACCAGCACCTCGTCCCCCTCATCGATCTCCACCCCTTCCAGCACGACGTGCGCGTGGAACTCGCGCTCGGTCGCTTCGAGGTCGATGGTTGCCTGCACCTCGATCGTCCGACGAAACAAGAACCACACGACCAGCGCGAGCGCGAGACCCACGATCACGGCACCCGGCGTCATACGACTCCCGCCGGGACGCGCCGATGCAGTTCCAGCGCTTGCGAGGTGTAGAATCCGCTCTCCACGCGGTGCGTCCGACCCGCCACCCACGGCGCGAGCCGGGCGTCGCGCGCGACACCCTTGAGCAGCGACGCCATCACCACCGGCTCGATTGCCGGCGCGCGATCGCCACGCGGGAAGAGTTTGCCGATGCCGCCCACCAGCGCGAGCAGCGGCGTCCGCGGCGCAAAGGTCACTGCCATCGCGATCTTCGTCCGCGCCGCCAGGGCCGCGTACGCATCCAGCATATCCGTCATTCGATAGTGTATCAGAGAATCCATCGCCACCACATAGTCGAACGTGCCCAGCGCCGGATCGAGCATGTCGCCCGATCGCCACTCGATCGTCCCTCGATCGAATTTCCCCTCAGACCGCGATTCGGCTAGTCCCACCAGCGTCGGCGAGAGGTCGATGGCCACCACCGAGGCGCCGCGGCGCGCCAGTTCGACCGCCTGCACCCCGGTGCCACAGCCGGCGTCGAGCACCCGCAATCCCGTCAGGTCATCCGGAAAGTAGCCTGACAGCGTGTGGCGCATCCGCTCACGGCCCTCCCGGACCGTCCGGCGGACCCAGCTCACCTGTGAATCCGAGGTCAGCGTGGCCCACGCCGCCGCCGCGGTCCGGTCAAAATACTGGGTCAGCCACGCACGCCGCTCGGTGTACGTCGTGCTCGCCGGCATCCCGGCTTCCGTCGTTGGAGAGGCCACGGCTCAGTCGTACCCGAGAAGGTCGAAGATCTCGCGATCCTTCAGCGGCTGGATCAGCAGCGGCGGCACGCCGTCCAGCAGACGCTGGGCGCAGGCCAGATACTCGTCCTGCACGGCCTTCACCTCGGGATCGGTCGAGTCCATCTCGAACATCGTGCACTTCTTCAGGCGACTGCGACGGATCGCGTCCAGATCGGGGAACTTCGCCGTCGTCGTCAGGCCCACCGCGTTGTTGTAGCGGTCGATCTGGTCGGTGTCCTTGCTGCGGTTGGCAATCACGCCGCCGACCCGCACCTGATAATTCTTCGACTTCGCCAGCACCGCCGCGATGATCCGATTCATCGCGAAGATCGAGTCGAAATCGTTGGCCGTCACGATCATCGCCCGATGGGCATGCTGCAGTGGCGCGGCAAAGCCGCCGCACACCACATCGCCGAGGACATCGAAGATCACGACGTCCGTGTCCTCGAGGAGATGGTGCTCCTTCAGCAGCTTCACCGTCTGTCCGACCACGTACCCACCGCAGCCGGTGCCAGCGGGCGGGCCGCCCGCCTCGACACACATCACGCCGTTGTAGCCGATGAAGACGAAGTCCTCGGTCCGCAACTCTTCGCTGTGGAAGTCCACCGATTCGAGGGTGTCGATCACGGTCGGCACCATCGACTTCGTCAGCGTGAACGTGGAGTCGTGCTTCGGATCACATCCGATCTGCAGCACCCGCTTGCCGAGAAGCGAGAAGGCGGCCGAAAGGTTGGACGATGTCGTGCTCTTGCCGATGCCGCCCTTCCCATAGACCGCGATGCAGAGCGCACCGGTGATCTTGTCCTCGGGATTGAGGTGCACCTGCAGGCTGCCATCGCCGTCCTCCCGTCCCAGAATGGGGAGTCGCGTCGAAACTGCCACGTTACTTCTCCTGACCGAGGGAATCATTTGCGGCATGCGCCATCGCGCCTGCCGGCATACCCGTCATCGTGCCACCACACCTTCGAGTCGATCTTCGAGCTCGGCCGCCGCGTCGCGCAACGCTTCGAGCGTCGCTTCGTCCGGTGTCCAGTACCCGCGGTCGTTCGCTTCGAGCAATTTCGTCGCCATCCCGGCGGCGGCCGAGGGATTGAGGCTCGCCAACCGGTCGCGCATCTCCGCATCGAGCACGAAGGTCTGCGCCATGTCCCCGTACACCCACCCTGGTACGCTGCCCGTGGTGGAAGACCAGCCCACGGTCGTCGCGATGTGACCGGCAATGTTGCGCACACCTTCGTACCCGTGCACCAGCTGCCCTTCGAACCACTTCGGATTCAGCACCCGCGTCCGCGACTCGAGCACCACCTGCTCCTCGAGCGTGCGGATCTTGCCATCCTTGCCAGTGTGATCGCCCATGTAGCAGGCCACCTTCTTCTGCTGCTGCTGCTCGATGACGCGGTTCACGCCACCCAGCGCCTCCACGTACTGGTCGATGTCCGTCGCGCCAAGTTCGACCGAATCCACATTCTGGAAGCTGAGCGAGGCCGTGCCGAGGGCGCGCTTCATCATCTTCTGGCCAGCGCGGCACTTGCCGTCGACACCGTAGGCAAAGCCCTTCCGCTGCACGAAGAGGTCCGCCAGCTGATCCTCGTCCTCCCAGCGCCCGGTCTCGAGCAACAGGTTCACGTTGGAGCCGTACGAGCCTTCAGCGTTGCCGAAGACGCGGAGCGCCGCGGTCTCCATGTCCACCCCGTCTTCGCGCATGGCGGCGAGGGCGTGCTTCCGGATGAAGTTCTGGTCCTCGGGCTCGTCGGCCGTGGCGCAGGCATACGCCGCCTCGGCCAGCAGCTTCACCTGCAGCGGGAGCAGGTCGCGGAAGATGCCCGACAGCGAGGCCACGACATCGACCCGCGGACGGCCGAGCTGCTGCAGCGTGAGCAGGCGCGCGCCGGAGAGGCGCCCGACGCCGTCGAAGCGTGGCACCACACCCATCAGCGCCAGCACCTGCGCCAGCTGCGTCCCTTCCGACTTCATGTTGTCGGTGCCCCAGAGCACGAACGCCACGGTCTCGGGGAAGTCATTGCCGTCGGCGACGTGCCGCGCGATCAGCTGCTCCGCACGCGCGGCGCCCTCCTTCAGCGCGTAGGGACTCGGCACCTTGTAGGGATCGAAGCCGTACAGGTTGCGGCCGGTGGGCAGCACGGCGCTGTTGCGCACCAGATCCGCCGCCGGCGCGGCCATGACGTAGCGCCCGTCGAGGGCACGCAGCATGCCGGGAATCTCCGTGTCCACCGCCAGGTGCCGGTCCAGCCGCAGCAGGCCGCGCAACGTCGGTTCGAGCGCCATCGACGCGAAGCCGGCCCGATCCGCTGCCTGGAGGCCCACCGACACGTCACCGGCAGCGACGGTCGCCGAGATGATCTCGGCGGCCGCCCGCTCGACCTCTTCGATGGGCATCTCGCGCTTCGCGGCGTCACGGAGCGTGTCGCCGAAGGGAGCGATTTCCGCATCCGGACGCCCGACGTTCGCGATTGCCAGCAGCATGTCGGCGCGCTCCTCCACCGACGGCGTCTTGCCGACGATGTGCAGACCCACGGGAATCAACGCCTGCTCCACTTCCAGCAGCTTCTGACGTGTCGCTTCGATCGTGATGTCATCGGCCGCCGTCCAGTGCGGGAGCGGCGCCGCGAGTTCGAGTGCGCACGCCTGCTCCTGCAACAGCGCCACCACCGATGACCGCTCGGCATCCGTCGTGCGCTCGTCCATGTTGCGCCACCGCTCGAACGTCGCCTTCAGGTCGATCAGCCCCTTGTACAGCCCGGCCGCAGACACCGACGGGGTGAGGTAGCTGATCAGCGTCGTCGCGCCGCCACGGCGCTTGGCGAGCGTCCCCTCGGACGAGTTGTTCGAGGCGTACAGATACACGTTCGGCAGGTCGCCGATCAGGCGGTCCGGCCAGCACTGATCGGTGAGGCCTGCCTGCTTGCCCGGCATGAATTCCAGCGCGCCATGCGTGCCGAAGTGCAACGCCACGTGCGCGCCCCAGTCCTCGCGCAGCCAGCGATAGAAGGCGCTGAATGCATGCGTCGGCGCGAAGTTGCCCTCGAACAGCAGACGCATCGGGTCGCCCTCCCAGCCGAACGACGGCTGGACACCGACGAACACGTTGCCGAACTCGACGCCGAGAATCTGGATCCCGTAGCCGTCGGCGAATTGCGCGCCAGGCGCTGCGCCCCAGGCCCCCTCGATCTGCGGCAGATACCGCTCGCGACGCACGTGATCATCGGTCGGCACGCGCGTGAAGACCGACGCCACCGCGCCGTACTGCTCGCGGTTGCCATGGATCACGGCGTCACGCAGCGCGTCCACCGATTCCGGCACCGTGACCGTGTAGCCGGCCTCGCGCATGGCCACCATCGTGTTGAACAGCGAATGGAAGCAATCGATGTAGGCGGCGCTGCCGGTGTTGCCGGCATTCGGCGGAAAGTTGAACAGGACCACGGCCACCTTCCGATCGGCGCGCGGCGTCCGGCGCATGCGCACCATCTTCTCGACCCGGTCCGCCATCGTCTCGACACGCTCCTGAATCGGGAGCGACTCCGCATTCTCGACCCCCTTCGCCGCACCGACCTTGCCGGCGAACACCGTCGGGCCGATGGCACCGTCCAGCTCAGGAATCGCGACCTGCAGCGTGGCCTGCAGCGGATTCAGACCGCGCGGATCGTTCTGCCACTCCGGCGTCGACTGGAACTCCAGCGTCTGCAGGCAGAAGTACGGCACATCCAGCTGACTCAGCGTCATCTGGGCTGCGCAGGAGTCATTGTACGCGGGCCCACCGACGAGCGAGAACCCGGTCAGCGAAACGACGGCATCGACACGCGACCGCCCGTCCGCCTCCATGAAATACGTCTTGATCGCCGGACGCGAATCGAGGGCGCTCGCAAACGCGGGAATCGTACGCAGCCCGCGCTGTTCGAAGGCGCGCACCACGGCGGTGTAGTGCGCCACGTTGTCAGCCAGCAGATAGCTGCGCCCGAGCAGGACACCGATGGTGCCTGCCGTGCCCTTCGCCGGCAGTTGCGCTGCCGTTTCCGTGATGCCGTGCTCCGCGCGGAGATCGGGGTGCCACACGCCGACTTCCGGATACGAGCGCGGCGGCTGCGCCTTGGCCTTCGCCCGCAGCACCTTGCGCGGTCCGTCCGCATACTTCTCGACGTGCAACAGGATCAGGTTGGCGATGTTCTCCGCCGTCCCCGCCAACCAGTACTGAATGCTCAGCAGGTAGACGCGCACATCCTGCGCCGGCCCCGGGATGAACTTGAGCAGCTTCGGCATCGCCTTCAGTGCCGCCATCTGCCGCTCACCACTCGAGTTTCCGTCACCACGGCTGCCACGCAGCTTCTTCAGGATCCCCAACGGCGACCAGGGCTTCGGCGTCTTCTCGACCGCACCACCCATGTCGAAGCGGCCCATGCGCGTACACCGCACGAGCTCCGCCGCCGACACCGCCACCAGCATCGAGTCGCACTGCGCGCGGCGCGCCAGCAACGCGTCACGGATCGCCGTCACCTGCTCGTCCTGGAAGCACTGCGTGACCGCAATGATGTCGCCTGTGGCGATGTCGGCACGGCAGCGCTCGAGCGCCGCGGGGCTCTCGGGCCAGTCGGACGCGACATGCACCCGCAGGTCGATCGACGGCAGCTGCTTCACGACGATGGCCGCCGCTTCGGCCACCGAGCCGGCAAGGTGCGAGTCGAGCGTGATGATGACGAACTTCAGGGACGGCAGAATTTCAGCGGCCATAGTGCGCCTTTGCCTCGTACAGAGTTTCGGACGTGATCAAATCGATGCCCTGCGCCACGGCATACGTCTCGGTATTCCGCCGCGCCTTGCCACGAACGAAGAATGGAATCTTGGCCAGCTCTTTCTCCCCGTCGGCGGACCAGACGGGGATGCCTGCACTCACCGCCGTCGCCACGGCGGCCGCCGTGACGACGATGGCTTCCGCTGCATGCACCGGCGACGGGTCAACCGGGGCGGCGGGCGCACGGTTCCGTGCGTCGCCTGCCACCGGTTCGGCCGCGACGGGTGCCACCGGCGCGACGGGCGCAACGCTGTGCAGATGCGACGGCGTGGCGCCGTCACCGAACTCGAAGTCCTCGCGGAACATCTGCAGCAGATGCTCCTCGAGCCCCATCATCAGCGGGTGCACCCAGGCATCGAAGATCACATTCGCGCCTTCGAACCCCATCTGCGGCGAATAGCGCGCGGGCACATCCTGCACATGGATCGGCGTCGAGATCACGCTGCACGGCACACCCAGACGCTTGGCGATGTGGCGCTCCATCTGCGTGCCGAGCACCAGCTCCACCTGCAGCTCGGCGACGGTGCGCTCCACATCCAGATAGTCGTCGGTGATCAGCGCCGTCACGCCGTACGTCTCGGCGCAGGCCTTCACCTCGCGCGCCATCTCACGGCTGTAGGTGCCAAGGCCCACGACCTTGAAGCCCAGCTCCTCGCTGGCGATCCGCGCGGCCGCGACGACGTGTGTGCCGTCGCCGAAGATGAACACGCGCTTGCCGGTAAGATAGGTCGAGTCCACGGAGCGCGAATACCACGGCATGCGCGACTGGCTGCCGGCCAGCGACGCCTCACCCGGCACCTCGCCACCAAGCACCGCGCTCACGTCGATGTCGAGCACGCGTCCCAGTTCGGCTACGAAGTCTCGCGTCGCGCCGACACCGATCGGCACGGTCGTGATCGTCGGCATCTGGAAGCTGCGCTGCAACCAGCTGCAGGTCGTCAGCGCGATCTCGGGATACAGGCAGACGTTGGCGTCGGCGTCAGGAATGCGCCGCAGGTCGTCGGGATCGGCGCCGAGCGGTGCGCACACGTGCACGTCGACACCGAGGCTCGCGAGGAGTTTCGTGACCTCGGCCACGTCGTCGCGGCAACGGAAGCCGAGGATCGTCCCGCCGAGCAGGTTCACGCGCGGGCGTCGGCCCTCGCGGGACGGGCGCGGCTCGCGCTCCTTCGAGCGCTCGAGCAGGAGCGTGCGCACGAGCTGGTAAAACGTCTCGGCCGCGCCCCAGTTCTCCTTCTTCGAATACGACGGCAGCTCCAGCGGTACGACCGGCACCCCGAGGTTCATGCCCATCGCGAGACTGCCCGGGTTGTCCTGGATCAACTCCGCGGTGCAGCTCTCGCCGACCAGCAACGCCTTCGGCTTGAACCGATCCACGGCATCCTGAACCGCCCGCGTGACGATGTTCGCCGTGTCGCCACCAAGGTCGCGCGCCTGAAACGTCGTGTACGTCACCGGTGGCCGCTTGTCCTGCCGCTCGATCATCGTGAAGAGCAGGTCGGCGTAGGTGTCGCCCTGCGGCGCATGCAGTACGTAATGCACGTCGCGCATGGACGTGGCGATCCGCATCGCGCCGACATGCGGCGGGCCTTCGTACGTCCAGAGAGTCAGTTGCATGGGCTCAGACCGTCAGGCGTGCGCTGCGATCGAGGGGACGCACGAACAGCTCGGCGAGATCGCCGGCCTGGTCGTAGCCCTGGATCGGGGAGAAGACGAGTTCGATCGACCACTTCGTGCGCAGGCCGCGCGCTTCGAGCGGGTTCGCGAGCCCGAGACCGCAGACCGTCAGGTCGGGGCGCAGCGCCTCGCAGCGGTCGAGCTGCTTTTCCACGTCCTGCCCTTCGCTGAGCACCGTGCCTGCGGGCAGCAGGGCCAGCTCCACCTCGGTCAGCATGCGATCGAGATACGGCGTACCCACCTCGACGAGTGCCATGCCGCACTCGCGCGAGAGGAAGCGCGCCAGTGGCAGTTCGAGCTGCGAGTCGGGAAAGAAAAAGATCCGCTTGCCTTCGAGCGTCGCGCGGTAGCGCTGGAGGGCCGTGGCCGCGCGCTGCTGCGCCGGTTCGGTCACCTTGCGGAAGTGTTCCGCCGGGATATCCCACGCCGCCGCAGCGGCGGCGAGCCAGCGCGTGGTGCCCTCGGCACCGAGCGGGTATGGCGACGGCAGCAGCGTGGCGCCGCGTGCCTGGAGCGCACGCACCGTTTCGCCCACGAACGGCTGTGCCAACAGCAACTGCGTGCCCGGACCGATGGGCGGCAGGTCGGCAGCTCGACGCGCCGGGAAGAACGAGACCGGACCGATGCCGAGCTGTGTGAAGAGGCGCGAGAACTGATCCTCGATCACGTCCGCGAGCGTGCCGACGACCATCAGTCGCCGCTGACCGTCCGGCGCCTGCGGCAGATGCGGCACCATCGCCTTCAGGCACTGGTCTTCGCCCTGCGTGAACGTCGTCTCGATGCCGCTGCCCGAGTAGCTGAGGATGCGGACGCGCGGGAAGTGCTCGCGATGGAGGCGCTGTGCTGCCGTCACGAGATCGAGCTTGATGACTTCGCTCGGGCAGGACCCGACGAGGAACAGCGTGCCGATCTCGGGACGCCGCGCCAGGAGTTCTGCCACGACACGATCCAGTTCCGTATTGCAATCCGCCATGCCGGCGAGATCGCGGTCCTGCAGGATCGCGGTCGCAAATCGCGGCTCGGCGAAGATCATCACGCCGGCGGCCGACTGCAGCAGGTGGGCACAGGTGCGCGAGCCGACGACGAGGAAGAACGCATCCTGCATCTTCCGGTGCAGCCATACGATCCCGGTGAGGCCACAAAACACCTCACGCTGGCCCCGCTCGCGCAGCACCGGCGCATCGGTACACCCGCCTCCGACGATCGGTTCGGGCAGCAGCGGGAGCGGCGTGCTCACGCCGCCACCGCCCCGCGCGCCGTGGCATCGCGCGCTTCCTGCAACCGCGCGGCGCGCAGCTTCAGCAGGAACTGCACGGCGTTCACCACGTAGACCGCATAAGCGGACAGCGCGACGAGGAAGAGCACGCGCGTCGGCATGCGGCCCGAGAGCAGGCCACCGAGGTAGATCGTGTGCAGCGCGATCACCACGAAGCTCACCACGTCCTCCCAGAAGAACGCCTCGGCAAAGAGGTACTGCCCGAACACCACCTTTTCCCAGATCGCGCCGGTCACCATGATCGTGTAGAGCAGGATCGTCTTGGCGATGATCGAGTAGTGCGCGGCCGTGACCCCGTCCCCGGTGAGGAGCGAGCGGATGACGAGCACGGCGCTGATCGCGAACACCAGGAACTGGACGGGTGCCAGGATCCCCTGCACCAGGGTCCACCGCGTGGCATCGCGTCGCCGACGCTGTTCGGGGGTGTAAAGCGCGCGCACCTGTCGCGGCGCATGGCCCGCGGCCGCCTCGGTCTGGCCGCCGTCCGGGGTGATCGTGAGTCCGGCATCCACCACTGTGCTGTGCTCCAGGTAACCGTTGCTCCTAGGCTACCCTCCGGAAAGAAAGTGTCAAGGAAAGCTGACACCATGCCGACGCGAAGCCCGCTTCCGTCTCGCCGATTTGACAATCTGCACCGTGCGGGTTTCTTCACCTCACCGGCTTCCCTGACTTGCGGCAACGCTGTCCAGGCAGGATCGTAGGCCCAGAGAAGTTGTCCGCCCAGCTATTCCCGCCCGGGAGGGGTCGTTGTCCAGTCCGCTGCAATCGAGCTTCGGTGCCGCGAATCACGGCGAGTGTGATTCCGCGCGCTCGCGCGCGCCCGCCGTCGGCCGAGCGATGGAGTTGGATCTCATCCCGCGTCTGCTCACGCACGCGCGCACCCACGTCGCCCCGGACAACTGGCCGGCGCCCACCCGTCCGATCGCGATCGGCGAGGCTGAGGTGGCGCGGTTCGTTCAGGCCGCGCTCTCGCCGGATGAGCAGATGTGTCCGGCGATCGTGGACGAGCTGATCGAACAGGGGGCCGCCCTCGAACGCATCTGCCTCGATCTGCTCGCGCCCGCCGCCCGGGCGCTGGGTACGCTGTGGGATGACGATGAAGCCGACTTTCTCGAGGTCACCCTCGGGCTTGGCCGGATGCAGCGGGTGGTTCGTGATCTGGGTCGGCGGGTCTCCGCCGACACACCGCTTGCCGCTGACGCCGGCGCTGCCTTCCTCTGTGGGATGCCGGATGAACAGCACTCGCTCGGCCTGGCGATGGTGGCGGAGTTCTTCGTCGCGGACGGGTGGGGCGTGACCGTCGGACCGCCACTCGGCGCCGAAGACGTCCTGCATGAGGTCGGCGCCCACTGGTACGACCTCATCGGACTGTCGGTGGGACTGCACGAGCGAATACCGCGCGTCACCGACCTCATCCGCAAGATCCGTGCATCGTCGCTCAACGCAGATCTCGCGATCCTGGTCGGCGGCCGTGCATTTCTCGACGATCCAGCGCTGGTGCGCGAGGTCGATGCCGACGCTTCGGCGCCGGATGCCGCGCAGGGCCCCCTGATCGCGCGCACCCTCGTGCAGGCCCGCCGAGCCGCGCTCGACGCGGCGGCACAGCGTTCGACCGCCCCGGCCCTGTGACGCAGTCCCGTGCGGTCGATGGAAGCCTCGCGGACCTCGATCCGCAGCTCGCGGCGGATCTCGTCGCGAACACCGGCGACCTCGCGGTGATCGTGGACCGAACCGGAGTCGTCCGCGCCGTCGTGGCGACGGACACCGAACTCCGCGAGGCCGGCGTCAAGGAGTGGGTCGGCCAGCACTGGGCCCAGACCGCCACGATCGAAACCCGCGGCAAGGTCGAGGCGCTCTTGCGCGACGCCGGCAGCAAGTCGCAGGGACGCCGCCGACAGGTGAACCACCTGCTGCCAGGCGGCAACGACCTCCCGATTTCCTACACCGTGATGCGCGTCGGGCGTGACGGCGCCTTCGTTGCGGCGGGCCGCGACATGCGCACCGTCTCGGCCCTGCAGCAACGCCTCGTCGAGGCGCAGCAGGCGATGGAGCGCGACTACTGGCGCCTGCGCCACGTCGAGACGCGCTACCGGCTGCTCTTCCAGCTGGCGGCCGAGACGATCCTCGTCGTCGACAGCGCGTCGATGAAGGTGATGGACGCCAACACCGCCGCTGGCAAGCTCTTCGGCGAGGCCCCCGAGAAACTGACCGGACGCACCTTTCCGTTCGGCATCGACCCCGACGACCTCCGTGCGGTCGGCGACGCCGTCGCCAATGCCCGTTCGGTCGGCAAGAGCGGGGAGGTGCGCGTGAAGGTCGCCCGGACCGGCGAGGCATACGGCATCAGCGCGTCCACGTTCCGGCAGGACAGCAGCACGCTGCTCCTGATCCGCTTCTCGCCCCTCGAGTCTGGCCAACAGGCGGGAGACAGCGGCGAGCGGACCCGGATTGCGGCGCTGCTCGAGCAGTCACCGGATGCGTTCGTGATCACCGACACCGCCGGCGCGGTGACCTACGCCAACCGCGCCTTCCTCGACCTCGTCCAGCTGGCCTCGGACGAGCAGGTGCGTGGCGAGGACATCAGCGCCTGGATCGGTCGACCAGGCGCCGATTTCGACGTCTTCCTCACGATGCTCAAGCGCAACGGCGCCGTCCGCCTGGCGCTGACGTCGGCACGGGGCGTCCATGGACTGGCGACCGAGGTGGAAGTCTCCGCTGCCTGGCTGCCCGACTCGGAGCAGCCGTCCATCGGATTCATGTTGCGGGACGTCGGCCGCCGTCTGGCCGTCGGCCCACAGGGTGCCCGCGATCTGACACGAGCGGTGGAACAGCTGACCTCGCTGGTCGGACGCGTCTCGTTGCGTGAACTGGTTCGGGATACGACCGATCTGGTCGAGCGGCATTTCATCGAAGCCGCCCTCGAACTCACCGACGACAACCGGACCTCGGCAGCCGAGGTTTTGGGGGTTAGTCGCCAGAGCCTGTATGTCAAGCTGCGCCGTCACCGCCTGCTCGACGTCCCGCACAACGTCATTTCCGCACCTGAGTAACCCCCGAAGGCCAGGTGGATCTTGCGAAGGATCGTTTTTCGCCGCACTGTCAGGAAATGTTGACACTCGAATCCGTCACTCCTCATTTACACGCCGCTGATCGGCGACTGCCAAGCCCCTCGGCGGTCCTCGAGCTGTTGAAGCCGGTCACCTGGTTTCCGCCCATGTGGGCGTTCGCGTGCGGAGTCGTCAGCGCTGGTGTCGCAATGCAGGGTCGCTGGTGGCTGTTTGCACTCGGAATCGCGCTGACCGGACCGCTCTCGTGCGCGGGAAGCCAGGCTGTCAACGACTGGTTCGATCGCCACGTCGACGCAATCAACGAACCCAACCGCCCCATCCCCTCCGGCCGCATTCCCGGCTACTGGGGATTGATCATCGCGATCGTCTGGAGTGCGGCGACGATCGCCGTCGGCGCGCTCTTCGGCACCGCCGGTCTCATCGCCACGCTGCTCGCGGTGGCGCTGTCGTGGGCGTACAGTGCACCGCCACTGCGCCTCAAGGCCGACGGATGGCTTGGCAACGCTGCCGTCGGACTGACGTACGAAGGACTTGCCTGGGTCACCGGCGCCGTCGTGATGCTCGGCACCTGGCCCGACCGGCGCGTGATGCTCGTCGCGCTGCTCTACAGCGTCGGTGCTCACGGCATCATGACGCTCAACGATTTCAAGGCCATCGAGGGCGACCGCCAACTCGGTGTCTGGTCGCTGCCCGTGCAGCTGGGTGCCGAGCGTGCGGCCCGTCTCGCGTGCATCGTGATCCTGCTCCCGCAGGTCATCGCTGCGGGGCTGCTGCTGTTCGCCTGGGATCGCCCGGCACACGCCGCGGGCCTGACCGCGCTGATGGGAATTCAGCTCGTGCTGATGCCGACCTTCCAGCGCGCACCGGTGCAGAAGGCGCTCTGGTACAGCGGGTTCGGCGTGCCGTTCTCGGTGCTCGGCATGATGATCTGCGCACACGCCCTCCGCACGATGACGGTCGGCGCATGACACGGACCACGACGCTCGATGCTGCCGCGGACACCGATGCCTTCGGCTTCGTGTCCGTGCTGCGTCTGGGCCTCGTGCAGGCATGTCTCGGTGCGCTGATCGTGCTCATCACCGCCACCATGAATCGCGTGATGGTCGTGGAGCTCGCCCTGCCGGCGATGATTCCCGGTGCGCTGGTGGCGCTCCACTACGCCGTGCAGATGTGGTTGCGCCCGCGCATGGGACACTTTGCCGACCAGCACGGCCGCCTCACCCGCTGGATCGTCGTCGGCATGGTGATGCTCGCCACCGGAGTCGTCGCGATCGCGCGGCTGCTCCCCGTGCTGCGCAGTGCGCCGATGGTCGGCTATCCCCTGATCGTCGTCGCCTTCCTGCTCGTCGGGTTCGGCGTGAGCACGGCTGGGACGCTCCTGCTGACGTTGCTCTCGCTGCGGGTGCCGCCGGTGCGACATGCGCGCGCCGCCGCGACCGTCTGGCTCTGCATGATCGCCGGGTTCATCGCCTGCACCGTCGTCGCCAGCGCGCTGCTGCAGCCCTTCTCGTACGAGACGCTGGTGCGCTGCACGATGATCATCGGCGCATCGGCCGTGGTGCTGACGGCGGTGGCGCTGATCGGGATGGATGCGCCACCGTCCAGCGCGCCGCGCGAGCGCGCCGTTGCGATTCCGTTCGCCGATGCGCTGCGCGTCGTGTGGGCCGATCCGATCGCGCGCCGGTTCTCGTGCTTCGTCGGCCTGGCGATGCTCGCCTACAGCACGCAGGATCTCATTCTCGAGCCCTTCGCCGGGGCCGTGTTCGGCCTTACGCCGGGAGAGAGCACGGCGATCAGCGGCGTCCATCAGGGCGGCTCGCTGCTCGGCATGCTGCTGACGGCCATGCTTTCGACGCGCATCGGGACACTCGCCAGCTGGGCGCGCTACGGCTGCCTCGCTTCGGCGGTGGCCCTGCTCTGTATCGCCAGCGCTCCGGCGGCGGGCAGCCTGCTCCTGCTGCGACTCTCGTTGTTCGGCCTCGGGGTCGCCAACGGCGCGTTCGCCATTGGTGCGATCGGGTCGATGATGTCGCTCTCGGCCGCCGGCGATCAATCGCAGACCGGCGTCCGCATGGGAGTGTTCGGTGCCTCGCAGGCCATCGCGATGGCGGCGGGCGGCGTACTGGGAGCCGGGGCGAGCGACGTGGCGCGCGCCGTGTTCGGCTCGGACGCGCTGGGCTACGGCAGTGTGTTCGCGGTCGAGGCAGCGCTGTTCGTCGGTGCCGCAGCGCTGGCGTCAGCGGCGCGGCCGGCAGGCCGCACGACGTCGGGCGAGTCCATCCTCGCTGCGGTGGGCTGATCGATGTCGCTCCGTCGCGCTTCGGCAATGCAGGACCAGCAGGTGATGGCCACACGAGGGGCCCGGCACAACCCGGGCACACGGTCGGACGATTCCATTGGAGGCGCGGCGCGATGAAGATGTACGACGTGGTGGTGATCGGGGGTGGGCCGTCGGGGGCGACGGCAGCGAACGACCTGGCGCGGCAGGGCCTGTCCGTTGCGCTGATCGACAAGGCGGGACGCGTGAAGCCGTGTGGCGGCGCCGTGCCGCCGCAGGCGATGGTGGACTTCGACATCCCGGACGACCTGCTCGTGGCGCGCGTCGGCACCGCCCGGATGGTCTCGCCGCACCGGCAGAAAGTCGACATCCCCGTCGGCAAGGGCTACGTCGGCATGGTCGACCGCGGCACCTTCGACGAGTGGCTGCGCGAGCGGGCCCGCAGCAGCGGCGCCGAGCGCATCACCGGCTTCTTCGATCACTTCACCCACGACACCGACGACCGCCTGCTGATCCACTACGCGGCGGGCAGTTCACGGTCTGGCGCACTCGAGACGATCAAGGCCCGGCACCTCATCGGCGCCGATGGCGCGCTCTCGGGCGTGGCACGGCAGGCGATCCCGATCGCCTACGCCGGCGGCAATCGCGTCACGGCGTACCATGAGATCGTGAAGTCGCCTGCCGTCGAGACCGACGACTTTCAGGCGAGCCGGGCCGACATCTATTACGACGGCAAGTACTCGCCGGACTTTTACGCCTGGGTCTTTCCGCACGGCGACGTGACGAGCATCGGCACCGGCACCTTCGAGCAGGGTTTCGACATGCGCGCCGCCGTCGCCCGGCTGCGCGAAGAGACCGGACTGGCCGGCTGCGAGACGATCCGCCGCGAAGGGGCACCGATTCCGCTGCGGCCGCTGAAGTGGTGGGAGAACGGCAAGGACGTCTCCGTGTGCGGAGATGCGGCCGGGGTGGTTGCGTCCGCGTCGGGCGAGGGCATCTTCTACGCAATGACCTGTGGACGATTCACCGCCGATGCCGTGGCCGATGCCATTCGCACGGGGAAGCCGAGCAAGTTGCGCGCCGCACGGCGCCGCTTCCTGTGGGAGCATGGCCAGGTGTTCAAGGTGCTCGAAGTGATGCAGAACTTCTGGTACACGACCGACAACCGGCGCGAGCGCTTCGTGTCGATGTGCAGGGACGAAGACATCCAGCAGCTCACCTTCGACGCCTACATGCGGAAGAAGCTCGTACGCGGGAAGCCGTTTGCGCACGCACGCATCTTCTTCAAGAACATTGGCCATCTGACAGGCTTGGCGCCCGTTGCCTAGTGTTCGGGTATTCGGCCATCGCGATTACGCTTGCCGCGAGCGGCGTCGTGGTGATCGCCGCCGGTGGCGCACTCGTGACGCAGATCGGCCCGTGGTACTACGGTCTGAACAAGCCGTCATGGCAACCGCCCGACTGGCTGTTCGGACCGGTGTGGACCGTGATCTTCCTGCTGATGGGAAGCGCGTTCGTGCTGGCGTGGGAGCAGCTGACGTCGCCGGCAGCACGCATGCGGCTGTTCGGATTGTTCGCGCTGAACGGCGGGCTGAATACGGTGTGGAGCTTTCTCTTCTTCAATTTTCGGCGGCCGGATCTCGCTCTGATCGAGATCGTGCCCTTTTTCGGCAGCCTGCTGCTGATGGTGTGGACGGTTTACCCTCTCGACCGGCGGGCCGCCTGGTGTTTTGTCCCATACATCGCCTGGGTGGTGTTCGCCACCGCGCTGAACATCGCGATCATTCGACGCAACGCTCCCTTCGGACAACGGTGAACGCATGTTGATCTGCCTGGCGGTGGATTACCGGACGGCCGACGTGGCCACGCGCGAGCGCTTCCATGTCGCCGAGCAGCGCCTCGGTGAGATGTACGGCGCGCTGCTTGGCGGCGGGGTGGGCGAGCTGGCGCTCGTCTCGACATGCAATCGCACCGAGCTGTACGTCTGGACCCAGACCAGCGGGCAGGAGGCGCTCGAGGTCGCGGTCGAGCATCTGACCTCGGTCTGGATGCCCGAGCTCGAGCAGCGTCATGCGCTCTGCGGCCTGCTCAACGTTCGCATCGGTGATGACGTGGGCCGTCACCTGCTCCGCCTTGCGGCGGGCCTCGAGAGTCAGGTGCTCGGCGATGGGCAGATCCTCGGCCAGGTGCGCTCGTCGTACCGCACCGCCTGTGAGATGAACACCGTCGGGCCGATGCTGCACCGGCTGTTTGAAATCGCGCTGCGCACGGGTCGGCGTGTCCAGTCGGACACGAATCTCTCCACCGGCCGGAACTCGGTGGGTGCCGAGGCCGCAGCCGTCGCGCTGCATCGCTTCGGGTCATTGCAGCATGCGCGCTGCCTCGTGGTGGGCTGCGGCAAGACCGGCACACGCGCCGCACGCCAGCTCGCGAAGCTCGGCGCGGTCGACATCGTGCTCATGAACCGCACGATCGAGCGCGCGCAGGAGCTGGCCGAGAGCCTGCGTGGCCGGGTCGCCCCGATCGAGTCGCTGCATCTGGAAGCGGCCTTCGCCGACGTCGTGATCGTCGCCACTGGCGCTGCCACACACACACTCATCGCGGACCAGTTGCACAGCGCCCGCGTCACCGTCGGGTATGACCACGCGCCAGTGCTGCTGCTCGACCTGGCCATGCCGCGCAACGTGGATCCGCAGGCCGGCGGCATTCCCGGGGTCACGCTGGTGGATCTGGATTCGTTGCACCGCCCGATCGTCGCCGCCGAAACCGCACGCCGCTCCGCCGTGCCCGATGCCGAGCGGATCGTCGATCACGAGATGCGCTGGCTGCGGCACTGGCTCGCGACGGGTGCTGCCCGCCTCGCGATCCGGTCGCTGCACGATGCGCTGGTGGACCTCTGCCGCAAGGAAGTGGCCTTCGTGGCTGGCGACAACGTGGCCGAGCGCACCGCCGAGCGGATCGTGGCGAAGCTGCTGGCCCGGCCCATGAACGTCTTCAGCGATGCCATCGCGCGCGGCGAGAATGTGGACGACCTCGCCGTGCATCTCGACCAGCTCTTCGCCAGCACGCCGCGTCGCGGCATGCCCTCTGACATGTCTGCGATGCCGATGGCGCATGAGCGCGCGTCGGCATTCGTCCCACCGAACTCCTGATGAGCTCCATGCCGAAGCCGACGCACTCCCACGCCGACTCCGCCGCCACCACCGCCGCCACCCCGCGGCGGAGCGACTTGTTTCTGCGCGCCTGCCGTCGCGAGATCGTCGAGCGCCCGCCGGTGTGGATGATGCGCCAGGCCGGCCGCTACCTGCCCGAGTACCGCGCCGTGCGCGCCAAGTCAGGCGGGTTCCTCGAGATGTGCCGCAACCCGGACCTGGCCACCGAGGTCACGTTGCAGCCCGTGGACATCATGGGCGTGGATGCGGCGATCATCTTCAGCGACATCCTCGTGGTGCCGCAGGCGATGGGCATGGACCTGACCGTCGACGAAGGCGTCGGCCCGGTCTTCTCGTCGCCGCTCCGCTCGGGGGACGCGATCGCGCGCCTGAAGCCCGTCGTGCCGGAGGAAGGCCTCGGCTACATGCTCGACGCCGTGCGCATGACGCGCCATGAACTGGACGGCCGCGTGCCGCTGATCGGCTTCGCCGGCGGACCGTGGACGCTGGCCGCCTACATGGTCGAGGGCAAGGGGACCAAGCAGTTCGCCGTCGCCAAGCGGATGCTCTACGAAGCCCCGCAGGATGCGCATGCGCTGCTGAACAAGCTGGCCACCAACGTCGGCAACTTCCTCGTCGCACAGGCCGCCGCCGGCGCGCAGGCGCTGCAGATCTTCGAGAGCTGGGCGGGTGCACTCGCACCGCACGAGTTCCGTCAGTTCGCGCTGCCGTACCTGGCCCGCGTGGCGTCGATCGCCCGCACGGCCGGTGTGCCGCTGATCGTCTTCGCGCCCGGCGCCGGCTGGGCAATGGAAGAACTCGCACAGGCCACCATGGCCGACGTCATCGGCGTGGACTGGCAGGTGGGGGCGGCCGAGGCGCGCAAGCGCATGGAACACCTCCCCGTCGCGCTGCAGGGCAACCTCGATCCGTGCATGCTGTACGCGCCACCGAGCACGATCCGCGCGCGGACGCTCCGCATGCTGGAGGAGTTCGGCGGACGCGGACACATCGCAAACCTCGGCCACGGCATCCTCCCCGACATCCCCGTCGCGAACGCGAAGGCGTTCATCGACACGGTGCGCGAGTGGCGGTCACCACAGGCGGCCGTGCCGATTGCCCGTCCGAAGGAGCGCCTCGCGTCATGACGGCATCGGCGGTGCCGAGCACGGCGTCCGCCGATGCGGCGGTCACCGGTGACGCGCGCCGCGCACGCGCGATCGAATGGATCCGCGCCGTGCACGACGACATGACCGCGCTCTTCACGCGGCTCGATGGTGGCTCGGGCTTCCGCGAGGACACGTGGGAGCGGGCCGAGGGCGGCGGCGGGCACTCGCGGGTGATGATCGAAGGGAACACCTTCGAGAAGGGCGGCGTGAACCGCAGCGTGGTCTACGGCAGGCTCCCGGCCGCCGCGGCGGCGAAGCTCGGCGGACGGGGCGTATCGGATGGCGAATCGCAGTTCTTCGCCACGGGCGTGAGCCTGGTCTTCCATCCGCGGAGCCCGATGATCCCGACGGTGCACCTCAACGTGCGCTACTTCGAGCTCAGCGACGACGAGGGCACCCTGCGCGACGCGTGGTACGGCGGCGGCACCGACATCACGCCGACGTACCCGTTCCCCGACGACGTGCAGCACTTCCACCGGACGCTTGCCGCGACCTGCGCACGCTACGATCCGTCGCTGCACGCGCGCTTCAAGCCCTGGTGCGACGACTACTTCCGCAATACGCACCGTGGCAACGAGACGCGTGGTTGCGGTGGCGTGTTCTTCGATCACGTCCGCCCGGGCGAGGACGAGAGCGGGATGGACCCGGAGACCACGATGGCGTTCGTGGATGCCATCGGCCGGAGCCTCACCGAGGCGTACGCACCGATCGTCGAGCGTCGCCGCGACCAGCCGTATGGGGAGCGCGAGCGGACCTTTCAGCTCGTGCGACGCGGTCGGTACGTCGAATTCAACCTCGTGCACGACCGGGGTACCCACTTCGGCTTGCACACGGCCGCGCGCATCGAGAGCGTGCTGATGAGCCTGCCGCCGCTGGCCGCGTGGCCGTATGCGCCCACGTGGCCGGAGGGCAGCTTCGAGAACGACCTGCTCGCGATGCTGGCGCCGCGCGACTGGCTCGCGGACTGATCTGATGGCCGTGCCGCATGTCGTGGTCTGTGGGGCCGGGCTCACCGGCCTGACGACGGCGTGGCACCTCCGGCAGCGCGGCGTCGACGTGACGGTGCTCGAGGCAGGAGAGACGGTGGGCGGCGTCGTGCAGACCACCGTGCGTGCCGGCTTCCTGGTCGAGCACGGCCCCAACTCGTGTACGCTCACCGCGCCGATCGCACAGCTCATCGACGCCCTCGGGCTCACGCCGCAGCTGCGCCGGGCAGCGCCCCAGGCGCAACGCCGCTTCATCGTGCGCGGCGGGACACCGCTTGCCGTCCCGATGTCGCCGGGCGCGATGTTGCGGTCGCCACTCTTCGGCGCTGCGGCCAAGCTGCGTGTGCTGGCAGAGCCCTTCATCGGGCGGCGCCGCGCAGCAGACGATGAGTCGGTGGCTGACTTCGTGCGACGCCGCCTCGGACCCGAGCCGCTGGCGTGGGCCGTGGACCCATTCGTCTCGGGCGTGTACGCCGGCGATCCCGCACAGCTCAGCGTGCGCCACGCCTTTCCGCGGCTCGCGGCACTGGAGCGTGAGCACGGCTCGCTCGTGCGCGGCATGCTCGCCGGCGCACGCCGCAGCCGCAGCGCGGGTATCCCGCGCGCCACGCATACGATGATCTCGTTCCGCGATGGCATGGCCACACTCCCACGCGCCATCGCCCGCGAGCTGGGCGGCGAGGTGATCCAGTGCGGCACGCGCGTCACGGCCATCACGCGCCACGACGCCGGCTGTGCAGTGACGTATACGCGCGCCGGTGTCGCGCACCGCCTCGCCGCTGATGTCGTCGTGTCGACGCTGCCGCTGCACGCGCTCACGCACGTGACGCTGCCAGCGACAGGGTCCGCAGCGCTGACGCAGCTCGCCTCGGTGCCCTACCCGCCCGTCGTCTCGCTGGCGCTCGGCTTCCGACGCGCCGACGTGACGCATGCGCTGGACGGCTTCGGGTGCCTCATTCCGTCGGCCGAGCGGCACGATACCCTCGGGGTGCTCTTCTCGAGCACGCTCTTCGACGGCCGCGCCCCCGACGACCAGGTGCTGCTCACCTGTTTCATCGGCGGCACGCGGCGTCCCGAGCTTGCCGCACTCGAGACCGAGGCGTTGGTGGCGCGGGTGGTGCCTGAGCTGCGTGCACTCTTCGGCATCACCGGGGCCCCGACGTTCGTGCAGCACACCACATGGCCACATGCGATCCCGCAGTTCAACGTCGGCCACGACGCCAACGTGCACGCGGCCGCAGCGCTGGAGGCCGAGCTTCCCGGCCTGCTGGTGGATGGCCAGTTCCGTCGCGGCGTGAGCGTGGGCGACTGCATTGCGTCGGGCGAGGCGATCGCGGCGCGTGCCGTGGCGCTCGTGCAGGCGCTCCCTGTGACCGGGCGGACCGCGTCATCCGAGTCGATGGGACCCGTGGCCGAAGATCACGCCGACCTCCTGCTGCCCGCCGTGGGCTGAATCGTGTCGCCGCGCGGGCGTTAGCTTTCGCCCATGACGGCACCACTGGACGTCCTCGCCATCATGGCGCACCCGGACGACGTTGAACTCACCTGCGGTGGCACACTGCTCGCCAGTGCCGCGCTCGGCCGGCGCACCGGCATCTGCGACCTGACGGCTGGTGAAACCGGAACTCGTGGCACCGTTGCCATCCGCGCCGCCGAAGCGCAGCAGGCCGCGCAGCTCCTCGGTGTGTCGGTGCGCGAGAACCTGCATCTGCCCGACGCGCACCTCGTGAACACACCCGAGGCGCGCGCCGTGGTGATCCGCGCCATCCGCCGACACCGGCCGACGATCGTCATCACGCATGCCCGGCAGGGCCGGCACCCCGACCACATCGCGTCGGCCCAGCTCGTGCGCGATGCCTGCTTTCTCGCCGGTCTGAAAAATCTCGTCACCGACATCCCGCCATTCCGGCCGCGCAAGGTCATCCATGCGATGTCGTTCCGCGAGGATCCCATCGCGCCATCGTTCGTGGTGGACATCAGCGGCATGTTCGAGCAGAAGCTGGCGGCGATCGCGTGCTACACGTCGCAGTTCGACGGGCTCACGCAGGCCGGCGAGGTCTATCCCAACGGTGAGCCACTGCCGGACATCATCCGACATCAGGCGGCCCACTACGGCGCGCTGATCCGCGCGCGCTACGGCGAGCCGTTTTACACCACCGAGACACTCCGCGTCAGCGACATCGCGTCGCTGGACGTCTCGACCTTCTGAGGACCTGACCGTGGACTACGGCGAATACCTGGCGCTCCCGAAGCTGCTCGAGCTGCAGCAGATCCAGTCGACGCCGGAACACCCGGACGAACTGCTCTTCATCATCGTCCACCAGGCGAGTGAGCTCTGGTTCAAGGTGCTCCTCCACGAGATGGACCAGCTCTCGCTGGCGATGGACGCCAACGATGCGCCGCGCGCGGTGGCGAGCATCACGCGCATCAACGTTCTGGTGACCATCGTCAGCCAGCAGCTCGCCGCGCTCGACACACTGCCTCCGCAGCGCTTCGCACAGTTCCGCGGCTATCTGGGCACGTCCAGCGGCTCGCAGAGCGAGCAGTTCCGCGCCATCGAGGCGCGCAGCGGGCTGCGCGATCAACACTTCCTGCAGGTGATCCGGGAGCATGGCGACCCGCCAGCGCTGGTACAGAAGGCGCTCGAGGCACCGCTGATGCAGGAGCAGTTCCTGCAGCTGGTGCAGCGCGCCGGCCTGACGCTCGAGCAGGTGTACGTCGAGCATGAACATGGTCCGCTCGCGCAGCTGGCCGAGGGGCTGCTGGCGTACGAGCAGCAGTTCGCGCAGTGGCGGTTCCTGCACGTGCAACTGGTGGAGCGCATCATCGGGCCGCAGACGGGCGGCACCGGGGGCACGCTGGGTGCGAAGTACCTCAACCGCACGCTGCAGAACCGGTTCTTCCCGGCGCTGTGGGAGGTGCGCGCGAAGTTCTACGGCGCGTCGCGCTGATGCGGCACGACATCACCATCGCGATGGGAACGGGCACACCCGAGTGGCCCGGCGACACCCCCTTTTCGTGCGGGTGGGCCTGGGACATGGCACAGGGCGCGAGCGTGAACGTGGGGCGTGTGACGACCAGCCTGCACGTGGGCACACACGCCGACGCCCCGCTGCACGTGCGGCAGGGCGCGCCGGCCAGTGAGGCACTGCCGCTGGAGGCCTTCAGCGGCCCCGCCCTGCTCGTGGATGCTCTCGATGCCGAGAACGGGCCGTCGCTCACCACCGACTGGCTGGAGCGGGCGCTGGAGGGCCGCGCGTTGCCGCATCGGCTGCTGCTGCGGACCGGTCGCACCGTCGCCGGCGGCACCTTCCCGGATGGGTGGCCGTCGCTGACGGCCGAGGCGGCGCACTGGCTCACGCGCGGCGGACTGCGCCTCCTGGGCGTGGACTGCCCCAGCGTCGACCCGCGCCAGGCCACCGATCTCGCCGTGCATCACGCCCTGTTCGACGGTGGTGCCTACCTGATCGAGAACCTGCAGCTCGCGGCCGTGTCGCCCGGACCGTGGCAGCTCACGGCCTACCCCCTGCTCGTGGCGGGCGCCGATGCGGCGCCCCTGCGCGCCGTGCTCGAAACAGCGGCAGGCTAGGCGCCGCCGCCCGGCCAGCCATATCTTCCGGGATCATGGTACCACCGATCTATCTCGACTACGCCGCCACGACCCCGGTGCGCCCGGAAGTGCTCGAGGCGATGACGCCGTTCTTCGGCGCGCGGTTCGGCAATCCATCCAGCGTGCACCGGTGGGGGCGCGACGCCCGCACCGCACTCGACGAGGCGCGCAGCCGCGTCGCGGCCTGCCTCAGGGCGCAGCCGGACGAAATCGTGTTCACGTCGGGCGGCACCGAGGGTGACAACCTTGCGATCATCGGGCCCTGGCGCACGCGGCGCCTGCAGGGACGCAACGCCGTCGTGACGAGTCCCACCGAGCACAAGGCCGTGCTCGAGGTGGTCCATCAGGTGGCGCGCGAGGGCGGTGAGGAACGGCTGCTGCCGGTGGGCGCCGATGGCTGCGTCTGCCTCGACGATCTGGACCTGGTCCTGGACGAGCAGGTCGCGGTCTGTTCGGTGATGTGGATCAACAACGAGATCGGCGTCGTTCAGGACGTGACGGCGATCGGTGCACGAGCGCACGCCGTCGGGGCGCTGATGCACACCGATGCGGTGCAGGCATTCGGCAAGCTCGTGATCGACGTCACCGCGCTGCCGGTGGATCTGCTCTCGCTCAGCGGCCACAAGATCGGCGCACCAAAGGGCATCGGGGCCATGTACATCCGTCGCGGCACACCGTTCGCGCCGCTGTTTCACGGTGGCTCGCAGGATCGCGGGCGCCGGCCGGGCACGGAGAACGTCGCATTCGCCGTCGGGCTGGCGGTGGCGGCCGAACTCCAGCTCGCCGAGCGCGAGGCGGAGTGTGCGCGGCTCTGTGCGATGCGCGACGCGCTGCAACGCGCCATCATGGCGCGGGTCCCCGATGCCGTGGTGCACGGCGCGGCGGCGGTCCGCGCTCCGCACATCCTCAACATCAGCGTGCCGGGCACGGACAGCGAGTCGCTGCTGATGGCGCTCGACCTCGCCGGCATCGCCGCCAGCGGCGGGTCGGCGTGCCAGAGCGGGAGCGTGTCACCCAGCCATGTACTGAGCGCGATGGGTGTGTCGCGCAGTCTCGCCGGCGCGGCCGTGCGGCTCTCGGTCGGGATGCTCACCACCGAGGCCGACATCGCGCGGGTGAGCGAGGTCTTCCCCGCCCTCGTCGAGAAGGCGCGCCGGCTCGCGGGCGCGGCGTAGCCTCATGGCTGGGAAGCGTGTGCTGGTGGCGATGAGCGGCGGCGTGGACAGCTCCGTGGCGGCGGCCGTGCTGCATCACGAGGGCTACGACGTCATCGGCGCCACGATGAAGCTCTTCTGCCACGGTGAGGATCTCCCCGACCGCCCCTGCTGCTCGCTCGACAGCGTGAACGATGCGCGCCGCGTCTGTCAGCAGCTTGGCGTACCGCACTATGTGCTCAATCTCGAGAGCGCGTTCGGCCGCGACGTCGTGCAGGACTTCGTGGACGAATACAGCCGCGGGCGGACGCCGATTCCGTGCGTGCGCTGCAACACCTTCACCAAGTTCCGCGACCTCGCGCGCAAGGCCGAGGCGCTCGAATGCGACTGGATCGCGACGGGCCACTACGCCCGCGCGATCGACGGTGACCTCTATCGTGGCCTCGATCACGGCAAGGACCAGACGTACTTCCTGTGGGGCGTGACGCGCGAGGTCGTCGGCCGGTTGCTGCTCCCCGTTGGCCACCAGACCAAGGCCGAGACGCGCGCAGTCGCGCACCGGCTGGGGCTCGAGGTGATTGCGGAGAAGGTCGAGAGTCAGGACATCTGCTTCGTGCCCGATGGGGATCATGTGAAGATCATCCGTCGCGAGCTGGGCGATGATGCGCCGGCACTGCAGCGCGGACCGTTCGTGCTGGAAGATGGCACGCCGGTCGGCGCACATGACGGGTTCGCCCGGTTCACGATCGGTCAGCGGAAGGGCGTGCCGGGTGGATTCGCGGTGCCGATGTTCGTGGTGTCGATCCAACCGGCGACGCGGGCGGTGGTGCTGGGTCCGCGTGAGGCGCTGCTGGGTCGTGGGTTGATTGCGCGTGGTGTGCGCTGGATGTGTGCGTCGCCGAAGGCGGTTGGCGATCGGGTCGAGGTGCAGCATCGGCATCGTGCGACGCCTGTGCCGGCGGAGATCGTGCGCATCGACGGGGACGAGATCGAGTTGGCGCTCGATGCACCGCTGAGTGCGATCACGCCTGGGCAGTCGATGGTGCTGTACGACGGAGAGCGGGTGCTCGGTGGCGGGTTCATCGACGCGGGGCGTCGGGATGCGATGCCGCGGAGGGTGAGTCTTCCGGTGGTGGCGGTGGGGTGATCCACGCGATGCGGCTGGCTGTGCACGCGGGCCGAGAGCGCGGGCCAGGACAGCACGGGGTCACACGACAGCCAGCCGCCGTCGTGACCGGATAGCGTCCGGAGCGGTGTCTGCGCGCCAGCCCGGTCGGAGGCTCCCTGACACTTCCGGTCGAACTCGAGCGGGACGCGGATGGCCGCCGAGGCGGCAGCGCGGCAGCACCTTGCCGATGAACGCGACATGTGACGATTTTCCGTGTGACGACATTCACTCGATCGAGGCCACATCGTGCGTTCCATTCTTGCTGCCATTGCGGTCGCCTGCACGCTTGCGGCATGCGCTGCTGCCACCGAACCGGCACCGGCCACCAGTGTCTTCGACGCCCCGGACATCGGCCCGAGCCTGACTCTCACGGGCAGCAACGGCATGGGCAACACCCCGGCGTTGGCGTCGCTCGTGACCGGGAGTCCGTTCGCCTTCGCGTTGGCACGTTCCGGCACGCTGCCGCCACTGCCGGCGTGTACGCCCACTGGCGGACGCAGCGCCTGTACCACGACGTTCAATGGGCTGGCCTTCACCTCCTCGATGGGCCTCGTCGCTGCGGGCGGCGTGAACACCGAATCCAGCGTCAGCGGTACCATCCCGGCATCCGGCCGCGAGCCGGCGCGCAGGATCCAGCGTTCCGCCGTCAGCTCGTCGACCGTCACCGGCACACCAGGTTCGACCGCGTCGTGGGTGTCGCACCACACGAGCAACGAGACCGGCATGACCGAAACGGTTGCAACGCCGGCGAGGGTCACGGCCGACACGGGCACCAGCGCGGTCAGGATCTTCTTCCCGTCATTCGCGCCCGACGCCAGTGTTCCGGCGGCAGCACGCATGGTGCGCATGCTCGGCACCAGCCAGCGCGTGATCTGGACACGCTCGGGTACCGGTCCGGCGACGTATTGGCGAGAGACCACCACCTTCGACAGCAGCACGGTGGTGCGCACACGCGTCGAAACTCCCGCTGGCACGCGGAACTGCTCCATCGACCTGGCGGCCAACCGGGTGAAGACGACCTGCTCGTGAGCGTGGGTTGGCGCCGCGTCGACAGGTGCGTCGTTCGATCCTCTGGGACGGCACGATCATCGACACGTCGGACGCTGCCGTGCTGCAGAAGCTCAGCGAGCCAGCCGCCAGCCGCCAGCACCCGGCTCGTTGCAGCCGACCCCGTCGCGACCGCGAAGGCAGCGGCCACGTTCCTGCGGGAGCGGGGACTTTTTGCCGACGTCGGCCTCGCTGCGGAACCGGAGCTGGCCATCGCATTCGTCGTGACGGATGCGTTCACGGGCACCGTGTGCGACTTCAGAAAGCACGTCCGCCACCTGCCCCGACCGACGACGGTGCGCGATTGAAGGCGTCATACACTGTCGCCATGACCACGGCCGCCACGCGCAGGGTGCTCACCACCCTCGCGCTGCTCGCGCCCACTGCCTGCGCACACCGATCGCCTCGAGGAGAGGGCCAGGTGAACACCTCGACCGCCACGACCGACATCACGGCAGCGCGCGCGCGCTCCAATGCCGCCATCGCTGCGCACGACACCGCAGCCATCGTCCGCGAATGGATGCCTGACATCCATGTGGTCGCGTCGACCGGTTCGCAGGCCGCCGGCTCCGACGCGAACATCCGGTCGATGCAGGCCGCCTTCACGCGCCGACCCGACACGAAGTGGGTCCGTGAGCCGAAACGCATCGTCGTCTTCGAGCCGTGGCAGGTGGCCTCCGAGGAGGGCGAGTGGGTCGGCACCTGGACCGATCCCGATGGCCCCGTGCGCATCGGCGGCACCTACCTCGCCCAATGGCGACTTGCCGATGGGCAGTGGAAAATCCAGGCGGAGGTCTTCGTTCCGTTGACCTGCACGGGCGGCGCGTACTGCACGCAGCGTCCCTGGACCGGACGGAAGGTGTGACACCGCGTGGCGCGTGACTTCGCCAGGCTCTCTTCGCCGCTCCCGTCCCGTGCCGCGCTGACCCAGCGGCTGGCGCAGACCTCCGCCACGAAGCGAAGTTCACCGGTGCGCCCGCTTGCCGTGACATACTAGATTCTCGGATCATCGCGACCTCGTCCATTGGGCTCGCCGCCTGCATCCTCCGAGACAACCGCGCGCCATGAACACCGATCTGCTCATGTCGTTTCTGACGACCACGGTCCTCGCGCTCGCGATCAAGGTCGGCGGCGCGGTCGCCTTCTGGGTCGTTGGCCGCTGGATCATCGGGAGCGTGATCACGGTCGCGCAGGCGTCGATGGGTCGCAACAAGGTGGACGCGACGCTCACCAAGTACCTCGGATCCATCGTCACCGTGGCGCTGAACATCGCGCTGGTGATGGGGATTCTCGGCTACCTCGGCATCGAGACGACGTCATTTGCCGCGATTCTGGCAGGCGCCGGTCTGGCCATTGGTGCCGCGTGGAGCGGAATGCTCGGGAATTTCGCGGCCGGCGCGTTCATGCTGGTTTTGCGCCCGTTCAAGGTCGGTGATTTCGTGCAGGTTGCCGGCATCGTCGGCACGGTACACGAGCTTGGCCTCTTCGGCACCACGTTGATCACGCCCGACAACGTCAACACGCTCGTCGGCAACGGGGCGATCTTCGGCGACAGCATCCTGAACTACTCCGCTCGTCCGACGCGACGCGTGGAGCTGAACGCGCAACTCGCCAGCGGCGTGGACACAGTCGATGCCATGGAACGGTATCGAGCCGCAGTCGTAGCCATCCGGAACGTGGTCACGGACCCCGCCCCGGAGATTTCCGTCGCCGAGATCAACCTCGTCGGCACGGTCATCGCCATCCGTCCGTACTGCAATACGGATCATTACTGGCAGGTGTACTTCGACACGAATGCCGCGATTCTTCAGGTGGCGAAGGAAGCCGGCTGGCCGGCACCGACCCCCGTGCAGATCATGAAGGCGATGTAGGCGTGGCGAGCACGGTCATCCGTGGTCGCCTGCAGTCCGATCCTGACGTTCACGTTGGCGAAGGGGCCAGGTGAATAACTACTTCGCGCTCGCCGGACTGCTCGCCTTCCTCGTTGGCCTGGTGCACTCCGTCCTCGGCGAGCGACTCGTCTTCAGCCGCATGCGCAAGACCGGGTGGATTCCGACGAATGGTGGACCCGTGCTTCAGGAGCGCCACGTGCGCATCCTGTGGGCGTCATGGCACCTCGTCACCGTCTTCGGCTGGGTCATCGCCATCCTGCTCCTCCGGCTCTCCCTCCCATCCTCACCTGCGGCAGCGCGCACCGTCATCGTTCCGGTAGCCATCGCCGGCCTGCTGGCGAGTTCGCTGCTCGTGCTCATCGGAACGAACGGCAAACATCCAGGCTGGATCGGACTCCTGGGCGTCGCGATCCTCACCGCGCTCGGCGCGTCACGGTAGCGCAGCGCGGACGTCGGACCGCGGATGAACACGACGCGTGGCCAGCGTCGTGCTGTCGCTCACCCCGGCGCCGACCCGTACTGCATCGCACTCACCTGAACTCCCTCGGTGTCGTGGAACTGGATGAGTGTCCCCACGCGCTCGATCAACGAGGGCGGCAGCACCATCGTGCCCCCCGCCGCAGTGACGGCGTCCGCGACGGCCCGCACGTCGTGCACGTCGTGCACGGCGATCGTGCACTCGAACCCGATCATCCCGCGTCCCTCGACCGGCGCCTGCCGCTGCTGCAGCGCCCCGCGCACCGCGCCCGGGCTGGTCTGGATCAGCCAGAAGTTCGGGGGGCCCATGGCTCGAACGTCCAGCCGAAGACGGTCTGATAGAACTGCTTGGCACGCGGGCAGTCGTCGGCGTGGATCGCGAAGTGGGCTACATCGTTCGGCATGGGTGGGATGCGCGGAACGGTGTCGGGAGACGGGTGAGGCGGGAGTCTACCGCGTTGGCGCCGGCGGCGCATTCGTGATATCGTCACCGCAGGTCGCAGTCCGGACGCGGCTCTCAAGGGCAGGCCCAACCTTCGCCGATACGCGACTCGGTGCCCCGCGTCGGGATCGGACGCCGCACGTGCGCTTCCCGGGTCGCTCACCGTCTGGTGGTGCAGGAAACGGCAGCCCGGTGCGCAGCAGAACGCAAGGTCGACGCTCGATCACGATGGCACTCACTCTCCAGCGGTATCTCCCCGTGCGATCCCTCCACACACGCATCCCGGTGCTGCTGGCGTGCGGCATCGTCGCGCTCTCGGCCTGCAGCCTGCAGCCACGCCTCGCCCCGCAGGCGATGGGTTGTTACGGCGTCACGCTCGACTCGTTCCCTGCCGTGTTCAGCACCCTGCTGGTGCCACGGCCTCCCGAGCTGATCCAACTCGATACCGCGTTCAGTGGCGTGATGTACGTGCCAGTGACGTGGCTCGAGGCTGCCGGGTACCGCCTGCGGAGCGCGGGCCTCCAGCAGATGCGCCCAGAAACAGGCATCCGCGACCAGAGGCTGATCACCGAGCGCCGCGTCGGCGCGTTGCCGCCAGACTCGCTGGTCCTGACCTTCAGTGGCCCAGGCCCGGCGCTCACTGCACTGATTCGTGCCGACCCGTCCGGCGATTGGTTCGGGCTCGCATACGTCCTTGCCAGTGAGACACCGGAGGGACTGCCGTTCGTCCCGATACAACTCCGTCGACAGACATGTGGCTCGACGCGCATGGCCATTTCCGCCTTGTGAAGATTCATTCCGGGTGGGGCGTGCAGCCAATCGTGATGGGCCTCGGGATTGGTGGAGTGCTGTCCGCGATGGCCCATGCGGTGCAGAGCGCGATCGTCGCAGGTGCCGCGTTCCTCGTCGTGGCGTCGATGCTCGGCGTGTCGCGGCTGTCCATCACCGCAACGCGCGATGGCGCGTGTGTCGTGCGTCTCGGCGTCGTGAGCACGATCGCGTTCCGCTGGGCCGACGTCACGACCCGGAGGCGTACGACCGGAGGCGCACGACCATCGACGCACGGCCGCGCGGCCACCATCGCTTCACGGACCGGGGTACCACGTCTGCAGCAGACATCCGACGCGAGCCGCTTGTGACGGTCGTCCGGCATTCCGTCTCAACCGCCGTACTCGAGAGAGTCACATCGGCGGCGGTCGTCATTGACACGACCAGTTCGAGGCTGATTACTTCTTTCGGTCACCAACTCCGCCTGGCACGGCGTCAGCACGCCATGTGACGGACGCGAAGCAGCCCTCGACACACCGACAGCGTTCGAGTCCGATGCCGACACCACGAGTTCGTCGTTGCATGGCCGCGCTGACACTCGCCGCGCTGGGCCCCACCAACACACGCGCCCAGACCGCATTCAGCGCAGGCGCCGGCGTCGGAACGCTCGGCACAACCGCCGCCGGCTACGTCGCCCAGCTCTCCGCCAGCATCGACGCGCCGCTCCGCGGCCGGACCCGATGGTGGGCGGGCCTGCACACCGGCCGCGATGCAGATCCCGGCGTGGCCTCGCCGGGCATCCGGCAGGCGGTGACCGAACTGGTCGTGTCCGCCGGGCCGCTGCTGCCCATCCAGCTCCCCCGAGCCGGCACACTCCTGCTCGGTGGCGGCGTCTATGGCGTCGCGCGCCGGTACGGAGCGGGGCGTGTCGAACAAACTGGGGAAACGCTTTTTTCGGCTGGGTACACCGGCGGTGACTGGGGTGCCGTCGCACGCACCGCGCTGCACCTTCCGCTGACGCAGCGCCTCGGCGTCCTGCTGGATGGACAGTGGCGATTCGCATACGAGGGGACCAGCCGTCGCACGCAGCCTGCCGTTGCGGTTGGGGTGCGGAAGGTCTGGTAACTCGAAACCGCGGCGGCGGATGGTGTCCGCTGCGGCGTTCCGCACGGAATGCGGGCGGTGCAGCGGAGCGACTTCGATCCGGCGACCAGCGCTGCAACGCACAGTGCGGCCCGGTGCAGAGCGTTCTGCACCGGGCCGCACCACCATCAAACCTGCCAACGGGCTACCGCTGGTTGCGGCGACGCTTCGCCATGCCACCCAGCAGCGCCAGACCGCTGACCATCAGCGC
>Ga0105048_10000999_pt1 | contig 45518 bp, 34 predicted proteins | sample MAT05_FD_78382 | JGI IMG/M metagenome (GOLD analysis project Ga0105048, IMG submission 78382) | Freshwater microbial communities from Lake Fryxell liftoff mats and glacier meltwater in Antarctica - MAT-05 | ecosystem: Environmental > Aquatic > Freshwater > Ice > Liftoff microbial mat | place...
GCTGATTATTGTAGAAAAGTTCGAGGAACGTTTATTTTTAGTAAACGAGAAAAAAATCAGAACTGCCGCTGATGCGATAATTGGTGCCGTTGCGAGGTTGGCCGTGGAGTAGGCGAATAGTCGATCAGATGGCCAATCACTAGGTGATCCACCATGAGGTGAAATGAGAAATTGAAGCTTCCATACAAATGCCATAAGCACAATAGAAAGTAGCGCATTCTTCGCCAATAAGAATAGTTTAGTTTTCATTTGACCTCCGCCATGCTTTAGCAAGTTGTCTGTCTTGGTCGCGGAACAAAAGAGGTCCTGCAACTTCATTGGCTGTTCCACCAAAGTAACGGCCCAAACGACACCATGTTCGCTTCACACTCTTGAGCCGAATCCGGTGCCCCCCGTCAACGGTAAGCCGTCGGATATTGCTCCGGCTCACACGGGGTAACCTTGTACTTCGATGCAATGGTTTCTTCAACGAAACGGTCGAATTGAGCGAGGAGCTCGGCATTTAAGGACTTGTCATAACGAAACAGAGTGAGCGCAGCCCCGAACTCACCCATCCCGACTCGGTAAGAAATCTCCACTTCAAAATTTCCGGAGTCTGACTTACGCGCATAGGTTGGGTTGATCGGATGCGACTTGTCCGCCACTAAACCCGTCTCGCTGGCAAACGCGTCGAGAACAGTTGTCAACTCGTGGCCTTTGAGCTGCGGTAGATCGACAAGTACGCAACGTTCGGCCTGGGTGGAATTCATGGCGCGACAGCTCGAAGTCGAAAGGAATAGACCAGCGGCAAGGGACACCGTCACAAAACGCTTAATCATAATGGGCTCCTCGATCACGCGAATCAATTACTTGTTGCCGAACGACCTGATTACGAACGACCCCGTGCATTCTGCCGAAGATCACGTTGCGCAGGTAGGTATTCCCAGCAGGATTGGGTCCGATCCCAGCGCCAACCGTGTACAACCACAACCGGTTACCAGACTGATAGACGGCGTGAGTGACGCAACCCGGTTGGTACTCATGGCCAAGGGCAGGACCCAAAGGCTGTATGAAAAACCTACTGCGCGAGACGATGGCTAAGTTGCTCCGTGCTCGGAATCCTTAACGAGACGCCATGTTCGCTGCGGATCCTGCGCGCGGTGCGCCTAGACCTCGACTCGCTCGCTACGGTCTTTCAAACTGCCCGAAGGCTGGCTCAACCAAGGCAGCTATAGCCAACAGAACTCCCGGCCCGACTTATAAGTAAACTGCATCAAATGAGTTAATTTATTCCAATTAACGCAGAAGCACCTTTTTTGTTGGGAAGCGATTCTCGAGCGTGCTCACGACAAGCCCCTTGATGCGCGCGAGATCTTCATCGGAAACTTGCACAAGACTTGCTTTGTTCTCCGTCAGAGCCAGAAATGCTTCCGGCCATGTTGAGTAAGTCAGACTGTGCCAATATTCAATCTCGCCAATATCGACCAAAATTTCGGGACCGCAGCGCTCGACATAAAGGTCAGCGCATCGCCCTTGTTCGATCCACCTCATGCGATATGGGTTCAGATAGAAGAAGGCGATGTCCTCGTTGATAGGTTCTTTGCGAAGTTGCCGGCCGCTTTAAATGCACTTGCGATATTACCACCGAGAAAAGCATGATAGTTTAAGCTAGCGAGCTCTATCAGGTTTGCTTGATCTGAAAGTGTGCGCTCTTGTAATAAAGCTAATGCAGTCCAAGCTGGTCCAAAGTCAAATGATGAGGCGATCCTGAGCTGGCGTCGAGCTTCATCAATTTTACCAGCCCTCTCAAGGATGCGAGCATAGTAGACGATCGCTGAGAGATCGAAAGTATCGGCCATTTGTTTTAGTTCAGGAAGCTCGCCAACACCCGGATAAACGACGCAAAGTCTAGAAATATTGCAATGACAAGCGGGAAAATCGCCCTTACACCAGCAGCGCGTTCGCGTGGTGCTGCAAGTGATCGTCGATAAAGGAGGCGATGAAATAGTAGCTGTGGTCGTAGTGGGCGTGGCGACGCAGCTTGAGTGGGTGACTAGCCAGCAACGCTGCTTGCTCAAGGGCGTCGGGCTTGAGTTCGGTCACGATAAAGCTATCGGCGAGGCCTTGGTCGACCAAAATCGGCAGGCGCTCGCTGGCGTTTGCGAGTAATTCAACGGCATCCCATTCGCGCCACAGGTTGGGATCTTCACCTAGCAATCGGCGTAGGGCTTTTTGGCCCCACGGGGTTTGGCTTGGGTTACACAGGGGCGCGAATGCTGATACGGCGAGGTAGCGGTTGGGATTGCGCAGTGCGCATAGCAACGCGCCGTGGCCGCCCATCGAATGTCCGGCGATGCTGCGTTTCGCACTGATCGGCAAGTTGGCTTCGATGAGCGCGGGCAACTCGTGCACCACGTAGTCGTGCATTTGATAGTTGCGCGCCCACGGGGCTTGAGTTGCATTCACATAGAACCCAGCGCCGTGGCCGAAATCCCATGCGCCATCAGGGTCCGTGGGCACATCCGCGCCGCGTGGCGAGGTGTCGGGTGCAATCAGCGCGATGCCTAGTTGAGCGGCGCGTTTGAGTGCGCCGGCTTTTTGCATGAAATTCTCGTCGGTGCAGGTGAGGCCCGACAGCCAATACAGCGCTGGGACTTGCGTGCCCGCTAGCGCTTGCGGCGGCAGATAAACCGCGAACACCATGGTGCAGTTGAGCGTTGTGGAGGCGTGTCGGTAGCGCCGATGCACGCCGTCGAAAGCGCGATTTTCGGAGATCAGCTCATAGGGCATAGTGGATCACGCTGCGGATGCTTTTGCCCTCGTGCATCAGCTCAAACGCGTGATTGATGTCGTTCAAGCCCATGGTGTGGGTGATAAATGTATCGAGCGGGATTTCGCCGCGCTCATAGCGCTCGACGTATGCAGGCAGCTCGCTGCGCCCGCGCACGCCGCCGAATGCCGAGCCGCGCCAGACCCGTCCGGTGACAAGTTGGAACGGCCGGGTGGCGATTTCTTCGCCTGCGCCCGCTACGCCGATGATGATCGACTCGCCCCAACCTTTGTGACAGCACTCCAGCGCTGAGCGCATCACCTGCACGTTGCCGATGCACTCAAACGAAAAATCCACGCCGCCATCGGTGAGCTCAGTAATCACCTGTTGGATGGGCAGGTCGTAGTCACGCGGATTGAGGCATTCGGTGGCGCCGAGCTGCGTGGCGATTTCAAATTTGGCTGGGTTGGTGTCGATGCCAATGATGCGCGCGGCTTTCGCCATCACTGCGCCTATCACCGCTGATAAGCCGATGCCGCCGAGGCCAAAAATAGCGACCGTGTCACCGGGCTTCACTTTGGCGGTATTTAACACCGCTCCGATGCCGGTGGTCACGCCGCAGCCGAGCAAACAGACTTTCTCAAGCGGCGCGCTTTTGTTGATGTTGGCCAGCGCGATTTCTGGCACCACGCTGTATTCCGAAAAGGTCGAGGTGCCCATGTAATGAAAGATCGGACGGCCTTCAAATGAGAAGCGGCTGCTGCCATCTGGCATCAAGCCGCGACCCTGCGTGGCGCGAATGGCCTGGCATAAATTGGTTTTGCCGGAGCGGCAGAATTTGCACTCGCCGCACTCGGGCGTGTAGAGCGGGATCACGTGGTCGCCCAAGTTCACTGAGCTGACATTCGGCCCAACCGCTTCCACGATGGCGCCGCCTTCATGACCCAAAATGCATGGGAATACGCCTTCTGAATCGGCTCCGGACAGCGTGTAGGCATCGGTGTGGCACACGCCGGTGGCGACATTGCGGATCAGCACCTCGCCCGATCGTGGTGCGGCGACGTCCACTTCCACGATATCGAGCGGCTGCTTAGCTGAAAAAGCAACGGCGGCGCGAGACTTGAGCATGTTAGGAGTCCAATTTACTGAGAACAGCGCGAGCGGCGTTAATCCATTCAATAATGGCAATGGCCAGGACGGGCATTGCTCAATTCTCAAACCGATTGGCGAAGATCAAGTCGCTTAAGCAGGCTTGCACGCGGACATCGTCGACGTACCAACCTTCCAAGGATGTCGAGCTGTCGCTGGTTACGCGGAAACGAAACCTGACGTTTTGCCCAGCGTAAGGCGACGCGTTGACCACCACCGACTCCCATGGCACGCTGCCGCACCACGCCAGCGTGCCCGACGCTAACGGCCGCTGACTGGCGCCGTTTTGCAAGATTTGCGCGGCGGGAATGGCAGCAAATGCGCCGGCGTTGACTGAGGCGAAGAGGCTGCCGCCGTCGAAGCAGCCGGTGCTTGAATTGGACTCCATTGCGCGCCAATGGGCGAAACGCAAGCTGGCCGACAGCGCGCCGCTAGGTACGTTTACGCTTGGCAAATCGACCCACTGTTCAGAAGTCGTAGCGGGCGTTGAACCTTTCCACGAGCGCGTTGGCGAGTTGGCCTGCGCGCTTGAAATGGCCCACGGCAGTGTTCCGCTAGCGCCACTTGCAACCCAGCTTGATGGTGGTGTTTCAATCGAATCATCGAACACCACGCGGGTGGTTTGCGCGTTTGAGCAATCGCCGATAGCGGGCAGGGTGCGGAAACTAAACACGGCTGAATCAACCGACGTGCCGCAAGTATTGCTGGCACGAACGCGCCAATAGACCAGCGAGTTACTTGGCAGCGCTGCGGGGGGCTGAAAATTAGTGCCGCCGCCGCTGATTGTTTGGGTGAATAAAAGGGTACCGAAAGTTGGGCTTAGCGAGCCTTCGATCACATAGCTCTGCGCTTGAGCAGCCGCATTCCACGAGAAAACCGGCCGCAGTGCGACATCAACCGCCGCATTGGCAGGCGCCGCGAGCGTGACTGTCGCCGGGTTAAGCGTCGAGATATTCAGCGTCACCGGCAATGAGCGTGCAATGCGCCCGGAGATGGCTTGAACCATCAGGTTGCGAGTGCCCGGCGCGGCAGTGTTGGCGACTTGTATGCGCAGTGACGAGCTGCCCGGCAAAAACACGGTGCTGGGGATGAAGTTGGCGCTGATCCCGGTCGGCAGTGGTGCGCTAAAGCCCAAATCCGCATCGCCTGTGTAGCCGCTGACTACGGGCAAATCCAGGTCAATGCGGCTCAGCGCGGTGCTGGCCGTGTTCGCGCAAACCGATTGCGTGAGGGCCACGCCGTTAAGGTTAAAAGTCGGCTCACCACAGGATTCGTGGCGAAAGCTTGCCACGCGCGTGGTCCACGTATTGGCTGGCAGATAGCTGCCGGTGAACCAAAAGGTGCAGCCATCGACTGGGTCGACGCTCAAATCAAAATAATCACCCCAGCGATTGGTCGACAGCGAGCCCACGCCGGCCACGAGCTGGGTTTCCGGCGCGCTCATAACGCCGAGCGAATCACCCGCTAGCCGCCCGGTGTAGCGCAACGAAAGCGGAATCGGCGGCGCCTGGCGAGTGATACTGTAGACCAAGCCTAGATTGCCGCTTTCGTCCATTGCAATGCTGCCCATAAAACGATCGGCCGGGCCGCCGTCGTCGGCGGGTGCGTAGGTGCCTTCCTGATACTTAACCCACGGCTGCTCAATGCCGCCGGTGCGCCGCAGTTCGACCCAGCGAATGCCGCCGGTATCTGCGCCATCTACATCGGTGACAAAGTTAGCGATCAGCGCCTCGTGGGTGTCAAAGCGACGGTAGCCCAAGCGATGCATGATCACCTCGCGAACCGCGTCAACGCGCTGCCCATTCGGCTGTGGGAACACGTTAAAGCCGGTCACGCCGTTGAGATTCGAGCTGAATTCCGAGATCGCAATCGGGATTGGGCCGGTCAGTTGGGTATTGGCGGGCGTGGCGAAATCAACCCGCAGCGTGAAAAGATCTAAAAAATCGGATGTCGGGTTATTCGCACCTGCGTTGTGCACCTCATCGTCGCGATGGCGCAAAAACAGCCCGCGTGCGCCGGTTGGCGGTGCGACGGTGCCCGTGACGTCAGCTGGCAGGATTACTTCAAAATTAAAGCCCGCCATCCGCGGGGTGGTGACGCGCTGAAACGTGGCTGGCGTGCCAGCGAGCATTTTTAGGCGATCCATGGCGTACATCGGGCGCGGCGAGCCAAGTTCGTTGGCGGCCACGTAATAGGCGTCGTTCCAGACCCCGTATTTGGGGTAATCAGGGAACGTGGGCATCACAAAGGTGTAGCGATACCAGGTGGTCGAGACCGGGTTATTGGTCGCGCTGACGTACATGCACAGCGCGTTGCCGGCTGATGAGGAGAACTCGGTGAGCACCCAGCGATCGGCGAGCTCGTCGTACATCACGATCGGATCGCCGACACCGCTGGCGCAAACGCCGGTGCCCAAGCCTTCCATGCTGAAAGGCCCAGCAGCAACGCTGCCGTCGACTTTGTTGTAGATCACATACAGCGCGCCGCTGGAGCCGTTGATCGCCTGGATGTAGTGGTTTTTGCCGACATCACCGCTCGGATCGGCTGGATTGACGCCGGTGTTGCCTTGAGCATTTTGGTTAAGCAACGGGCCGGTAAACGCGCGATTCGCCGGTTGCGCCTGAAACTCGCGCTGCTGCTTTGCCAGCGGATCCAAGCCATCTGCCGTCGGGTTAACCGGCGTGGGCGCGGCACTCTCAGTATCGCCAAAAAATCCGCGCGGGATCTCGCGAATTGGATCACCCGGCTGCCACGCGGGCGTGGTTGGCCGGGCGCGAGCGTCAAGCACGATCAGCTCGGGCGTCACCGCCGGGCTCACGTAATCGGCACCGTTTTGCACCGTTTCCGAATTGATCGAGGAATGGGCGTTTGGCGCTTGCGCCAGCACGCTTAAACTAAAAATCAAACTGCACGAAGCAATCACCAGACGCATTGCGGGAGACCTTGATCTGAAAGCAAGTAAGCCGCGAAGTTTAGCGCGTCAGCTGCTTGTCTTTGCGCAAAGGAATTCGCAGCGATGCTTACTCAGAGCAACTGCGTTTTAGCGGGTTCGGAGCGCAGCACGTAGCCGCGCGTTCCCTCCACCTTTTGGACAAAGCCGGCTTTCTCAAACTTGTTAAACAAGCTACGAACTTTGCGATAGAAAGTATCGAACTGCGCGATGTCGTCCACCGCAGATTCGCGCTCGTACCAGAGGTCCAAGCTTGCTTGCTTGGCGCTAACGGGTTCAACCTTGCTGAACTTGTTTCGCCGATAGACGATTCCCAACACACTTTTTGCCGTTGCATCGAGCGAGTCAAAGGTCGCGCCGAACAGGGCGCGCAGGTCTTTTACATGGTCGCGGGTGACCAATACTCGGTCGGCGATGTAAATCGGATAAGCGGCGCTGCTGAGTAGATGCTTTGCTATCAGCCCAGCACGCTCTAGCTCCAACAGCGCAACAAAGTGATTGTTGTCTGGGGTAAGCAAAATGGTGTAGCCCAGCTTCTCATTTGCCCACTCTGATTTGATTAGGTAGCTCAGAACGAGCGCTTGTTCATCGGTGAGGCGCTGACCTTCGAGTTTGTCCTCGATATGCCGAGCCAGCGACTGAAACAGGCGATCCATCCTGTTATCGAGCAGTTTCCCAGCACACAGGTGCAGGCACACTTCTTCGCTGAAAATCCGGTAGTAGGGGAGGTCGATCCTGTTCTCGAGACATAGATTCACAAGAGTGGCCATGCCAATACCGCGCCCCTCCCATTTGCGATAAACACGCAGAACATCCGCTAGCTTCGGGTTACGTGGCTTGGGCTCAGGCAGGATGCGGCGCACCGGGATCGGAGCGTTGCCGTCTTCAATAATGAGGGTGCGGCGGAAGGCGCCCGGATTGCGGATCGCAATATGCACGCCTGGCTTGATTGCGATGGTCACTTGCTTGTTCACGGAATAATCGCGGTGCGCAAGAGCGTTGTTTACCGTCTCACGGAGCAATTCTTCTGGGTATTGGGGCTGAGCCATACCCCCACGTTCGGCCGTAATTCCCACTTGGATGTTTCTCAGCAGATAGCCGAGGCTGGCTTGCATGAGCTGCAGAATGTTGTCCACAAAATCCTGCTTGTCTTGGGCAATTTGATGAACTGAATCGACATAGCCGTGCACATGGCTGCGAAACCCAAGCTTGTCGCCGGGGTGTTGCCCGCAAACCAGCGCCCCGAGCACCGTGACAGATGCGTCTTTCAAAAAGTAGCGGCGCTGCAAAAACGCGCGAGCTGAGTCCAAGTCTGGCTTTAAAGTCTCAATCAGCTTTGGTTGATTTAAGTGGAAGATAAATTCGTTGAGCTTGGTCAAATCGAGGTCGTTCTCGGTCATCCCCGACACGGGCTGCAGCTCTTTAGCGAACGCCGCTTCGTCTTTGAATTCTTCTTGTGCCTTGATTTCGCGCTCGTTGATCTTGTGATCACCAGTCAAGATTCGCTTGTATGCACTGCCGTTCAGGAACACAAACTTTCGATCGGATGCGAGCTCATCGACATACACAACAGCGATCCGCTGGCCCAGAAGTGTGCGCAGCTCCATGGGCGGAAAGCAGTCATCTAGCTGTTGTTTTTGGCCCAAGCCATCTGTGAAGAGTTGTGGAAAATCCTTCAAATTTGGCTCGGCATGGTCCTTCCAGCCGCTGAGAACATAGCGCCGAGATTCTCCAGTGCCTTGCTCTTTGACCCCGAGGATCAAGATGCCGCCGCGAGTGTTTAGAAAAGCATTCACCGTCTTGTGGCGCTCCGCCCAGGAGCCGCCATCTGCAGGCACCGGCTTAAGCTCAAGCCACTCCGTCTCAAGCTCAGCAAAGCGTTCTTGCTGTATCAGCTCAGCCAGCTTGCCTAAGATTTGATCGATAGGTTTCATAAATGCGCGCTGAGTTTATGAGAACAGCCGCAGCTGTGCGCCAAAGCTTTCGCGAGCATGGCTCAGCGTGGGTTCGACTTGCGCGCCAGTGAAGTGAGCATGGCGCCGCCGATAACCAGCGCGCCGCCGATAGCGCCGACGGCGGCGATGGATTCCAAATGGATGATGTCGGGGATGAACTGGTGTGCTAGTAGCGAGCTTAGGTAGGTCATCAGGGGTGATAGCGCGAGAATTGCTGAGACGCGCGAGGCTTCCATGTGTTCAAGCGCTTCGGCGAAAGCACCGTACGCCGCGAGGGTGTTTAGCGCGCAATACAGCACGGCAATCCATGCGCCCAGTTGCAACGCGCTGAACGCATCGAGCCTGGCCCACGGTGCGAGGGCGATCACCGCAAACACATAGATTACCCACAGCACCACCGGCGAGCGCAGGCGCAACAAAAGCTGCTTTTGCGCGAGTCCGTAAATTGCCCACACGAGTGCGCCTAGCAAGATCCACGCGGCACCGTATCGATACTGGCTTGCGCCGACTTCAACACGCGTGAGTTGCTCTGAAAAGAACATGAGCAGGCCGACCACAGTCAGTGCCAAGCCTAACCATTGCCAGCGGTTGTAGCGCTCGCCAAACACCGCTATGGCCCCGAGCGCGAGCAGCAGCGGCGCGGCTTGGATCAGCAGTTGCGCGTTGGCCGGTGTGGTCAGCGTCAGGCCGAGCAGATAGAACACATAGTTGCCGATCAGCATGGCGCCAGCCAGCAGCAGCAGTCCCCAAATCCGCAGCGGCTGGGAGCGCAGCGCTGCAAGTTCTCCACGTGCTCCGAGCCAGACGCCGAGCACGACGGCGGCGAACGCAAAGCGGAACCAAGTCAGCGTGTACGGATCGAGGCTGACCAGCGCAAATTTCAGCGAGATCGGCAGCGTGCCCCAGAGCAGCATGGTGGCCAGCGCCAGCAGCAAGCCCAAGCGCCGATTGCCCGACGCGCGGTGCAGCTCAGACATCGTAGTACAGGCGCACGACGTGCTTGGCTTCAGCAAAAAACAGCCAGCGTTCGATCGAGATGCCTAGGGCTGTGCTCAAGGCGCTGGCGCCCAAAATGGCAACAAACCAATTCGACGATAGCCAGCCAAGCAGTATCAGCAGCCCAATCGGGAAGATAAACGCCAGCCATAAGCTCATACGCCGCAGACGGGTTGCATGTTTGCGCCCGAGTCGAAAACCCATTTCATTGAGTAAGTAGTTGTCCTCCGTGTGCGGGCGCTCAAAGCTTGAAAGCGCACCGGGTAGGCCGGTGGCTGAATTCATGGTCGAGCGCGCGGGCAGGTGGGCCAGCTGTTGCCAATAGCGCGCTTTGAGAATGCCAGCCGCGAGGGTGAGGGTGGCAACTAGCAGCGCAATGCGCGGCCAGTCGTAGGCAATTTCGCCCAGAGACCAAACAGCAATCGGCAGCAGTAGCAGCGCGCCGCTCACTAAACTTAAACCGAGATATCCGGGCACGACCAATGCGTGTTGCCACGCATCAATGGTTTTGAGCGAGCTGTAAATGCGCGCCGTGCAATACACCGTCACCAGCGCGCTTAACGCCAGCAGGCCTCCGATGAGCCGATCAATGGACGATGACTCGCCCCACCAAACCCAGCGTACTGCTGCGACGCCAAGCGGCACAAAACACACGATCGCCGCGATGCCCTCGCGCGACAGCCAGCTGCTGCGCCACTGCGAGAAAGCGCGCCATGCGCGTTCGGGGTGACCTAGGTGCAAGGTTGATGCAAGCAAGCCTAAGCTGACCAAGACAAACGCCACACCCAGCGCCAGCAGCAAAAAGCCGCGCTGCGCGGGAAGCTCGGCTGCTGCAGCGAGCACGCCCAGCCACATGAGCATGCCGTAGCCGGCGCCCGAGGAAGTCGTGAAAAAAATGACGGAAAACGCAGGGTTCACAAGCCGATGAGTTTGAGCCTGGCGGCGGCGTCTTTGGCTTGCGGCGAACTATCGGGTTTGTTGTTCAGCAGAAATTCGCGATATTTCTGCACTGCGTCTTCCTTGCGACCATTCTGTTCGTAGGCAAGCCCCAAGCGATACTGTGCACCGCTTTTGGGGTTGATTTGCAGGGATTTCTCAAGCGCCACAATAGCGCCTTCGACGTCCCCGTTTTCAAGTTTGGCGCGGCCATAAACCAGTTGCACGGTGGCATGCTCGGGATAGGCGCTGAGCGCAAACGCGGCGATGCGCAGGCCATCCGCCGGGCGTTTCTCAGTGAGATACCAAGCGCTCATGCCGATCAAAGCGGAGGTGTGCGCCGCGCTTTGATCCGGGTCGGCATAGCGCACTTCAGTCAGCACGATTGCTTCGGCTTCGCTGGTTTTCTTTGCGGCGTTGAGCAAACGAACGCCTAAGAGCTTGCCTCCTGCGACGTCTAAAGCTGCGTACTCAGCGACGTTCTTTTCGGCTTTGTCCGCCCCGCCACCGGCGATCGACGGCGCTGCTAAGTAAAACGAGTTTAGGTCGTCGCGGGCAGTGAAGTTCAGTGGTGCCAGTTTCACTGCCGCTTCAAAATGAGTTTTGATTTTAGGCGCCAAGCGCATTGCGCTGAAAAGGCCTGCGCTCTGGGCACGCACGCCATACAGGCGTCCCAGCGCATGATGGCAGCTCGCCGCCTTTGGGGCTGCTTCAATGCAAGTGTTGGCTGCATCCACTGCCGCCTTTTGCTTGTCCTCATCGTTGAGCCTGAGCGCGCTTTGCGTGAGATACCAGGCGGCATCGGCGTCGGCCGGATTGGCTTGCAAGGCGCTCAGCGCAGCACTCTCCATGGCTGGCCAATCGCTGGCCTTTTGCAGCGCCGAATAGTCGGCGGCGCCCGCTGGGGCGCTGACAAAAAAGGCCGCTTGCAGCCCACAGAATAAAATTAAGTTACGGGGAATGGCCATTTGTGCTCGCGAGGGCAGGAAAGAGGCGCGCAAAATAGCCCATCACGCTAGGCATTGGCAGGTGAGTGAAGTCACCCGCGCGTGCTGTTTTTTCAATCGGGCAGCGCCGCGCGAATGGCTTGCGCCTCGTCCCAGTGGGCAAATAGTAAATCCACGAGTTGCGGATCAAATTTCCGCCCGCTTTCGTCTTGGATAAAGGCGCGAATTGCCGAGGCTACCCACGGCTCTTTGTAGCAGCGCTTAGAGCCGAGCGCATCGTAGACATCGGCGAGTGCTGTGATTCGCCCAGACAGTGGAATGGCGTCGCCACGAATCCCGTGTGGGTAGCCCGAGCCGTCCCAGTTTTCATGATGGCTGAGGGCGATCTCCGCGGCGCTGCGCAAAATTGCTCGCGGCGAGTCTTTCAGCATGCGCCAGCCGATTTCCGCATGCTGCCGCATGATCGTGGTTTCCTCATCGGTATGGCGCCCAGGTTTGTTGAGGACAGCATCGGGGATGCCGATTTTGCCGAGATCGTGCAGCGGCGAGGCGAGTCGGATAATTTCTGCTTCAGCTGGGCTCATACCAGCGGCCAGCGCGAGCATCTCGCTCAAAGACGACACGCGATGCACATGGCTGGCGGTCTCGCGAGAGCGCGTCTCAATCGCGCCCGCAAGCAAATACACCAGCTCGGCCTGGCTTTCGATGAGCTGCTCGTTGAGGTGCAGGTTTTCAAACGCAATCGAGACGTTGGTGCAAAACACCTCGATCAGCTGATAGTCGAGCTCAGACAAGTCACACACTTCACCGACATACAGCAGGCTTTCAGAGCTGCGCCGATCGGTGAAATGCAGCACATAGTGATCGTCGCGATAGATGTTGCGCTTGATGTGATACGCCTCGCGCAGCGAACCCACGATGTGATTGGGCAGTCGCTCATCGGCCAAATCACGCACAAAGCGCTGATAGGTGCCGGTACCTGCAGCGACAACAAAATGTTCTTCCGGACCCTTCGCCGGCGTGCAATACAGGGCGCCGGTTTCCATGCGCAACAGCGTGGTCAACTGGTGCAGCACGGCTTGAGCAAACTGGTGGCGATGTTGCTGCGAAAAAATATTCGCGCTGGAATTGATTACTTTCTCTAGACCGCGTTTGTTTGCCTCAATGATCATGATGTCGCGATAAGCGCGCAACGCGGCATAAAGCGTGGTGGAAAGCTTTTGTGCGGTTAGCTCAGTTTTGTCTTTGTAGTCGTTGATGTCGTAGTTGGCGATGACTTCTTGCTCAGGCGCCTGACCGGGCTGACCGGTGCGCAAGACGATGCGCACGAACGGGTTTTTGAGCTCCTCGCGAATGTAACGAACGCAATCCAGGCCGGCGCGATCGGTCTCCATCACCACGTCGAGCAAGATCAGCGCGACATCGGGCTGCTCGCGCATGATGCGCTGGCAGTCGAGCGCTGAGTACGCATCGATCAAAGTCAAGCCGCGCTGGCCTAACTTAAAGTTAGACAGGACTAGCTTAGTAACCGCGTGCACTTCATGGTCATCGTCGGCAATCAGCACTTTGAAAGCGCTCTGCAGCGATGGCACTTCTTCGGCAAACACAAATTGGTCGGTCATGCGCACTCCCCCAAGGGCTTTGAGCATACCCAAAAGCGTTTGCCGTTAGGCGTTAACTTGGGCTTGATCTGGATATCGGCCGATTAGCAGGATTGCGATTGCAGCGAGCAAAAACAGCACGCCAGCCACGTGCAAAATTGGCGTGTAGGAGCCGGTCTGGTCAAACACCCGACCAAACAGCATTGGCGAAATCCCCGCGCCGAGCCCAAATGCGGCGTACTGCACGCCGTAGATGGCGCCGTAATGGCGCAAGCCGTAGTAGCGCGCGCTCAAAAATGCAATGAGGTCCGATTCAGCGCCTGCGGCCAACCCGATTAATACCGCGGCGAGTACCGCTGACGTTGGCGTGATTTCGCCACCAGCCAAAATCCAGCATGAGATCGCGGGTAGCGCAAACATCACCATCGCAATCAGTGGCGCCCAGAAATGATCCATCAGCCAGCCGGCAAGCAGCCGCCCAAACATCACGCTTAAGCCAATCGCGCCAGCAATGGCGGCCGCGCGCTCCGGGGTGAAGCCTTTGTCGGTGAGCAGCGGTTGGATATTAGTAATCGTGCCGCCAACGCCAATCGACACCGCAAAAAAGACCGCCGCCATGATCCAAAACGCGCGCGTTTGAGCGGCTTGACCGAGCGTCATGCCCGTTAATTCTCTCGGCGGCGGCAGCGCCTGGTTTGGACTGGCGATATCGCTCGGTTCGCGGAAAAACGCGATCGCAATGGGTAGGGCGATAAATAGTGGCAAGCACGCAATCGCCGCGAAAGCCCAGCGCCAGCCGAGTTCGGCAATCAACACCGTGGCAATGGTCGGCATCAGCGCACCCGTGAGGCCGGTGCCAGTTAGGCACAAGGCCAGCGCCAAACCTCTGTGCTTGGAGAACCAACTGTTCACCCCGCGCGTCCAAGTGATGGGAGTAGAACCCGCGCCGAGCAAGCCTAGTAGCGCCCACAGCCCGAAAAAAACCGGCAGCGAATCAGTGGTTAAGCCCAGTGCTGCAAATGAAAGACCAAAGCCGGCTAGCGAGAAAAGCGCCACGCGGCGCACGCCGAGACGATCCACCAGCGTGCCAATCAGCGGCACCACGAGAACCACCGCCAAAGTGAACCACAGCAAAGCCTGCTGAATATCCCCGCGACCCCAGCCAAACTCCGCTGCAATCGGCTTTGTGAACGGGCCGATGGCATTAAACGGAATTGGCGAGGCGCCGAGCGCGGTGCCGAATGTAGCGGCGGTCAGGGTTTTCCAACCGAGGCGAAATTCAGATTGCTGGGTACTCATGGATGGCTTCGGTCTTCAGTTGGGTAAGCAGGTTGAGCAGCGGCTAGATCGGCGGTTGGGGCGGAGATTGCCTCGATGACGAGCTGGTTATCGGGCAGTTTTTGCGCCCAGGTTTTAAGCAAAGTATGGCCCACTGCAAGCAGCACTGGGCCCAAGAAAATACCAAGAAAGCCAAATGCCGCGAGCCCACCTAGCACACCCAAAAATACCAGCAAAAAGGGCAGGCGGCTGCCGACGCTGATCAAATAAGGCTTGATAAAATTGTCGATTCCGCTGATGCCAAGCAGGCCCCAAAGACCCATGAACACCGCTTGGCCGTAATGTTGCTCAAACACTAGCCACAAAGTAATAGGGATCCAAACCAGCGGCGGGCCGAAGGGAATCAGGCCCATCAAGAAAGTCAGCAAACCAAATAGCAGTGCGCCGGGCACGCCGATAATCAGGTAGCCGATCACGCCCACGGTGCCTTGCGCCATGGCCGTGCCGATGGTGCCGAACACCACGCCGCGCACCGTGCGTCCGGCGAGCGCGACAAACTCGTTGGCGCGCGAACCGACCAGACGCGTTAACGCCACGGTGATTTCGTGCGCCAAGCGCTCGCCGCCGCGAAAACCGAAAAAGGCAATCAGCACGCTTAAAGTGAGATCAAGCGAGCCTTGCGCCACTTTGCTGGCCACGCCGATCGCGCCTTCGCGCACCGAGCCGATTATCAGCAGCACGCGCGTGCCGACGTCCGGATCAGAGCGCACCGCTCGCCAGCGATCCAGCAGCTCATCACCAATCAGCGGCAGCTCCCCGACCCACAGTGGCAACGCGGGCAGGCCGTTTTCGAGCAAGCGCTCGACTGAGTTTTTCAACTCCGAAAGCGAATCGCCCAAGCTCAGGCCGATCAACACCAGCGGCGCAATCAAAATCAACGAAATACCTAACGTGATCAGCAGCGCGGCAATCGTGCGGCGCCCGGCCAGTGCGGTTTCGAGGCGTGAATAGGCAGGCCAAAACACATGGCAAAGTATGGCCGCCCACACCAATGACGACAGAAACGGCTTGAGCACCAGCACGCAGCCAACGGCAAGCAAGCCAATGAGGGAAAGTCCTGCGGTCAGTTCAAGGAGTCGTCGACGTTCCAAAAGGCTATTGTTTCGCTTCAGGCCTACCCACTCGGCTTCCTAGTCGAGTTTGGGCATTGCTTAACAGTGACGGCGCATTCTGTGCCGAGTTGGTTGAGAACGTTCGCACTTTCAATGGCTTAAGCCCTGTTTTAACTTCACATCTTGGCCGCTGCGCGTTGGGCGCTCAAGATGTCCGCTCAAGATGTCCGGTCAATCAATGCGCGTGGCGCGGGATTGTAGCGGTGCAGCCACCGGAGCCTTTTCCCGCAGATAGGCCATTAGCGCCTCGACATCAAGCAGCTGCGCTTGGCGATTGCGGCCCTTTGGAAACACGCTGAAATCGCCGCCGCCATCGGCTAGAAAAGCGTTGGTCACAATCCGATAAGTGGATTGCGGGGCAATCAATTGACCGTTGAGTTTTAGCGTGCCGGGGACGATGAAATCGCCTGCCGGGCGGCGAGCGTCCCACGCATATTCAAAGCCTACTGACTGCGACAAACTGCGATCCAGCTGCGGGCGTACCCACTGCTGCTCGAGAACTGCTTTCAGCTCAAGGCCGCTTAAGTCCATCACGATCAACTGATTATTGAATGGGTGCACGGTGTAGCAGTCGCCGAACGTAACCAGATTGTCAGGCTTGGGCACTGCGGGCAAGTCTTGCCGAACGCCGCCGTGGTTCATCAGCGCAATCTGCGCCCCGCCGGCGTGTGCGGGCTGCGTGGCAGCGAGCTGTGCATCGGCGATCAAGCGGCCCAGAGGGCTCTCGCCGCCGCGCTCAAGCTCGCGCAGTACCTGGGGAGTTGCAAGCTTGGCCACCGGTTTTTGTGCGACCTGATCGGTCTTGGCGCGGGCGCGGGCCACCAGTTCTGCCAACTCGGGTTTCGCCGGGAGGACGTTTGGGTCCACCAAATGATTCTTGGCACTTTTCGCACTGACCTGACCGCTGGCGCGGTCGATCGTTAAATCAACTTGGGTGACAAAGCGCCCATAGGATTCACCCTGGGTGAGCAGCTTGCCGTTGAGCTCGCAGGCATAGCGTTTGTGGGTATGTGCGGTCATCACCACGTCCACTTCGGCATCTAGCGCATTGCTGATCTCTAACGCCGGGCCACTCAAGCCCGAGCAGGTGGCGGGATCGACCTCACCTATCACATCGGCACCTTGATGCAGCAGTACCACGATCGCGCGAACGCCCTGTGCTTTTAAGGTTGCGACACTCCGATTAATGGCGAGTGCCTCGTCCTCAAAGACCAAGCCTGCAACGCGTTCTTTGAGGGTGATCGACGGCGTCTCGCGCAGGGTTGCACCGATAAAGGCAACACGCACGCCGTCGATGGTTTCGATTTTGTGCGGCGCCCACGCGCTCGAGCCGTCCCGTTCGCTCAAAATATTTGCGCTGATGTAGGGAAATGCCATGCCCGCAAAGGTCGCCTCGAACAAACAGCCGTCGGTACCGCAGCCGCCTTTTTGCTGGCGCATAAACTCTGCACGGCTTTGGTCAAACTCGTGGTTGCCAATGGTCGACACGCGCATCCCAAGCGCATTCATCGCCAGCAGCGTGGGTTCGTCATGCAGTAGCGAAGACACCAGCGGGCTGGCACCGATCAAGTCACCGACGCCGACTACCACCGAGTTAGGCTGCTCGGCCTTTAGCTGATCCATCAAGCTCGCAATGTAGGCAATCCCACCCGCTTGAATACGTTGAGTCTGCCCCGGATTTTGCGGATCCGGGACCACCAGCGGATTGGGCTCCAGATAGCCGTGAAAATCGTTCAGCGCAAGCACGCGTACCTTCACGCCTGGCTCGCTGTTGGCGCTGGGTTGCACCGCGGCACATGCGCCCAGCGCGAGCGTAAAAGTGAGCGCCGCAGCGCGCCCAATAAAGCCCACGGTCATAGAAAAACCGATGCTAACGCGTGCCTCGGGAGCGCAGCGCTTGCGGGGTGAAATTGCGCGGATTGGTGTCAAACGAGAAATCATAGGGCGGTGATCCGTTATCGAGGCCATAGGCGATGTAGCGGCCGTTGAGCAAATCGTGGTGCACTTCGAGCGTGGTCCACAACAGCGGCATTTCGTAATAGTTGATCGGGTGTGCTTCCGAATAGCGCCACAGACGCTTGGCCGAATCGTAGTGATCAATCATGACGATCTGGTAGCTGTCTTCATCAAGATAAAACGTGCGCCGCGAGTTGGAATGGCGCACGCCGCTTTTGAGCGTTGCATCCACCACGTACACGCGGTGCAGTTCGTAGCGCAACAGCTCAGGATTCAGATGCCCGGGGCGGACCAAATCAGCGACGCCCACTTTGTCGGAATGCGCGCGATAAGCATTGTAGGGAATGTACATCTCGCGCTTGCCGGAAAATTTCCAGTCAAAGCGATCGAGCGAGCCGTTGAACATATCGGTCATGTCGTTAAACGACAGCCCGTCAGACGCGGTGGCCGGATTGTCGTACGCCACTTGCGGCGCTTTGCGCACGCGGCGCTGGCCGGGGTTATAGAGCCACGCCTGGCGCGGTCGGGAATCTTGGTTGAGGGTTTCGTGGACCAGCAAAATGCTACCCGCCAAACGCGGCGGTGCTTCCACGACCTGGAAGAAATAGGTGAGGATATTGTCGATATCTTTCAGCGTATTGCCTTCTTTCCAGTACGGCCCCAGGATCTCCTCGCGCAATGACACCAGCGAGTATTTGCCAGTTGCCGTGGGCGCTACATGCGGGTTGTAGCGGCGTGCAGCGACACCTTTGAATTTGAGCTTGTGGTTCCAGATCAGCTCAGCGGGGTCGGTGGTGATCGGAAACGGAAAGCCTTCAGCGACATCGGCGACTCCCGCACCACCCGGCAGCATCTTGCCGGTAGCTGCGTTCTCGCGGGTTTTGGCATAGATGCGCTGCGGGAAGGAAGCCGATCGGCGCGTCGGATACACGCGTATTTCAAAATCTTTGTACTTCGCAAACATGGCTTGCTGCCCCACGGAGAGCTGCGCTGCGCTTGCGGCCATATTGGCGCTGGTGATCGTTAGGCGCGGCTGATCAGCGGCGAACGGATCGGGATGCTGCATGCCGATTTTATAACCCGCCGGCGGACTCACGATGCCACCCGTCCAAGCGGGAATGGTGCCGTCAGCGTTAGCGCCCGCTTCCGCGCCAACTGGGGTTAGATCAACGCCTAAGCGCGCGATTTCGGCAGGCGGGGCGGCGGCGTTCGCGAACCCAGCCATAAGGGTAAAAATCGTGGCGCTCAACAGCGATCGATGTGGCATTCATTACTCCCCAAAAAGACTCAACACAGGCACCCGTCGCGCTCGATTTGAGCTTTGACTCTAAAGGTGCCAGCCGAGCCGATACTAGCGGGAAATCGACTCGCAAGTGCAGCGTTCGCGTTGGTAGAATTCCAGCGCCGAGCGCTGCCCTGGCGCTGGTTTTCTAAACCGCTATTTCAGGCAGCTTGACGCGAATATGCAGTTCTTTGAGCTGCGCATCGGTTACTTCGCTCGGCGCCAGCGTCAGCGGGCAGGCGGCGGAAGCTGTTTTGGGGAACGCAATCACTTCGCGAATCGAATCAACGCCCGCCATTAGCGTGGCGATTCGATCAATCCCAAACGCGATACCACCGTGCGGTGGCGCGCCAAACTTGAGCGCATCAAGCAAAAACCCAAATTTTTCTTGCGCTTCAGTTGCGCTGATGCCGAGCAGCTCAAACACGGCTGCTTGCAGGGCGCTTGAGTGGATTCGGATCGATCCGCCGCCAATCTCGTTGCCGTTCAAAACCATGTCGTAGCCGCGACTCACCGCGGTTTTGGCGTTGAGTCGCAACTCATCGATCGAATCAACCGACGGTGCGGTAAACGGATGGTGCAGGGCGTAAAAGCGCTTCTCAGCTGGATCCCACTCAAACATTGGGAAGTCGACCACCCACAGCGGTGCCCATGCTTGCCGATCCACCAAGTTGAGATCCACCCCAAGCTTCAGACGCAACGCGCCCATATAGTCGGTGACGGTTTTAGCGTTGCCAGCACCGAAAAACAGGATGTCGCCGGATTGGGCGTTGGCGGCTGCAAAAATCCCGTCGAGCGCGCGAGCATCAAGGAACTTGACGATCGGCGAAGTCAAACCGTCGCGACCTTTACTCAAATCGTCGATACGAATCCAGGCCAAACCCTTGGCGCCATAGCGGCGCACAAACGGGTCGTAGCCATCGATCTGTGAGCGCGGCATGCTCGCGCCGCCGGGTGCCTTGAGCACCACCACGCGCCCGTCTGGATCATTTGCAGGCCCGGAAAACACCTTGAATTCAACATGCTTGAGGTGCTCGTTGATATCCACGAGCTCAAGCGGATTGCGCAGATCGGGTTTGTCAGAACCAAAGCGACGCATCGCTTCTGCGTAAGTTAACCGTGGGAATGGGCTGGTCAACGTAACCTGCGCCACCGTTTGAAACACGTGCTGAATCAAGCCTTCGACAAGATCTTGCACGTCGCGCTCGCTGACAAACGCCATCTCAATGTCCAGCTGGGTGAATTCCGGCTGGCGGTCTGCGCGCAAATCTTCGTCGCGAAAACATCGCGCAATCTGGTAGTAGCGATCCATTCCGGCCACCATCAGCAGCTGTTTGAACAGCTGTGGTGATTGCGGCAGCGCATAGAATTCGCCGGGATTCACGCGCGACGGCACCAGGTAATCACGCGCGCCTTCGGGTGTGGCCTTGGTCAGGATTGGTGTTTCGATATCTTGAAAATCGCGCTGGTCAAGGTATGCGCGCAGCGCTCGCGTCAGCTGGGTGCGCATACGCAGCACGCGCTGCATCGGTGGGCGGCGGATGTCGAGGTAGCGATACTTCAAGCGCACTTCCTCGCCCGGCTCCTCGTTGAGCTGAAACGGCAGCGCAGCGCTCGCGTTAAGCACTTCAATGGATTGACAGACCACCTCAATGCGACCGCTGAAGAGCTTGTCATTGGCTTGGCCCGCTGGACGCAAGCGGACCGAACCGATAATTCGCAAGCAGTATTCGTAACGAACCTGTTCGGCGCTCGCGAAAGCCAGTTGGTTATCGGGCTCAATCACGCACTGGGCAATGCCGTGGTGATCGCGCAGGTCGATAAAAATTACACCGCCGTGGTCGCGGCGCGTATCGGCCCAGCCGCACAGCGTGATGCTCTTGCCTACGAGGGTGTCATCTATGAGTCCACAAAAATGGGTACGCATCGGGAATTGGCGGCCGGCGGCAAACAAACGGGGCCGGAGAGTACCTTAAGAGATGGGCGAGTTTGAAACTAAACTTCCCGCCATTGGCCCCGTCGGACGGCTGCGCTGGCGCTTCGGCCCGAGTAAGATCAGGCGCTCGGCATCCCCACTTCAACGAGGCTGTTTTGACATGCACAAACTAAAGTTCGGTCCACTGATCAAAGCGTCGGCTTTTACAGCGGCCGTCTTCAGCATCGCAGCGCACGCGGCTGAAACGCCAGCCAAAGCCGACGCGCCAGCCAAAGCCCCAGCGCCGTCAGACCTCTACACCAACATGGACTTTGACGCCGATGGCCGCGTGAATCGCGAAGAGTTGCGCAATTTCATGGCGCGGCTGTTTACCGCGCAAGACGACAACGCCGACGGCACGCTGTCACCAAAAGAAATGCCCAAAGCCCTGGGGCCGGATGGCAAACCCATTAAGGAAGAGAAAGTGAAAGTTGAGGACATGATTGCCGCCAGCGATGTGGCTTTTGACAATGTCGATAACAACAAAGATGGTTACCTGTCACGGGAAGAGCTGAAAATCCCGCCCGCCGCTGCAAAATCCAACTAGCCCACCAGTGAGGCCTAACGCTATGAAACCCGCAACGTCACACATCGCTTTCCGCCTTTGTTGCGCGCTGTTCGCGGCGGCGATTTTTGTTCCAGCAATAGCGCTCGCTGATCAAACGGTGCGTTGCGAATCGACTTCCGGGCAGCAGCAGTGGTGCAACGCTGATACTTCTGGTGGCGTGGAATTGCGCCGCCAGATCTCCAGCGCCGGCTGTTGGGAAGGGCGCAGCTGGGGCTACTCCAACCGCGGCATTTGGGTTTCAAATGGCTGCCGGGCTGATTTTCAAACCTACGGCGGTTCGCACAGCAGTAACGATAGCGGCGAGCAAGCCGCGGTCGGCTTGCTCGCCATCGGCATCCTGGGTGCGGTGATTGCTAACCGCAACAATCGCCCAGACGAGTATCACGACGATGGCTACTACCCACCTGACGCGCACTACGACGATGGCGACGACTACGGGCAGCCACCGGTGGTGATTCGCTGTGAATCGCGCAGCAATCGCCAACAGCGCTGTAATGTCGATACGCGTGGCGCCGACGTGCAGATCTCGCGGCAGCTGAGCAGCGCCAACTGCCAACTTGGCTACAACTGGGGCTTTGATCGCGCCGGCATTTGGGTCGGCAACGGTTGTCGCGCCGAATTCACCCTCTACTATCGATAACTGACACCCGCCGCCAGCCGCGCCTCAAGCGCGTTGGTATTTTTCTTTCGACCCGCGAGAATCACTCGATGGACATCGGCTATTTTTTGAAACTCATGACCGAGAAAAACGCCTCGGATATGTTTTTGTCCACGGGCGCCCCGGTCAACATCAAAGTTGAAGGCAGGCTGTACCCGTTGGGCAACACCGGCTTGCCTCCGGGAATGGTCAAGAAGATCGCTTATTCGCTGATGGACGAGGGCCAAGTGCCCCAGTTCGAGCGCGACCTGGAGCTGAATCTGGCGATCGCGGTCAAAGACGCTGGACGTTTTCGCATCAACGTGTTCAAGCAGCGCGGTGAGATTGGCATGGTAATTCGCGCGATCAAAAGCGAGATTCCGAGCTTCGATCAGCTGTTTTTACCGCCGGTCGTGCGTGATTTGATCATGGAAAAACGCGGTTTGATTCTGGTGGTAGGTGCCACCGGATCGGGCAAGTCGACCACGCTTGCGTCGATGATCGACTACCGCAATATGAATAGCTCCGGGCATATTTTGACGGTTGAAGACCCGATCGAATTTTTGCATCGCCACAAGAAATCGATCGTTAATCAGCGTGAGGTGGGCCTCGATACAAAGAGTTACCACAACGCCCTGAAGAACGCGATGCGCGAAGCGCCGGACGTTATCCTGATCGGTGAAATCCTCGATATGGAAACGATGGAAGCGGCGATCGCGTTTTCAGAAACGGGTCATTTGTGCCTGGCCACGTTGCACTCCAACAACGCCGACCAAACCATGGAGCGCATCCTGAATTTCTTTCCGGAAGCCGCCCACAAAAATATCCTGATGAACCTCTCGCTCAACCTCAAAGCGATTATTTCGCAGCGTTTGGTGGTCGCCAAAGACAACAAACGCCGTGCAGCGGTTGAAATCATGATCAACACGCCGCTGATGCGCGACATGATTCGCCGCGCGCAGATCCACGAGATGAAAGACGCAATGGATCGCTCCCTCGATTCGGGCATGCAAACCTTCGACCAATCGCTCTATCGCCTCTACAAGGAGGGCACCATCGAGTTAGAAGAGGCGCTGCGCAATGCCGACTCACGAGATGGCTTGGCTCTCAAGATTCGCCTTGCTGAAGGCGGCCTCGATTTATCCTCGGGCGACGATTTAGGCTCGATGTTTGGCGAGAACTAGGCACCTTCAACGTCAGCGGCCCTGATTTCAAGCGTTCGATAAAAGGGCTGCTGTACGGGATTGGCGACGGGCTTAAGCGTCGCTACGGCAAGCCACGCTCGTCGCCGGTTTTAGCGCCGATTCGCGAAGCGCAAGTGTTGGGCAAGCGGCACGCGCGTGAGGCTTAAGCTCAAGGGATTGCGGGTTGCGGGCGGTTAGATCCAGCGCCGAACGCAGCCCAAAGCCGCGTGGCGGCGGAGCGTTCTTGCGGGCTCAACAGCTCTGCGCGCGGATCGCCCAGAGCCACCCAGATTGCTGGATCGGGACTCAAGCCGATTTCGGCAAATTCAAGGCGCAAAGCGTTCAGATCAGCACCTTTAAGCTGCGCTTGCGCAACGATCGAGCGACCGCGCAAACGATCATCAGAACCCAGCTGCACTGCTTCCAGTGCCGCAAGCGCCAACTCGGGCGCGCCGCGCATGGCAAGAACCAGGGCATGCACAAAACCAGATTCGAGCGAGGCCACCGCGCCCGCTTGACAATCTTTAAGCGTTTGCTGGTTCGGCCAATCTTTTAGAGCCTGAGGGTGACGCGTGAGCCAGCCATTGAACTCAAGCCGACACAGCGCGTCGTGGCGACCGGCTGACATCCCGGAATTGGGCAAGGTTTGTGCGTAAAAAGTGCGCGCTGATTCGAGCTCTCCGCGTCCCGCGTGCGCGTTGCCCCACAGCAGCGCGTCGCTATCGTGGGTGAGGTCGCGTTCGCGTGCGGAGATCGGCCAAAACGCCACGATCAGCGCGGGCAAGGCAAACGCATAAGCCCAACGTTTGCCTGAGGAGAATTGCAGGCCCGTGGCCAGGCACAGCAGCAGCGGCACCATCGGCAGGCGGAAACGGTCCGACGGCCACGTGATCAATAGGGTCGCCACCACGCCGAGTGCCAATAACGCCACAAAGCGCGCGCGTGGATCACGCCAACTGAGCGCTAAACCAACCACACCGAGCACCAGCACAATGCCAAATCCCAGCGGGTTGTAGCGCAGCAGCGCGAATTGCTGTGACTGGTAGCTGTAGGTCTTGTTGTTGTATTGCTCCACGCGATTGAACGCGTAGAACGCGCGCTTCGCGATCAGCGTTGCGTAGCGTGCGGGGTGGCTAAATACCTCATCAACCATGCGCGCCTTCCAAAATTGATTGAGCTCCGTGATCGAGCGCGCGCGCTCCCCGGAAAGCTCCTCAAAGCGCGCATACGATTCCGCACGGGTTGGATTTTGCCCGGCAAGCAAGCCCTTGATTGAGTGGCGCTGGCTAAAAAACCGCGCATCGGCATCCGCACCGTTTGCGGCGTACAGGCTATAGCTGCCCTGCCACGGCAGCATCCGAAACTCGCCGCTGATGGATTCATTGATCGATCCCATCAAGTACAGCGGCAGCAGTAGCGCGATAGCCATCGCGATGCGCTGTGCGAGCTGATGGCGCAGGCGCCAAAACACCCAGACGAACGCCAAAACGCCGATCAAAATCAGCTGCGGACGCGCCCAGGTAGCAAAACCAAACGCCAAGCCCATGGCGATCACCGCAGGCAGCGAACCCTTAAGCTCGGCCGTGTGGCGCGCGTCGGCGATTAGCGCGGCCCACGTACCGAGCAACAGCAGGCTGATCGCCAGGGTGATGTCCAAGGGCTCGGCCATAAAGTACACGCTGACCGGATACAGCCCGTACATCGCCATTGCGACGCACGCTGAAGGCTTCTGCGCGCCGATTGCCCGGCTGATCGCGTAGACCAATACGCAATTGCCTAGATGCAAACCCCAATTTAAGACGGCCGCGAGCAGCGGTAATGCCGTAACACTCGCGCCCAGCTTGAGTATCAGTGCCAGCAGAAAAGCGAATCCAGGCGCTCGATAGAACGGCTCGTGGGGTAGTGTCCCGGCGGCAATCTGGCTCGCCAGTAAAATCATCTCGGCAGCGTCAAGCTGCGGGTTCATACCAAGTGCCGACAGCACATAGCCCTTGGCATACATGCTGCTGTAGATTGCGATGACCACCAGAATTAGGCCAGCTGTCCGCCGTTGTGACATGTTCAATTGGATCCGCTTGAGTTATCGCTTAGCGAGTGTAGTCGCAATCCTAGCGCTCACTCAGTGGAGCGCCGCGCTGGCGGTGGATCCTGATCGACGCTTTGGCAGCTATTCGATCGATCGCTATTCACTCGAAGTGGGCCTGCCGCAGATTTCTGCGCTCAGCATCGTGCAAGACTCAACCGGCTATGTATGGGTCGGCACGCAGTCGTATTTGTCACGCTTTGATGGCGTTAATTTTCGGGTTTACGACCGCACCCTTACCGGCGGTATTGATACCTCGTTTACCGATCAAGCCTTCAAGGATGCGACAGGCGTGCTGTGGTTTGGCGGGCGCCGGGTCAATTATCGGGTGGTCAAAGGCGAGTTTGAACGCGTTATCGTGCCGGCCGATACCACCCTGCGCGGCTTTGCTGAGGTGGCCGGAATGGGCGTGGTTGCGAGCAGCTCGAAGGGGCTGTTAGTCGCCAGTAACAATCGATTTGAATTCAGCACGCGCTATGCCAAGCCGGCGTTTGCGCTGCTCGCTGAGCAGGATGGTGTGTGGATTGGCAGCACCGGCGTGGTCGACTACGTGGGCGCGCGCAAACTTGCTGCCCTGACACTTCCAGCGGATAAAAAAGATGCCAACGTCACTGCGCTGGCCGCTGACCGTGGGCGACTGTGGTTGGGCACCTCACAAGGACTGTTTGTCGCAAACGAAGGCCGCGTCGAGCCGGTGGCGCTCGAGTCAATGGGCGCTGCGAGCGCGGTCTTGGCGCTGCGCGTGGACGGTCAGCACAACCTGTGGGTTAGCACCGTCGCGCGCCTCTATCGAATTCGCCCGGATTTAAGCGTTGAGACCATCAGTGACGTTGACCTTGTGCGCACTCCGTGGATTACCGCGCTCCTTGAAGATTTTGAAGGCAATTTATGGCTCGGCTCACAAACCGAGAGTCTGTTTCGAGTATCCAGCGGTTGGGCGGAGCTTAAAATCCTGCCGGATGCCGTTGAGCGATTGACCTGGTGCGTCGCGCGCGACCCGCAAAACGGCGCGCTGGTGGTCGGCAATAATGACGGGTTGATTTGGTTGCAAGACGACCAGGTGATCCGTCAGATCAAAGGTTCTGAGCTGCCGAATCCGGCGGTTTACACCACGCTGTTTGCGCGCAACGGCGCGCTGCTGATCGGCACCCGTGGGGGTTTGAGCGTTCTCGAGCGCAACGCACTTGCGCCGCGACTGATCGACGGCTTTGCCGATGTGCAGATCAACGCGATGGTCGAGCGCGCAGCGGGTGAGTTTTTTTTAGGCACCACGCGCGGGCTTTATTTGCTCAAAGGCAGCTCGGTGCAGCGTCTCGATCAAGGCTTAAGTTCGCTCGCGCAACAGTTTCGGGCGCTACTGGTTGCGCCCGACGGCAAGCTTTACGCAGGCAGCGAGGAGGGCTTGTTTGTCTACTCTGGCGAGCGTCTGGGCAGGGCCAATTTGGGGCTCAAGCTAGATGACGAGTTTGTCACCACGATCACCCAAATTGGCCCGGCACTGGTGATTGGTACCTATTCCAACGGCCTGTATTTGCACACTCAGCGCCGCTCCTGGCGCGTGGGCGCAAGCGCGGGCTTGCCGAATGACAACGTCTGGTCTGTCATCGACGGGCGCGACGGCTTCGTCTATATGACTAGCGCCACCGGCGCCTATCGCACCACTTTGCGCGAGTTTCTCAATCCGCTCGCTACCCGCCAACCGGTGCAATTGCTGTTGAGCATGAGCAGCACCCAGCGCGGCTCGCAGCAAGCTCGCTGTTGCAATGGCGGCGGCCATGGGCGCGCGCTAAAAGTCGGCAACGCCATTTGGTACACCACTGTGGTGGGCCCATTGCGGTTGGATCTGGCGGCGATTCATCCCAATCTAACGCCGCCGCGGGTGGTTTTGGAGTCAATCGTGCAAGGGCACTACAGCCATCCATTGAGCGGCCCCCTTCAATTTTCAGAACCCCGTGATGTCGAGATTAAATACACCGCGCTAAGCTTTCGCGATCCGCTTGCGGTCGAATTTGAATACCTGCTTGAGCCGGGTCAAGCGGGCTGGCGCAGCAACGGTGCGCGACGTTCGGTTAATTTTGCCAATCTGAAACCCGACCGCTACACCTTCAGCCTGCGCGCAAAAAACGAATCGCAGGTGCCCAGCGAAACAGTGGAGGTGCTTAAATTTGAAATCCTGCCGCGCTGGTTTGAAACCTCGCTAGCCCGCGCGCTAGCGGCGCTTTTAGTGCTGGGACTGTTTGCGCTGGTGGTGTGGCGGCGGCAGCGCCTGTCGGCGGTTCGCGAGGGCGCGCTAGCTGAATTGGTCACCAAGCGCACCGCCCAACTTGAGCGTCTCAACCAAAAGCTCAGGCTTTCCAACGAAGCGTTGGCGCAGGACAGCCAAACCGACTTGCTCACCGGCTTGAACAATCGGCGCTTTTTCTACCGCCAGATCGCTCAACGTATCGGCGCGTTGAAACAGCAGCGTGACAGCAGTAATGAGGATCTCTGCATCGGCATTTTTATGCTCGATTTGGATCGCTTCAAGCGCATCAACGATCGCTACGGCCATGCCGCAGGCGATGTCGTGCTGCGCGAGTTCGCCTTGCGCTTGACTGCCTTAAAGCGCGATAGCGAAGATCTCGTACGCTGGGGCGGTGAGGAGTTCTTGCTGCTCTCCACGCCGCAGCCGCGCGCCAAGCTGCGCGAGCGGGCCCTTGAGCTAAACGATTTGCTGGGCTTTAACTGGCCTGCGCCCAAGCCGCACGCTGTCGTTGAACGCCTGACGTCCTCAATTGGCTTTTCAACCACACCACTCGGCGCTGAAGACAGTTCCAAATATTGGGATCGCGCGCTCGAATTTGCCGATCAAGCGCTGCTCCTGGCCAAATCCGAAGGCCGCGATCGCGTTTGCGGCGTCGTACAAGCTGATCCCAGCCGCGACCTGGGCGAGCTCCTCAGCCATTCGTTCGACGAGCTGCTCGAACAAGGCATTCTGCGCAAAACTTAAGTCGCAAGGGCGAGCGCTTTGAGGCTGCTAAACTGTTTGGGTCAAGCCCGCTGCGTCAGCCATCCAGTGCACGCGCGCGCTGCCACCCCACATTGAGCATCCCCATTGTCCGATACGTCGCGCGTTCCGCCCCATTCTGTTGATGCTGAGCAAGCCGTACTTGGCGGCTTAATGCTGGCTAGTAATGCCTGGGAGCAAATCGCTGATCGGATCATTGAAGAAGACTTCTATCGATTCGATCACCGCTTAATTTTTCGCGCCGCCGCGAATTTAAACGAGCGCAATCAGCCGGTCGATGTGGTTACGCTGAGTGAATGGTTAGATGCGCAAAACCTCAGCGTTGATTCAGGCGGCCCGGCCTATCTGGTCGACCTCGCCAACAACACGCCCAGCGCCGCGAACATCGCCGCATACGCGCAAATCGTTCGCGAGAAATCGGTGCTGCGCCAGCTCATCGATATCGGCACCGAGATCGCTGGCAACGGCTTCAATCCCGAAGGTCGCGAATCCCGCGAACTGCTGGAATGGGCTGAGCAGCAGGTGTTTCGCATCGCAGAACAGGGCGGGCGCAACAAGGCAGGTTTTCTTAAAGTCCAAGACCTGCTCAAAGATGCCTTTCGCGCCCTTGAGGAGCGGCGCAATTCCGACGGTGGGATTACCGGCACCTCAACGGGGTTTAAGGATCTTGATGAGCTGACCTCGGGCCTGCAAAAGTCCGACCTGATCATCGTCGCCGGGCGCCCGTCAATGGGTAAAACCTCTTTTGCGATGAATATTGCTGAGTTTGTCGCGATCAAAACCAAGCGCGCAGTGGCCGTGTTCAGTATGGAAATGGCGGGCGTGCAGCTGCTTAACCGCATGCTGTGTTCGCTTGGCAAGATCAACCAGCAGCGCTTTCGCAACGGCGATCTGGAGGCCGAAGAATGGTTTCGTTTGACCTCGACGGCCGCTTTGTTGAACGAGTCGAAAGTGTTTATCGATGAGACCCCGGCGCTATCGCCCGCTGAAGTGCGCGCGCGCTGCAGGCGTTTGAAGCGCGAGCACGATCTGTCGCTGATCGTGGTGGACTATTTGCAGCTGATGCAGGTGCCGGGCACCCGCGAGAACCGTACCAACGAGATTTCCGAAATTTCGCGCGGCTTAAAGGCGTTGGCCAAAGAGCTCAACGTGCCGGTGATCGCGCTCTCGCAGCTCAATCGAAAGCTCGAGGAGCGCACTGATAAGCGCCCGGTGATGGCCGATCTGCGCGAGTCAGGTGCTATCGAGCAGGATGCCGACCTGATTTTGTTCATCTATCGCGACGAGGTTTACAACAAAGACTCAGCCTACAAAGGCAAGGCCGAAATCATCATCGCCAAGCAGCGTAACGGACCGATTGGTAAGGTCGATCTGGCATTCAACGGCATGTACACGCGCTTTGATAATTTCACGCCCGAGGTATTCATGGGCTCGTTTGAATGAGCCGGGCAACCTTTGCCACGATTGACTGCGACGCGATTGCGCGCAACTTAGAAGTTGTGCGCGCGCGCGCGCCACACGCCAAGATCATGGCCGTGGTGAAAGCGGAAGGCTACGGCCACGGGCTCGAACGCGCCGCTCGCGCACTGGTGCGTGCCGATGCGTTTGGCGTGGCGACACTGGATGACGCCGAACGCTTACGCGCCGCGGGCTTGGACAACCGGATTGTGCTGCTGGAAGGCTACGATGAAGCGGAGGACTTGAAAAAAATCAGCGCGTTGCGGCTTGATTTTGTGCTGCACGATTCCTCGCAGCTTGCCGCGCTCGGCAGTTTTTCGGCGCATCCCGGCATGCTGATCTGGCTAAAAGTCGACTCAGGCATGCATCGTTTAGGTTTTGAACCCGCAGCCGCTCAAGCGGTGTTGCAGGAGCTCCTCGCGCGCGGCTTTGAGGTGGTGCTAATGACCCATTTTGCCAACGCCGAGGGTGCCGGGCTGCCCGCAGTTGATCAGCAAAGCGCACGGTTTTTTAGCCACTTCGGAAATATGAGCAAGCCATTGAGCTTCGCGAATTCTGCGGCCATTTTGCATCACCCTCACTCACATCACGACTGGGTGCGCGCTGGTGGGATTTTGTATGGGCTATCAACCGAGCCTAAGCGCTCCGGCGCTGACCTCGGTTTCGAGCCAGCGATGCATTTAAGCGCGCGCCTGATCGCACTCAAAACCGTCGCTAGGGGCGAGCGGGTAGGCTATGGCGGGAGCTTTTTGTGCGAGCGCGAAACCCGCCTGGGCGTGGTCGCCATTGGCTACGGCGACGGCTATCCAAGACATGCGGCAAGCGGCACGCCAGTAAGGCTGCGCGGACAGCGCGCGACCCTCGCCGGGCGCGTGTCAATGGACATGCTGACCATCGATGTGACCGATGTCCACGGCGTGGCAGTGGGCGATGATGTAACGCTGTGGGGCGCGGATCTGCCGGTCGAGGAAATTGCCGAGGCGGCTGGAACGATTTCCTATGAGCTCACCTGTGGCATGACCCGGCGCATGGAATATCGCTGATGGCCAAGCTCAAAACCGCGTACGTGTGCAGCCAATGCGCTGCAAGTTTTCCAAAATGGGCGGGCCAATGCGCCGATTGCGGCGCGTGGAATAGTTTAAGCGAGGAGGTCGAAAAACCCATCGGCAAAACCACGCGCTTCAGCGGTTACGCCGGTGCGCAGGCACCCAGGGTCACGCGCCTAGGCGATGTCCAAGCCAATGTGGATGCGCGCCAGCCGATTGGCATGCCGGAGCTTGATCGCGTGCTCGGCGGCGGCCTGGTTGCCGGATCGGTCACTTTGTTGGGTGGCGACCCTGGCATCGGCAAATCCACGCTGCTGCTGCAAGTTCAGGCAAGCCTCGGGCCGCGCGCAAACTGTCTGTACGTGACTGGCGAGGAAAGTTTGCAGCAGGTGGCTATGCGCGCGCAGCGCCTGAGCTTGAATCTAGGCGAGCTCAAATGTCTGACCGAAACCTGCTGCGAGCGGATCATCGAGCGCGCCATGGAGGTAAAGCCGGACCTGATCGTAATTGATTCGATCCAAACCATTTTCACCGAGGACTTAAGCTCAGCCCCAGGGTCCGTCAGCCAAGTGCGCGAAGCCGCGGCCAAGCTGGTGCGCTTCGCCAAGCAAAGCGGCTCGTCGGTGTTTTTGGTCGGCCACGTCACCAAAGAAGGCGGCATCGCCGGCCCGCGCGTGCTTGAGCATATGGTCGATGCGGTGCTGTATTTCGAAGGCGATTCCGGCTCGCGCTACCGCATTATCCGCGCGCTCAAGAATCGCTTTGGCGCGGCCAACGAGCTCGGTATTTTCGCGATGACCGACAAAGGCCTGCGCGAAGTGGCCAACCCATCGGCGATATTTTTAACCGGCCATTCAGACCAACGGCAAGGCTCCGCGGTGATGGTCACCCGCGAGGGCACGCGGCCGCTGTTGCTCGAAGTCCAAGCGCTGGTTGAGCAAAGTCACGGCGGCTCACCGCGCCGCGTGGCGGTGGGCCTGGATCAAAATCGCCTGGTCATGCTGTTAGCGGTGCTGCACCGGCTGGGCGGCGTGCCTATTTTCGACCAGGACGTGTTTTTGAATGTCGTCGGCGGCATGCGCGTAACGGAAACCGCCGCCGATCTACCGAGTCTGCTCGCCATCTCTTCAAGCTTTCGCAACAAGCGCCTGCCCAGTAAAACCGTGATTTTCGGCGAGGTGGGTTTAGCTGGCGAGGTACGTCCCGTCTACAACGGCGAGGAACGGCTCAAAGAAGCGGCTAACCACGGCTTCGAGCAGGCCATCGTCGCCAAAGCAAACGCCGGCAAAGCCGCGCGCGACTTCGGTTTAAAAGTGATCGGCGTTGAAACTTTGAGCGAGGCGCTGAGCGCAATTCAGGGTTAGGGCTCTTCAGGCCGCTTAAGCCACGATTCGTTCCGGATGGCTGTAAATGTTCATCTGGTCGTCGCGCGCAAAAGCCACCAGCGTGATGCCGCAGCTGACGGCGGTGCGGATTGCCTGGGCGGTGGGTGCAGAAATTGCGATCACAATTTGAATGTCAGCGCTGGCGGCTTTTTGGATGAGCTCGAAGCTGGCGCGTGAACTCAATACTAAAATCCCAGGTGCGCGGCCCACGCGCGCGTGGTGGCCGATTAGCTTATCGAGCGCGTTGTGGCGGCCGACATCTTCGCGCACCACGATGTCGGCCTGGCTAATCCAGGCCGCCGCGTGAACGCCTCCGGCGCGCTGATTGAGCGGCTGCGCGAGCTGTAACTTAAGCAGGCCGCGCTTGATGTCAGCGAGCGTGCATACAGCACCTGAGCTGACCGCCTGCGGCTGCGACTGGAGCTGCTCAAGCGCCTGCGCACCGCACACGCCGCAGCCGCTGGCACCGAGCAAATTGCGCTGCTTAAGAGTCAAGCGCTGCATACAGTGATCCGGCATGGCAAGCTCGATCACCACCCCTTCCTGGCGCTCGATCAGCTCCAGAACGCGTAAGTCTTGCGCGCGATCAATCAAGCCTTCTGACAGCGAAAACCCGTAGGCAAAGTCTTCGAGATCGCACGGCGTGGCCATCATCACCGCGTGGCTGATGCCGTTGTAGACCAGCGCGACCGGCAGCTCTTCGATCACTTCATCGGTCGTCAACGCGCTGGAGCCGTCGCGCAATTTCCGTATTTCAACCTCGCGGATGACCGAGAAATCGTGCACCGGCATTCAGCTTGAACTTTGCGTGCGCGAGAGCCTCACGGGGATGTCTTTACTGGCCGGCGTGCCAGCGCGCTCAGCAACATCATCGAGCGGCACCAGCGCGTTGGTCTCGGGGAAATAGCTCGCCAGATTGCCCGCCGGAATGTCGTATTCGATCAGCGTAAATCCTGTCACCGTGCGCTCGCCGTCGTGCCAAACGCTGGTGATATCGACCAGCTGCCCCGCCTCGAAGCCGTGTGCAAGCAAGTCAACGCGCGAAATCATGCACACCCGGCGCAGCCCTAAAATGCCGCGATAGCGATCATCGAGGCCGTAAATGGTGGTGTTGTATTGATCGTGCGAGCGCACCGTCATCAGCCTGAAAAGCGCGCTCGGCTGCGCATCGAGCAGCGCGTGGTGATAAAAACCGGCGCGCCCGGTGGCGGTTGGAAATTCGCGCTCGCGAGCCGGATGCCGCAGATGAAAGCCGCCGGGTACCCGCACGCGCGCGTTGAAATCCTCAAAACCCGGGACCACTGCCGCAATGCGCTCGCGGATCAAGTCGTAGTTAGCCAGCAGCTCAAGCCACGGTGTGTTGGATTGTTTAAGCGTCGCACTCGCCAAGCGCGCCACGATTGCAGGTTCCGAGAGGAGCTGCGCAGACGCCGGGGTCTTAAGGCCCGACGACAAATGGACCATGCTCATCGAATCTTCAACGCTAATCGCTTGACGACGCGCGGCTTGGAAATCCCCGCCCTGGATATCCAATTCGGTGCGCCCGAGGCAGGGCAAAATCAGCGCGTCGACCCCGTGCACCAAATGCGAGCGATTGAGTTTGGTGGAGATTTGCACGGTCAGTGTGCAGCGCCGCAACGCCGCCTGGGTGCGCCGCGAATCCGGCGTCGCGGCCGCAAAATTGCCGCCCATCGCGATGAGCACGCGCACCTGGCCTTGCTCCATCGCCGCGATCGTTGAGACCACGTCCAAGCCGTGCGCGCGCGGTGGCTCAAAGCCAAAACTCGCTTTAAGTCGATCCAAAAACAGCGCGCCGGGCTTCTCGTAAATGCCCATCGTGCGATCGCCTTGCACGTTGGAATGCCCGCGCACCGGGCAGGGACCGGCACCCGGTTTGCCAATGTTGCCCTTCATCAGCAGCACGTTAAGCAACATCTGGATGGTCGCCACCGAGCGCCGATGCTGGGTAATGCCCATGCCCCAGCAGAAAATGCTGGCTTTTGATGCAACGTATATTTGCGCCGCTTGCCGAATAAGGGCCTCCTCAAGGCCAGCGCTGGCAACGATCGGCGCCCATTTCAACGCACGCAGCTCAGCGGCAAACGCGTCAAAACCGTGCGTGTAGTGATCGATAAAATGATGGTCGGCCGCGCCGCTTTCGAGCACCACTTTCGCGATCCCCAGCAGCAGCGCCAAATCGCCGCCGATGCGCGGGGTCAGATACATCGAGGCAATCTCGGTGCCGTGACCGGTGAGCATTTCCAGCGGGTCTTGCGGATGCACAAAGCGCTCGAGCCCACGCTCACGCAGCGGATTGATCGCAACAATCTTGCAGCCGCGCTTAGCCGCCGTGCGCAGCTCGCCGAGCATGCGCGGGTGATTGGTCCCGGGGTTTTGCCCAAAGATAAAAATCGCTTCCGCCCGCTCGAAATCGTCGAGCGTGACTGAGCCTTTACCGCTGCCGATCTGCTCGGTCATGGCCACGCCCGAGGCCTCGTGGCAGAGGTTTGAACAATCGGGCAGGTTGTTGGTACCGAACTCGCGGACAAACAGCTGATACAAAAATGCCGCTTCGTTTGAGGTGCGCCCAGAGGTATAAAACGCCGCCTGATGCGCTGAATCAAGCGCGTTCAAGCTCGCGGCGATCGCGCTAAAAGCGGCGTCCCAGCTGATCGGTTGATAGTGATCCGATTGGGCGTCGTAGCGCATCGGTGCAGTCAAACGGCCCTGCGCCTCCAGCCAAAAATCGTCGTGCTGGGCGAGCTCGGTTACGCTATGGCGCGCAAAAAAATCCTCGTTAATGCGCTTCGCGGTGATCTCAGCGGCCACCGCTTTAACGCCGTTCTCGCAAAATTCAAACGTCGATTGCGGGTTGCGGTCGGGCCACGCGCAGCCCGGGCAGTCAAAACCGTCGGGTTGATTGGTGCGCAACATTTCGCGCGACCCGTGCCCGATGACGCCTTCATCGCGCAGCGCCGCCCACGAACGTTTGAGGGAATCCCAACCGCCCGCAGGCTTGCTGTAGGGTTTAACCCGATTATTCAAACGAATCGAAGAAAATCGCCGCTTCGATCAGCGTACAGCCGGTCACGGTGGTCGAATACGGCCCCTGCGCGTTTAAAAAGCCGTCCATAAACAGATAGTAGGTTTTATTGCGCTGTGCTGGGAACGATATTGTCTCAGTGCCGAGCGCTCCGGTCATATCTTTCGACGCTAAACAAGTCGAATCCATCACGTTGGTGCTGCCTTGCGTGCGCGTTGGGCAAGTGGTCGTGGCATAAATCGCCGGATCGCCAAAATTGCCGCCAGACGCAAGCCCTTGGCTGACCACCGTCATCGTGCAGCTGTCTTGCACACGCACAGCAAACACCTGTTCAAAGGCATTGCCGGAGTTGCTGAGCCACGGCGCGCTAGGCGTGCCCGCACAGACGTTCACGTCGTAATCGTTGCCAAAAGTGGATACGGTATTTCCGGTGATTGGCTGGGTAATTTCATTCCCAGTGATCTGTCCGCAATGGTCTACTGGGACGGCTTGAAGTGATGCACAAAAAGTGAGCGCAGATAGAGTGAGCAGACGGCGCATAAAGAGGACTCCTAGCAAGAATGAACCCGCAGTGTCGCGCCTGGGGCGATTGCAAACAAGCGTGTTCAGTGCATACACGTTCGTTTATGAGCATTAGCGCAGGCCGTTGCTCGGCTGCAGCGCTCGACGGAAGAGGGATGATGCGCTTCTACCCCGCCTAGCGCAGCGCTGCGAAGCGCACGACAAGTGGCAGGTCGTTCTCGACGACGGCGACGACCTTTGTGCCTGCCCGGACTGCCCTAAACCCGTTCGAGAACCGCTTCAAACACCTGGTTCGCTTCGTGGCCGGAATTAAAGCTCACCAGCGCGAGCCCTAATGGCGGGCATTGCTGAGTGAAAAATGTTTTCGAAAGGTAGGCCGTATGGGCTGGAACATGCAGGTAGGAATACTCCAGCCAGGGTTTTATTCCGCCGTTCGCGGTCCAATTGGAGGGGCGATACGGCGCCGTGATAAAGATCTTCCCGCCTACGACAAGCTTTTTGCTGAGCAGCTTAAGCATCGCGGCAGGGTCATTCAGATGTTCGATGACGTGCGTTAAAGAAATCAATGACACCAGGCCAAAGTCAGGCAAATCCTCGACGCGGCTCACAAAGTATTGATCGACCCATTTGCAGCGATCGCTGGCTTCTGCGGACACGTCCTGCGCGAATGTCATTACTTGCGGATCGACCGCCTTGCAGGCTCTGGCCATCCACGACAGACCCGCGCCGACTTCAAGCATGCGCTCGCCGGATTTAGGCATGAGCTTCTGATCAATTAGGCAGCTTGTCAGATAAGCGAGCACTTGGCCCACTCTCTCTTCACCTTCGTAGTAGTCGCCCTTAAACTGATCAGAGCTTTGATAAAGCGTGGTTAAATCCTGCTGCGTGGGCATTGGATCTAAATAGACCACGTCGCACTTTTGACACTGCAATAAAGTGAAGTTCTCTGTATGAAACGGGCCGTGATGCGTCCACGGGACGGCGCCGACAAGCTGCGGCATGCTCGGTTTTTTGCAGATGGGGCAGTCTGGAAGCGTTTCTACTTCCGCGGGTGTTTTAAAAATTGATTTGAGCCACTGCAAAGTCATTGTTGCTCCCAGCATTAGGTTCGAATTGAAAAGCTGCAATTACTCAAAAATTGCGCCGACAAGCTTAAACGCAAGCGCACGTTGGTCACCAGAACTGCCGTCGCTACTAGGAATCCAGGCGTTTGTGCAAGTGATCTCTACTTCAGCTGCGTTGCCCGACTTGAGCGGTAGCGCCACCTCGAAAGCTCTCCCGCGTCCGCCGCTAACCTCGAGCGTTTGGCGGTACTCGCCGATCTTTAATTGCATCGTTTGGCGCGCAATTGCGTTGGGTACCCAGCACTCGACTTTAAGTTTCTTTCCTGCGCGCACCGCGCGAAACTTGAAACTGAAGGCTTTTTCACACCACCCATCAGGAAAATAGCCGCTGGTTTGCGGCATCAGGACAACAAATCCTTGCAGCGGAATGGCGCTTGCTGCGCGTGCTTCGCTCAACGCAAGGTTGGCACGCGTTAGTTGTGAGGAGAATTCTAATTCACGCTGGTAGAGATACTTGAGCTGGCCGCGCAACTGTGCAAAGCGTCGGCGCAGTTCAAAAAAGCTGGATTCTGTGAGGACGCTTCCGGAACTTAGAGTCGCTGGTAGCCCTCGCGGCACGTAAACTGTGCCGTGCGAAGCGGCGGTCTGCTCAGTCGGGCGGGTGCGGGTATACAAGTAGATTGCGATCGATTTTCGGGTCGTTTCGTGCTCGTTCACTGGCAACTCAATTGCCGCAAACCCGTGCCACGATACTTCACTGGTTTCAAAGATCGCGCAGCGATTAAACGTTGGTACTATTTCGACTTTGTCGGCATGCTCGGCATTCCAAGGGTCGCTTTCCAAAGTTAAACAGCCGCCCCATGCAGACTTCCACTGCGGGTTCAGATAAATAATCAAATTAAGTCGGCGATGCCAACCGTTATGCGGCAGCAAATTAAAATCGACGTGCGCGTCTAAACTTTGCCCTTGCAGGTTTTCATGAGTGCCGCCACCAATGTAGTTTGGATCATAGAGCAGCTCTTGAATCCCGGTAAGTTGCTCTATTGCCTTCAGAAACTCAGGAGTTTGTAGAAACGCATCCAACTCAGCATAGCTTGGTGCAATGCCTGGCATATCCATGCGGACCGCCTTGCCGCCGACCTCACCCATTTCATTTAGCGCATGACGCTTCTCAAATGCGGGAAAATCATTTAGCAATCGTGCGCACAACTGTGGGTTGAGAAACTCCTCAATAATGACATGCGGGAAAGGACGCGCCGAGGTGAATTTCGAACTTAGTGACGCAAGGCTACCTTGAAATTCATTTGAAAATAGATTGTTCATATCTAGACATTATCAGTTGGGGCAAACCGCCCCGTAGGCGACTTATCCAACCGCACCGCTATCAAGCTCAATCTCCTCACCGCCACGAAAAGCCATTAAGGCTTCAGTCGTAGTGCGCAAATACTGGGTGATCGAGGGGGCGTAAAGTTTTTCGCGGTCTACGCTATCGGTGCGGCCGTAGAGCGATTGGCGCAGCTGTTCCTCAGAGCCGACCCGGTTTAATAAATCGTTTAAAAGCTTGTCGAGTTCACTGTGGGTGGGCTGTGCTTCGAGCACTGCGAACAGCGTGCGCAATGCTTCAAATAGTTCACCGGCGTCGCGGCCAAGGCCGAAGTCTTCGGGGCGGAATTCGAAGCTGCCGGGAAGCGGCTCACACCAAATGCGGAAGCTGACTTTTTGCAAAGACAGGTATAGCGGTTCGTCGGAAATTAAAACGGCCAGTAAGTTGCGCTGGTTAGCGACGACTGCGCCTTGCGGGGACGACCACTCGCGATCGTTAGCAAACTGATACAGCCGAATATGCGCGCGAAACTCAGCGCGGTGCAGCTGGTCGAGCACGATGAGGGTGGGTTCGGCTTCAGAGTACGCGCACGCCTCGACCATCACGCGGTCAAAGGGCGAGCTGGGCAATTCAACGCTTAAGCCGTCCTCGCTTTGGCTCGGGGCAGGCAAGCGCAGTTCGTCAGTAAAGTCGTGATAGAGCGTGTGCGCATAGCCCAAGGCGTGGCCAAGGGCGTTTGCAAATGCGGTTTTACGGCGTGCCGAACGTCCGCACACGTTGAGCATGCGCACGCCCGACGTTTGCGCTTGAAACAAACATTGCAGTGCGAAATCGAAGCTGTCGTTGCTTTCGAATCCGTGCTCGGCGAGGCGCTTTTTAAGCGACCCTTGCGCGATCACCGGCTCAAGCCGTCTCTTTGACCTTTTCGTTAATCGCTTGCGTGAGACGCGGTCCGTCCTTGAGCGCGTGACGCACGCCTTCAATAATCAAATCCACTTCCGCTGAGGTGATTGAAAAGTGCGGTGTAAATCGCAGCGAGTTGACGCCGCCGTGGATCACGCCAATGCCATGCTCGCGCATAAACTCTTCAGTCGAATTTACGCCAAAGCATTTGTAGTCGGCGCTGAGTTCGCAGCTGACCAGCAGGCCGGTCCCTTGCACTAGGGTGATTGCGCCACCGAGGGAGTCTTTGAGCGCTTCAAATTTGTCGAGAAACTCTTGACCGCGTTCGCGAATATTGCGGCGCAATGCCGGTGTCAGCAAGTTCAACACGCTCACCGCGACGTCCATGGCGCGCGGGTTGGTGGTCATGGTATTGCCGTAAATACCCTTGCGATAAAGCGCCGCGGTGCGCTCTGTTACGGCGAGCACTGACAGCGGATATTGACCGGCGTTGAGGGCTTTGGAATAGGTTTCCATATCCGGTGCGGGCAGCTTTTCGAAACCGGGGTAATCGACGATCGACAAAACGCCGTGCGCGCGCAGTCCCGCTTGAATGGAATCCACCAGTAGCAGGGTGCCGTGCGCCATTGTCAGCTCGCGAGCGAGTGCATAAAATTCCGGCGTGACCGCGCGACCTGGGTTGCCTTCACCCATTACCGGCTCGAGGAACATCGCCTCGATATAAAAATTGTTGGCTTCGGCTTCGCTGAAAACCTGGCGCAAACTGCTCAACGAATACGGCTCAACCAGCAGCAGCTGATGGTCGTGGTGTTTGAAGCTGGCAAGATGCTGGTTGTAGGCTTTGCGCGACGAATCCGAGTACATCGCTGGTAGTTCAGTGCGGCCATGAAAGGCGCCGCGAACCGCAATGCGCTTAACTCGTTTGCCGGCATGTCGCCCACCAGGATCGGTATGCAGCTTGGTATTCACATCGGCCAGGCGGCCGGCCAAGCTCACCGTTTCTGATCCTGAATTGAGGCACAAAAATTTCGCGTACGGGCAGCCGCCGCGACTCGCTCCAATTTCGCGTTTGAGCGCGCTGGTTAGCGCAAGCTGACTGAACGACGGCGACATGATGTTGGCCATCACCTGCGGGCGGCTCATCGCCTCGATCACCTGAGCTGGTGCGTGTCCAAAACCAAGCATGCCGTAGCCGCCGTTATCGTGGATCACCGCGCCTTTGCTGGTCACGATCCATGGTCCTTTGGCAGCCAAAGCCACATAGGGATTGACCGCATCGTCGTTGTAGAAATTGACAAAATCGGCTTGTAGGGCCAGGGCTTGTTCGGCTTCATCCATGTCCAGCAGCGCGCTGTGCTCGACTTTTAGGGCATCGAACTGAACGACAGCCAGTCGGATCGCCTCTTGTAAATTGTGATCAAAAGCGCCAAAACGACTGATCGTTGCGTCGCTCAATCCGACCGTGCGGCGTCGACCTGGTGAGTGGCGAAGCGGCTCTAGTTGTTGGATAGGGGTGGTCATGACGGGCTCCTATAAATGCGTGCGACCCAAAGAGAAGGGTGTTTCGCGGTAGCCGGAAATTATAACATTGGCGGATGCGTAAGCCTGATGTCACTGCGCCTGTAGCGCTTTTGAATTTGCTTGAAGACTGGCAGATTGATGGTCATGCGCATTTGCAAGGCACCTTGCGCGAACACCTGCTCGGCACATATGAACTGCTGGATAGTTGGGGCGCGCGCTCCGCGCTGTGCGTCGCAGGCTTATTTCACGCGGTTGATGGCACACAGCGATTTAGCGGCAGACTCAACCGCGACCAGCGTCCCCTTGCTGAAGTATTAGGCTCAGAGGTGGCCTCGCTGATTACGCGCTACGCGACCTGTGACCGCGACCTTGTTTGGGGACAGATCGGGGTCAGCGAACGGGTTAGGTTCACAGCTGAAAACGATGGCCCGAGCGCGTGGTTTAACGCCGCTGAACTTGCTGATTTTTGCGAGCTGACGATTGCCAACGAACTTGAAATACTGCGTCGCGACCAGGGTCATCGCGACGCCTACGGCGCGCTGTTTCGAGGGCTCTTTGTGCGCATGCGACCCTTCGTGAGCAAGTCCGCCTACGCGTATTTTGTGAAAATTTTGGGCGAGCGCGAATCGCTGCAAGGGCGTCTTGGGCGGCTTTTTAGGCGGCTTAAACGACGCGCAAGTCGCTAACTTTTGAGCCGCGCCATCCGATACACATCCGTATACTGGCCATCGCGAAAGGCAAAGCCAGTGGAAGTGCCTTCAGTGGAGAAACCGAATTTCTCAAACAGGCCAATGGCCGCGACATTGTCGGTGTAGACATCCGCTTCGATGCGCAAGATTTGCATCCAGCGTTCGGCCAAAGCGATCGATTCCTGTAACAACAAACTGCCAACACCTAATCGTCTAGCTGATTTCAGCACGCCGATGCCGATTGCCGCCACGTGGCGTCGGCGCAACGTGGGCTCGATCATTATGCTGATTTGACCAATGATGCGCTCAGAACTCAGCGCGACCAGGCTCACCTGATCGGCCGCCGCTGCGTTGATGCGTTTTTCCCATAGCCCCAGTGAAGGATGCGGAAGCTGGAGCGTTGCCGCAATCGTGCTTGCTTCAGCGTAGATGGCGCGCACGCCTTCTACGTCGAACGGCTCACAGTGGCGAATGATGATTGGGCCCATCTGACTCTCCTTAAAGATTTTTTAAGTGCTGCAACGATCAGCTACGATAACGCATTGAACTTTTCGGATTTGCCATGCGTCGACCAACTCGATTTAGAAATATTTTTGGCTGGGCACTGGGGCTGGGTCTGCTGGGATTGATCGGCGGCACGATGCTGCAAATGGTTTATGTATCCTCGCAAAGTAAAGACCTTCCGCTGATGGGCGTATTGATCAGTGGCCCGCTTGGCGTGGTGATCGGCGGAATTTTTGGTTGGTTCAAGCCATTGCGCAGCCGCTACGAGGATTGAGCCACCTGCACATGGCGCTTGGGCACGAGCTGCGAATTCAGTAAGCGCTCAATTCGCACAAATACTTCCTCGCGTGAAAACGGCTTTTTCATAAAATCGTCAGCACCAATTCGCTGGGCATAAAACTGCTCGGTGGCCTGCTCATTGCCGCTGATCATGATGATCGGAATGTCTTTTGTGACCGGGTCACGCCGAATGTGGCGCAGTGCGGCAAAGCCGTTCATGCCGGGCAAGACGATATCGAGAAAGATCAGGTCAGGCACTTCTGCGCGTGCGACTACTATCCCCGATTCAGCGTCGACCGCTTCATACGTCACGTAGCCGTTTTGGCGTAGATACTTACGCAATAACGCCACGATTAACGCTGAGTCATCAACGATCAGCACACGCGTACCTTCACGTGCGTTGACCCTCGGCTTCTCGCGCCGCTCGTCATCCCCACCGCCGCCAAATAATCTCTTAAAAAAACCGAACGCGCTCACGCTAGACGTGCCCCCTGTGGCTACCAACCGTCTGGCTTAGTGTGCGGCGGGGCAGGGGGCAGTAGCAACCTCTTGACAATAAAAACTGCGGACTGGTGGGGCTATTTAATTGGCGAAGCCGGTCTTGTGGGCAGTATTTTCGGATCTGTCTTGATTTTTGCCAGAATTTCACTGATCGCGCGATCCAGTTGCTTGTCCTTTCCAGCGATCAAACTTGCGACATCGTTGTCGACTTCAATATCGGGCGACACGCCTTCCCCTTCGATAGCCCACTCGCCATTCGCGGCGGCATTGCCAAATTGCGGCACATTGACCGAGCCGCCATCAATGAGCGGACCCCAATCGGTAATGCCCACCACGCCGCCCCAGCTGCGTTTGCCGATCAACGGACCCAAGCCCACTTGGCGAAACATGTACGGAAAAATATCGCCGTCGGAGGCGGAGGTCTCGCTAATCAACGTCGCCATATGGCCGTGGAAAACCTGCGCTGGATAGGTGCCAAAGCTTTCGGATCCGCGCGCAAAATCGATGCCCAGAAGTTTTCGATTGAGCCGCTCGATCAACATCTGCGAGACGTTGCCGCCGCCATTGCCGCGCACGTCGACCACCAGGCCTTGCTTGCGGATTTGCGGGTAATACCACTTGATGAACTCGCGCAAACCATCTGGGCCCATGTCCGGAATGTGCAAGTAGCCAACCCGGCCGTTGGACTGCGCATCGGTGTAGCGGCGGTTGGCGTTGACCCAGCTTAAGTATTTGAGCGAGGTCTCAGAGGTGATCGGCTCCACGACCGTCAGGTGCGGGTCTTCGCGATCACGGCGCTTGAGCTTGAGCTCGATGCGCTGGCCCGGAGCTAGGCGCAGCCGCGCGTAAATGTCTTCATTGCTAGTCAGCTTGCGGCCGTTGATCGCCACGATTTGGTCGCCCACTTGGGCGTCCACACCCACTTCGGTCAGGGGCGATCGGTACAGCGCTTCGGCATTTTGGCCGGCGAAAATGGTGTCGATCACGTAGCGCTCGTTTTCAACGCGAAAGCGCGCGCCGAGCAGGCCAACGGTTGGGCGCTCAGGCAATTCTAGGTCGCCGCCACTGACGTAAGCGTGCGAGATATTGAGCTCGCCCACCATATCGCTGAGCAGGTAATTTAAGTCCGCGCGATGCCCGACCTTTGGTAGCAGCTTGCGGTATTGCGCACCGATGGCCTGCCAGTCGTAGCCGTGCATATTTTCAACGTAAAAATGGTCGCGAAAGCGGCGCCACACTTCCTCGAATATCACCGCCCATTCCTGACTGGGATCAACTTCGGTTTTTAGCCCGCTGACATCAAGATCTTTGTTAGCTTCCTCGTCATCTAAATTGATCACCTTGAAGCCTTCAGCCTTTTTAACCACCGCGCTGGCGCCGTTTGCGGCGACTGTCGCGAACTCGATATCGGCGGTATGCACTTTCTCCTTGCGTTTTTCGAGATCAAAGCTCAGCAGTTCAACCGCATTGCGGCCTTTGCGGCCGTAGTAAAACGCGTCGCTGCGCTGGTAGACCAAGCGCTTGTCATGGACGCTCAAGGCGAAGTAATTGTCAGCGTCCACCGGGATGCGCGTGACGCGTTCCGCTAAGCCCGCAAAATCGATGGGATCTTTGACCTTCCTGGCGTCTGCTTTGGCGTCTTTCTTGTCCTCTTCAACTTCTTCTTCGTCCTTCGCTGGGCCGGCTTCTTTGTTCTCAAACGCCAACGGCGGAGGCGAATCTGCACGCAGGGTCAGCGCAAAAATGCCGCTTTGGCGGTTGCGTGCGTAGTTCCATTCCTGGCCGTCGATCAGCGGTGCGAATTCGCGATTGGACAAGAAATACAGATGCAATCCGTCTGCTGAAAACACCGGGTTGGCCGCGGAGAACAGCGGATCCGAGACCAGCGTCGAGCGTTTGCTTTCGGTGTCGTAGATCTGCAGCTGGCTCATGCCGCTTGCTTGGCTGAGCGCATACGCGAGGTAGCGGCCGGTCGGTGAGAACGAAAAATCAGCGAGCAGCGTGGTCGGATCGTTGGCAATTTCCGTCACGCTTTTGCTTGAAATCTCAAGCAAGTGCAGGCGCCCTTCTTTGTCATGAAACGCAATGAGTTTGCCGTCCGGTGAGAAGCGCGGTGCGTACAGGCGGCCATACACGGCTTGGGTAAGTTGCTGAGGCTCATCACTGCCATCGGCTGCGCGCACGTACAGATGCTCCTCACCTGAGAGATCCGAGATGTAGCAAACCATCTTCCCGTTGGCTGAGAACGCGCCCTCGCGCTCGTGCGCGTTCGACGATTGGGTCAAGTTGCGCGTGATGCCCTTGGCTGTGGGCACCGAGTAGATGTCGCCGCGTGCGTTAATCAGCGCGCGCGCGCCGTCATCTGAAACGCTCATATTCTCAAAATATTCCGACGCGTCCACCTGATGCGTGCGGCGGGTCAACTCGTCGGCTGGAACGTTGATCTCAATGGCACGATCTTGACTCGTACGCGTATCGAACAAGCGCAAGGTGCCGTCGAGTTCGTAGACGATCTGACCGTCAGCGTCGGCGGAAGCAAACTTGATGTCGGAATCGGTGTGGCGGGTGAGCTGACTGATCTCAGCCGTCGCCACGTCGTAGCGATAAAGGTTCAAGCGACCATCGCGGTCTGATACAAAAAACACGTCGGCGCCGATCCACATTGGGTCGCGATCGGTGCGCACATGGTTGCTGATGTTGCGCGCCTGCTGGGTTTTTTGATCAAAGATATATAGGTCTTGCGCCCAGCCACCTTGGTATTTTTTCCATGCGCGATGGTCGTTGCTCAACGGCGAATAAACCAACATATCGCCACTGGGTGCCAGGTCAATCGCACCTGAAACCGGCATTGGCA
>Ga0105048_10001000_pt1 | contig 45511 bp, 23 predicted proteins | sample MAT05_FD_78382 | JGI IMG/M metagenome (GOLD analysis project Ga0105048, IMG submission 78382) | Freshwater microbial communities from Lake Fryxell liftoff mats and glacier meltwater in Antarctica - MAT-05 | ecosystem: Environmental > Aquatic > Freshwater > Ice > Liftoff microbial mat | place...
ACCCCGCGATCTCGACCAGCTCATCACCTGGTCCGCTGAAGTGGCCGCCGCCGCCCCCAATACCCCGTTCTATTTCTACGACATCCCCGTCTTCACCAACGTCGCGCTCTCCATGCCCGATTACTTCGAGCGCGCCCCCGCCCGTATCCCCACCCTCGTCGGCCTCAAGTTCTCCAACCCCGACCTCATGGCCTACCAGCTTTGCCTGGCCATCGAAGGCGGTCGCTTCGACGTCGCGTTCGGCTGCGATGAATGGCTCATGGCCGCGCTGGTCCTTGGTGGAAAAGGCGGCGTCGGCAGCACCTACAATTTCGCAGCACCGTTGTACCTGCGCCTGATGAAGCACCTTGCCGCCGGCGACATCGCTGCCGCTCGCCGCGAGCAACTGCGCTCCGCCCAACTCGTGCGCGTCCTCTCCCGCCATGGTTTCATGGGCGCCGCCAAGGCCACCATGGCCATGCTCGGTGTCGACGTCGGCCCCGCTCGCCTGCCACACGCCACCCTGAACGCCGATCAGGTCCGCCAGCTTAAGGCTGACCTCGAAGCCCTCGCCTTTTTCCAGGGCATCCGCTGAGTCCGGTCGGCGGTGGTGCAGGAGAGGCGTCACTTGGGCATGATGAGTCGGCAGCTTTCAGGGGTTCCTCGAGGACCGTTGCCAAAGTTCCGAGGTTGTCGATCACCTCCCCGACAACACGTTGACCAGGTACCGCAACTCCTCCTCCGCATCACCCGCCTCCGGCAGTGTCTGGGCAATCTCGCCCTTCTCGGCCTCTTCCTGCGCGATCACCGGCCACAGCAGATAGGAACCCGTCGAACGCGCCCCACGGTCCTTGACCCCTCGCGTCACATCCTCAAACCGCTCTTCCGAGACAAATCCGGAACACACGGAAGAAGAGGGATTGATAAGCGAGGCGCGCTTTACTCGTCGGACAACTCGACTCGCGACTGTAACCCACTCCCAATCCGTCTGTTCCGATCCTTCCGTGGTTGCATCTGCCATTTTCAGGATGAAATAAACCCGCGGTTGCGCATTGCCTGTTTTTGCTCGCATTCTGGCTTCAACCAATCATTCGGTGGATGGCTCGTCCGACGTTATGAATGTATCGCTTGGCCCAAGGTGGGAGCAGTTTATCGAAGAAAAGCTCAGGACAGGAGATTACCAGTCCGCGAGCGAGCTTGTGTGCGATGGCTTGAGGATGATCGAACAACGCGATCTTCTCGCCCAACGCGGAGCGGTGTCGACTTTTGAGGAACTGCAAAATGCTTTGCTGGTGGGAGTTCGGAGCGAACCTGCGACAACGATGACGAAAGCCGATTGGGAGGGACTTCGTGCAGAAGTCGAGGCGCTCTCAAAAATGAAGCTCCCATGAGTGAAGCGCGGATCGAAAAGCGTTCACCAGCTTATCAAGATCTTCGCCGACAGGCGCTCTATTTGACCGTCGAAGCTGGCTCACAAGTCGCCCTTCGTTTCTTGGATGCCTCCGAGAGGGCGTTTACCACGTTCGCAAAAATGCCGGGAATGGGCCGGCTTCGACGATTCCCGCATGCCGAGGTGGGAGAACTCCGCTCGTGGGCGATCCCAGGATTCGAACGGTACCTGATCTTCTACCGTGCTCTGCCGGACGGCATTGAAGTCATCCGCGTACTCCACGGGATGCGCGATCTGGACAGGATCATTGGCGAGCAGGGCGATGACGACGCCCCAACCTGATTTGCACGTGCTGGGCCCTCCCTTCCGTGTTGGTCCTCGCCATCCCCACCGTCACGGCAGGCACAGCACCTCCGTACAACCGCCATCCCCGCAAACCAGGTGGCAGAACTTTGCTCCCGCCGTTCCAAAACGGATCCGGAAATCATGGGTGCCCACCAGGCAGGTCTCGAGCCGGGCGTCCTGGCGGAACTGGTAGTCCCGGAAGCTGTTGTTGTATTGAAGGCTCAGGTTTGGAATCCCGATCGATTCACAGCCCAGGAAGTTCCGGACTACGAAGCTCCCGGTGAAGGTGCCGGTGGCCAATCCGGTTGATCGAATGTCCACCGACAGCTTCATCGTGCTGTCGAAGAACGAACGCCGGTCCCTCAGTTCGAGGCCGGTGACACCGTTCTCCCGGTAGAACCGGATGAAGTTGTGGTCGAGCGGCCCTCCCCCGTTCACCCCAATGCCATCGAAGGTCAGCGCCGGCAGGGCGAGCTTCCGACTGAAGTTCGCCGAGGTATCGATAGTGAAACCGCTCGTGAACGTCAGGGCCTGAGGGATCAGCGGCGCCGTCAGCGTACCGGCAGGCACCGTTGCCTTGAACGCCGGTCCGTTGAAGTCCCACTCCACCGAAGTCGCGCTCTGGGCCTCGTACCGAAGCGAACCGATCGCCAGCGTTCGACCCGCAGTGAAGACCATCCGCGTGCCACTCAGAGCACCCGAAACCAGCGTGTTCGCGCCGCCCAGTAGCGACAGGTTGAAGTTGTTGACCGCAACCCCGAATACCCCTGACGCGTCCCGCCGCACCTCCACCCGGGCCCCCGTGCCCGGAGTCACCCTCAGCAACGAGGTGTCGAGCAGGGTCGCCGGAAAGGTCGTGATTGCGTTGGTGAACGGTCGGTCCGAAGCCTGGAAGTTGAACGGCTGCGTCACCGCGAACCCGCCACCCGGTTTCGCCAGCAACCACAGTTCGCCGCTGCTCCGGATCGTAGAAACCCGAATCCCGCCAGCCACCGCATTGGTGAAGGCAAAGAGCGTGTTGGGCCCGAACTCCACCACCGCCGGAATCAACGGCGTCGGCTGCGGCAGGGTCAATTGCGCCACAATCCGGGTCGCGCTGACGTCCAACAACGCCTGCGACGGCGCCGAGGCTGGGCGGCTGAGCACCGTCACCCCCGGCGTCTGCGCCCGCAGCACGAACCGCACGTTGTTGGTGAAACTCACCAGCCAGGAGCCGGCGTCCACCGACAGGACCTGCGGATTGCCCAACGGCGCATTGGCCAGCGCCATCGAGAAGCGGTCACTGCTCAGAAATGCCGAGCCCTGCACCGCCGCGGTTCCCAACGTCGGCAGTTCCAAGGACGCCTGTGAGATCCGCACATACGGGCCCGCGGGCACATCCGCCGGCGGCCCGCCCGCGGCCTGCAATCCCTGCAGCGCCACCCCTCGTCCCGAGCGCAGATTCGCCAACGCCCCGCCCTTCGCATCCGCCACCGGCCGCACCGGTACGAAGATCGCCCGGTAGGTCGCCTGAATGTTGGTCGCCACGATCGTGAACGATTCGGGCTGGGCCGGTTCCCACCGTTGGAATCGGTATTCGAATCCGTCCCGCACCTGAAGGGCGGGCACCGACACGGTGTTGGTCGTCCCAAAGCGCCATTCGAACGGATTGATCACGTCGTTCGGCACCTTGCTCTCGCCCACCACCGTCACCGACGCCGGTCCGCGCGCCGGGAATTGACGCAGGTTCATCAGCATTCCGGGAGGTTCCGTTTCGAACACCAGCGTCGTGGGAAAGACCTGGGCCTCGCCCACAAGATCGCAGCGCACCGTTCCTTCGTACCCATCCGTGCCCACCACCAAGGACCCACGATGCCGCGCCACGGTCGGCGGCGTGTATTGAACCGAGATCGCGCGGGAACCACCCGGCGCCACCGAGATCGGCAGTGCCGTCAGCAGCCGAAACGCACTCGCATCGTCCTCCGTCACCAGACTCAGGCTCGTCACATTGATAGTGGCCGATCCCGGATTGCGCAGGGCGATCGCACGACTCGCATTCGTCCCTATCGCAATCACACCGAAATCCACCAACTCCGGCACGACGGCCGATCCCTGGACCGGCGGTTGAAAAGGTCCGCTTCGGTAAACTCCGTCCCCATTCACCGCGTAGGCCACCCCGCCGACGCCGCCCGACACGGCCCCCGGTCCCGTCCGACCGGCGGTGATGGTCTCGGCGAATTCCTGCACCCATGTCGTTCCACCATTGTCCGTTCGGAAGATCCCGCCTTCCACCCCATCGGAGCCGGCGATCCAGCCCGTGGTCAGGCTGACGAAATGGACCCGTCGCAGATCCATGCTGGTAAACGAGGGTTGCGGCGTCCAGGCCGTCGACACTGCTCCGCCGGTGGTCGTCCGACGAAACGCCCCATCCGCGCCGACCAACCAGCCGTTGTTGAGGTCCAGGAACTGGAGATCCTCGATGGTCGTTCCCAGGTTCAAAACCCTCGTCCACGTCGCGCCTGCGTCGGTCGATCGAAACACCTGGCCGTTCCCGGCAGCAAACAGGGTGGTGCTGGTGATCGCGTGAATCGCCGTGCCATCGAATACTCCGCTGAGCGGTGTCGGACGGGTCCGCACCGTCCAGGTCAGACCACCATCCACCGTCCGAAGCACGTCCCCAGGCGTGTCCAGACCGAAAATCCGATCCGTCATTCGGGTCACCGCAAAGCCAGTCGTCGCCGACACCATGTGCAGATCGCGCACCTTGGTGGAGACAGGCATGCTTCTCACCGACCATGTCGTTCCGCCATTGGCGGTCCTGAGGATAAAGCTCGCGCAGGTGTTGGTGCACGCCGGGAAGGTCCGTCCCGCATCACCGCCCACCGCAAAGCCCAATGAACCGGAGAAGAAGTGCAGCCGACTCAACGCCGACGGCGCCGACGCGGTCAACAGCGACCAGTTGGTTCCGCGATTCGTCGTTCGAAAGATCTGACTTCCGGTCATCGCGAACCCCGTCGTGTCTGTAACGAATTGAAGATCCCGGAACGCCGACGGCGTCGGGCTCGCCAGCAGATTCCATGTGTTGACCTGGCCGCGTCCCTGAACCGGCAACCGGTAGCGGGTTGTCGACTCGTTGTGGGTGAATTCGATCACCGCCGAATGGTCTCCCTGGCTGACCGGGGTGAAGCGCACCTGGAGGGTCCGGGAGCTGTTGGTTGGAATGCCGGTCAAGGCGGTCGCCGAAAGGGCGAACGCGCTGCTTCCACTTCGGGTGATGGCGCTCACGTTCAGCGGCGCAAACCCTCGGTTGAAGACCGTCACGTCCACCGTCCGTGTTCGATTCAAGGGCAACAGACCGAAATCCACCTCGCCCGGCGCCAAGGTAAAGATCGGACCTGTCGGCGCGTTGTTCGGTCGGAAATGGATCTGCCCCTGTTCCCCCGCCAACCAGGTGCCTCCCGCATTGGACGTCTGGGCCGTGAAATGGTAGGCGCCCGAAGGGTTCTCGCGAACAAAGGGAGCATTCTGGAGGAATGGCAGCCGGGTGTACGCCGAACCGTTTTCACCCACGATGTATCCCGACTGGACCGCCGTGAAGTTCTCCAATGTGGGTCCGAAAACCCGGCTCAAGCTCCCGCCAATGCCCGGCGCGGTAAACAAACTGCCGGTGTCGCCGACCACCCAGACATCCGCGTCGGTGTCGATCGCGCCCACCGCGCCAAAGGCAACTCCCCGGAGGTTGAGAAAACCTCCCGACAAGGTGACCGGACTCCAAGTGCTCCCGCCATCGGTGGAACGAACGACCGTTCCGGCATCCCCAACAGCGACGAGGCGCGGCGTCACGGTGGGCGATGGCCGAATCGAGGCGATCGCATTGAGGGGAGCAGCGGTCGTCACCGCCTGCACAAACGGCCCGTTATTCTCCCGTGCCACCAACCCGCCGCCGTCTCGGAACCCGGCAAAAACCACGCTCACCCCCGGGTCCATGTTGTTCACCGCGGACACCGACAACGGCATCAGCGTTACCGCGGTCCAGTGATTGCTGGAGCTGGTGACGATCGGATCCACGATCCGACGCCAGGTCGCGCCACCATCGGTTGACACGCCCGCCATACCTTCCAATCCCGCCACCACCACCAGGTTGTTGCGACTGGCCACCGCGCGGAATGAGCCCGAGAAACCGGCTCGTTCAGAGGTCCAGCTGCGCCCCCCATTGTCGGTCCTCAGAAACGCCCCTTCGTCACCCACCGCCCAGCCGATATTCGCCGTCAGCATGCTGATGCCACGCAGGGTCGAACCACCCTCGCGCAGCCGCACCATGCGTTCCGCGTAGGCGTTCAACGTTTGAATCGGGATCGCATGCGGCACGGGTGAATCGTTCGCCCGGAGCGTGAGGGTGCCCGTCGCGCTTCCCAAAGCCGCCGGGGTAAACGTCAGCGTCAGATCCAGGCGTTCGCCCGGCTGCAGCGTGCGATTGCTGAGGGTCGGCGAGAGTGTGAACGGCCCGCTCAACGTTGCGTTGGTCAACACCAGCGTCGCAACCCCCAGATTGCGGATCACCACGGTTCGGGTGGCCCGACTGCCCAACGGGACTTCGCCAAACGACACCGCCTCCACGCTGGCGTCGAAAATCGGCACCGGTCGTGCCTCACCCGTCACCGGAATCCCCGGCTGAGTTCCCCCGGGCATCATCAACACTTGGATCTGACTGTTGGCGATCCCCGCGGCGACCGGACGGTACTGCACCAGCACGTCCCGAAACTCACCCACGGGAATCGAAAGGTCGGTCTGGGCAGGAACGAATGCCGGCGTGGGACTGAACAGGTTCACGATCAATGGCGCCTCTCCCACGTTCGACAGACGCAAGGTCCGGTTGGTCACCGAGCCGAAACGTATCGATCCGAAGTTCAGCGCCGCTGGTTCGATCGCCAGCTCCGGTTCCGCTGAACTGGGCTCATTGCCGAGTTCCAGGCGTCCGCGCAGTTTCACCCCGCCCAGCAGGTTCAACTCGCGCAGGCCGGTGTCCGCGTAAAACCGTCCCTCGGTGTCGACCCGGAGCTGATTGAACGGCGCCACCAGCGTGGTGGCGTTCTGGCTTCCCGGCAGCAGGGTCACGGTCGGGCTGTTGATCTCGAAGCTCACCACCCCCGACAGCCGGCTCAGGCGCATCTGCCCGCTCGTCATCTGGAAGTGCCCCGGCACCGTGAAGTTCCCCGACGTCACCGTTGCCGTGAAATTCGCGTTCGCCCGGTTGGTGAAGGGTGAGAGCGTCAGCAACTCGGCATTCACGCCCACCACCTGCAAACGCGCACCGTTCGGTGCGGCGTAGCCGTCGTGGAACAACCGAACCGTCAGGTTGTCGGTGTTCACCCCGCGCAACTGGATCGCTCCAAACGCCTGGGGCGGAATCGACGCCTCGCCGGTCAGCGAAACACCACCGTTCAAGCCCACCGTCAGCGTTCCTTGCGCACTCGTTCCCGTCCCCAGCAGTCCTCCGACAAACGCTCCACTGAGCACCAGACCGTTCTGGTTCACGCTGAGAGTCGCTCCCGCCCGCAACCCGGGCGTTGGAAGCCCGGAGAATTGCAGCGCCTGACCCAGTTCCGCCGTGAGCTGGAACGTTCCATCCCCATGGATCGCCAGGGACGCCCGTCCAGCAGCGCCCAAGGTCAACTGCTGGGCGAAGCTTTCCCCGGGAAACACCGTCACCGTCAGGCCCGTGGGAAGGTTCGAAACCACCAGGCTGTTCAGCGCCAGCCCATTCCCAGCGACACTCGCGAAGAACTCGCCCGCCGTGGAACCGATCCGAAGTAGTTCGCGCCCGCCCGGTTCCCGAACTGACAGCTGGCCAGCCAGGCTCGCCGAGGCATTCCACGGTCCCGTGGTGGAGAACGAAAAGGCGTCGTTGGTCTTCGCCCCATGAATGCGCAGGCTCAAACCGTTCCCCAACATCGGCATGTCAATCCGCGACGGATCGACCGCGAACGAACCCTGGATCGAGTTGTTGACCGCACGCACCATCGAGAAGCGCGCGGCAATGCGCGACGCATTGGCCGACAGCGGCACCACGCTGAGCAAGCGGGCGCCATTCAGCGGATTGTTGATGCGGATCGGATCGATCGCCCCCGACGCCGCCAGAAACGGCGCGCCGGCCGCCGGGAGGGTGTTGAAGTCGAAGGTGGCGTCGTGCAACGCCAGCCCCGGGATTCCCAACTGCGGTACACTGAAGCGCCCGGCCAAGTTCGGCAGCGCCACCACATCCGACGGGAACACCGCCAATTCCGCGTTGTCGATGGTCACCAGGTTCGCGAACCGAAACTGCCCCTTGAACGCAATCCCGCCCAACCGCGTCGCCTCCGCGAACGGGCCCGTGCCCGGGAACGCCGGATTGAACCGGGGCGAATACGCCACCAACCGGGCCGAGGCGCTTCCCGTGGTCAGCAGGTTGGTCAGCGGATCCGGAATGCGAAACCGATCCACCGAAAGGTCCATGGACACCTTCGGCAAACCATCCGCCAAACTCGTCGCCACCCGGTTCACCACCGTCGCCACTTCCGCCGCGGTGCCACCATTCTGTTGCAGCCGGGTGATCTGATCGCGGAACTCGGTGAAGACATCCTCGATCGGACGCGGCGGCGATTGCCGGATCTCGAACGACAGATTCGCGCTGTCCAGGAAGCTTCGCAGCCAAGATCCCGTCGGCACGCCCGCACGCACACGGAAGAACGGTCCATTCCCGCCACCCGCCGGCACCGCCACCACCTCCGCCCGTCCCACCGGCACGCCCAGCAACCGGCCATCCAGGTAGCCCGACATGAAGAACTGCTCGAAGGGATAAACGCTTCCTACCTGGATCTGGCTAGGATCGAAGCTCGCCAGCGAACCCAACAGGTCCCGAGGCGACAACGGATTGCCGCCGGCATCGGCGAAGAACGGCGGATTCGGTGCCGGCACATAGAACGCCAGGGACCCCACCTCGCTCGTCTGGAGCACGTAGTTGCCGATCAGGTCCGCCGCCGCTCCCAACCTCTCGAAGACGTCCGCCGACGGATCCGACACGGTGCGGATCGCTGCCAGCGGCGGAGCGTCCACGATCATCCGGGGCATCGCCAACCGCGCCGCTCCCAGAATTCCGCCGTGCGGAAAGTAGTCGGTCTGAAAGTTCACTCTGGCCTGTTGAAGCTGGCTGCGCTCCGGCGAGCCCTCCGGGAAGATCTGGAACAGATCGTCGGCCGTCCCTTTCCACAGGGGTTGGGCCAGAAAACCCCGTTCCAACGCCGTCAACGCCACCGTCAAGCGCGATGGCAACGCCGGAGTTCGATCCTCCGGGCGCACATACCGGAAGCCCGGCCGCGCTGGATGCGCCGTCAGATTCGGCAAAATCACCCGCGCCTCGGCATCCGCCAGTTTGAACCCGAACGGATTGATCTCATAACCGATGGTGAACGTCGCGTTCGCCAGCATGTGATCGAATCCTTCACGGGCGAAATCACCCAGCGCCTGAGGTGAACTGAACTTGCCTTCGAAACCGCCCACCACCGCCTCCGCCAAATCCGGAAATCCCAGCCCGAATCCCATCGAAGCATTGTCCAGGGCCGGAAAGATCGGCTGACAGAACAAGCCGCCGCTCCCCGCACACAGCAACAGGTTGTTGATCACAAAGCTCGGGGAGAATGAAAACCCCGCCGCCAGACTGGTGCGCGTCGCCGCCGCACTCACGTCCACCAATTCCGCCGAAAGCGGTATGCCGAACAGTTTCGGAATCGCCTGTCCGCACAAGGCGAACGACGGCTGGAAGCTGTCCGCCACCGTCCTGGCAGCCGCGGCAAAGCAACCGCCCAGGCCTGGAACCGGGGGCATGGAGAAAACCTGCCCGACAAACGCAAGTTTCTCCGAGTCATTGAGCGCCGCCAATGCCTGCTGGGTCGGCCGATCCAGCACCCGAGGCGCCACCCGCGCCAACACCGCTCGAAGGGTCTGGTCGGCCATGCAACCGGTCAGTTGGCCGAACGCCGACAACACCCCCGTCACACATCCCGGGCATTCAAACTTCGACTTCATCTGCCCCAACTCCAACGGGCCGATCGCCAACAGGCTGTCGCCGCAGAACGATGGGTTCGGGTCCCCCCGGTTGTCTGTGCCCGCCACGTAGCTCTCGGTGCGCCCCACCGGAACACCCATAACGTTGATCGATCCCACCAACCCGGCCGCACCCGTCGTGCTGAGCACGATGCCGCCCGTCGCCGAGAGCGCCGTCGACACCGCTGCGTGCGAAAACGTCCCGGTGAGCTTCACGGTCGCGTCCGGACAGGGAAGCCCGGCATAAGCCGCTTCCACGATCTTTTGGTACACCGATGTCGTGTTGCCAAGGAACGGCGCGATCGTCTGCCGCACGATCTGGGCCAGCGTCGACTCGAAATCGTTCAGGAACTCCGCGATGTCGGCATTGAGGGCCGCCGCGGTCGTTGCCCCGAGCAACGCGGGATCCGCGCGGGGTATCAGAACGTCGATGCCGATCCGAACGTTCTCGGCCACCGCCTGACCGATCCCTTGGGCATCCGTCAAACCCAGTCCGGACACAAAGGACTGCGTGATGCCAAAGCCATTCAGTTCGTCCTCTGTCAGCGAGCTGAACTTCAGGATGATCTTGTTCGGAAATCGACCCAGGTCCGGGTGCGGCTGACACAGAATGTTCACCGTCGGCGGCGGACAATCGCCGGTCGGGCACGGAAACTCCGGCGGCCCATCGTCCAACCGCGCGACCTTCGATATCAACGAACGGCGCTCAGCGGCGGCGGAGACATGACGGACCGTGGCTTCGTCCTGCTTGGCCCGACGCAGGTAGGCATCGTACTCCTCCCACGTCATCGCCGCACCCGGCCGGATGTCACCGTTTCTGGCCAATCCTCGCGCCGTACCGGAAGGCGTCTCGCCCGGTGGCCTCCCATCAGCGACAGGATCCTGGTGAAGCATCGCCACGGAACCATCCGCCTCCCCCTGCAACCCCGCCTGGGACGCCACCGGCCGGCCATCCGCCCCGACCGGATAAAACGTAGTAAAATCGCACGGATCACCGTTGCTGTTCAGGAACGACACCCCGCCCGCCGCACCCGTCAGCAGGAATCCTGTCGGCCCCAGAGGAATGCCGGCCGGCCCCGCACTGGCATCGAGACAGACGCCGATCGGACCGTTCATGTCGAAGGCCACCAGCGCCTTGACCCCCACGTCATTCAACGTTCCACCCACCCGCCCGGCAAAGAAGAGTCCCGGCGGCCGTCCACCCGCCGCCGCCAAACCGCGTTGTTGTCCCCCACCGGCATTCACCGTGTCCAAACCCCCGAGGAACACCTCGCCCGTCAGGGTCAGCGGTGGAAATTCCAGGTTCTGAATACTCATCCCGAACCCGCTGATCTCTGTGCGCACCCGCCCGTCGACCAACCGCCCCCGAAGATTGTCCACCTGCCCGCTCAGAATCGGGTTGGGGCCTGGCGGAAGATTCACCCGGGCACTGATCCCCAGTTCGATGTTGCCCGGCGCGATCACCTGCGGAAACGGCAGGGCCGGATTCAAAAACACCACGCTCGCCCCCGTGACGTTGAGCAACAGACCCGGTGCCGCCTCGTAGTCGGGGTTCTGCGCCACCGACATCCCGGCGATCGTGAAGCGCGGCAGCGTCTCACCGACGAAGTTGAACCGCGCATCCTGCAAACCGAGCCGTGGCCCTCCGGGAATGTTCACAAAACCGGCGAGCGACACGGAGAACGGCCGGCTTGGGGTCGGCTGGAAAGCGTTGGTCAGGCCGTCCAAGGCGAGCACAGCATTGTCGATCAATAATCCCTGAGGTCCGCCCAGCCGCATCGTTCCGCCGATGGCGAAGTTTTCCATCGCCAGTTGCAATGGCTCGCCCCGGGTCCCTGCCACAAAACCGCAGGACCGCGCGAACAGCCGCCCGCCTCCGTCCGCCCCCAGTGCGGCCGGCGGAATCGCGAACTCAATGCCGCCATCCAGCCGGTAGAACGGCTGTCCGTTCGGCTGCCGGGCAATCGTCAACGCCGTCGGCAGGTTGCAGTTGGTCGTGGCGGTCCCCAACAAAATGAACTCAAACCCGCCCTGGCTGAACACCGTCACATTGTCCCGCAACGCAATCGTTCCGGTCGGAAAACCATCAAGCCGAAACGCGGCACCGAACAGATCCACCCGGTTGGTCCGCCCGGGAATCGGCAACTGCAGCGTCGCGTTCAAATTGGTCAGCAACGGCAGCCCGTTGGTGGGAAACACCAGGCGCGCCGAACACACTTCAGCCGACAGATTGGTCAGACCCGGAACTTCGAAACCGAGATTTCGGAAATCCAGTGCCCCGGAAAACCTTACCGACTCGGGGTTCTCGCGAAAGGTCACCGAGATCGGCGCTGCGGGTGTCAAGGCCACCGCCGGTCCTGACACCACCCCCACCGGATTGGTCGGACAAATCAAGGTCGTGAAGATCTCCGGCAGCCGCAGCGTGCCGTTGTTCAGGCTGAGCGTGGTCCCGGCCGGCTCATAGGCGAACGACGTGACAATTCCGTCGGCCACCACCTGGAAGTTGGTCCTTGAAATTGACTCCGGCAGTGGTCGGCTGCGCGCAAACATCCCCGCCGACCCTTGGGCGGTAAAACGTCCTCTCGGCGAGACCAGACTGACGTCGAAGCCAAATCCGGCATCGAACAGCACAAAATCCTCCCCGAACCGGAGGTTCACGTTCTGAGCGCTTGAATGGACCGCCAGCCGATTCGCGGACTCGTCGTACAACACCGTCACCCCGAAAAGCTGGGTCGTGGTGTTGAAGGGCACCGCCAACTGACCGCTGCCGAGCACGTCCAAGCCACCCGCGCGCGTCGAGGCCACCTGCAGGTCCGCCGTCAACCCCACCTGCCCAAACGGCAACGGCGTCCGGGTCGATGCGCTCAGGGTGTAGCTTCCGTCGTTGGCCAGGGTCGCCTCGTTGATCGAGAAGAAGACGTTCGTTCCCACGCTGGGGAACTCCAGTCGTCCACCGAACGTTCCGCTCAGGAATTGCGTCTGGCGATCGTACAGGAGACTGCCGAAGACCTGCCGCACCAGGAGGTCATCCCCCGACAACACAAAATCCTGGGGCACAAATTGCGGCCGCAGCGCCACAAAGGACTGCGCAATACGATCCGCGCTCCGCACTGACGCCGATGCCGCGCTCAAAAAGGCCCCCGCCAGCGTGGTCGCCGCAGCGCCCACTCGACGGTTGCTCGCTTGAACCAGGCGCCGACTGAAGTCCGCCAGTTCCCACCAGGCCTTCTGCGCCTCGGCCACCGCGGTGAATTCAACGGTCAGCCTGGGCAGGGTGATGGTTTGGATGTGGGCCGCTTCCGGCGCCAACCCGAGGTTCTCCAACGTCTCCGCCAGTTCCACCAGATCCCGAAGCATCCCGACTCCGTCCCGCATCCGATCCCGAGGCCATGTCTCGAGCGCCAACCGATCCAGCCCTTCCACTCGAACCTGAAGATCGCGTCGCAAGGGTGCCAGCAGGTCCGCTTCCAGATTGAAGTTGAACTGCACCTTCATCCGCGAAAGCGCCGCGTACGCCGGAAAGTAACGCTCGTCGGCGCGGTCCAATCGTCGATTCGACCCTTCCCGAGCCCGTTCCTCAAGCACCCGGCGGGCCAACCGTTCCAGACTCGCCGTCTCCCTCGTCAAATCGAACGGCCCCGAGGTGCAGTCGGAGTAGCGAACCACACCCGGCCAATCGAAGTTGCCCAGGCGCTGCGCCGACGCCAGTTCTCCCAGTTGCCGCATGTACTGGAGTCGATCCAGGAACGTCAGGCCCGGTTGCTCGCACAACTCGCGGAGCAGAAGCGACCGCTGTCGCCCGGCCAAGGTGCCCACCGCCCCTCGTATGATCGCGAGCTCGGATCCATCGTCGTCGATGCCGGAGCCCAGCAGATCCGCCGAGTAGCCCAGAAGATCCTTGGCATGGTTGTCGAGGATCTGGAGCGGAATGGCTTCGAAACGCGCGATGTCCGCCACCGCGCCCGTCCCCGGACTGAGGCCCAGGTTCACAAAGAGATTGGTCCGACCCGTTCGCAGAAACCTGTCGACTTCGGCGAACACCACGCCGTCGTCCTCGATTCCGAGCAGTTGTTCGGTGCCGACGTGCTTGAAGGCGAGTCGGGCCGCCTGTCGCAGTGTCGGCAAATCCCTTCGGGATTGGGAGCTTGCCAGAATCTCCAGCGTGTTCGTCCGTCCGCGGCCCACGGCGGCACGCATCTCGGGCGTATCCACCAGCACCTGGGCATTGCCCAGCGACTGCGAACGCCCCATCCGGTCCAGCGCCCGTGCCAGATCGTTCATCGCCCCATTGTAGTCCTCGTACCGCTGAAGGTCGGTGGCGCGCGCATCCAGTTCACCCAGCTTGGCCGCCAACGCCTCTTCCAGTGTGCCCGCCCCGTCGGCCATGGCCTTCAGTGTGGCGCGAACCGCTCCATAGGCGGCTTCGTGCGTCACTTGTCTCCCCTGCTCCGCTGCGGCCAGCACCGAGTTCGCGAACGCCGCGACCGCATCAAATTCCAGGGTCACTGACGGAGCCCGGAACTCGGGCCGTGTCCCTGCCGGGTCCAGTTCGAGGGGCGCGGTCAGCGGCGCCAGGGATTCAAAGCTCGCGTTCAGACGCTGATAATACTCGGTGAGCGTCGTCAGAACTTCCCGGCTGAACGCGCCCGTTCCCGGCAGTGTCGGCTTTAACACCGTGATCTTATCCACCAGGTCGAGCTTCAATCCGCCAGCCTCCAGGCCGAAGGTGTAGACCGGATCTTCGAGTCCGATGAACCCGCCGAAATGCATGCCGTTCGTCAGGTCCAACCGAAGGCCGCCCGAAAGCCGAAGGCCCTCCCCCTCCCGAAAACTCACGTGCAACGGTCGTCGTGCCGGAATCGAAAGCAACCCGATCGGATTCTCCGCCGGCACCTGCACATTGCCGAAGGCGGTGATGTCGAAGTCGCCGTTGTTCGCCACCGTCGCATTCCGGATTTCCAGTGCCCCCGAGATCGCCGGCAGTTCGAGGCGTCCGCCAAAACTCCCGCTCAGGAATTCCGTCGAACGATCATAAAAGACGCTTCCGAATCCCTTCCGCACCACCAGGGCGCCCGGCAACCGCAATTCCACCGGCTCGAACTGGGGCCGAAGCGCCACAAACGCCTGGGACACCCGGTCCGCCGCCCGCACGGTCGCGGTCGCCGACGACAGCATCGCCCCGGCCAGGATCGTGACGTTGGTGCCAATCCGACGTTCCACGCCCTGGATCAGCCGCCGGCTGAAGTCGGTCATTTCCCACCAAGCGCGCTGGGCTTCTGCCGCGCCGGTGAATTGCACGGTCAGGTTGGGCAGCACCACGTCTCGCACCCGCGCGACTTCCGGCGTCATGGCCAGGCTTTCCAGCACTTCGGCCAGATCCGCCAGTGTGTCCAAAAGGGCCACGCCGTCACGCAGGCGATCCCGCGGCCACGCTTCGAGTGCCACGGTGTCGAGGCGCTGCAACTGCGCCCGCAACTCGCGCTGGATCGGTCCCACCACATCGGCGTCGAGGTTAAAATTGAAGCGCACCTTCACCCTCGCGAGGGTCGTGTAGAAGGGATCGATCCCGCCACGAACCCGGTCGGCCGTCAGACGCTGCGCATCCAATTCACGCTCCCGCGCCACCCGCTGGAGGCCCGTCCAGATCTGGGCGTACTCCGATTCCAGTTGGAACGGACCTGTCGTGCATCCGAAGCGCATCACCTGAGCCGGCCAATGAAACACATCCAGCTGTTCAACCGCATTCAGGCCATCGAGCAATTGGAGCAACTGTTGGCGCTCGAGGTAGTGCAGGTCGGGCTCCGTACAGAATCGCTGCAAGATCAGCGTCCGCTGACGGTTCGCCAGGGTCTGCGCCGCGGACCGCACCAGGACCAGCGCGTCGCTTCCCCGATTCTCATCGCCAGCGAGCGAAACCGCCGCGCTCAGCCCGAAGAGTTCTCGCGCCAGGTTGTCGAGCACGTGAAGCGGCATGGCCTCAAAAACCGCCGGGGCCGCCACCGCACCGTTGGTCGGATTCAATCCCAGGCTGGCCAGGTGATTCGACAGACCCGCTTGAACGAACCCGGCGAGTTTGGGCAGCACCGTGTTGGCGCCATCCACCCCCAGCAACTGTTCCGCCGCCGCCAAATCGTCCGCCAAGGCGAATACCTCACGGAGCGTTCGCAGATCTCTCGCTGATGCCGGGCTCTCCAGCAGGGCCAGCGTGTTCGTGCGCGAAACATCCAGCGTCTCCTTCAGCTCGGCTGAGTTCACCAGATCGGATCGCCGACCGATCGAGGCCTCGAACCCCGCCTGGTTCACCACCTTGCCAAGTTTCTTCAAGGTCGCATGCGCGCGACGCGTCCGCTCGAGGTCCGTCGCCCGGAGGTCCAGATCCCCGGCCAGTCGGCCCAGATCGGCTTCCGCGGATCTCACCCCGCGCGCCACATCCCGCAGCAGCTCCCGGATGGAGCCGAACACGGCTTCGTGCGAAGCCGCAGATGCGGTGGCAAGTCGCGCCTGGGCGCTGTTGATGAAGGTTTCGAGTCCGTCGAGCGGCACCGTGAGGACCGGATCCCGAAATTCCGGCGGCACTCCCGGCTCACCCACTTCCACGGGTTGCCCAAGTCCCGACAAACTTTCGAAGCTGCGGTTCAGACTCCCCAGGTATTCGCCAAAGACCGTCGCCACCTCCTTCGTGAAAACCCCCGCCCCAGGCAGGCTCGGCTTCACGAACACAATCCGGTCCAGCAACTCCAGGTTCAGGCCATCCGCTGCAAAACCCATGGTGTACACGGGATCTTCGAAACCCAGGAAACCTTCGAAGCGCATGCCGTTGTCCAAATCCAGCCGCATCGCACCCGCAAACCGCGGAACATCCCCCTCGCGGAGCCGGATAGAGAGGGGTCGTCGCGCCGGAATGCTGAGTGTTCCTGCTGGCCGCGCCACGGGCACCCTCAACGAACCAAACGCATTCAAGTCAAAGGCACCGCCACTCGAGATCGATGCATTCTGGACGGACAGATACCCGCCGAACTTCGGCAACGCGATCTGGCCCCGGAACCTCCCGGAGAACTGACGCGTCAGGCGATGATAGCTCGCCGCTCCCGCCACGCCGTCCACTTGGATCTCCCCCGGCAACACCATGTCGGCAATACTCAAGGCGCTTCCCGACGTCTGAATCTGCAAGCGCGCCACCTCCCGCGACGTCGACAACACCCGCGCTGCTTGTTCCAGGTTCGCCCGCCGCCCCAGCGAATCGCTCACCAATCCCAAGCGATCGGCTTCGGCCAACAGCCGTTGCACCGCCGCTCCCGCTTCCGACCAACCCCGTTGTGACAGGATCAAATCGCTCAGCCGTCCCACCACCCGCGGCATACGCTGCGTTTCCCAATCTTCCGACGCGGTCAACCCAAAGCGGGCTCCCAACTCGGAATGCAGCATCCCCGCCTCCAACAAGAGCATCAGATCCGCCAGGCTCGTCTCCGACGCCAACGCCACCGAACCGGTCGATGCCACCAACGCCGCTTCCAAACCGTCGTAGGCCCGCTGAAACGGTGCCGACGCGAACGTCACCCCCGCGGGCATTTCCCGCAGCACCCGCAGCAACGCCCGAATCTCGGCCGAAAGATTGCGAAATGTTCGCTCCCCCAGCGGCTTGTTCAGATCAAGTTGCAGCAGCGTGTTCAACCGCTGCCCGTATCCCCCCAGATCCCCGACGTCCGGCAGTAGCGCATTCACCGCGGCATTGTCCGGGAAGATCGCCAACTCCCGGGCGGCCACCACGTCGACGATGTCCTGAACGGCCAGCAAGAACCCCGGGTAGTCCCCGGTCTGCTCCGCTTGTACCACCGCCGCATTGGCCACTTCGAAGAGCCTGGCCGCGAGTTGGGAAAGCGCCTCGTCGATGGGTGTCGACGCCGCCAGTTCAACACCCAGCAATTGCACCGCCGCCAGGAAGTCCACCAGTTGTCGCACGCGTTCCGCCGCGACGAAACGGTTCATGCCGAGAATCACCGGGTTTCCGAACGGCGTGAACTGTCCCGCAACCACACCCAACGCAGTCGCCTGACGGCCGGCAAACCGCTGGAGCAACGCCGGCATCGCGGTGGACACCAGGCGCCCCACCGGCCGGTTCAAGGTCTGCCGCAACGCCTCGGTGTCGGCGATCGCCCGTACCGCACGGGTCAAGGACTCAAAACTCAGCGTGGCATCGGGATCTTCAGCGCGCGCCAGCGCCGCCGCTTCGGCTTCCGCGAGGGCCGCATCGAGTTCGGCCTGCGATGCCGCCGTGGCCGTCGCAACGTTCGCCGCCAAAGCCGCCCGCGCCCGCATCAAGGCCAGACGATGCACGGCGGCTGTGTCCAAATCGTGGGCGCTCGACGCCGATTGACCCGTTTGCCGGGCAACGTCCCGGATCAAATCAAGCGGTAACCGCTGGGCCGTCCCCGCCAGCGCAGTGAAGGTCCAGGCTTCCAACACACTCGACAGCGCCTCGAACGGCGCCGGAGGCATCGCCGGAAGAATCGCGGCGCCTGCAACGTTTCCCGAACCGACCATGGCCGCGACCGAACCGTTGAATCGATGATAGGCCTGAGCCAAAGCATTCAGACAACGGGTGGCCTCGGCCAGTTGGGCGGGAGTGGTGGCCGCCGGCAGACACACCCCAGGATTCGCGGGCAGCAAGTCCACCAGTCCCGCCAGAGCCTGCAACCGCACCCGGTCGGCGGAGAAATGTAGGCGGTAGTGCGGTTCATTCAGGTTCAGGTCCACCCGCGCGTAGCCACCATTCGGAAATTGCACTTCCGCCGGCCCCACCAGAGAAACCGCACCATCCGGCCGAAGGGTCAACCACAGCGGATTCGCCGCCCCAGCCTTGAGCGTCAGCGGGCTGTTCGAATTGTCCGGCAGGGAAAACTCCCCGTGAAAGGGCAGGCGCATACCCAACTCACGCGTGAAATCGATCACCAGGTCCGGGTACCCCCCGGAAGTCCCCGGCAGCGGCAGTCCCGTCGAAACGAACGAAAAACGCGCCGCCCGAATGCCCCCGTCATCGACCACGCCCGCCCGCCAGATCAGTGGAAACCGCGTGAACACCGTGACCGCCACGCCCTCCGCGGGATTTCGGTCAAAGATCCCGAACACATCCGCCAACGACACCGGCCCCACGCGCAGCCGCTTGAGCGCCCCACCGGTCTTGGACAACGGACGATCCAGTTGGATCGGGTAGGCACCGCCGAATCCCGCCACGACGTCGGTGAATTCCAACGACTGACCGTTCGCCTCGGTGATCAATCGTACCCCTTGCGGAAAACGAACGAAGAAACCGGGCCCCTGCCCCAGCAGGTTCCGCCCGCCCGGACGGTATTCCACTGGTCCCCACTGCCCAACTGCCACGGCCTGCACAATCCCGCCCTCGATCGGCAGTCCGTTCGCCCCCAGCGGCAGAAAATGATCCGGATCCACCAAACCCAACGGGAACACCGACGAATGCGCCACGTTGCCAAGGCCGTCCACCGCGCGCGCCACCAGAAACCGTGCACCCAATTCCCGCACGTTCAGGGGAAGACGAAAGGTCCAAGCCGATCCCTCGCCCGGTTCAGCGTCGCCCAATTCCACCGAGCCATTCAAAAACACCACCCGCGTCACGCCACTCGGATCAGACGCCTGCACCGTCAAGGTGGCTCCCGGACGTCCATCCACCGGTGCAAAGCGGGCAGCGATCGCCGACAACTCGGGCCCTTCCACATCGCGTCCCGTCTCCTGAAGCAATGCCACCCGGTAGAATCCTTTCGGACTGACTACCCCTGTGGAATCCGCCGCCGTTGTCACGGCCCCCTCCGCCCGGACGGTCGCCACATCGAGCCAACCGACGATCCCACCCGGCTCCAGCCGCACTCCATCCCAGCGCTGCAACCGGTACAGGCGGCCCAGCTGACTCGCCCAGGTGATCCGCCAACCGGACCGCAAGTCATACTGCGGCGCCTCCAGAATTCGAAAACCTTCCCTATCCTCCGGCCCCACGAATCCCACCGGTCCTTGACCGACCAGCGCCACCGGGGTCACCCGCTCGACCCCAGCACCTCGGGAGTCATCACCGATCGCCCCCACCGCATCGGCAAGCCACATTTCCGTGGATCGTTGAGACGACCGTCCCCAGCTCAGCACCAGCACCACCAGAACCCACGGCCAAACACGCGAAATGCAGGGTAGAACAGCGTGACGTCGAATCATGATGGGTCGCCCCCGGAGCCTCCGCCCCGAATTGCTCGGACACCGAAGACCAATCGCAACACCCGGAGCAAGCCCGAATCATCACCCAGACCTCAATTTCCTCGGAGCCGGTAAAACTTCTTCGCTCCCCCGACGGCTTCACTCCACTGGTTGCCCACCGGCTGCGGCGTCACCGGACTCCACACACTCAAGTCCGTGCTCCATTCCAGGACCTACCCATGGGACTCCGCCGGCCACACGAGATGGATCCGGCCTTCCTGCACGCTGACCACCGCGATCTCGACTTCAGGCGCCGGAGTGTCCGTCGGGCGACTCCCGGCATCGCGGGGGTCCGTGCCCCGGCGATACTCCGCCAGTGCGTTCGCGCCGTCTCCATCGGTGTCGGTGTCGGTGTTGGGATCCTCGATGCTGAACACCTGTTCCCACGCGTCGCTCAGTCCGTCGCCGTCGGCATTCACCGTCACCGCCGACACCGGCGACGGCAGTCGATCGAACGTATACCGGGCAGTTCCCATGATGGACCTCTCTCCCGTCGCAAGGTCCCGGGAGTAGGCGATAATCGTGTCAGGGGCGATAAGCTCAGGCGGTCGTGCCGAATCGTACACCCGCCAAGCATCACCCCCCGACAGGCGATAGCGAACCACCTCGCCGGCCGCCGAAGCCCGCTAGGCCCAAGGCCTCCCCTTCGCATCGGTCGTGGTGGTGCCCGCCGTGTATAGCGCGTCCGGAATGGGCTGGGCCCTCAACCGAGGCACGGCGCCGAGTCCGAAACCGAGGAAGACTAGGGAAAGGAGCGTTTTCATGAACGACCGATCAAAATTCAATGTCGAGCCCAGGGTCCCCGCCGCCGATCGTCCAAATATGGCCGAACCAGGTCGGGCACCGGGTCCGCCGACCGCGTCGACGGCTGCATCCTCGATGGTCAAAACCGCGTGGGCGGGCGCGGACCATGCGAACCAGACCGCCAGAATCAGGCGGTGAAAAAAGTGCTGAAAGGCGCGCACACCCCTTCCTCACCGATTCCAACGCTCCGGATTACAGAAAAACCGAACCATGATTGTCAGGCCTCTGGAGGCGGCCTAGCGTGCATCCGTCGTTCCCATGTGCCACGCCGGCTCGCGGATCGGAAGCCGATCGATCGATTCGGATGCATGGGGCAAGCCCCGTGATGAATCCACCAAGGGAGGCAGAAGCCATCGACGTGCATGCATCCACGAACAGCGGCCCCGAAGCACCGTCCTACCGGTATCGAGCCTTTATCTCGTACAGCACGGCTGCCGATGGCGGTCTGGCACCGGCGCTGCAATCCGGACTCCAGCGCTTTGCCAAACCCTGGTACTGGATTCGGGCCATCCGGGTGTTCCGCGACCAGACAGGACTTGGCGTCACACCGTCCCTCTGGGGTTCCATCGACAAGGCTCTCCGAGCCTCCGATTACTTCATCCTTCTCGCGTCACCGGGTTCCGCCGATTCGAAATGGGTCGAACAGGAAGTGGACTGGTGGCTGCAAAACCGTTCCGCCGACCACCTGCTGCTGGTGCGCACCGAGGGTGAGATTGTCTGGGACAACGCCACTCAGGATTTTGACTGGGACCGGACGACGGCGCTGCCCCGGAGGCTGGCGAGGGCATTCGTCCATGAACCCCGATTCCTGGATCTGGGCTGGGCCCGGGCAAAGTCCGAACTTTCACTGCACCATCCCACTTTCGCCGACGCCGTTGCCCGCCTGGCGTCCACCCTGCGTGGGCTGCCTCTGGACGAGTTGATCGGTGAGGACATCCGGCAGCACCGGAAGACGGTACGCATGCTGTGTGTGGCGGGCGTGGCGCTGGGCATGGTGTCGATCGTCGCCTTGATCGCCGCAGTTCAAGGGAATCGAGCCTGGCGCACATCCACGCGACTGGTCGCCCACGAAAAAGACGCCTCCGATCGTGAGGTCCGCTTGAGCTTGTCCCGACAACTCGCCACGACGTCCTTGAACCAGCTGTCGGCGGACCGGGATGTCAGCATCCTCCTGGCCTCGGAAGCGGTCCGCCTCCACCCGACTCCTGAAGCCGAAAGCGCCTTGCGCCGGTCCCTCACCGAAGACCTGAACCCGACTCTCGTCCTTCACGGGCACCGCGAGAGGGAATGCTACGCCCGGTTCAGCCCCGATGGCACCCAGGTCCTGACCTGGGGCGATGAAACCGCCCAGCTCCTGGACGCATTCACAGGGAAGCTGCAGAGGGAGTTCCTAGGCCATACCAACGACATTCTCGATGCCGTTTTCCGAACCGATGGACGCGTCGTCAGCACCGCCAGCGCCGACGACTCCGTACGCCTCTGGGACGTTGTCACCGGGCACGAGGAACGGCGATGGCAACATCCTGGGGCGATGTCCGCTCGGTTTGGAACCGATGGATCACGACTGCTTTCCCTTAGTGCCGGCGGAGGTGCCCTGCTTTGGGACGTGGCCACCCGCACCCACATCGCGGAGATGACCACGATCGAACCGCTTTACTTCAGCGAACCCCTCGCGTCCTTCCATCCGGATGGCAGCCGAATCGCGCTCTGCGGCGCCCGGGACCCGATCGTGATCGACGCCACAACCGGCACGATCGTCCTGGAACTGAAGGGACATGCCCGGCAAGCCCGCAGCATCCAATTCAGCCCGGACGGCAACCTACTGGTCACCTCCAGCGGAGATTCCACCGCCCGCATCTGGCGGGTGGCGACCGGGCAGTGCGAACAAACCTTGAATCATCCCATCGGGGACTCGGAGCTCCAGGAAGCCCGGTTCAGCCCCGACGGCGCCTGGGTCGCCACCCGCGATAATCGGGCCACCCTCGTGCTGTGGAATGCGGCCAGCGGCCAGAAGGTCGCCCATTTGGAGAGCGCCGACGGGCCCGGCTCTCCCCTGCTGTTCCGCTTCAGTCCCAATGGAAAATGCCTGCTCACCGCCACCTTCCACTCCTCCACGGCGGAGGTTTGGGAAACCGCGACCGGAAGTCGCCTGGGCCGCCTGATGGGAAATGAAGGGGAGATTCGCACCTTGAGTTTCAGTCCCACATCCACTCGCGCGGTGGTGGGCAGCATTTTTGCCCCGGCCCGCCTCTACGACTGCCGCGTTTGCGGCTCCGTGGACGATCTCCTCGTGGCCGCCCGACAACGGGTTCCGCGCGAACTGACCCCCGAAGAAAGGCAGCAGTATCAGGCCCCGCCCACCCGCGAATGATCGCTATCGAGATTGGGGCATCGTTGCCGATGATGAGCGGTTCAAAAACGTGGTTGCGGGTCGACTCGTCCATTCCGCAGCCCATGTCGGACACTCTGAGCTGCAGGTAAGTCCCGGGCTGAAGATCGGTCAGCGTGTCGCGGTCCTCGGACGAGAGGACCCTGTGGCTGGTGATCAGACCGAAATCGCCCCCCGCTGGCATGGCATCCCGTGCGTTGGCCGCAAGGTTCGGAATCGCCCGCTCAAGTGCCGTGCGATCCGCTCGGATGGGCTGAACGGCGGGGTCCAGATGGATCGTGATCCGGATGTTCTCGGGCAGAAGCCGGCGTAACAGGCCTTCGATGCCTCTGAGCACCTCATCCAGGTTGAACACGGATACTTGAAGCAACTGCCGGCGACTTAACGCCAGCAGCTTCTGGGTCAGATCGGCCGCCTTCCGACCGGCGAGGGAGATCTGCTCGGCGGCATAGCGGCTTCGATCGTCGGCACGTCCCGGTTCCTGCAGCAAATCGGCGTACCCAAGAATGATGGTAAGCAGGTCGACAGCAGGTCCGGCGCGGCGATGGCCGGTGCGACAAAAACCGTCTCGACTCCCCGTCGCCCTGAGCAGCCCTTCCACGGCGCTTGCCGACGCTGCCGTCGCCGCCGTGCGCGAATGGCAGTTTGCCGCACCCCGGGTCCATGACGAACCCGCCTCGGTACGCGTCCGCTGGAGTTTCTCATTCCCCAGGGCGAACTCCTAAAAAGGCCTGGCCCCGAGCCGTCCGGTGGAAGTGGGCGGGGGCCTGGTACCCCGGCAGTGGCCCCTGCTCACCGCCCGCGCGTCCGACCCGTGGTGCGAGTCGACGCACTCGGGTGCAGGCGGTACCGTCCCTCCCTTCGCATGGATTTACGTCTCACCGGAAACGCCGTCAGGATATTGCGCCACTTATGGGTGTTGCCTGGAATGGGTACCCTCCTTTGGCGGGTATTCCGACGCGACCTGGGCATCGACCACCTCCGTGACCTCGCAATCCGAGATCTCCCAAGACCCGAAGCCGAGCCACGACCGATCCAGGCCAGAATCCACGGCTGGAGGTCCTCCGGATTCCGCCCTCCCTCGGTGACAGGCCAACGCTCCACGGGCAGCGGGCTTCGCGCTTGGTTCGCCTCCGGGGGCTCCCCTCTCGCCAGGCTCGAACAAGTACTCGCCGCCCACGCGGACTTAGGGAACCGCAGCCCCTACATTCATCTCCTCGAAGCCCGCGCCCGCGCTCAGGCCAAAGCGGCCGAGGCCCGCTGGCGGACAGGCCAGACCCTCGGCCCCCTGGATGGCCTCCTCGTGCCCATCAAGGATCATTTTGGCGTTCGTGGGGAACCGACCTGGGGCGGCACCCGTTACCTGGGGCGGGAGGTTTCAACCACCGACGCCTGGGTGGTGGAACGTCTCGACGCCGCCGGAGCCGTCCTCGTGGCCACCACCCACGCGACAGAGTGTGGCATCAACGCGTCGGGCGTGCTCGAGCACCGTCCCGGCCCACGGAACGCCTACGCTATGGACCGCGCCCCTGGCGGTTCTTCCACTGGAAGCGGGGTCAGCGTCGCGCTCGGCTGGTCACCCTCCGCGGTCGGGTCCGACGGCGGAGGGTCCATTCGCATCCCGGCGTCCTGGAACGGGGTTTTCGGACTCAAACCCACTTACCAGCGGGTGAGCAGCCGGGGCGACCGCTGGAGCGGCACGTCCATGGGGCACATCGGTCCCATCGGGCAGTCCACCGCAGACCTCGCCGAACTGCTCGCCACCATCTCCGGCGTGGATCCCACGGATCCCCTGACCGCCTACGCTCCGGACCTCCACCAACCCGCCCCCTGGTTTGACGCGCTCGGTCGCGGCGTGCGTGGTGCCCGCCTGGGAGTCATAAGAACCGAACTCGAGGCCGCCGATCCCGAGGTGGCCAGGCTTGTCGAGGGGGCCCTCAAGGCCCTGGTTTCGGAGGGTGCCGAGATTGTGGACGTCGATCTGCCATTGGCCACCGGAGCCGGGGGCATCGGTTGCCTCGTGATCGGAACGGAAGTCGCCAAGCTTCTTGCGGGGGAATATGCCGCTCACTCGTCGGAGTTCGGGGACGAGCTGGCTGTGTTTCTCCATGCCATGAGAAAGGTTTCCCCGGAGGATTCCCAGCTCGCCTATGCCTGCCGGACATCCCTCCGGACTCAAGCCGCCTCAGTGTTTCAGAAAGTCGACCTGCTGGTCCTGCCCGCTAACGTCCGCCCCGCCCCGTCCTATGGACCCGACGAGGACTGCAAGGCCATTCTCCATGCGTCGGCTTCCGCGGTCGCCACACGATTCCACTTCCTCGCCAACCTCACCGGTCTGCCCGCCGGCACCCTCCCCCTTGGCATGGTGGATGGCCTGCCCGTGGGACTTCAGGTCGTCGGCGACGCATGGGACGAAGCCTCCGTTTTCGCTGTCATGGCCCACGCCGAGCGCATGGGCCTCACCGATGCCGTCCCGCGTCCACCCAAGTTCCTCGCCGTCTCCCCCAGCCCCTGAGCTCGAAGCATCGTTCTGCACACAGCCCATCGACGTCACGTAACGCTGCAGGTTATGGGAGTCCATGGCGTACGATCCCAACCCCACGGCATCCGCCACGATCCGGATCCGACGGGCATAGTCCCGTTGCGCCGCCCGGGTCCCAGTGGCGTCATGGGCCGCCCGGATTCGCAGCGAAGTTACGCTAACCTCGACCTCTCCACGCTTATTGATTGGGTGAAGCGGAAAGTGTGAGTGGTGTGGTGCGGCTGAGTTCGCCAACGGGCGAACCGACGGAGTTGTTCCTCGCGGATCCTCGACGGATCCGTTGCCCGCCCCTCCACCTGACCGTCGGAACACATGAACACCAACACTGTAATTGATCGTTCGATCCTGAAATCACTCGTTGCCCTGGGCGCCCTGAGCTGGAGCTGCTTCGAGGCGGGAGCCATCTCCAATCATACATGGGCAGGCAATGGCCCCGACGCCAGGTGGAGCAGGCCTGGCAACTGGGTGAACAACTCCCCGCCACCAGCGAACAGCCACGTGAACCTCTTCTTTCCGGCCAGCAAGCCGAAGAAGGCGAGCGTCAACGACGTCCCCGGACTGACGGTTCATACCCTTGAGGTCGACGACTTTGGCATGTCGTTCAGTGGCCCTGGCCTGGTGGACACACTCAAACTGGACGGCACGGTGCGATTGGAGACCGCTTCATTGATCTTCCTGCAAAGTCTGCACCTCAACCTCACGGGGAACACCACCGTGGAACTGGGGTCGGCCCTCGTGGGCCTTGAAACCTGGTCCGAGTCCAGCATCACCTTCCAATCGAAGATCATGGGGGTCGGATCGCTCACCGTGGAAGGGGACGCCACCGTACCTAAGGACAGGGCGGGCGATGCCCATTTCGTAGCTCGCGCCAACAACACCTACCAGGGCGCGACGGTCTTCGAGAAGGGTGTCCAAGTCCGGTTGGTCAACTATGCCGTCATTGCGGCACCCGCTCCCTGGTATTTCTGGCAAGTGGGCGACGTTTCGGTTCCCACCGACCTGACCATTGCAACAGAGGCCGATTCACCACCGATCAACTCTACATGACCAAGGCCGCAGGCTACATTCCTCCGAACAATGCCATCTTCAAAATCATCGAGAACAACGGGTTTGATGCCGCAACCGAACCGTTCTTCGGCTGGAACGAAGGCGATGGCCTCACCCTCGGTGGAAAACCGTTCCACCTTTCCTACGTCGGAGGAAACGGGAATGACCTGACGGTGGAGAATCCCTGACCAACTAGCGTTCGTTTCCAGGAGCATTGGATTCGATCCGAAAACATTAAGGCAGCCCGGGTTCAATGCCCGAGCTGCCTTCGTTTCGTCAGAGTTCGCGGAGCTCACCCACCGGGTGAGCCCAACACTGTCCCTTGGATACGGGCTCGTTGCGTCTGAATGGCAGATTCAAGAGCCGTTTCCGGGCTTACAGCTTCCACCCTGCGCGGTACGGCGGATTCACGTGGGCATTCGCGCCTTCGTGGTTCGTGAATCGCATCGGGGCGTCGTCCCAACGCAGCGTCTCGCCAGGGAACCGAAGCGCAATCAGTCCGAGCAACCCCACCTGGGTGAGCGCCCCGCCGTAATCGAAATCAGAACCTGCCTTGCGCCCCGTTCGGATCGCCTCCGCCCAGTCCCACACATGCCCTTTGACGCGCGGAATCTTCTCCGCCGGCGCCTTCTTCCCGGCGTGTTCTTCCATCAGATTCTCCGGAAAGAGGACGCAATTCCCGCCGCCGTGCGAGCCATGGACGATCATGGCCTTGTCGCCATGGATGATCGCGCCGGTACCCGGGACTTGTTGATCCGGACCGAAGGCCGCTGGCCGCGGAATCCGGGTCCGGCCGTCGTGCCAGACCAGTTTCACCGCACCTCGAGCCCTTTTGGCCGGGAACTCGAAGGTGACTTTCGCTCCCGGCGGATAGGTCAGCCCATGGAGGGCGAGATCATAGTCGGTGACCTCCGCATGAACACTCGTCGGCGTTCCCAGATCGAGTGCCCAGAAGCTCGGGTCGACCACGTGACAGATCCAGTCGCCGATCGTGCCGCCGCCGTACGCCAGCCAGCCCCGCCAATTCCAGGGCACCCAGAGGGGAGAGTAGGGCTTAAACTCGGCCGGCCCCACCCAGAGGTCGTAGTCAAGGCCCTGGGGGATGTCATGTTTTTCCGCGAGCTTCGGCAGGTTCGGGATCTGGCAGTAAACGTTTGGAAACGCATCGCAGGCCGCATGGACGGTGTGGACGTTTCCAATGACGCCCGCCCAAATCCATTCGCAGACGCGCCGGATGGAGTCGCTGGAATGCCCCTGGTTACCCACCTGGGTCACCACCTTGTGTTCGCGCGCGGCCGCCATGAGATGCCGGACCTCGCCGATCGTGTGCGTTAAAGGCTTCTCGCAGTACACATGCTTGCCGCGCCGCATCGCCTCCATGGCGATCACGGCGTGCGTGTGATCGGGCGTGCCGATGATCACGCCGTCCAACCCCGCCCCCATCTTGTCGAGCATCACCCGGTAGTCCGTGAACCGTCGGGCGTTGGGATACGCGGCGAACTCCTTGGCCGCGTACTTCTCATCCACGTCGCACAACGCCACGATGTTGTGCCCCAGCCCAGCGGCTTCGCTGACATCCGCCCCGCCACGGCTTCCGATCCCGATGCCGGCGAGATTCAGTTTGCCGTTGGCGGTCAAAGGCTCCGCACCGCGCGAAACCGTGCCGGGCAGGATATTGAAGAGGGCCACGCCCATTCCGGCGCGACGCAGGAATTGGCGACGATGAATCTTGGGAGACTTGATGGCGTTCATGAGGTGACGGCCCTTTCTGCGCCAACCGGTGCCGCCGATCAACCGCCATTCCGGAGCCCTTCCTTTTTCCTCAGGCATCCCAGGAAACCGATCTGATCCATCTTCTCCGTGAACGAATGTGTTCAGAGGACCTTCAAGCCGCAAAACCGGTCGAGGATGCCTCGGACAACCCGACATTCCCCTGTCCCTCCCATCCTGGTAGCCTGACCCCCCAGACGTCCCTCCATGGCCCTCAAAGCGACCATCTACAAAGCCAAGGTCAGTTTCGCCGACATCGACAACAATGTTTATGCCGACCACTCGGTGACGGTTGCCCGGCATCCGTCCGAAACCGACGAACGCATGCTCGTCCGCATGCTTGCCTTCGCGCTGAACGCCCCAGCCAGCCAGGACGAGCCCCCACTCGAATTCGCCAAGGACATGTGGGAACCCGATGAACCCAGCCTCTGGCAAAAATCCCCGACGGGACGCGTCACGCACTGGGTCGACGTCGGCCAACCCGACGAAAAACGCTTGCTCCGTGTCTCCGCCCGGGTGGACCGCATGAGCGTGTACAGTTTCGGCGCGAGCACCCCGATCTGGTGGCGGGATCTCGAGACCCGCATGACCCGTCTGCACAACCTCACGGTGTGGCAGATTCCTTCGGCCCAGAGCCAGGCCCTTGCCGCCCTGGCCGAGCGGACCATGCAGTTGCAGGTCACCGTGCAGGACGGCGCACTCTGGGTCGAGGGGGGTACTCGATCCTTCGAAGTCGCACCCATACGTCTCTGGGGTCCGGCCCAACCCTAGTCTCTCCATCGATGCCGTGCTGAGGTGATCGCCCATGCACGGGCGACCAGGCGTCTGCCGTGCACTTCCAGGTGCCAACGAGCGCCGTCAGGCGCTGTAAGACGGACCAGCAGAGCGCGGGGGTTTAGTGTTCACGGACCACTGCCGGAGGTGGAAGGTTCCGATCGCGGAACGCATGAGCGACCAAAACTTTCAATCCGATGCGGCCACCGAAACCCGGACCGATCAGGCGGGCGCGGGTCGCCGACCGATCCTCTCAGGGATCCTGCTGGCGATCAGTCTCTCACACCTGCTCAACGACACGATTCAGGCGCTGTTGCCGTCGATCTATCCGTTGTTGAAACAGAGCTACCACCTCGATTTCGGGCAAATCGGACTGATCACGCTGACGTTCCAGATGACGGCATCGCTCTTGCAACCCGTGGTGGGTTATTTTACCGACCGTCGGCCTCAGCCATTCTCGCTGGCGTGCGGGATGGGGCTCACGCTGATCGGATTGGTGGCCTTGTCGCGGGCGGATTCCTTCGTGATGATCCTCATCGCAGCGGGAGTGATTGGACTGGGCTCGTCCGTGTTCCATCCCGAAGCGTCGCGCGTCGCGCGACTGGCATCCGGCGGGCGTCATGGTTTTGCCCAATCCCTGTTTCAGGTCGGCGGCAATGCGGGTACTGCGTTGGGGCCGCTGCTGGCTGCGGCCATCGTCGTGCCGTACGGGCAGTCCAGTGTGCTCTGGTTCGCGGTCGTCGCCCTGGTGGGGATCGCGATACTCACGTCTGTCGGACGGTGGTACAAACGGACCCTGGCGGAACGAAGCACCCTTCCCGTGGGGGCAATCGCCGAGGCTGGGCCGGCAATGCCTCGGGCCAAGGTGCTGTCGGCGCTGGCCGTCCTCCTGGCGCTCATCTTCTCGAAGTACTTCTATCTGGCGTGTCTCACCAACTACTACACGTTCTACCTCATCGAACGATTTCAGGTCTCGGTGCCGCGGGCGCAGTTCTCGCTCTTCGTTTTCCTGTTCGCCGTGGCGGCCGGGACCATCATCGGCGGTCCCGTGGGTGACCGGATCGGGCGCAAGAAAGTCATCTGGACGTCCATCGCCGGCATTGCTCCTTTCACCATCGCACTGCCTTACGTGGGCTTTCAGTGGATGATTGTCCTATCGGTCCTCATTGGTGCGATCCTGGCGTCCGCCTTCTCGGCGATTCTCGTCTACGCCCAGGAATTATTCCCGGGAAGGGTCGGACTGATTTCCGGACTCTTCTTCGGGCTGGCCTTTGGCATGGCGGGAATCGGATCCGCCGTGCTCGGAGAACTGGCGGATCGGACAAGCATTGAATTCGTGTTCCGCGTCTGCGGCTTCCTGCCATTGATCGGTCTGCTCGCGGCGTTCCTTCCCAGCGAACGCAGTTCGGGAAGCGCGGGGCTCGGGTGATTGGAACGTCCAGGCCGCCGAGAACCCAGATCTCGCCTTGCGGGGCGGCGGAGGCCTGGAGCCTCGGATGGAACCTCCTCCCTCCTGGTGATCCTCCCCAACAACCCCCTGATTCGATCCTCCGAGGAGGTCGCGGGCAGGGTCATTCTGATTCATGAGCCTTCGCCTTGCGACGGGCTCCTTCGTCGGTAGTGTCCCACGTCCTCGACGACGTTCGTATAGGTTTTACCATCGTATTTTCAGCAGCCATGAATCCACGCCTGCGCCGGACCCTCGGTCGCCTGCTCACTCTGCTCTTATCCGAGCACTTGCCGGCCCAGGCCGCCAACCCGGCGACCGCAACCCGTCCCGAGGCGAGGTTCCTTGAGGTCTCTTTCCAGATCCTGGGCAAGGGCTCCGACCCGGAAACGGACCCGGACGTGGCGAACGCCGAGCAGAGCTGGACGTTCTCCCGGAACTACCATGGGGTCATCGAGGTCCGGGTCGAAAACCGCACCGTGGGTTCGCCTCCCAACGAGCAGACCGTCCTGGTGATTGTGCCCGCCATCAGCGGGGTTTCCCGGGTGTTCGGCGCGCGCTCCGATTGGGTCCAGAACGCGTACCGGACCTTCGGGGAGGGCGATTCGTACTTCGACAATACGGCGACCATGACGTGGAAGGCGCGGTCGCCGGTCGTGGGCAGGCGGGCCAACTTGAATCTGATCTTGAACCCGGAAACTCGGGTCTGGAATGGAACGATCGGTCCGGGCCTATGGGAGGACGACCTCGTCCGGGAAACGTTGATCGAAGGACAGGCGACCATCACGCCGGGTGGCGGAGGCAGTCGGAACCCCGCCGAGATCTATCCCATCCAGGGCAAGGGGAACCAAGTGTCCGGGAATCTGCAGGTCAACACCCGCTACGTCCCGTCGGAGCCGTGGCAGGATTCCCTTGCGGTGGCCGGCGAACCCGCGTTCGTTCTCGAAGGCCACTACAATGGCTATGTCGAGAAGCCGCTCATTTCCCCAACGACGTCAGGAGCGCGTGCCCAGATGATCGCCAAGTTCGGCTGGGCCCTGCTCGACCGACTCCCCGACGTCGAGTTGGTCGTGCGCAGCCCGCAGTACGAGCATTGGCGCCCGGAACTCGACATCAACCTGAAACCCGGGGCGTCGCTGGAGTTCGACGCCCGTCTCGAGAGCCCGTCCGACGACGATCTCTCACGCGTCGAGGTCGAGCAGTTCGTCTGGACCCTGACGGACACATCACGGGAACCCGGGGTGGCCCTCAACTATCCGCTCGCCGCCAAGGACACGAATCCCGACCTGCGCCTCGTGGGAATTCCGACCGAGGACGCGGACGGCCAGCGCGCGGTGGAGAAGAATCCCGATCGCAAGGTCACGCGGGTCAAGGCGGAGTCGCATGATTGGGGCGGGTGGTCCACGCTTCGAGTCGAGGCGCATCTGAAGGACGGACGGATCTTGCACGGTCGCCTCGAAGGTGCCGGTGACGCTAGTGGCGACCAGGACATCCGGATTCCGAACCGGGACGAGAACAGCCGGATCGCCCGGGTCTGGCTCGAGAAGATGGGCGTCGCCGGACAGTTGGACACGGACGACCTGGATGCCGAGCCGAAGGGCAGGCCAGGCGCGGACGGCGACGGCTTGTCGTTATACGAGGAGTACCGTGGCTTCTACGCGGAAGGTCGGCACTTGCAGACGAATCCGAAGCGGAAGGACCTCTTCATCCGGAACAACGCCGACGCCGAGCCACTCAGCGATAGCGCCATCTCCCGCTTCCAGTCGATCAGCGGATTGGACGTTCACTTGTGCAACGAGCTCGAGTACGATCCTTTCCGAAACTTCACGATCAACCAGAACCGCAGTGCAGGCCCGACCAAGGGCAGTCAGGCTGGCCTCTGGCTGTTCCCCTCGGACAGCCCGACACGGCCCAATGATTACCTCCCTTCAGGCACCCGGCCGAGGGACCATCGGCGCATCCGGGTGCCCGGCGCGCCGGAGGGGCTGGGGTCGACCGTGAACTTGAATGCCGCGCTCGAGCACGTCGTCGTCCAAGCCCTCTTTCAATCGGTCGCAGTGGATCGGCCCGGCCGGGCGATAGGGTTCGCCTTTTTGAACTTCTCATCCCGTCGACCGGAAGTTCCGATCCAGCCCAGTTCCGGATCATCCCGACCTTCACCCCGGTGGTCGTCCTTGATGCTGCCGGTCGCGATCTGGCGGCCCTTTGGAGCAGCCGCGTCAGCAGTCACCGGGATCGGGCGTCGAAACGGGGACCCGTCGGGTTGTCGCCAGCGGACCGCGCACGATTTGCGAATCTCGAGCGTGGCTCACTCACGACATTCCATTGGCTGGTGGGAGAAAAGCGCGGGGCCCACTCGGGACCCGTCGATTGCGTCATGCGCGACTGGTTCGCCGACGTGTACCAGAGCGCAACCACGTCCGCGGACGGCCTGCCGATCTACCGGTTCGTGGATCGCTCCCGCGGCGGCGAAAAGCCCGGCCCCCGACTCGGCACCACCCGTGAGGGCACCGGTATCAACGCGCCGACGGCCACTCCGGAATCGCGGTACGGAGACGGCTCTGGGGTGGCGGCGAACCGCCAAATGGTGATCAGCGACAGCCTTCCGTAAACGGAAACCCCGCACCCGACCACCCGTGAATCCCATAATCCTCCGTTTGCTTCCACTCCTGGGCGTCCTGGCCTCGGCCCTGCCCGCGCGAGGAGCCTCGTTCGCCCCCGGTGACCCGGTGATCAGCCTCCAACGTGTGGAGGCTGATTCAACCCGTTGGTCTCCGCGGGTAAGCCTCGTTCTCCGGGTGCGGATCCTTCATCCACTGGCGCGCGGTGAATCGACCACCGATCCCTGGATCCTGGCGCCGTCAGGCGGCTGGACGACCGCACTGAGGCTGGTCGCGCGGGACGCGGCGGGTACGCCGGTCGACTGGCCCTTCACCCGACTCGCCGTCGGGGAGACCGAACCGGCGCAATGCCTACCGTCCTCACACCTGGCGGCGACCTTCGTGCTCGACCCGTCCGCCACCGGACTGGCCGTTCCGGTGGGGGAGTACTCGGTCCAGGCGCAGCTCTCCGCGGCCGACGGGGCGGGTTGGCGCGGCCGGGTGGAATCCGACGCGATATCCATCAGCGTACCGGGTGCGGTGAAACCCCAACTCGAAGTCTCGCCAGTTCTGGATGGCTCGCTCGTGGCGGGGTGGCCGTGGGGCGTGCGGGTCAAGGTGGGCAATCCTTTCAATACCACGCGTTCACCGGTGCCCCTTCCCGGCGGCCTGGGCGGATGGGTCTCCAACCTCGTCATCTCGGTGCAGGATGCCACCGGCCGGGAAGTGGCCTGGCCTTGGTTGCGTCCCATCCTCCCGGCCACCGACCGCACCTCGCTCGACGCCGGTGAATCGCTTGACTTGGCTCTCTTCCGTCTCCCAGCGAACCAGACGACGGAGTTCGTCCCGGGCACCTACACGATCCGGGTCAGCCTGAGCCGGGTGGCCACCCCGACCGACGGCGGTGCCTGGACCGGCACAATCGAATCGATGCCGCTCAGCGTGGGGGTCGAGCCTTCATCCGCGGCTTCGGATCCTGCCCGGCGTCAGCAGCACCTGCTTCTCCAGGCTGAGCACGCCCTCGGCGAAGCGATGGATATTCGCGGCCTGGCCAGCAACCTGGCTCTCGGCACTGACCGCCGGATCGAGACCATTCATCGGGCTGCAGAACCGTTGCTCCAAGCCGAATCCGCCGCCGCCCGGGCGATGCTCGAACATCCGGAGTTCCGCACGGCCTGGTTGCTGTCGCGCATCTTTCTCGCCGAAGACGATCCGGCCGCGGCCGGCGCCTGGGCGCGCCTCGCCGTCGAACTGGAGGCGAATTCGCCTGCCCCGGACGCCGTCCGTTCCGCCGATCCGGCGCCGGAAACGCCGCCCACTCAGCCCGCGTTCGGCCTTATGCTGTGGCGACAGGCCATCGAGGCGGTTCCGGACGTGCCGGACGCGCTGCTCACGCCCGAATTGCAGTTGGCGTTGACGGTCTACCGCGGCACCGAGCCTGAGCCAAAGACCCTCGCCGAGCAGGACCCCTACTTTGCTCTCGATCCGCGCGGGCAATGGGCGACGTCCGCCCGGGCGAGCACGGAATACGGCTCGGCCAACTATTCCGCGGCGCGCGCCACCGGGGCACCGGACGTACGGTTCTACGGCGACAGCGTCAATGCCTGGGCCACCAAGCTAGCCAACACGGGGGAAGAATGGATCGAACTCACATTCGCTGCGCCGGTTCGCGCTGCGGCCTTGCGGGTGCGACAAAATTTCAATCCCGGCGCGATGGCGCGTGTGGACTTGTGGAACTCGTCCGGGCAGATCCAGACGGTCTTCAGCGGCACGGATACCAATATCTATCCGCGGGCCTCGATCGGTTGGTTCACAGTTCGTTTCCCGACAACGGACCAACCCGTCGCGCGTGTCCGCTTGACCCTCGACACGGCCCGGGTCCGCGGCTGGAACGAGATCGATGCGGTGCAGTTGGTCGCCGGCGATGTGGCCGCGGTGGACGCGCCTCGGTTGGTGATCAGCACGCCCGTCGCCGGTGCGGGAGAACTCATTGTGGCTGACTGGCCAGCCGGTTTTATGCTAGAGCGCGCCTCGTCGCTCGCGCCGCCAAACTGGGCGCCGTTCGCCGTCCGACCGCCCGTGACAATCCCGCTCGAGGCGCCGGTGGGCTTCTTCCGCCTGGTCCAAGCACCGTAACTCTACAGCGACAAAGGCAACCCACGCTACGGTGGCGATGCGCACCCAGAAGGAAACAAGGACGCAGGGTGCCCGGCCTGATTTCCGTAAGCGACTTCAGCCAGACGACTGACCTCGGAACACCGTTGGACGGGAAGGGCGAGACGGGCCGGAGGGTCGGCCGTCGCCACCAAACCGCAGGGCACCGCCGCCCGCGCTTGCCACGCCCTGCATCCTGGTGACCGCTGCCTGCGCTGAGCCGGCCGAACCGAACCTTGCGGGGTGGCCTGCTTGACGGCTAAGTGGGAGCCGCTGAGTGGATCTCCCTATGAAACACGCCCTCATCGTCTGGATCGCCGCCGGCGCCTTAGCGGCCTTGCCCTGCGCCGCACTGGAACTTCTGGGCGTATGCGTAACGCCCCACGAGCAATCCTCGAACATGCGGTATCGCCGGGCATCGAGTCCCGAATTGGGCGCGCGTGTTGAGCTCTTCTGGCGCAACGACGACGCCATGCCCCAGGTCATCGGGCCGGATATCGCCGTGCGGTTCGACGGTTCAACCCCTGCCGAGCTCCTGGCCCGGGACGAGTGGGCATGGCACGACACCCCCGCCGCACGCTCGAACCAGACCGTCTCCCTTCCCCACGGCGCGCTCATGGTCTGGAGATTCAATTCCCGCGTCACCCGGTGGGGCGCGGGCACGGCGCATCGGATCGAAATCCCGGGCGCGCCGGGCAAACCGTTCGACCTGAACCTGGCTGCCCCGCGGGCGTGGCTCTCGGCCGTAACGTTCCTCGGCACGGGAGATGCGGTGGCGCCGGATCGCGTCGTCTTGCATGTCGCCAACCAGACCCGCCAGGCGCTCCAACTGATTGCCCTTCGGTTGTGGCTGCCTTCGACAAGGGCGGAATTCCGCGTCCTCCATCCGCAGGCGTGGAGGACCAACCTATCGGGCTTTCCGGCATCCCTAATGATCCCACCCGGTGAGAAGGGCGGATTCACCGTCGCCACAGGGCCATTGCCGCTCACGTACGGCGCGGTCGAAGTGCAGACGATCGGGCCAGACGGCCAGGCGTCCTCGCTCTGGGCCCATCTCCGCATCAAGCGCGAGGTCTTCGACCTGAGCGGCGGCTGGGTGGCGTCCGGCTTGTGCGATGGCAACACCCTTCACACCGAGCCGTACCTGAAGACGCTCCGACGCATGCACATCAACGCCGGCATGCACCAGCACGTGGCCGGGTATTCCGACACCTCCCTCTTCGACAAGTACCCGCTCAAGTACATGAACCGGCTGCAGCCATTCGAGCAGTACGACACCGATGCGGTCCTGCCGCGGGTTCATGCGGTCGAGTTTCTGGGCGAACCGCAGTACGGCGGCGGCCGACCTGTTCCCCCTCAGGCGGTATGGGCCGCGTTCCTCCCCTACGAACCGACCCGCCTCCCCACCTCGGTGACCCACAGCGAGGAGCGGGTATGGCGCGATTACGCCGGACTCTCCGACTACCCGCACTACGACGCCTACCGCGTGACCGCGCCCTCGCCGGATACCTGGGGTCTGTACGACCGCTGGGATGGCGAGCGCATCCGCTGGGGAGCACCGCTGGAAACCATCGGCGACATGACCCGGAGCCTCCGTGATCTCAACCGACCGCGGCCCATCGCCTACTGGTCGCAGGGCGCGCATGAGGGTTGGGACCGCTATGGCGGGCGCACCCGCACGTCCCCCACGCCCGACGAACTCCGCGCCCAGGCGTACCACGCCCTGGCCCATCGCATCACGTCCCTCTACTGGTTCAATCTGAGCCTGAAGTCGCTGGTGAAATTCCCAGACCTCATCGAACCGATCACCCGGGTCAACCGCGAGATCCGACTGATGGAGGAGCTCCTACTGGAAGGCGATGCCTTCGAGTACCGTCGCGAACTCGACGCCGGGCGACCGGCCTGGGACCTGGCGTCGGTCACAGGACCCGGCGGGACGCTGCTCTTCGCCCTGGATCTGGCCTATGTTCCCGATCCCAAGGACAAGGAGTTCAGGTTCACGCCCCGCGAAGGCTCCTGGAGGTTCAGGCTGCCCGCGCACCTGCCGAAGCCCGCCGAGGTCTTCCGGCTCGACGCCGACGGGCCGCACGCGGTGGAAGCCCGCCTGGAGCCCGGTACCGTCACGGTTCGCGACCGCGTCAGCGTGGCGGGAATCTTCGTGGTGGCCCCGGAATCCGGGCTGAAAGAACGCCTCCGAGTTCGGCACAAAGAACTGGTGCGATTCGAGGACGGTGTCGGCTTCGACCCGGCCCGCCGCGGTGAGGACCTGGCGACGCTGCGGAACCTCCTGACGACACCGGGACGGAAGCCCTGACATCCGGCGGCGATCGAAGATCCGCGAGCCGGGCCGACTCGTCCACTGGATCCTGGACGCCGTCTTTCGACTCCTGGGGGTCGCTTGGACTGCGGGGACATGTCCCCGCTTTCCCTTCACCGTCACATCACTCCTCGGCCAACCCAAAGCCCACGCCGCGCTGACCTCCAGGTCACCGTGAAGCCAAAGCGGCGTCGTGCCGCCGCAGTCCAAGAGTGGACTCACCTCTCATTCTCCGTCCGGTAGATCACCTCCCCGACATTGCCGCGGCTCGTCACTTGATACCAGCGGCCTAGAACCCGGATTCCATGTTGAATCGCAATTCCCAAACTCCGCCGTACAGGAAACAACAATGTCGAATGTCGATGTTTGACCCCATTGCCCCTGCTAAAATCATCCAGCAGGAATTGCTCCGATCGTAGACGCGTCCAAAACCGCTCTGGCCACGTCTGTAAAAGGTCCCGGTTCGGAAGGAAGCGGTGCGACCTTCCCGATGGCCTTCGGCATCCCCACCCCCGCCGCCAGGCCAGCCAACGTCAGTCGATCGAGGGCGCCCCGCCGGGATTGTCCCATGGGTGATGCCATGGCCTAGAGGATGGCGTACGCAATGTAGGGATCGAAGGGCGTCTTCTTCAACGCCACGTTGCGAATGCCCAGCGTCTCGAGCAACGCCAGGGTCTCCCCCGGAAACGCCTCCGCATTCAGCTCGTCGAACGCGAGAACCGCTCCCTTCGGCATGCGCGGCACCAGGGTCTCCAGAGCGACCTTCGTCGGTTCGTACAAATCGAAGTCCATGTAAAGCATGGAGACGAGGAGCTGCGGGTTCTCCTTGAGAAATCGCGGGATCGATTCCTTGGCGTCGCCCGGCACCAAAACCGTCTTGTTCAGATGACCCAGGGCGCGATTCCGATCGTGAAGCGCAATGGCGATTCCGATCTCTTCCTGGATGTTCTCACAACTGGAGAGGTCGCCCGGACCCCAGCGGATCTCCCGATTCTTGTCCTTGTCGCTCACCTCCGGAAACCCCTGGAATGAATCGAAACCGATCACCCGGCGGGTGTGGTTGTACGGCTCGTAAATGCTCGAAAGCTGGCTGTACGTCATCAACCCCTGCCCCGTGTAGGTCCCGCACTCGATCACCACCCCCGGCACTTCCAACTGAAGCTGATACAGCGCGTTGCGGGCCAGGAACCTGGCGATGTCCTGACGTCGCAGATACTTGCTGAATGAGCGCAACTTGGCCTTCGTCGGAAGCGGACTTTGCTCAAAGTACCGCCCGTAATCGTCGAAAAGCTGGACTTCGTTGGAGGTGTGTTTGGCCCAGTACGACTGGCCCGTGGCGGTGGCATCCGTGATAGCAGACATGTTCAGCGCCGAAAGCAGACGCCCAGGGAACCGCCGTCGTCAATGCTTTCGCGCGGACGACCGATCCGCCACTCGTATCCACTGGATGCTCGCCCAGGCATCCCACCGTCCCAGAAGGTTCCCAACCGCGCCGCAGGAATCCATGAGCCTGTCAAGGAGCCAAGTCGAGTCACGGACTCCTCGACAGGATTTCATTGCTGTGATTGCCTGCCAACCGTTGGCCTTTTCGGCTCTGTACCCATGAAACCGAGTCAATTCTTTCGGTCACCCATCGCCCATGTTCTTCCCTGGTTGGCGTCCGTTGCCTGGATCATGGTCTCCGCAACCTGCCATTCCACCGAGGGCAATTCTCCCAAAAAAACCCTCAGCGCCAGTCAGACCGAGGCAGGACCGGCCAGCCGCAATCTCCTCGCTCATTGGCGCTTCGGTGAGGCCGCCGGAGATAACGCTTTCGACGAGACGGGCACTTATCTTGGCCGACTCTCCCCCACGGGAGTCGCTCGCCTCACATAAGGCGTGGCCGGCGGTGCCCTGCGTTTCTCACGATCCGAAAACAGCTTCGTCGATTTCGGGCAGGTTTTGACTTTGACCGAAACGTCCTTTTCCATCAGCGGCTGGGTCTTGATCCCGACAGGGGAATCCTCGCCCGTTTCGGGTGTCATGACGAAACACCGACCGGGAACAGGGAACGGCTACGCCATCTTGTTCAATGAGATCCATGTCCCTGACGGCGCCAACAAACTGGCGTGCTTTGTCGGCGACTATGGAACCGTTGAGTATGCCGTTCCCTTGTCGACAACGCCGGTCAACGACGGTGCCTGGCATCATTTTGTGGTCGTCTACAACGCGGCGGACCGGATCAAACTTTACCTCGATGGGTTGCCCATGGAGTCGGCACGGGCAGCACGGCCGGCATTTTTCTCCCCGGCTCGATTGCTCCTGGGTGGCATCGACCCTGGAAATCCCATGGGAACCCTTACCGGACAGCTCGACGAGTTTCAGATCTATGATTTTGAATTGGCCGACAGCGAGATCGAATTCCTGTTCTCGAATCCAGGCAAGACGGTGGCCACCGGCTTGGAACCGCTGCTGATAACCCCCAACGGCGGGGTGTTCTCCGGGCCGGTGGGCGTCACGTTGCGGTCCGGGATTCAAGGGGCTACGATTCGATTCACTCAGGATGACTCGGAGCCAGTTCTTTCCTCCACTCTCTACCAGGGCACTTTGACCGTCACCCCTCCCGTCACCCTCAAGGCCCGCGCGTTCGTCAATGGCTTTCCAGTCAGCAACGTCTCTACGGCGCGCTTCACCCCAGAGCCCGATGTTCGAATCCAACCCGCCGGTGGCACCTTCACCAACGCGATCGATGTCTCGCTCACCCCTCGGATTAACGGGGCGTTCGTCCGCTACACGCTGGACGGTACGACTCCGTCTAACACGTCGCCCAGAGTTGAGGGCCTTGTCCGCCTGACGGCTACGTCTCAGGTTCGGGCTCGGGCGTTCTTTGGCGAGTTCCCGGTTTCCAACCTCGAGGCCGCTGATTTTGTTCGAGTCTATCCCTCGACCGACGGGATGCCCGACTCCTGGCGAATGCAGTTCTTCGGCGCAAACTACGCCAGCGACCCGCAATCCATCGCCAATGCCGACCCAGATGGAGACGGCGCAAACAATCTTCAGGAGTTCATCGCAGGAACAAACCCCCTGGATCCCCTCTCCGGCTTCTTCGTCGGCCTCAGAGCCGTGCCCGAAATACGGTTCCAATCCATCATCGGAAAAACTTACCGGATCTTCCGGCGCGTCTCGCTCCCGGGGAACCCCCCCGTTTTGGTCGGCACACTCACCGCCACCAGCACCAACACCATCTTCCTCGATATCTTGATCACGGAAGGCACCGGGTTCTATGTGGTCGAACCGCTGCGCTAGGCAAGGGCGCAGCCACGGCTGTGTCCCTCGACTCCTAAGGTGCTCTTTGGACCGCGGGGACATGTCCCCGCTTTCCCTTCACCGTTGCAACGCAATGGGTCCGCATCTAAACCATTGACAAATGGCTTGGGCATGGACGCCAGGTAGCCTTGGCTGGCGATCTGCGTATTGAGGCCTGGGGAGTGAAATGCATCCATGCCGGCTTCCCAAGGCATCAGGTCTGGGAAGGCATCCGTCCGTGTCACACACGGTCCCGTAATTGTCGAATAGTTGGATTCGGACCCGTTGCCTCATTCTGGAATCGTCGAAAAGCCGTTCCCGGGCTTGGAAGGGCCACCGAGGAGCCACGGAACCAGTACACGGTCACGGCGTCGGCCGTTCAGCAGCGCGCCGAGAAAGGTGGAACGGACGACGAGATCGTAGACGAGCAACGCGATCGCGATCGTCGCAGCGGAAACAAACCCGAGCTTCAGCGTCCAGTGAAAGGGCAATTCCGCGACCGCTACCTGGAGCCACACCACGATCGGGAGATGCACGAGGTACATCCAGTACGACGCGTCGGCCAGATAACGAACCCACGCCCGCGGACGACCGAACGCCGTCCGAAACACCCCCACCGTCAGGCTTACCAACGCGCCTGTAGCAACGGCATAACCCACTGCGTACGCAGCGTGAACCAGACGAAATCCGTCATACCCGGGATCACGTTCGACGGAGCCGAGCCAAAGAATCACCGCCGTTCCCAGACCGGCCCACACCCATCGACCCGCAGTCGGACTCGCGTACGCCACAAGGCTTTCGGGCCGACGATCGAGCATCCAGCCGAGGGCGAAGAAGCCGCCGTAGACGGCGAGCACCGGAAGATGGGGGCGCAAGGAGTGGTCCGGCGTATCCATGCCCCAGGAATTCATGAGGCCCAGCGCAGCAGCGATTGGAAGCGCCATGGACATCGGCGCCCACGGGGAGTTCGCGAGCCAACCGACTCCGGCGTCCAGCTCCCGAATCCATCGGTCCCGGTAGCGACCGCACGCCAACACGCAGGACCGCACGACGAGCAACGCGGCCGTCACCCAAAGCAGGTAGTAAAGAAACCAGAGATGCGTTCCGGTGAGGATTCCCGCCGGCAGAGTTGCGAGCGAAGCAACCCCTCCCCAGAGCGCAGCCGGAACGTCGACCTCCCCGCGCAGGCTGGCCGAACCCAGGATCCACCCCGAAACCACGAGCGGGCGAAGCAGGAACCAACCGGCGACGAACGGAACTCCGATGCGCAACAGGCGCGAGCGAACAAATTCGACGGCTCCCTTCCGGTGAAAAGCACGATGCCCGAGCAGGCCGGCAATCAAGAAGAAGGTCTCCATTCGGAACGCGTGGCTGACTGTCACGAACGCCGCCACCAGCGGGCTGGTCGAGACGTCTTGGACCGCCCAGGCCATGAAGATCGGCATGAACGACAGGCTGGCGTGAAACACGATGCCGAGCAGGAGGGCGAACGCCCGCGTCGCGTCGAGATAGTCCATGCGGGAAGCGCTTGTGTCCTGCGAGGCCAAGATATCCGACCGGACGGCGGAAGTGGGCGGTGCGATCATGGAAAGCAACGTTCTCCAAAATTTGGACACGCATTGGGACCAGGAACCGTTGGGCGAGGAAGACCGCAAGCGGCCCTCATCCCGGCCTTCTTCCGGGGGGAGAAGGAGAATGCGCCCCGCGGGTTTCGAAGGGCATGGCCAGGGGTTCGCTGGAATGGGATCCGACGGCTCGGACGGTTGGGCTCCACCCAAGGATTGCGGGTGATACGCGGCTCCCTCTCCCATCGGGAGAGGGTTGGGGTGAGGGGGTCGTTGAGAACCCCGTGACTCAATTGGCGACGGTTCATGGAAGGGTGCCTTGCGCCTTGGAATCAGTAGAAGCCGAGTTCGTCGACCTCGTAGGCAAACGCGTCCTTAGCCATGCCAAACGAGACGAGGTTAACGCTGGTGATGGATTTCGAGTTCAGCGGGATCTGTTCCGACCACGCGCGCTTCATCTCCTTGAATAGGACCCGGACTTCCTTGAACTCGCCGCGCGCACCGACAATCGGGGCTCCCGTGTGGTAGTCGAAGTTGGAGATCTCGGAACTGCTCACTTGCACGCAAAGGATGCCGCGGAGCACCCGAACACGAAGTCGAACTCCCTGGTAGGAGCTCAAGTCCCTGGGTTTGCCGTTGGTCGATAGAAGCGACACCTGGCTGATGAACGCCGGGGCGCCGCGGCCGGGGACGAGTTCGCCCTTCACCGAGAGCACACCCTTCTCGCAGGTGTGGGTCGCCAGCGACCGACTGCCGGCGGCGGCGTCGTTGACCATCAACCGCTCCACGCCGTTCTTGTTGCGCTTAGGGTCCGAATAATCGTCGAGCAGTAGCGTCGGGATCGCGGCGGGCACGGGCAGTGGACGGAGAGCGACAAAAAGGCTGATCCCGAGGGCCGCAACGAGCCGGGTAGCGCGAGTCCAAGAGGAGAATTTCCAAAGATGAATCATGGTCGAGACAGGTGTGAATGAGGGAACGTGCCTCGAACCGACCCGAATCGACCGACAGGGTCGACCTCACGGGACCGGCACGAGCGTTCGTGCATAGGTGTCCAAATCGAGCGATGCGGTGACAACGTTTCTTGAGGTTCGACACGAAAGTGCGACTTCCTGACCGCCCAACCGTCGAGTGACGATCGGGACGGACACGGGACGAAAAATTCCTGTCACCGGCACGCGAGTTTCGGGCACCTGTATACGGACTTTCATGCCCAAGACGGACAACATGACCTGGATCGGAATCGTCGAAGACGGCGACCTGGTGGCCACCAGTATGGCCGGCGATCGCGAAGCGTTCGGCCGGATCGTGGAACGTTATCAGCGTCTCCTGTGTTCGTTGGCGTATTCGGCAACCGGCAGCGTGAGCGAAAGCGAGGACCTGGCTCAGGAGGGGTTCGTGGATCTCACCGAAGACGCGGTGAAACAGAGGCTTTCCCGCGGCCGCAAGATCCTGCAGAAGAGAGTGACATCCTTCGTCGAAGGAGCCCTATCCCGGAGCACACCCGGCCGATTATTCACGGTCGGCGTGCTCGCGGCCCTTCCGGCGATGACCCCACCCGCCAAGGCTGCAGGGATCGGCGCGTTGGCGGCTCAGGGAACGTAGATACCTCACGGCTCCGGGACGTCGAGCGCCGGATTCCGCTCGAAGAAGCCCTTGGGCACCAGCCGTACCCCGGTCCGGGTGGTCGGCAGGACCGGGAATTCCTCCGGACGTGGGACGTGGGTCATCCCCAGCGTGTACCAGACGACGATGTCCTCGCGGTGGATCGACTCGTCGTCGTCGCCCCACGTCTCGACGTTGCCCGCGACCTCGACCTGGTTGGGGTACTTGCCGCCGGCAAACACCTCGTCCTCGTGCCAACGAGTGGTGTGAAACACATGGTTCACGAAGCCCAGGAGCCGGCGTGACCGGGTACCCGGCGAGGCCAGCGCGAACGCATTGGGCCCGGGCTCGATCAGGTACGCCGGAAAATGGCCCAGCCCGGTCCGTACCTCCGGATTGAAAACCGCCCAGTGCCTGGCGGTGGCCAGGTCGGGGTTACGCCGCGCCTCCCGCTCCCGTCCAAACACCGTCGCCTCCGCCATCCAGTCATTGCCATGGGGATTGCTTCTCCGACCCCGGACCGGCCGCGAATTGATTTCCTTCACCGAATTGCGGACTCCGTCGACATCGAAGTCCAGGCGCAAGGCCACGAAGTGCTGGTGGTTCACGGCGATGGTGTTGCGACCCACAAGCGTGCCGAAGCGCTCGTCACCCACCAACTTCTGGAGTCCGGGCCTGACCTCGGCAACCTCGCACGAGCGGCAGCGCTCGGCGTCGGAGCCCGCCATGAGCAGAATGCCGGTCATGCCCACCTCGAACTCGGACCTCCACAACGCTCCCGGAACCGAGGGCGACCCGGACCTCGCGGCTCTTACCGGCCGCGTGATCCACGATCACGGCCAGCGCTTCCCGCGGAGCCCTTTCGCGTGCCCGATCCTTGGCTGGTTCCACCAGCATCAATGACGCGATAGCCGTCCCTTCGTTCAGGTGCCCCTTCGCGCGGAGCACCCCGACCGCGGATTCCATCTCCGAAGCGGACAACGGCGCGAAGGGATTGGCTCCGGCCCGGGCAGCGCTTCCGACCGCCAGCGCGAGAGCGCAGACCAGGACCAACGCAGGAAAGAAAAAGGAAAAGGAAAAGGCGAGATGGAGTTTCATGTGCGCTCGATGCGGGGGCTTCGGAGTCACGGCGGGAAACGAGGCGACACAATCAAGACGCCTCATGCAGCGTAAAGGATCGTCTTATAGA
>Ga0105048_10001005_pt1 | contig 45446 bp, 43 predicted proteins | sample MAT05_FD_78382 | JGI IMG/M metagenome (GOLD analysis project Ga0105048, IMG submission 78382) | Freshwater microbial communities from Lake Fryxell liftoff mats and glacier meltwater in Antarctica - MAT-05 | ecosystem: Environmental > Aquatic > Freshwater > Ice > Liftoff microbial mat | place...
CGTGACTGGATCTGGGTTGCACTTGCGGCAGCCGGAATACTCCTGCTGGGCGGGGGCGTGGGCGGAGCCGACCTCGACCTGTTTGGCGTTGCCCTGGCGTTGGCGGCCGGCGTTTTCTGGGGCTGGTACATCCTGCTCGGCAAGAAAGTGGGCCAGGAGAGCGAAGGCGTCGACAATCTGGCGATCGCCCTGGCGATCTCGGCCGTGATCTCCGCTCCGTTCGGGATCTATTCAGGAGGCATGGCCCTTTTCGAACCGGACGTCATTCTGATCTGCATCGCTGTCGCGGTGCTCAGCTCGGCGATCCCGCTTTCACTCGAGCTGGAGGCGATGCGACGGCTGCCCTCGAATGTCTTCGGAGTGATGATGAGCATCGAACCGGCGGTGGCCGCCACGATCGGCTTCGTCATTCTCAGCCAGGACATCATCCCCGCCCAGATTTTCGCGATCCTGCTGGTGATCAGTGCCTCCGCGGGGGCACTCTGGTCGAGCAAAGGCCCACCGCCGATCGAACCCTGAGGCTCGCACGGCCCCCCGGAAGGTGCCGGGCGGCGTCGGGATGGCGCCGACCGATAGATTTACCTCCTCGCGGTGGGCGTAGCTCAGTTAGGTAGAGCTCCTGGTTGTGGTCCAGGTGGTCGCGGGTTCGATCCCCGTCGCTCACCCCTCTTGAATGCGGCTCTACTTCTCCGGAGCGGGAGCAGGGCAGAGTCTGATCTCCGACATCGCCGCTTCCAATCCGCGTGCATCGGCCGTCGGGGCATCGCAACTGAAGCTGCGCTGAGCCGCTGGTCATTCAGCCGAGGGATGAGACCGGGTCGACCTGTAGAATCAAAGTCAGTGACAAGACTTGCCTCGTGGCTGATCGCTTTTCTCCTGACGGCCCTGATCGCCGCTGTCGGCATGTTGGACAGCACGGTCGGGCTGCTGATGCTGTCACCGTTCGCGGCACTCTTGGTGGTACTCCTGATCGGGCTGTATCCGGGCGAATCGGTGATCGAAGTCCTGAACGGGCTGATTCATCGCCCGGGTCGCTCCACCCGGGATTCGTGGCTGCCAGTAGTGGCGGTCATGGCAGAATTGCCGGTATCGGTCCTGGTGCCCGGCACCCTCGGTTCGCGCGCTCCGCCTTTCGGCATCTGATCCTCAAGATCAGCCGGACTTGAGTCCGGCATCGACGCCTACCGAAAGGAGTCTCGATGGAGGCCAACGCCATCCGACGAGGCGTACCTTCCGGACACTGGGCCATTACCAGGATGCTGCTTTTGGCATTCGCTCTCATCGGAGCGGTGCTTCTGGCGGGTTGTGGTTCGGGCGACCAATCCGGAGATCTGAACGGCATGACCAGGACACCACCGACCGAGGTCGGAAATGTCCAGCTGCCGAACGAAAACCCAAAAACCAGAAGTGCGCTGACCCAGTTGAAAGGCGAGGGAGGTGGGCTGATGCTGGTCTACTTCGGCTACACATTCTGCCCGGACGTCTGTCCGACCACGCTCGCCGACCTGCGTCTTGCCCTGGCCGAACTGAGCCCGCAGCAGCGGGAACGGATCCGTGTGGGCATGGTCACCGTGGACCCGAAACGAGACACCGGAGACGTGCTGAACGCATACCTGGGGCACTTCTTTCATCGCGACGCATTCGCGTCCTTCGTGTCTGGCTCACCGGTGCAGCTGTCGAAAGCCGAAATGGCTTTCGGGGCGTCACACAAGCTGGGCATACCGGATGCGGAAGGCCGGTACGACGTCGATCACACCGCGCAGGTCTTCGCGGTCGACTCGGACGGGGTGGTCAAGGTCGAGTGGGCCTTCGGGACCTCGGCTGACGACATCGCCGCGGACCTGAAGTCACTCCTCGATGAAGCAACCCCGGCTCAGGGCACCTGACCGGGATCATCCAAATCATTCAAGAAAGAAAACCATGAAAAAACTGTTGTTGATACCGATTCTCATGCTCACCCTCGCCGGAACCATCGCCGCCTGCGGCAGTTCGGAAGAGAGCCTCAAGGTCACCGATGCCTGGACGCGTGTCACCACACCCAGCCAGGAGACCGGGGCCATCTATCTGACGGTCAATAGTCCCGAGAACGACAAACTGGTCAAAGCATCGGTTCCGACCTCGATCGCCGGCAAGACCGAGATTCACGAAACCGTCACCTCCGACCCCAATGCCGATGAATCGATGGGCGACGACAAAGACCAGGGGTCAATGAAGGACGAATCAATGGGCGGCCAGAGCGCCGACGAATCGATGCACGGGGGAGACACCGGGTCGATGATGGGAATGCGTCCCGTGTCCAGCATCGACCTCTCAGCCGGCGAAGACCTGGTCCTCGAGCCGGGCGGATTTCACATCATGCTCTTCGATCTGACTGGGCCGATCAAGGACGGAGACGTGGTCCCGGTCACGCTGACCTTCGAGAAGGCCGGCGAGGTTAAGGTCGATGCGACCGCCCGGGAGAGTTAAATCTCTGAAGCACCGGTTGGCGCCCATGGTCAAAGGCCATGGGCGCTACCTGCTGCTTGCGGTGCTGATCGTTTTCGGGGTCGGCATGCTCGCCTTGACCAGGGGCACCGGAGACGGTCCCGCGACCAATGTGGTCACGATCACGATCCCTCGCGGTGCATCGGATCTCGTGGCGCAGGGAAAGCAGGTGCCCGGCATACCCAACCGGATCGTCGGCAAGGTCGGGGACACCCTTCTGGTCGACAACCAGGACGACTCGACCCAGTTCGTGGCCGGTTTCGCGATTTCTCCCCATCAGGTTCTGAGAATTCCCCTCAACCGTGCCGGAGAATACGAGACGACCTGCTCGGCCCACCGCAACCGCAGCATCGAGATGGTGGTTTCGTCATGACGTCTTTTACTCCTTGGCGTGTTCTGCGGGCAGGCGATTTCCGTGGGCCGGTTTCGTTTCAGGAAAACCGGAAGGTGTGACGACAAGATCCCGTCCCAGCCAGAAAGCCAGCGCCAGGGTCGCGACGAAGACCGGTGCGAGGACCAGTAGTTCTCGTGGGGCGTGGTTTCGCACGAGCTCGACGACGAGGATGAACAGCGCCAGCCCGACCATCATCACCGCTATTCCACGGTGGAAACGGCCGGCTTCGGAATGCGGCCACGGATCGATCGCTTTCGTGATCTCCCTTGCCCCCGGGGAATCGGTGCAGGGGTCCCGCACGGGGCAGGCCTGGCAGACGCTGGCTTTGGCCCGGTACCGGACCAGCCTCTTCTCACGGTCGTATTCAGCGGGCCACAGTTGTTCACCCTGATGACAGACCCAGAAATCGTGCTCTGCTTCGTACTCGAAGCCAGCGGTTCTGAACGCCTGCGAACGATTGTGGGTATGGATCGAAAGCCATTCGATCAGCAGGGCCCCGACCAGCAGCGCTGCCGCATAGGCCACTGCCAGAAGGACTTCCGGGGTCATGTTCCGGGGGTCGGAGCGATCTTGCCGGGGCCGCCATCCGGTTCGGGATCATCGTTGTCGAGGGCCGGCCCCGAGATCACCGTGAACAGGTCGCCGTCATGGCCATCTTCGTTATCCGGTCCGTCCTCGCCTCGTCCGCGGAGTACGTACTTCACCCCGAGGAAAGCGATGTACACAGTCGGGACGGCTCCGAAACCGATGAAGACGATGTCGCCGGGCAGCCTCAGCCACTCGATCAGGGCGACCGTGTCACCGGTGAGGAAGTCGAGTTCCCGGGCTTCGAAATAGCCCTTGTTGACTGATTCGTAGAGCTGCAATATCCCCAGGGGGAGGAGGGTGGCGAAACTCATCCAGGCGAGTCCGATGTTGGTTCCCCAGAAGCTGACTTTTGCCCATTTGTCAGGCCATTTGTCCGAAGGAATCATGTACCGGAGGCAGAAGAGGGCGAGCCCGATCGCCAGCATTCCGTACACACCCATCATCGCGGCGTGGGCATGATTCGCGGTCAGGGCTGTGCCGATCTCGTAGTAGGAGATGATCGGCAGGTTGACCAGGAAGCCGAAAACGCCCGCGCCCAGGAAATTCCAGAATCCGACCGCGACAAGGAAGAGCACGGCCCATCGGTGAGGAAAGTCAGTGTTTGACTTCGATTCCTGATTCGACCCCAGCTGCAGGAAAGACCAGGCTTCGACGGTCAGGAAAGTCAGCGGGATGACCTCGGCTGCCGAGAAGAACGCCCCCAGGGCCATGTGCTCTGCCGGTGTTCCGGAGAAGTAGAGGTGGTGCATCGTGCCGACCACGCCACCGACGGAATAGAGGGCGATGTCAAGCAGGATCACGGTCAGTGCCACCCGTTCGCGGACCACTCCGAGCAGGACGAACATGTAAGCGACCATGACCGTCGTGAAGATCTCCAGGAAGTCCTCGACCCAGAGATGGACGACCCAGAACCGCCAGAACTCGGTGATCGTAAAGTCATCGCCGGTCTGAGCGAGCAGTCCGACCGCGTAGAAAGCGGGGATCGCGCAGGCCGCGAGGAAGAACAGCCAGGGCATGTTGCCCGGATGGTCCTCTCTCAGCCTGGTGCGCAAAACGCGGAACAGCATGTAGACCCAGAGCACCAGGCCGACAACCAGAAGTATCTGCCAGAGGCGGGCGAGGTCGAGGTACTCAAAACCCTGCAGCCCGAACCAGTTGGAGGCTGCATCCTCAAGTACTCCGTGAATGCCGAGATAGGATCCGATCAGGGTCCCAAGGACCACTACCGTGAGCGCGCCCAGAAGAACAAGAGCCAGCTTCCCCTGGCCTTTGGGTTCCCGACGGGCGATCATCGGAGCCAGAAAGATTCCGGCGGCGACGAATGACGTGGACACCCAGAAGATGGAGAGCTGCACGTGCCAGGTGCGCAGCAGGTTGTAAGGAAGCACCGCCGCCAGGTCGAACCCGAAGAAGTTGCTGATCTCTGCCCGATAGTGCTGGACCGCCGCACCCGCAAACGTCTGAATCAGGAAGAGCAGCGCCATCACCAGGAAGAAACCCGCGGTCGCCCTCTGGCCAGGTGTCAGCCTGACCGACGAGGGGTCGCGGAAAGAGATGACGGTCTGTTCACGGCCACGCCACCCGAGCAGGTCATAACGTCCGAAGGCGCCGAAGAGGAGTCCGATGCCGCCGAGCAACGCAATCAGGGAAAGCACTGACCAGACGATTGCGTCAGCGGTCGGCTTGTTGTCAACCCGGGGTTCGGCTGGCCAGTTGTTGGTGTACGAGTAGTCCTTGCCGGGACGCTCGGCCGCGGCTGCCCAGGCGCTCCAGGCAAAAAATGCGGTGAGGTCCCGCAGGTCGTCCGGATCGGTAATCGCTGATTCCCGGAGACCATTCTTGGTGGTTGGCTCGGAGAAGAACTGGCTGTAATAGGGAACCAGTGCTTCGAAGGCATCAACCTGCGACTGGGTGAAGGTCAGCTCTTCGTTGTCTTCATCAAACTGATTCACCCGGAAGTCGTCGATCGTCTGCCGGGCCGCCCGGTCGGGTGTGGGTCCCGGCTCGCCTTCGATCGAGATGCCGTCCTGGTCGACCGGGGCGCCGCCGTGTCCCGCAATGGCGATGTTCGAGGCCCGGCGCAGGTAGTCAGCTGTGTAGTCGGGTCCAAGGTAGGCCCCGTGACCGAAGATCGATCCGTATTCCATCAACCCGTTGTGGAGGAATACCTGTTGCCCTTCGGAGATATTGTCACCATCGAAAAGAACCTGACCCTGGGGGTCGAGCACTTTCATCGGGACTGGCGCGCCAGCTTCATAAGTGCGGTAGGCGAGGATTCCGAGGATGGTGAAACCGATCAGCATGACCAGAACTACGGCCTGGAGCCATCCTTTTGCCAGCATGAATTCACGGCGCTTGACCTTCATTGATCTCCAATCAATTGGCTGGCGTGGCGCGCTCTGGACGAGACTGCCTACCCCGGTGTTCTGGACGAAACTGCTCCCCCTGAATCAGGGATTCATCTTTACTACCACGATGTGTGTGTAAAAGCAAACTGCCGACATCCGCCGGCTGGCGTGAACGCGTCTATTCGCGTTTTTCCGACCGGGGGCTCCTGACTTCCACTGAGGCCTCGGCTTCGTTGAGTTTCCTGGCCAGTTTTGCGAGCTCGGACGGCTCCAGCTCTGCTTCGATTCGAGGGAAAACCTCGCGCTCTTCGAAACGCACGTGGCTGTAGAGCAGCGCTCCGAGTTCCTTGATCTCTTCCAGAGACGCTTCGTCCTCGATCACCCGGTTCGCCCTTCGGCGGATCTCCAGGTGCTCGTCGAGCAGCCGGGCAACGTCGGCGTCGGCGGACGGACCGGGCAGGCCGGAACCGGGCAGAAGGATCTCCTCTTCGATCCGGAAATGCTGGCACCCAAGGTCGTTCCAGAATTCGGCAAAGGCGAGACCGGCTTCGGATTTGGTCGTGGCGTCCTTGATCAGCTTGGCGACGAAGAGCGCCTGGTGGTGGTCATGCGAAAGTTCAATCAGGGCTTCTGAACGTTTCATGATCTGGCTGCTTTACTCATTTGGCTGGCTTGAAGTAATCGGCGTTGATGGCAATGAATTTCTGCCACTCCGGAGGTACGGCATCTTCGGTCGTGATCGCATCAACGGGACAGGCTTCAACGCAGGCATCGCAGTCGATGCATTCGTCGGGATCGATGAAAAGCTGCTCAGCACTCTCGAAGTCTGGTTCCTCCGGAGTAGGATGAATACAGTCGACCGGGCAGACTTCCGTACAGGAAACGTCCTTGGTGCCGATGCATGGCTCGTTTATAACGTACGTCATCGCTGCTCCATTGTTGATTTTTCACAAGTATTATGTATAAATTACCAAATGGGAATGCCTGCTTTGAATCCGAACGCGAGAATCCTGCGACGATGGACATAGAACCGGCTTCAAATCCGGCGCTTGAACAACCAACCCGCGCTCGTCTGTTCCGTCTTCTCTGTTCGATAGGCGAAACCGCCTCCACCGATGAACTGGCCTCCCGCATGGGACGGCATCCGAACGGCATCAGGCTTCATCTCCAGCGCCTTCAGGAGGCTGGACTGGTTACCCTCGACCGGCAGGTGCGTGGGCGCGGTCGCCCGCGCGATGTCTGGTCGGTCGACCCGTCCGCGAAGCCCGACCGCCCGAACCCCACCGCTTATGCCGATTTGAGCATCTGGCTCGCTGGAGTTATCGGCGATGGGCCGGTCGGGCTGGAAGGAATCGAATCCAGGGGACGCGCAATCGGCGCGGAAATCGCACGGACAGATACCGGAGAATCGGAACCTCGAACGAGGTTTCGGGAGGCACTGGGTGCGATGGGGTTCCAACCGGAACCTGTCGACGACGGGGAAGGGCATGTCACCTACTGCCTCGGAAACTGCCCTTACCGGGACGTCGCCCGCGAAAGCCTGAAGGTCGTGTGCGGTCTCCATCGCGGGATTACCGAGGGCTTCCTCGCGGAGGTTGACCCCGGTGCGGACCTGACCGACTTTCAGCCGAAGAACCCCGATGAAGCTGGATGTCTCGTCGGCGTCAGCTTCGCAGCGCCGGAAGGCGAAGGGTGAGCCCGGGACTGCTGCAGGCGACGATCGGCAGGGAGATCGTGCTGATCCTCAGGTGATTGAGCGCCCCCTCAATGCCTGAAAAGGAAGAGCCGAGCGGCAGGCCTCCGGCCATCGCGAGCCCGATCCAGAGTGGCAGATAGCGGTCGAGGATGAAGAGGGATTTCAGGTTCAGCCCGTTACTACGGTCGCGGCAGGTCGGCCCGTCGACCTCGAAGGTCGGCCGGGGAGGAGCAACGACAGGCCCGCTGCCGCAAGGACGAAGATCACCGATGCCCAGAGACATCCGGTAAGACCGTACCACTGGTAAAGCGCGCCGGATAAAACGGTTCCCATCAACCGGCCGCCGGCGTTGGCCATGTAATAAAAGCCGACGTTCATCGCGACCTTGTTGTTGTCGGCGTAGGAAAGAACCAGGTAGGAATGAACCGCCGAGTTCATCGCGAAAACCAGGCCGAAAGCGATCAGTCCGACGACCAGCACGGTGGTCGGGTCAAAGTTCGCAGTGAGTGCGACGGCGATCGCTGCCGGGAATATCGCGAGGACGAACGCCAGCCAGGTCGCGGTCCTGCCATCGGGCAGCGAGCCCTTTTCTTTGGCGCGGCGATCCATGAAGCTCGGTGCAGAGGCCTGGACGATGCCGTATCCGATCACCCAGATCGCGAGAAAGGTCCCGACACCCCAGAAGCTCCAGTCGAGCACGGTTCTCAGGTAGACCGGGAGGCCGACCACGAACCACACGTCGCGTGAGGCAAACAGGAACACCCGGGCGGCCGCGAGCACGTTGATCGAGCGGTTGTTCGAGAACATGTGCCGGAATTTCGCCGCGCCGTCGGTGGTGCCAAGTCCCCCGTGCATCATCAGTGCCGTGACGATCAGGGCGGTTGCGACCATCACGACCAGAATCAGCATCGAGGTCTGAAACCCGACGAGGGTGAGAAGCAGTCCGCCGATGAAGAAACCGACACCCTTCAGGGCGTTCTTCGATCCGGTGAGGATCGCGACCCACTTGAAAAGCGCCGATTCGGAGTCTTCCGGCACGACCAGTTTGACCGCGCTTTTGGAACTCATCTTGGTGAGATCCTTCGCGATTCCCGACAGCGCCTGGGACGCCATCACGTAGGGCACGACCAGCCAGGTCTCCGGGGCCAGACCCAGCATCGCCAGCGCCAGGATCTGGATCGACAAACCGGAGAACAGTGTTGCTTTCAGCCCCAGCCTCGCGGCGACCCATCCGCCGACCAGATTGGTGATGATCCCGAACACCTCGTAGAAGAGGAACAGGGATGCCACCTCAAGGGGGCTGTATCCGAGCTGGTAGAAATAGAAGAGCACCAGCATCCGGCTCGCACCATCGGCGACCGTGTCGGTCCAATAGGCACCGGTGACCAGGATGTAGTTCCTGAGATCACCCTGGACTTTTCTGGCGCTCATGCTCAGACCCGGATCACGGGAGGTGTGAAGAAACGATGCCCGTCAGGTCGATCATGCGATTGGCGTAGCCCCATTCGTTGTCGTACCAGGCAAGAATTTTCACCTGGGTCTGGTCGATCACCCTGGTGGACCGGGCGTCAACGATGCTCGATCGCGGATCACCCTGGTAGTCGACCGAGACCAACGGACGTTCTTCGAAACCGAGAATCCCGGAGAGTGGACCTTCCGCGGCCGTGTGGAGGAGGGCGTTCACCTCTTCGACGTCGGTAGGCCGGTTGACCTCGAACACGCAGTCGGTGAGTGAGGCGTTGAGGATCGGCACACGAACAGCGAGGCCATCGAGCTTGCCTTCCAGATCGGGAAAGATCATGCCGATTGCGGTTGCGGACCCGGTCGAGGTCGGGATCAGTGAGATGCCGGAGGCCCGGGCCCGCCTGAGGTCCTTGTGGGGAGCATCGACGACCGTCTGAGTGTTCGTCAGGTCGTGCAGGGTGGTGATCGAACCGTGCCGGATGCCAAGACCTTCATGAATCACCTTGACCACAGGAGCCAGACAGTTGGTCGTACATGACGCCGCGGTGACGATGTGGTGCCGGTCGGGATCGTAGAGGTCGTCGTTTACTCCGATGACGATGTTCAACGCGTCCGACTTGACTGGAGCGGCGACAACCACTTTTCTGATTCCACGGTCGAAGTACGGAGCCAGGGTTTCCGGCGTCCTGAAAGCGCCCGAGCTTTCGATAGCTACATCGACGCCGCTGCCGGCCCAATTAACCTTGCCGGGCTCGTCGAATGTCGAATAGGCCAGCTTCCTGCCTCCGACCGAAAGGGTGGATCCGTCCCCGGAGATATCTCGCTCCCAACGGCCATGGATCGAATCGAAGGTCAGGAGATGGGCCGAGGTCCCCGCGTCGGAATTCGGTTCATTGATGTGCACGAACTCGATGTCAGGGTTCTCCCAGCCTGCCCGGAGAGCCAGCCTTCCCATTCTTCCGAACCCGTTGATTCCGACTCTGACACTCATTCTGCCTCCATCCAGGGGTGGCCAACTAAATCGACGGCAACCGTATCAATTGACAAACGTCGATGGAACTGATTCGATGGATGTCGATGAGCCCTGAACTTACCCTCACTCCGAAACAGAAAAGCCCCAACGGACAGCCGTGCTGCGAGCCGGTGGTCTATCCCGACGTGGAGCGGGCAGAAGCCGAGCGCATGGCGAAGATCGCCAAGGCTCTCGGAGACCCGATTCGCCTGACCCTGATCGATGTTCTGCGCAAGCACGCCGGCAAGGTCTGCGTCTGCGAGCTGGTTCCGCTCTTCGACGTAAGTCAGTCGACCCTGTCCCACCACCTGAAGAAGCTTCGCGACGCGGGCATCGTTGATTCGGAGCGCCAGGGCCTCTGGGCCTATTACTACGTGAATCCCGAAGAGTTGAAGGAGTTGAGCGGATGGCTGAGCTAGAAAAGACAAGTAACTGCTGCGCACCGGTCACTGAGGTCGATGACGTCAAAGAAGTAATGCGCGAGCGTTACGCTGCGGCGGCCACGGATGCCTCCCGGCGCGACGCGTCGTGCTGTTCAAACGATGCGGTGATCACCGAGGAGCAACGCGCGGTTTTCGGATCAGATCTCTATGAAGATGGCGATCGTGAATCGGTGCCGGAAGCCGCCCGGCTCATCTCTCTCGGCTGCGGAAATCCGACCGCTGTCGCCGGGCTGGCTGAAGGTCAGACCGTCCTCGACCTCGGTTCGGGCGGCGGGATCGACGTGCTGCTTTCTGCACGCCGCGTCGGTCCGACCGGAAAGGCATACGGCCTGGACATGACCGACGAGATGCTGGAGCTTGCCCGAAGTAACCAGCGCGAGGCGGGAGTTGAGAACGTCGAGTTCCTCCGCGGTGAGATCGAGCAGATTCCGCTGCCTGATGCTTCGGTCGACGTCGTCATTTCGAATTGCGTGATCAACCTGTCCGGCGACAAGCCCCAGGTGCTCAGGGAGGCCGCACGCGTTTTACGCCCGGGTGGACAGTTCGCGGTGTCCGATGTCATCGCGGACCCGGACATGAGTGAAGAAACCCGGGCCGACATGAAGCAGTGGACCGGCTGCATCGCCGGGGCGCTCACGCGTGATGAGTTCGAGCGCGATCTTGCCGCGGCCGGATTCGAATCGATCGAGATCGAAGAAACCCATCGGGTTCATGACCAGGCCGCGTCGGCGATCATCAGGGCGACCAAGCCTGCCTAACCCCGAGGCGGGGCCGGGGCGGCCATGGTCTTTTGTCCGGTCTGCTGATGGTCATCGTCGCCGAAAGTGTCAGCGGCCAGCACCGCGGCGCCGAAAAGGAAAGAGACGATCGCGACCGCGGTGACCAGTCGGATCGGCGGACCGCCGTGAATACCGGTCTTGTGAACCGCGACGTGACCTTTGCCACGGGCGATCAGCCAGCGGTTTACCGGGAATGCGAAAACCCCGGCCACCGGAAGGGCGAAAGCCAGCGCGCCCCAGAACAGGATGTCGCCGGCACCGGCCTCCATCGCACCCGGCACCGCCAGCACGATCGTGTTGTCGATCACTTCCATGGTTGCGATCGAGAACGTGTCGGATGCGAGGGCGATCGGTATGACAGCGGCCAGGACCATGCCCGAACGCAGCAGGGGCAGGCTGGTCAGCGCGTAGCCAAAAAAGAAAGCCAGGACGACGGCCAGCACCAGCGTGCCCAGATTCGAGAAACCCAGGGCAGTCCCGATGATCATGCCGAGGACTTCGCCGATCGCACAGCCGGTGAGGCAGTGGACAGTCGCACTGAAAGCGACCGAGCTCAGCTCGGGACCCGAAGTGGGCATCTCGTGATGATGATTCTCCATTGCTTCCGGCATGGGTTCCTTTGGTATCAGTGGGTAGCTTCGCATAGTCGCTACCATATACCCCCGGGGGGTATGCTAAGATAGTTCCACATTAGATACCCCCCACAGGTATAGTCGGATGAGAGGAACCCACCAATGAACCAGCAAAACCACCGGACATACAGAGTCACCGGCGTGAGCCGTAACCGTTCTGTCGGGACTTCCCGATGAGCGTCCCTACCCGGATCGCCGCTTTCGTCTCCCTGCTTGTGCTGGTTTTTGCGGCGGCCGCATTCGCCGGTTCACGGATTGATCCAGGTGTTGACACGCAGATCGAACACACCACTTCCACCGGCACCGATGGACATGCAGAGGATTCGAAATGAGCTCCGAAACGATGGACCGGATTGACCTCGACCTGGAAGGCATGACCTGCTCCTCCTGCGCGAACCGGATCGAACGCAACCTGAACAAGCTTGAAGGGGTGGAAGCGAGCGTCAACTTTGCCACCGAAAAGGCCGCGGTCACCTACGACTCGAGCAGCCTCGGAACCGACGATCTGGTCAATGCAGTCGAAGCGGCCGGTTACGCCGCGAGGATTCCGGCGGCGCCGGGCGAACCCGGGGCACCTGAAGAAATCGACGATGAAGTCGACGATCCGGAGGTCAAGGACCTGCGTTTCCGCCTGATCGTGTCGGCAGCGCTCAGCCTGCCGATCTTCCTGATGTCGATGATTCCCGCACTCCAGTTCGAGTACTGGCAGTGGCTGAGCCTCCAGCTGGCGACGCCGGTGATCCTCTGGGCCGCATGGCCGTTCCACCGGGTCGCCTGGCAGAACCTGAAGCACGGTGCGGCCAGTATGGACACGCTGATCTCACTGGGAACCCTGGCTGCATACGGCTGGTCGGTGGTCGCCCTCTTCTTCCTTGGAGCGGGTGAGGCCGGAATGACGATGCCCTTCAGTCTCATTCCCGAGCAGGGTGGAGGGGTCGACGAGATCTACTTCGAAGTGGCGGCGGTTGTCGTTACATTCATTCTCGCTGGCCGCTACTTCGAAGCCAAAGCCAAACGCAGCGCGGGAGCCGCCCTGAGGGCATTACTTCACCTTGGCGCCAAAGACGTGAACGTCATCGACGAGGATGGCAACGAGAGCCTGATCCCGATCGCGGACCTGGCCGTGGGCCAGCGATTCGTCGTCCGTCCCGGAGAACGGATCGCGACCGATGGTCTGGTCGTCGAGGGACATTCAGCAATCGACTCGTCGCTGCTGACGGGCGAGCCGGTTCCGGTTGAAGTGGGACCGGGGGCTGAGGTCGCCGGCGCGACCATCAATGACGGTGGCCGCCTGGTCATCGAAGCGACCCGGGTCGGTGAAGAGACCGCGCTCGCCCAGATCGCGCGCCTCGTCACCGATGCGCAGACCGGCAAAGCCCCGGTCCAGCGACTCGCAGACCGGGTCTCCGCGGTCTTCGTCCCGGTCGTTGTCATCCTGGCCGTGGCGACTCTGGGCTTCTGGCTCGGAGCCGACGTTTCCACCACTTACGCTTTCACCGCGGCGGTTGCGGTGCTGATCATCGCCTGCCCCTGTGCGCTCGGACTGGCGACGCCCACGGCCCTGCTGGTCGGCACCGGACGGGGCGCGCAGCTCGGCCTGCTGATCAAGGGGCCCGAGGTGCTCGAATCAACTCGCGAGGTCGACACGATCGTGCTCGACAAAACCGGCACTGTCACCACCGGCAAAATGGAGCTTGAAGAGATCATCACCGCCGGCGGGATCACCGACGATGAAGCACTTCGTCTGGCCGGAAGCGTCGAGCACGGTTCCGAGCATCCGATCGCCCGGGCAATCGCGACGGCTGCGGCCCGGAAGCTTGGCAGCCTGCCGGCCGCCGAAAGCTTCGTGAACCATGAGGGCCGTGGTGTGACCGCGATGGTCGAAGGCCGGGAAGTTTCGGCAGGTAAGGCTGTGTTCCTGATCGATCGGGGCCTGAAGGTCCCCGGCAGCCTTCAGGACGGCCTGGATCAGGCGCAGCAGCAGGCGAAAACGCCGGTCCTCGTTGGCTGGGAAGGTGAAGCGAAGGCCGTGTTCGTGGTTGCCGACCGGATCAAGGAAACTTCGGCCGAAGCGATCCGGGCCTTCCGTGACCTTGGCCTGCGGACAGTTCTTCTGACCGGTGACAACCGGACCACGGCCCAGGCTGTAGCCGACGCGGTCGGCATCGACGAGGTGACTGCCGAGGTGCTGCCCGCCGACAAAGTGGAGGTGGTGAAGGATCTTCAGGCGCAAGGCAGGGTCGTGGCGATGGTTGGTGACGGAGTGAACGACGCCCCGGCGCTGGCCCAGGCCGATCTGGGCCTTTCGATCGGGACTGGAACCGACGTTGCGATCGAGGCTTCCGACCTGACCCTGGTCTCGGGAGATCTGCGCAAAGGCGCCGACGCGATCCAGCTGTCGAGGCGCACGCTTTCGATCATCAAGGGCAACCTGTTCTGGGCTTTCGCCTACAACGTTGCCGCCCTGCCCCTCGCGGTGACCGGGTTACTGAACCCGCTGGTGGCAGGCGCGGCGATGGCGTTCTCCAGCGTGTTCGTGGTCAGCAATTCGCTGCGCCTGCGCGGTTTCAGGCCGCGCCGGTCACCGGAGGCGTAAGTTTGCGGGTATGAGAAGACTCCTGGTTGGTTCAATCCTCGCCCTGTCGCTTGTATTTTCGGTCGCCCCTGCTTCCGCCGGACTGGGCCAGCCCGAAGTCGACCCTGGGATCACCGATGGGACCGCGGCTCGCGAGCTTGGTGAAGCACGGTCACTCTGGCGGGAAGCGACGGTCCCCAGCTACCGGATCAACGTCTCCCGCTACTGCTTTTGCGCCCCGCCGCGCTCGGTCAAGATCAAGATCCTTCGTGGCAAGGTCGTCAAGGTATCCAACAACAAGTGGTACGGACCCTGGACGGTGAAAGGGATGTTCAAAGTCGTCTCCGACGCGATTAAAGGTGACGCCGCGAGCCTGGACGTGAAATACGACCAAGCGCTTGGTTACCCGAAGAGCATTGCGATCGACAACATCGCGATGGCGGTCGATGACGAGATCAGTTACAAAGCGCTGGTCAGGCCGCTCGGCTGATCCTGACAGGATCGCGCCGTCCTCATCGCGAGGCATCCACGCCGAAGGCGACGTCAAGCCCGACGTGAGCGCGGTTGGAACCAGCGTGCTCTCCGGCCACGTTGGCGATGGCGATGGCAGAGAAGAAACAGCGCCGTGGCAACAAGGTCATCTACACCGCGAGGGCGGTGGACCGCGCTGGAATCTTCAGGGTCAGGCAGATCAAGGTGCGTGTGGCGCGCCGTTAGCTGAACGGTCCGGATTGGAGGTTGTCCTCGCCAGGCGGGCAGAGCTTATGATGCGGCTGTGCCTACGGACAGGAGCCGGAGTTCAGAGCCTCGGCGAAATCGCCCGCGGCACCCCCTGCCAGCACGGCGCACCTATTGGAAGCGCCGGCTGATCCTTGCCTTGCCCCTCGTCGCGCTCGTCGCGATAGTTGCCGGTCTGCTGGCTGGCAACTCGGGCTCGGACAACGGGACCACCAAGCCGAAACTCACTCCGGCTCAGATCGCGGCTAAAAAGGAACGCCAGCTGGCCCGTGAAGATGCCGCGATCGACCGGATCCTCGAATACACGACGTTCTTCCAGAACGGTCAGGGCAAGAAGCGCCAAGTGGCTCTGACTTTTGACGACGGTCCCAGCCCGTACACCGACCAGATCCTCCGGATACTCAAGCGCACTAAGACCCCGGCGACTTTCTTCGAGGTCGGAGTCAACGTTCCGGGCAACGAAAAGACGATCCGCCGGCAGATGAGGCTTGGTCATGCGATCGGCAACCACACGATGAACCATCCGCACATGGGTCAGCTCGACGCCGCCACGCAGCTGCTTGAGCTGAATAACCAGAACGTGAGCATGGCAACCGCGAAAGGGCCGACGCAGCGGCTTTTCCGGCCGCCCTACCGGTCCTTCAATGCTTCGACCCTCGAGTTGCTGGCCGAGCGCGACTACCTGATGGTTCTCTGGAGCGTCGACACGGGTGACTACCAAGGACTCGGGGCGGAGTCGATCGTCGAGCGCGCGCTGGAGGACATCAAGCCCGGTTCAATCGTGCTGATGCATGATGGCGGCGGCGATCGTTCGGCAACCGTGGCCGCCCTGCCGGACATCATCAAAGGTCTGAACAAACGCAATCTCAAACCGGTGACGGTTCCGCGGCTCGCACTGGATGATCCGCCGGCAGAAGGCCAGCCGCTGCCGGACGAGCTCTCCGGCGGCTGACGCAGTCGGACTCAGATGTCCGGCAGCACCGGGACCGAAACGCCCTCTTCGCTTTCGAGCTGCGAGGCGCGTTTCACCGCTCCGGCCCCGAATCGCTCGCGCAGGTCATCGAGGGCACTGTCCAGAGCGGTTGATCCTTCACCGTCGCCTTCGAGCGGCAGCTCCATCTGAACCGCGTCGTCGCTTTCGAGGTTTTCAAGCGAGATGCTGAGCAGGGTCAGGCCCCTTGCTTCGATCATCGGCCGGGCCGCGGTCAACAGGCCGCGCGCGGCGAAGAGGATTGCATCCGTCTGGGCAGTCGCACTGGTCAGGGTCTGCGAACGGCTCGCCCGGGAGAAATCGTCGAATCTGAAGCCGACCGACACCGTGCGGCAGATCTTGCCGGCGGTGCGCAGGCGCATTGTGATGCGGTCGACCAGGCCTGCCGCGAGAGTTTCGATTTCTGCCGGGGTCCGGGATGAGCGTGGGAAGGCGCTCTGCGCACCGATCGAGCGTCGTGGTTCACGCGGTTGTACATCACGCGGATCACGGTTGTTGGCGAGGTCGATCAGCTTGCGCCCCGAAGCCGGGCCGAGCGCGGCGACCAGACTGTTCTCACTGCACCTGGCGATGTCGCCAACCGTCCGGATTCCCATCGCTTGGAGCTTCTCCGTGGTCACCTTGCCGACTCCCCAGAGCTTCTCGATCGGCAGGGGGTGGAGGAAGGCCTCTTCTCCATCGGGTTCGATCACCAGCAGACCATCCGGCTTGCAGGCGCCGCTGGCCACTTTCGCGAGGAACTTGGTCCTGGCCACGCCGACCGAAATGTTCAGGCCGACCTTCTCCAGCACCTTTCGGCGGAGCTTGGCCGCGACTTCCACCGGAGTGCCACTGATGTGCTCGAGCCCACCCGCGTCGAGGAAAGCTTCATCGATGGAGATACCTTCGACCAGAGGTGAGGTGTCGGCGAATATCTCGTAGACCGCCTTGCTCGCTTCGGAATATGCCTCCATCCGTGGCGGCACGACGATCGCCTCGGGGCAGACCCTTTTGGCCTGGCCTCCATTCATCGTCGTAAAGATGCCGCGGGCCTTTGCTTCGTAGCTGCAGGCGAGCACGACCCCACCGCCAACGATGACTGGTTTGCCTCGAAGTGCGGGATTGTCGCGCTGCTCGACCGACGCATAGAAAGCATCGAGGTCAGCGTGGAGGATCGAAGCACCGACGGTCACGAACCCATGTTCGCACCTCGGCGGGACGGACCCGGAACGGCCCGTCGCTGTGGTTCAGGCAGCAGGCGCTTTTACAGGCGTCAGTGGTTCCTCCCGTATTTGTCGTGGGAGGAAACCCATTCGTCGGCAACCACCGCGGCACCTAGCGACAGCTCACCACACAGCACGGTCGCGCCGATGATCTCGGCGAACTTCAGGACTTTCCCCGAGCCGAAGCAGTCCATGAGCTCAAGGCATTCCCGCTGCGTGGCCAGTGCCGTGCCACCGCCGTGGGTCGCCACGATCAACGAAGGAAGGGTGATCGAGTAGTAGTAATCGTCGTTCTCCCGCAACTCCGCATAGGCGAGAGCGGCATGGGACTCGGCGACGTTGGCGGCGTCCTGGCCAGTGGCGATGAAAACCGCGGCGATGCCGTTGGCCGGGTGGGCGGCGTTGGCGGCAGTCCCCGACATGAACCCGCCAAGGGTCGAGATCTGACGGGCCCGGTAAACCTGCCGGCTGGTGACGTTCATGTACTCCTGGAACATCTCGTTCGGGATTACGGCCTCGGCGATCACGCGCTTGCCCCGGGTGTGGAGGGTGTTGATCTGGGAATGCTTCTTGTCGGTCGCCAGCTGGGCCTCCAGCATGTAGTCGTTGACGGCGGGGCCTTGCCTCTTGATCCATTCGGCGGCGGCCCAGGTCGCTTTGCCGGTCATGTTCTGCCCGGCGGCGTCACCGGTCGTGTAGTTGAAACGCGTGTAGACAAAACGGCCCGCGATGTATCGCTCGATGTCCAGCAGCTTGCCGCTGCTGGTCGTGGATTCGGCGGCCGCCCGGATTCCATCGAGGTTCAGGTCGAGCCAGGTCACGAAGTCGCGGGCCTCACGTGCCGAGTCGAAGATGAAAGCGGGGGCCCTTTGCATCCGGTCGTCGACCACGGTCACCTTTACCCCGCCGGCAGATCGCAGCATCTTCATGCCACGGTTGTATGAGGCAACCAGTGTGCCTTCGGTGGTGGCCATCGGAACGTAGAACTCGCCCTGTGCGTGCTCGCCGTCGACCAGCAGGGGCCCGGCGAGCCCGATCGGAACCTGGGCGACGCCAGTGAAGTGTTCGATGTTGCCCGGCAGCGCCGCAGGATCGACCGAGTAGGTGCCGACGTGTTCAAGCTTCTTGCCGGATCGTGAAGTCGCAAATTCACGCCGCGCGGCGGCGGCCTCTTCCCGGTAGTCGTTCTCCGGATCTCTGGGGATCTTCGAGGATGACATGGGCGAAACCATATGCCAGCCATGCCCGACCCGTTTGGTCAATATCCTTGCGACATGCCGGGAGTGGGGAGAAGCGGGAGGATCATCCGGCTGGTGCCAGCCCTGCTGGCGCTGGCTCTGTTGCTGTGGGCGCCAGGGGCCTCGGCAATCCCCTGGGACCGTGGTGGAGCGATCCCGCCGGCATCTACACCTGCGCCTGAATCTCCGGACCCGCTTTGCCTGCAGAGTTATGCGGACGACCTGCCGGAAGCCGGCCCGCCGATCGACTTCGGCATCGGCCCCCGCCTGGCCGGGGAGTCCGGCACTGCGCAGACCACACCGCTGGTTCCGGTGGACGTGGAGAAGCGCGATGCTGCACTGAAGAAGCTGGCCGGCGACCGGACCTTCACGGTGCGGCTCAACCGGCTCTTCATGGCCGACGGGGCCGAAGGCATCCGCCGCTTCCGGAACATGGCCTGGCACTATGGCCGGTTCGGCTTCAAGGTCGAGCTACAGGTCCGCTACCACCCGTCCGCTGAGCAGAACGGTGACATCGGTGCCTGGGTCGACTACGTCCGGCGGGTAGTTCGGGCATTCGGTCCGGTTCGTGCGGTGAGCGGGCTGCAGATCACCAACGAAGTCAACCTGACCTTTTCGCCGAACACTTCCGACGGTTTCTACGAGAAATCACTGAACGCATTGATCCAGGGGGTCAAAGCGGCGAAAAGCGAATCGAAGCGCCGCGGTTTCGCTGGCCTGGAGATCGGCTTCAACTACGCCTGGCGTTTCGGCGACCGGAACGATGCCGACTTCTGGGCGGCGCTCGGGCGGGAGGGCGGGCGTGCTCTTCGCCGCTCGACCGACTGGATCGGTCTCGACGTCTACCCGGGAACTTTCGTCCCGTCGCAGCCGGAGATCGTCAACTACGGCGACGCGTTGCTCGAAGCCCTGTCCCAGGTAAGGGAGTGCTACCTGCCGAAGGCTGGTTTCGGGCCAAAATTTCCGCTGCGGATCGAAGAGACCGGCTGGCCGACTGGTCCGGGGCGGGAGGCCACTGATCAGAAAGAGATTCTGAGGCAGTTCGTTCGCACCGCGGTTGATTACCGCGGCACTTATGGCCTGACCGACTTCCGTTGGTTCGGGTTGCGTGACAACAACAGCATGGGTCCGAATTTCCAGTCCTTTTTCGGCTTGCTGAACGACGACTATTCGGCCAAGCCGGCATTCGGCGAGTACCGGCGTCTGATCGCAAAATTTGGCTCTGGCACTACAGCGAGCAATACTCGTTAACGATTGGACAACGGTCCACGCCGTAGCGTCCGCGTGATTGAAAACCACCTTCTCTTTGAATTCTGCCCGGCGCAACCTCCAGGTGGCGCCGGCCGGAGTCTCTTTCGGGCAACGCACTAAGGCGACTGTCTTGAAACCGGTTTCGCGCTTTGATACGTTATTGACAGGGTGGCAATAAAACGACTTGCAACCGGGTTGTGCCTCGCGCTGATCCTCCTGACGGGATCGGCGAAAGCCGCCGATCCTCCGACCGGTTACAACCCGAAAGAACTGCCGACCGTCGGCTGTTTCTGGACCGGACCTTTCTCGGCTTCCAACCCGAAGACCAACACCGCTTTCCCCGGTACGGAGATCACCTACTGGGGGGCGAAGTTCGTGACCCCGCCAGGATCGGTACTCACCCTGAACGGCCGCTATCCGCATGCCCGATACGCATCTTTCAACGCTTACGAGAGCAACGGTGCTTCGGCGAGTTCGGTCAGTGATCGCCAGATCAAGCCCGACTCGGGGTCGATCAACCCGAGCCTTCCCGGCAAGAACCGGGACGCGAAGAACCGCAGCTTCACAATCAACGTGCTCGGCGAGCCGGTTCCGTCCACCCTTGCCCGCAACACGCTCTACGCGAACCCGTCACCCGGGTCGCATCAGGACATCCTCTACCGCGTATATGTGCCAGACAAAGGTCGCAACCTCTCGGGCGGAACGGGAATACCCAAGCCTTCACTTCGACTGGCCGACGGTACGGTTCTGACCGGGCAGGCCCTCTGCAACCAGATGAACTCGACCCACGACTACACCGGTTCGCTGATGGCACCGTCGATATGGCAGTCACTTGTGAACAGCCCCGGAAAAGACCCGGCGACCAACCCGGCGCTGCCCGAATTCACTTTCGTCAAGTACTTCAACCTGCCCAACGTGTTCGCCAGGTTCAAGACCGAAGCCGAACAGCAGGCCGCGTGGCTGGCCAATCCCGAGCCGGTTGGCACTCAGTACAACAACAACGATGCGCGTTACATGACCGGGGCCTACAGCTTCAGATTCGGCCAGACCCTGACCATCCACGGCCGGGCGCCGACCACACCGAAGACCCTCGACGGCCGCCGGAAAGTGAACGCCGGCCAGATGGTCGAATGGGACCTGTGCGGCATCCAGGCGCTGACGACCACAAAGACCTATCGCTGCCTTTTCGACGAGCAGATTCCGACCACCGGCCGGAACCGGAACTACGTGGTCTCGGTGACCCAGGCCGAGAACCGCCCCTGGAACGCAAAACGCAAATGCGGCGTGGCCTGGTTGCGGGCCGACCCGGAAGGCGACGGAGCCGGACGCACCGATGCGGGGACGTTGCTCACCAGGAACGTTCTGCCTTCAACCGGTTTCAAGACTTCGATCTGGGACGTCACCTCACCTTTCGATGCCAAAGAGAAAATGGCCGGCTTCTACCCCAAAGGGACTTACATGAGTAAAAAAGCATTCCAGTCCCACGGGTGTCCCTTCAAGTGGAAATGAGCGAGTCCGCTGCGGGATCGACAGGCCGCCCGCCCAACCTGCTGCTGATCCTCACCGACCAGCAGCGCCAGCCGCAGCACTGGCCGGAGGACCCGGAATGGCTCAAGGCACTGATCCCGGCCGACACGGAACTGGCCCGCACCGGGGTCACTTTCACCGAAGCCTGCACCGCTACCTGCATGTGCTCGCCGAGCCGGGCGTCGCTGCTCACCGGCCGCTGGCCGGCCGAACATGGGGTTACCCTCACTCTCACCCAGGGAGGGGCGAAGCCGAACCCCAGATACGCCGCAAAAGCGATCCAGGGAGCGGTCAAATCGGCACGCCGGGGGGAGCTCTCCTGGTCGAAGGCGATCAAGTCAGTCGTCACCGGTGCGGTCCGACGGCCAAACGGTGGCAAAGAAGAAAACGATCTCAACCCCGAGACTCCGAACCTGCCTTCAGTCCTCAAAAGGGCCGGATACCGGACCATCCTCAAAGGCAAATGGCACCTGAGCCAGCCGCTCGGTGAAGACTGGGTTGACGAAGACGGCCCGCACCTGGCCGAAAAGTACGGGATCGAAGGATGGGAGCCGCCAGATGCCGGCGAGAACCTCGAGCCTTCGCACTTCGGTGGTGGCACCAACTCCGGCAAGAGCAAAGAAGGCTACGACGAAGACTTCACCCGTCAGGTGGAGGAGTTCCTGGCCGACCCGCCGGATGAACCCTGGGCCCTGATCTTTTCACTGGTCAATCCACATGACGTGCTGGCCTATCCCTCGACCTTCAGCGAAGGCGGGTACTCCCCCAGTGATTGGGCGGACATGGACGCCATCAGGCTTCCGGACACGGTCAACGAGAACCTGGGCAACAAGCCGTCAGCGCACGCTCTGATCAACATCGGGCAGGCCAGCTTCATCGGCGGTCTGAACGAAGAACAGCAGCTTGACTACTGCCGCTTCTATGCCCACCTTCACCGGTTGGCCGATTCCAAGGTTGCCCGGATCGTAGAGGCCCTCGGCGACCCGGAAGATCCTGATTCGCTGCGTTCAAAGACGGTCGTGGTCAAGACTTCGGACCACGGCGAGATGGGGATGTCGCACGGCGGCATGCGGCAGAAAATGTTCGTCGCCTACGACGAAACCGTGAACGTCCCGCTCATCGTTTCCAACCCGGTGCTCTTCCCGGAAGGCTCCACGACCGAAGCCCCGGCTTCACTTTGCGACCTGCTGCCGACCTTCGCTGCCCTGGCCGGGGTCGACACAGCCGATGACGGAATCCGGGGACGCGACCTGACCCCGGTGCTGGCCAAAGCCGCCCACCCGAAGCCGGAAGCGCTGGCGAACAGCCGGGTGGACCTCAGCCCTGTCGCTGACCACGAAGCGCCGGTCGATTCGGTCCAGGAACACGTGCTTTTCACTTTCGATGACCATCAGGCGGGCTCTGCTTTCAAGGACGTCTCTCCACAACCGAACCGGATTCGTGCGGTACGGTCGAAAGAAGCGATGTACGCCGTCTACTTCGATCCCTCAGGTGAAGAAAAGCCGGAATTCGAGCTTTACGACATGACCCGCGATCCCGACCAGGTGAACAATCTGGTGAATCGTGACAACGGTCGAATCGTCAGTCCCGGTGACGCGGCCCTGCTGCTTCAGATGCGTGCGGCACTCGCGGCTGAATGCGAACGCACCGGGGTTGACCTGCCGGTCTGATCCGGCCGGCCGGTTGGCGGCCGCCGGAACAGGGAAGATGACCAGCAGTGTCCCTCTCCGCGACTCCCGGTTTCTCTTTCGCTGATCCTTATGCCGTCGGCCTTGCTTTCGGCGGACTGGTTCTGTTTGCCGCAATCTGGGCTCTTTCAAGCCAGAACAAGCGCGCTTTCAGTCCCGCGGCGGTATATCTCGTGCTGGCTGCCGTCGCTTCGGCGGGTCTCCATCTGCTTGGCGTCGATCTTCTCGACCCGATCGAAGACGCCGGGCTGATCGAGCGTCTGGCGGAATTCGCCGTGATCATCGCCCTCTTCGGTGCCGGCCTGCGGCTCGACCGTCACCTGGGGTTTCGCGAGTGGCGTTCGACCTTTCTGCTGATCGTCATCGTGATGCCGCTGACCATCGCGATGGTCGCCGGGTTCGCGAACCTCTTCATGGGGCTTTCAGCCGGGGCCGCCATAATCCTCGGCGCTGCATTGGCGCCGACCGATCCGGTGCTGGCACGGGACGTAAAAGTCGGCGGCCCGGGGGAGGGCGATGGTCAGGAAACCCGCTTTGCCCTCACTTCCGAGGCCGGGTTCAACGATGGCCTCGCTTTCCCCTTTGTGTTCCTGGGGATCTTCATCGCCGGGGAGGGTGGCACCGGATGGGTCACTGAGTGGCTCACCGCGGATGTGGCCTATGCGATCGCCGGAGGTTTGGTGATCGGGTCCGCCGGTGGCTGGCTGATCGGCTCGGGTGCTGAAACCTTGAGGAAACGTGGATGGCTCAAACCTGCATTCGACGGTTGGCTCGCGCTGGCGGCGGTTCTGGCGATCTACGGTGTCGCGGAGATCGCCGGCACCTACGGATTCCTTGCGGCTTTTGCCGGCGGCCTCGCATTCCGGCGACACGAATGGGACAACGAATCCCACGAGCGGGTTCACCGTGGAGCGGACCTGGCCGAAGACATAACCGAACTGGGCATGGTGCTGATCGTGGGAAGCACCGTGACTCTTGCCGGTCTGGCCGCTCCGGGACTTGCAGGCTGGCTGCTCGTGCCTGTCCTGCTCCTGGTGATCAGGCCACTTTCGGTGATGCTTGCTTTCACCGGATCGCCGGTCAGCATGCGCGAGCGAAAACTCATCGGCTGGTTCGGGATTCGCGGCATCGGTTCTTTCTACTACGCGGCCGTGGCGATCAGCGCCGGGGTGCTGACCGTTGACGAGATCTCCTCCATCTACTGGACGATCATCGCCTGTGTTGGAGTCTCGATCCTGGTCCATGGCATTTCTGCCGGCCCGGCGATGGAGGCTCTGGAAGAAGAAGTTGAAGAGTCCTGATCTGCGCAGGGGTTTTAGCTGCGGCTGCGTTCGGGCAGGGCCAGGACACCGGCCCAGGCCGCGTCGCCGAGGGGCGCGATGTATGCGGAAGGTGCTTTCTTGAGACGCCCGGCCAGCCAGAGCTTCGCGACTTCCTGGGTGGGGGCGAAGATCACGGCGTGCAGCAGGTTGAAAGAGATTGCCGGGAGTCGTCCGGTGCCCGCCTGAAGGTCGATCCACTCTTTCATTGACGAGAAGTAGGCCTGGTTGCTGGCCATCAGGCGCTCGCGGTGCGGACCGTTGATGACTTCGTTGCGGTGCCGGGCGATCAGCCTGGCAATGTCCGGGTTTTCCTCCGTCCACGAAAGATGCAGCCTGACGAGTCCCTTGACGACAACCTCCGGGTTCTCGGCATCGGAGGAAACGATGTCGATCGAAAGCTGCTGATAAGCCTCGAGCTCCTCGATTACCCTTTCGGCGATCCGGTCAGGGTCGGTGATCGCTTCGGCGCTCATGCGACGTCGGCTTCGACGCTTTCTTCGGCGCTGCGCGCGATCAGCTCATGCATCATCTCTTCGTCGATGTCAGCCGGCTCGGTGGTTTCGATGAACTCGGAGACGTTGCTGGCAAAGCGGTGAGGATGGTTGTTGAAGGGGAAATGCCCCGAATCCTCGAATACCTCCAGCCGGCAGCCGGGCATCAGCCTGACTGCCTCGTGGGCGTGGGCGATGGGGATGATGTGGTCACGGCCACCCCAGATCAGCATCGTCGGCAGAAGTTCGGTCAGGTGGATGCGGTCGAGTGCGTCGACCCGCTGGCCGCCGGCGTCGGCGACGGCCCGCATCGTGTGGATGAAAGCACGGCGGGTGGCGGTGTCACCGAGTGAAGCGAAGCCTTCGCTGACGCCTTCGATGTCGGCATTGCCATGAACGCCGATCTTTGAAAAAAGGCTGCCGACAGTATTGGCTACGGAGCGCATCGGCGAAGAGAACATCAGCGGCATTACAAGCTCTGAACCGGGCAGCGTTGCCGCCCGCAGAGCCAGATTCACGTCCCGACCGAGGCCGCCGGCGCTGACCAGCACCATGCGTTCGACCCGCTCGGGGAACTGGTAGGCGAACTGCATGGCGATGCCACCACCGAGCGAATGACCGACGATGGTCGCCCGTGGCACATCCAGCAGGACGGTCAGGTCGCGCAGAGTGGAGGCATAAGCACCCAGCGAGCAGTCCTTGATCGACTTCGATGATTCGCCGTGGCCGAAAAGGTCGAACGCAACGACCCGGTGGTCCTTGGCCAGCAACGGCATCGTCTCTTTCCAGGTCTTGGAACTGGAAGTGATGCCGTGCACGAGGACGATTGCCGGACCTTCACCCATCTCCCGGTAGCAAATCGGCTGTCCGTACAGATTAATTGTTTTCGCTGGGTCCATTAACTGCCCTCCAGAATACCCCCGATGGTCCTGAAACCATGTGACAGCCGTCCAAACGTCCGACTATGATGCTGTCCGTGATCAGCGTCCGCCGACAGTCGATTGGCCCTTGAACAGGGTTCTGCGGCTGCGGCGCGAGTCTTTCGGCTTCGCGATCGGTTCGACCCTCTTTGCGATTGGCGCCTGCCCCGGCTACTTCGCACTGGTTGGTGACGTTGCGGCCAACATCACCTTTTTCGCGGGCTCGATCTTCTTCACCCTGGCCGGATTCATCCAGTTCCGGCTCACCGGGCGCTGGCAGCACAGGGCCTGGAAGTCGAAGGTCCAATGGGATGACTGGTGGTCGGCCGGGATCCAGTTCGCCGGCACGCTGTTCTTCAACGTTTCAACTTTCGCCGCACTTTTCCTCAATTCGAACGCTGCCCAGTACCAGCACCACGTCTGGCGTCCGGATGCACTGGGCTCGATCTGTTTCTTCGTTTCAGCTTCACTTGCCGTCGCGGCCACCACCCACACCGAAAGCCTGTGGGATCCGGATGCCCGCAACTGGTGGAGCACCTGGCTGAACTTCGCCGGAGCGGTGCTTTTCGGGATTTCGGCAATCGCCGCTTTCATCGAGCCAGGCAGCGGCAATCCGCTGAGCACCGAGTGGGTCAACCTAGGGACGTTCCTGGGAGCCATCTGTTTCCTGGTCGCTGCCTTGCTCGTAAAGCCGCCCAGAACGAAAAACGTCTAGCTACCAGGTGTCGATGAAGCGGGGTGCGCGCACCTCGGAGCGGGGGACTGCTGCTGCGGCGAAGGTGGCACTGACCACCCTTCTTGTATCGGCCGGGTCAATCACATCGTCGAGTTCGAAGAGCGTGGCGGCGTTCAGGGCCTTGGCGTTCTCCAGGGCCATCCCGGTCAGATCCCGCACCCGCTTCTCCCGCTCGTTATCGTCTTCAATCTGTTCGAGTTCTTTGCGCATGCCCAGCCTGACTGCGCCTTCGAGCCCCATCGGGCCGAGTTCCGCCCCCGGCCAGGCGACCGTCAGCAGCGGCTCATGCAGGCTGCCGGCGACCATCGCCTGCGCGCCAAGTCCGTAACCGCGCCGCAGGATCACCGAGACAAACGGCACCTGCAGGCCGGCTGCGGCCACCAGCAGGCGGGAACAGTGACGGACCAGGCCGGTTTTCTCGGCTTCCGGCCCGACCATCATTCCCGGCGTGTCGACCAGCGAAAGGATCGGGATGCCGAAGCCATCGCAGAGCTGGAGGAAGCGGGCAGCTTTGTCTCCGCCATCGCTGGTGATCGCCCCGGCCATGTGCATCGGATTATTGGCGATCACACCGACCGCACGGCCGTCGAGGCGAATCAGTGCGGTGACCATTTCGGGGGCGAAAACAGGCCTCAGGAATACAGTCGAATCAAGGTCGGCCAGCTGCTCGATCAGCGGGTTCACGTCATAAGCCCGGCGGCGTCGCTCGGGGATCATGTCGCGCAGGACATTCTGGTCGGGGATGTCGCCTGGATCGATGTCTCCCTGGAAAAAGGCAAGCAGCTTCTTCGTGACCGCGACCGCCTTTTCTTCATCCTTCACGACTACATCGACCACACCGTTTGCGGACTGCATCGTTATCGGTCCGACCTCATCGGGGTGGACCGTTCCGAGGCCACCACCTTCGATCATCGCCGGGCCGCCCATGCCCAGCGAACTGTTCTCCGTGGCGACGATCAGGTCGGAGCAACCGGCGATCACGGCGTTGCCGGCGAAGCAGCGGCCGGAGACGATCGCGATCCGTGGCACGATGCCGGAAAGCTTTGCCCAGAGCGCAAAAGCGCGGGCGTGGAGGGCAGAGACGACAGCGTAATCGGTGTCCCCGGGACGGCCGCCACCACCTTCCGCGAAGAAGACGGTTGGCAGAACCATCCGCTCGATCAAGTCGAACAGCCGGTCCTTTTTCATGTGGCCAACCGCTCCCTGCGTGCCGGCCAGGACCGTGTAGTCGTAAGAGAGCACGGCGCAGGCGCTCTCATCGCCGAAAAGGTCCGCGTTGATCCGCGCGGTGCCACCGATGATGCCATCGGCGGGCGTGCGTTCGATCAGGTCCTGCATTGCCCGCCGGCCACGCTGGGCGGCAACGGCATAACGGCCGTATTCGACCAGGCTGCCCGGCTCAATCAGGTCGGCGAGGTTTTCGCGGGCGGTCCGTCCGCCGCGGGCGCGTCGTTTCTCCACGGCATCGGGGCGTGCGGCATCCTCGGTCAATTCGCGCCGGCGGTTGAGCTCGGCGAGGTCCTCACGAATCGGTTCAGTCATTTACGGCTTTCTTTTCGGTTTGACGATCAGCGGGCGTCGACTGGACACATCCGACTCGACCAGTTCGTTGCCGGGGTAGGAGGCGATTATCTTTTTCGCCTTCCAGCCTCGACGGACCGTCATCGTGATGTTGGAGCGTCCTGCGTCGATCGGGGCGGTGCCCTTCACCTTGACCCGCCGCCGGCCCTTGCCGATGACCAGATGGCTCACGGTCCGGCCGGTTGCAAGTGGATTTAACCTGTAAGTCGCCCTGATCTTGCCGCCCTTTGCTTTGGCCGAGATGATCTTCAGCGCGGCCGGCTCCCTGATGACCGGCGGCGGCAGTTCATCGAGCGGGGCAAGCAGATGGGCTCTGTAGTCCGATCCGTAAGGCACGGTCGGCGTGCCGTCCAGATCCTGGATCAGGGCGAAATTTCGACAGCCCGGTCCGGGGTCGGAAGGGGTGCCGGTCAGGTCCCACCAGGCCCAGGCCAGATACCCGATGCCGTGCTCATCGGCCCAGTTCAGATACCTGCTGGTGAACCCCGATTCGCAGTCGTTCTGGCCGACTTCGCCAGTCAGTACCGGCACGTCAGTGGCGAGAGTCGCGATCTCCTGGTTCCAGCAGCTCTGGACCCCGCAGGGCTTGCCCGGGTAGTTGTGGAAGCTGGCGATCATCTGGTCGTCGTTCGGTGCGTTCGCTTTCCAGCCACTGAGGTCGTTGGCGTAGTCGAGACCACCGAGAATCACCGGCTGTTCGGCACCGGTTTCGCGCACCGCAGCAACCAGTGATTTCATGCCGACGGTGGTGTAAGTCGAGCCATCGATGCTGGTTTCGGTGTCGGGCTGGTCCGGGGCCGTGCAGCCGCCATTCGCCCAGCAGTGCCAGGACTGCCTGAAAGCCCACTGGCTCCGGTCGGGGTCCCAGCGGGAGTGTGGCTCGTTGAACAGGTCGAACATGAGCGAAGGGTTGTCACGGAAGCTGGTGGCGACCGAAGACCAGAAGTTGTCCGAGCGCTCATCGGCCATCGGCCGCAGGCCGTCGGCAACAGTGCCGTTCTTACCGGTCCAATGGAGGTCGAGGACCACGGCGATGTCTTCGTCGTTGAGGAATTCGACGAATGATTCGATCGCTCCCTGATAGCCGGCGGCGTTCGGGGTGAAGAGCAGCGAGCTGCTGATCGGCTGGTCGTCGTCACCCAGCCAGCAGTCCTGGTTGATCGGGATCCTGACCGTGTTGATGCCCCATTCCTTCATCACGGCGGCGGTTGACGGGGTCGCTCCAAAGTTCGAATACCCCCAGCCCTGGATGCAGGCATATTCGAAGCTGGGCCAGTTGACTCCACGCGGGATGAACTCCTCGCCCGTTGTTTCGTCGACGATCCTGCTGCCGTCGACCTTCAGGTCGGGCGGAGCGGCCATGGCCGGTCCAGCCGTGGCCATGAGCATCGCTGCCGCCACGGCCAGAACAAGGAACAGCTTTCCCGGCCACTTTGTCACCGGTCCATGGTATCCGGAGCCGACAGGTAGTCTTCCAAAGGTCTTGAAACCGCACGGAAACATGGATGGACGACGACCCCGGTTCTAGTCCCAGGCGCACCTTGACCTTCGTTCGGGGGGCGCGCTACTGATGGTCGAGCTTCTGCTCGTACTCCTTTCTGCCCTGCTGGTCCTTGCCTGCGGGGCATTTGTTGCGGCCGAATTCGCTTTCGTCACGGTCGATCGCACCGCGGTCGACAGGGACGTCGAAGCCGGTAACCGCAAGTCGCAGGGAGTCCAGTCCGCGCTTCGCAGCCTCTCGACTCAGCTGTCGGCAGCCCAGGTTGGCATCACGGTGACCAACCTGGCCATCGGTTTCATGGCGGAACCGGCGATCGCCGGGCTGATCGAAGGCCCCCTGAAATCGGTCGGAATTTCCGACGGCGCGGTCACCGGGGTGGCAGTCGCGATTGCTTTCACCCTTGCGAACGGCCTGACCATGGTCTTTGGCGAGCTGGTCCCGAAGAACCTGGCAATCGCCCGGCCGCTGCAGACGGCGAGGACCGTCCAGGGATTCCAGCGCGGCTTCACCACTGTTTTCGGCCCGCTCGTTCGACTGGCCAACAATACGGCGAACGCCATCCTCAGGCGGATCGGAATCGAGCCGCAGGAGGAACTCGCCTCGGCCCGGTCGCCGGAAGAACTCGGCTCGCTGGTCCGCCGTTCCGCCCAGCAGGGCACCCTTGGGCTGCCGACCGCGACCCTGCTGGAGAAGTCCCTGGAGTTCGGCGAGCGCCGGGCCGATGACGTCATGACTCCGAGGGTCCGGGTCGAGACGCTGTCCCCGGACGACCCTGTGATCAGCGTGATTGAAGCCGCCCGCGAGAGCGGCCGCTCCCGGTTCCCCGTGGTCGAGGACGGTGAAGAGGAAGTTGTCGGCATCGTTCACGTGAAGCACGCCGTCTCGGTTCCGCACGAGCGCCGTCACGAAGTGAGGGTCAGGGACGTCATGGCCAATCCGGTGCTGGTCCCGTCGACCATGGAACTCGACCCGCTGCTGACCGAGCTGCGAAAGGTGGGCCTGCAGATCGCGGTGGTGGTTGACGAGTTCGGCAGTTTCGACGGCATCGTGACCCTGGAGGACCTGATCGAGGAGATCGTCGGTGAAGTCCGCGATGAACACGATCCCCGGGAAGAACCGGTGCGCCTGATCGGGGAAGACATCTGGGGTGTCTCCGGGCTGCTGCGGCCCGATGAGATCGCCGCCAAGACCGGTGTCCAGCTGGCGGAGGACGAGGACTATGAAACGGTCGCCGGACTGATCGCCATGGAACTCGGTCGGGTGCCGGGGCTGGCCGATTCGGTCCGGATCAAAGCAGGTGAGGCCGGCAACGGTGGCGAGTTTGAAGTCGAGATGACCGTGCTTCGCATGGACGGCCTGCGCATCGACCGCATCCGCCTCGAGAAGTTCGAGCCGGAACCGGAAGAAGGGGACGAAGACTCATGAGCCCCGTTGTCGCGCTCATGATCTCGGTCCTTTTGCTCATGGCGAACGCTTTCTTCGTCGGCGCCGAATTCGCCCTGATTTCTGCCCGCCGCTCGGTCATCGAGCCCCGGGCCGAAGCAGGCAGCCGTTTGGCGAAGATCGCGATCAGCGCGATGGAGAACGTGACCCTGATGATGGCTGGCGCCCAGCTCGGCATCACGCTCTGCACGCTTGGCCTTGGTGCCCTGGCCGAGCCGGCGATCGCCCACAGCCTGGAAGAACCTTTCCATGCGCTGGGCATGCCCGAAGTGATGCTCCACCCGGTTTCCCTGGTTATCGCCCTGCTGATCGTCGGCTCGCTTCACGTGGTCCTGGGGGAGATGGTTCCAAAGAACATCGCGCTGGCCGGACCGGACCGTTCGGCGATGATCCTGGCCCCGCCGCTGACCGTCATCGTCAAGGTACTGTGGCCGGCGATCGCCCTGCTCAACTGGCTCGCCAACGTTTTCCTTCGTCGGATCGGAATCGAACCCAGGACCGAGGTGGCGTCCGCGTTCACCCGCGATGAAGTTGCCGGACTGGTCGAGGAGTCCCGCCGCGAGGGCTTCCTCGACGCTCACGAGAGCCACCTGCTGGCCGGCGCCCTCGAGTTCGAAGAGCGGGATGCAAGATCGGTCCTGCTGCCGCTTGAAACGATCGAGAAGGTTCCGGTGACCGTCACTCCGGCCGAAGTCGAAGTCGCCGCGGCCCGTACCGGCTTTTCCCGCTTCCCGGTGGAGCGTGATGGAGGCATGATCGGCTATCTCCACCTGAAGGACGCGCTCGAATTCAAGGACCGCCATCGCAACCGGCCGATCGCCGAGTCCTGGGTCCGACCGCTGCCGACCGTGCGGCTGCACGACCCTCTGCGCTCGATCCTGGAAACGATGCAGGGCTCCGGTGCCCACTTGGCCCGGGTCATCGGTGATGACCGCAAGACGGTCGGCATGGTCGCGCTCGAAGACGTGCTGGAAGAACTGATCGGCGAAGTCCGCGATGCCACCCGGCGCAATACCGCTGACAAATAGTCCGCCGGAAGGTAAGGTCAGGTCCATGACTACTGAAGCCGGACCAGTGGAAGTGATCGAACGTTTCTATGGAGCTTTCAGCCACGGAGACAGCGACACGATGGCCACCTGCTACCACGCCGATGTTCATTTTTCCGATCCCGTTTTCACCGACCTCAACGGGCCTGAAGTCATGAAAATGTGGAGGACCCTCTTGACCAGGTCAGACGACCTGGACATCAAACTGAGTTCGCCTGCCGCCGATGGTGAAACCGGCTCGGCCCACTGGACCGCCCGTTATACCTTCTCCAGAACCGGTCGCAAGGTCGTCAACGAGATCGACGCGAAGTTCACTTTCAAGGACGGCCTGATCATCGAACACATCGACTCGTTCGATTTCTGGAAGTGGTCACGACAGGCGCTGGGCACGCCCGGACTGCTGCTCGGCTGGAGTCCGATCGTCAAGAAGAAGGTTCGTGCACAGTCGGCTCAGCTACTTGCTTCAGGCGATTGATCGGTCCGCAACAGTGACGGCGATCGACTCCGTTACCGAGACCAAACGGCTGGTCTGCCGTCGGCCACCGGCCACGGCATCGATTGACTATCGACGACTTTTCACTGAGCCTGAGGTTGAGCGGTGGCTTCGGCCACCGCCGATGAAACGCTTCCAGACCGCGGATTTTGACCGCATGCTGGCCCGGGACCGTTCCCATTGGCAGACTCACGGTTTCGGTCCCTGGTGTCTTGTCGATCGTGAGTCCAGGGAATTCGTCGGTCGCGGTGGCATCAACTGGACAAGGGTCCAGGGAGAGGATATGGTCGAGCTGCCCTGGGCCGTGCGCCATCGATTCCACGGGCAGGGCTATGCGTCGGAAGCCGCCTCGGCGGCGATCGACTCGGCGCGTGAGGCCGAGCTGGACCGGGTCGTTTCCCTGACCTTGGTCGAGAACCGGGCATCCCGGCCGGTCATGGAAAAGATCGGCATGACTTATTCGGGCGATGTTCCCCACGCCGGGCTGACCCACGCCCTTTACGTGCTCGAACTCTGAAAGGTCGACCGCCAGCCGCGGCATAATCCAGTGTTATGACCGCCCTTTACGTATTCGTGGCCGGAGGACTCGGAGTGCTTGCCCGTTACGGCATTTCCTCGACGGTCCACGGCGCTGCGCTGCCGTGGGCCACGGTCGGCATCAACGTGGTCGGCTCCTTCCTGCTCGGAATGCTGCTGGTGCTTTCCGGCGACTGGCTGAACGACCAGACCAGGACAGCTCTCGGAGTTGGTTTCCTTGGTGGATTCACGACCTTCTCGACCTTTTCGGTCCAGGCCTGGATCGACATCGAGGGCGGCGAGCCGATCCGCGCTTTCGCTTACGTGGCGGCTTCGGTTCTGCTCGGGCTCGGTGCCGCTGCGGCGGGCTATTACCTGGCCCGCTCGATCAACTGATCAACTGATCAGCGCTACGTGTTTCGTGTGGAGTGGTTTGAGGCTCTCGCGCAGGGGTAACTGGTCCACATGCCACTAGCACTGTTACTAATAGTCATTGGGATCGTCCTCGTAGTCCTGGTCCACGGGATTCTCGGAGCGATCGGGGTTGCCTGCATTCTGGTTGGACTCGTCCTCCTGATCTGGCCTTACATCGCCGGGCGCGGTAAACGTACCGTCTGACCCGAGAAAGGATTGGTCCTGGGCCGGGTTCGTTTTGAGTGCGACTCCGGTCCCGGGGCCGATGTTCTGAACGGGTTGCCGCGGCAGCCGGCGTGGAACTAACGGCTGCCGAAGATCGCAGTGCCGACCCTCACGATGGTCGAGCCTTCTGCGATCGCCACGGCTAGGTCGCCGCTCATTCCCATCGAAAGTTCTTTCATCTCGACTCCGTCGAGGTTTTGCTGCCGGACCTGATCCCGAAGCTCTCTAAGTTTCGCAAGTGAGGGGCGGGCAAGCTCCGGGTCTTCGGTGAACAGTCCGATTGTCATCAGCCCGCGGATCCGCAGAGCATCGAACCGGCTTACCTCTTCCGCGAATGCGGAAAGCTCCGAAGGGTCAAGGCCAAACTTGCTTTCTTCGTGTGAGGTGTTCACCTGGAGAAGAACGTCCCGCTGCTCACCGTCGCGGTCGAGCTTCACCTGTAGTTTCTTCGCCAGCGAAAGACGGTCAAGTGACTGGATGCAGCTGACGTAAGGCACCAGCGCGTTGATCTTGTTCGACTGCAGGTTGCCGATGAAATGGCGTTCGTAATCGAGGTCCTTGAGCGCTTCGAACTTCGGCCTTACTTCCTGCACCCGGTTCTCGGCGACCAGTGTTTCCCCGGCTTCGATCGCTACCCGGACCGGACCCGGACCCTGTGTTTTGGTGGCCAGCAGCAGCCGGACTTCATCGGGCGCACGGCCAGCGGCGTCACAGGCCGTTTCGATGCGGGCCCGGACAGCTTTGATGTTGGCACGGATCGCCTCCGGGTCGAAGCTTTCTTCGCCCGGCCCTTCCGGGTTCACGCGCGCATCTCGGAGAAGAGAGCAGTGCGCTCACCGGGGGTGCGGCTCTCCCGCCTTTCGTCGCCGATCACATGCGAGACGGCGTTGATCAGGGCCAGGTGGGTGAAAGCCTGGGGGAAGTTGCCGAGGTGACGGTTGGTCGATACCTCGAGCTCTTCGGCGAAGAGATCGAGCGAACCCGCGGCGCTCAGAAGGCGTTCGCAGAGGCGACGGGCAGCGACGAACTCGCCGATCTCGGAAAGGGCGGACACCATCCAGAATGAGCAGATCAGGAAAGTGCCCTCCACGCCGTGGAGTCCGTCGTCGGTTTCGTGGGTGATGTAACGCAGGATCATGCCCTGGTCGTCGAGGCCGTCGCGGATCGCCAGAACGGTCTTCCTGATGCGCTCGTCGTCGGGAGGAAGAAACCGGACCAGCGGCATCAACAGCACCGAAGCGTCGAGTGCGTCGGTGCCGTAGTGCTGGCGAAAGACTCCGTCGCGCGCCCCTTTCTCGCAGATCTCTTCTTTGATCTCTGCGGCGATCGTGCGCCACTTCTCGGCCAGTTCCGGGTTGCCGTACTGCTTGGCCATGCGAGCCCCACGGTCGACGGCCACCCAGATCATCAGCTTCGAAGAGACGTAATGCTGCGGCTCGCCGCGGGCTTCCCAGATCCCCTGGTCCGGGGTTGGCCAGGCTGCGATCGCGGCTTCCACCAGCTGGCGGACCAGATCGTTCTGGGCGTCATCGATCCCTTCGGTCTCCAGGGCCATGCGGTGCACGTAAATCGCATCGAGCAGCGCGCCCCAGACGTCGTGCTGGCGCTGGTCGAAAGCGCCATTGCCAATTCGCACCGGCTTGGCCCCGCCATAACCGCTCAGGTGGTCAAGGGTGCTCTCGGTCAGGTCGTGTTCGCCGCCGATCCCGTACATGATCTGCAGGTCGCCGTCGGACTCCTCGGCTCGATCCCGTACGAACTTCATAAACCGCCGGGCTTCCTTGTCGAAGCCGAGGGAATGCATTGACCAGAGGGCGAAAGTCGAGTCCCGGATCCAGCTGTAGCGGTAGTCCCAGTTGCGTTCGCCGCCCGGGGTTTCCGGCAGGGAGGTCGTGGCCGCGGCGAGCATGGCTCCGGTCGGCTCGTAAGTCAGCCCCTTCAGCACCAGCGCCGATCGCTGCAGGAAGACCCGCCAGGGATGATCCGGGAATTCACCCTGGGCCAGCCATTCACGCCAGAACTCGGTGGTGGTGGCAACCCGTTCCCCGGATTCGGGCGCGCTGCGCGGGTGCGCGCCGATTCCTTCGGCCCAGGAAATCGCAACGAAGGCCTGATCGCCTTCCTTCAGATGGATGGTGCCGGTGGCCTGTCCCTGTTCCAGGACGAGCCCGAGGTCGGTGGCGAGAGCGAGACGGGTTCCACAGCCAGATGCCTGAACCTCGGCTTCACCCAGTTCGCCGCCGCGCCAGACGCCGGCTTCGGCGCCGTAGTTGAAACGTGGCGAGCAGATCATCTCGAGGTCGACTTCACCCTCGATGCATTCCGCAGTGCGGACCAGGGAAAGGTCGGCTTCGTGGCGCACGCCTTCGCTGTCGTCACCACCGGAAGGGCTCCATTCAGCGATGGTCAGGGCGTCGCGAATAATGACCCAGCCTGTATCGGTGGACCAGGTCGTTTCCAGCACCAGCGATCCCGGCGCGTAATGTCGACTCAGCGGAGCGGCGACGCCTTTGGGCGCGAACCGGAAATGGCCGGCGGTGCGATCCAGGATCGAGCCAAACACGCTCGGGGAGTCGAAGCGGGGAACGCAGAGCCATTCGACCGATCCGTCGAATGCGACCAGGGCAGAGGTATGGCAATCGGAAAGAAAGGCATAGCTTCCGATCGACGGAAAGTAGGAGCCGGGCATTCCGGCCAACCTACCAGCGGTGCACGGGCCGGTCCAACGGCGAACCCACCCCGGTACGCTGGATAGCCGTGTTGTCGCAACTGACCGTGCCCCTCGCCGAACTCAGCCCCGCCGTAGTTGCGGGTCTGGAACTGATTCCGCTCACCGCGGCCGTGGTTTTCTACTGGCACCGGGCGATGACCCTTTCGTGGGCGGGAAGGCCGGTTCCGGTCTGGCGCCAGGTCTGCTTCGGATTCGGCCTTTTCCTGGCCAGCTTCGTCCTGTTCAGTCCCTGGGGCTACCTGGCCGAAGAACTTGTGATCGCCCACATGATCGAGCACCTGGTGATCGGTGACCTCGCTTCGCTTTTCGTCGTGCTTGGGCTGACCCGGTCGATCATGCAGCCGATCCTGGCCCTGCCTTACATCGGCCGGCTTCAGGTTCTGGCCAATCCTTTCATCGCTTTTCCGCTGTGGGCGATCAACCTCTTCGTCTGGCACATCCCGGTGCTTTACGACGCGGCTTATGGTGGTGCGCTGCTTCACGGAGTCGAGCACGGGATGTTCTTCGGCTTTGGCGTGTTGATGTGGATGCCGGTCTTCGGCCCCCTGCCGACCCCGACCTGGTTCGGGCCGGGATGGAAGATCGTCTACACCGTGATCGTGCGATTCGCCGCGGCGATCCTCGGCAACATCCTGATGTGGACCAACTTCACGCTCTACAACAACTATGACGCCGGACACCTCAAGTGGGGCATCTCGGCGGTCCAGGACCAGAGCACGGCCGGCGTGATCATGATGGTGGAAGGAACCTTCCTCATCCTCGGTGTGCTTGCCTACACCTTCTTTGAGTCAGCCAAACAGAGCATGCAGAAACAGGAACTGCTCGACCTCGCATACAACGAGGGCGCGGTCCTCGACGAAGCCCGTGCCGAGCGCGCGGTGAAGGCAGGCCATGCCGAGCTGCTGGAAAAACGCATCAGAGCCGGGGAGCTGAGTGGCGATTCAACCCGGTAAGCGTTACCTCTACCTGCTCGTTTTCTCGGTTGGTGCCTGCACCATGGGGACCGAGATCGCCGGAGCGCGTCTGCTGGCGCCTTATTTCGGCGATTCAACGATCGTCTGGGCGAACACGATCGCGGTCGTGCTGGTCGCGCTTTCGATCGGCTACTGGCTGGGCGGCAAGCTCGCCGACCGCGACCCGCGGCTCACGACTCTCTGCAAGGTGGTGCTCGGTGGTTCGCTGCTGGTGAGCCTGGTGCCGTTCCTGGCGCGTCCGTTCCTCGGGGCTTCGGTGGACGCTTTCGATGCGATCTCGGTCGGCGCTTTCGCCGGCTCACTCCTTGGCGTGCTGGTGCTGCTGGCCGTGCCGGTAATGATCATGGGTGCAGTCTCCCCATGGGCGATCCGGATCGCGATGTCGGACGTCGAGCATGCCGGGGAGCTGGCTGGCCGCCTTTATGCCGTTTCGACCTCGGGTTCGCTGGTCGGCACGATGCTTTCCTCTCTGGTGACCATTCCGCTGCTCGGCACCCAGCGCACCTTCCTCGCTTTCGCCCTGGTGATCGCGACGGTCGCCCTGGGCGGCCTTGGATGGAGGTGGGCACCGGTTCCGATCATCGTTGCCGGCGCGATGATCATCCCGGTCGGCACGATCAAGGCTTCCGACACCGGCAAGGTGCTGTTCGAAGCGGAGACGACCCATCAGTACGCCAGGGTCGTGGAGCTGCCGAACGGTCAGCGCAACCTCGAGCTGAACGAAGGGCAGGCAATCCATTCGATCTACCGGCCCGGTCAATACCTGGTTGGTGGCTACTGGGACGAGAACCTGGTTCTGCCGTTCGTAACCGGCACTGGGGAGAAACCGCCGGGCAGGGTGGCGATCCTCGGCAGCGCCTCCGGAACCGTGGCCCGTGCCTACGGCCATTTCTTTCCGGACACCAAAGTCGATGCGGTCGAGATCGACGGCAAACTGACCGAGCTCGGCTACCGCTACTTCGACCTGAACAACGACAACATGGAGGTCTTCGACCTGGACGCCCGGCCGTGGCTGCGGCAGGCAGACCCGGTCTACGACACGATCATGGTCGACGCCTACCACCAGCCCTATATCCCGTTCTATCTCGCGACCACAGAATTCTTCGACCTGGTCCGTGAACGGCTGAAGCCGGGAGGGACGATCCTGATCAACGTCGGTCATCCCGAAGGAAACGACGACCTGGAGCGCACCCTGAGCACCACCCTCGCCGAGATCTTCCCCGAGATCCTGCGCGACCCGGTCCGGGATACCAGCACCATGCTGGTCGCTTCGGAAGCTCCGATCTCGGCCGGCAACCTGCGGGAGTCCGCGCCGGACCTGCCGTCGCCGTTGCCGGTTCTGGCCCGGCAGACAGCCGATCGCCTGGAACCCGCTTTCACCGGCGGGGATGTCTGGACCGACGACAAAGCCCCGGTCGAGTGGCTGGTCGACCTTTCCCTGCTCGGGTACGCCAATGAATAGGGCCCCGTTCAGGGCGTGGCTCGTCACCGGCCCGGTCGGCCGCTTCTTCGGCTTTGCGCTGGATTTCTGCCGGGCGATCTGGACTATGTGGCGAACCCGAACTCGCTAGTGTCAGAGCCATCTTGAAGACGAATGTTGAAGAACTTGAGAATTCGCGTGTTCGCGTCGAGGCCGAAGTTTCGGCCAAAGACGTAGCCGTTCAGACCCAGCGCGCCGCCCGTGGGCTTGCCCGCGAGATGCGCCTGCCGGGCTTCCGCAAGGGCAAGGCCCCGCCATCGCTGGTGATCCAGCGCCTCGGTTTCGAATCGGTGTTCGAGCAGGCCCTGCGTGATGCGTTGCCGGAGTGGTACCAGGCTGCGGTCTACGACTCGGGAGTCGTGCCGATTGGCGATCCCGAAGTTGAAGTGACCAGCGCCCCGACCGCCGAAGGCGAGCCGGTGGAGTTCAAGTTCGAAGTCGGAGTGCGGCCCAGCGCCGAACTCGGTGACTACCTCGGCCTCGAGGTCGAGAAGCCGGACACCGACGCGCCGGACGACATCATCGAGCGTGAGCTCGAGCGTCTGGCTGAAGGAATGGCCAGCCTCGACACGGTCGAGCGTGAAGCCAGGGACGGGGACCACGTCCTCGTTGACTTCGTCGGCAGCCTCGACGGCGTCGAATTCGAAGGCGGAGCCGCAACCGACCACATGATCGAAGTTGGATCCGGTCAGCTGATCGACGATTTCGAAGAGCAGATCATCGGCGCCAAAGCTGGCGAAGAAGTTGAAGTCAAGGTCACTTTCCCCGAGGAATACGGAGCCCAGGAACTCGCCGGCCAGGACGCGGTTTTCGCGGTCACGGTCAAGGAAGTCCGCGAAAAGAAGCAGCCCGAGCTGGACGACGACTTCGCTTCCGAAGCTTCCGAGTTCGACACGGTCGAAGAGCTGAAAGAGGACATCGGAAAGAAGATGTCAGAGGCTGCCGAGACCAGGGCCGAACAGGATTTCCGGATTGCCGCGGTCGATGCCGCTGTTGAAAACGCCACGGTTGACCTGCCGGACCAGATCAAGCTGGCCCGCGGCCAGGAGCGTTGGGACCGGGTCGAGCGCCAGATGGCGCAGCAGGGCATGAACCCGGACACCTACCTGCAGATGCAGGGCAAGACCCGCGACGAAATCATCGAGGAGTCCTTGCCGGACGCCGAGCAGGAGATCAAGCGCGAATCAGTGCTGGTCGCTGTTGCCGACGCCGAAGGGGTTGAGGTAACTGATGCCGAGATCGAAGTTGAACTCGAGCCGATGGCGGCCCAGGAGCGGACCAGCGCAGCCAAGCTGCTGGAGCGCCTGAAGCGAGACGGTCGTCACGAGATGGTTGCCGCCGACATCCGTGTGCGCAAGGCGATTGACGCGATCGCGGAGTCGGCCAAGGCCGTTCCGATGTCGGCCGAAGACGCCAAAGAAAAGCTCTGGGACCACCACGGCCACAACCACTGAGCATCGGGGTGGGGGCGATCGGCACGCACATGGCGTGCTGATCGCCCCCACTCGGTGTGAGCCGGGCCACTCCGATCTATAAACTCGCCGCAATGAGTCCACTTGTCCCCATGGTTGTTGAACAGACGTCGCGTGGCGAACGTTCGTTCGACATATATTCCCGGCTCCTCAACGAGCGAATCATCTTTCTTGGCACTGGCGTAAGCGAGGAAATTGCCAACCTGATCGTGGCGCAGCTGCTGCACCTTGAGTCGGAGGATCCGGACAAGGACATCAGCCTTTACGTCAATTCACCGGGCGGATCGGTTTACGCCGGCCTGGCGATCTACGACACGATGCAGTTCATCAAGCCCGATGTCCAGACCATCTGCGTCGGTATCGCGATGAGCATGGGTGCCCTGCTGCTGGCCGGTGGCGCCGAAGGCAAGCGCATGTCGCTGCCGAACTCGAAGATTCTGATCCATCAGGTCTCTTCCGGTTTCTCCGGTCAGGCAACTGACATCGAGATCCACGCCAAGGAAATCATCGACACACGCAGCCGCCTCGACAAGATCCTCGCCAAGCACACCGGCCAGGACCTCGAAAAGGTAACGCATGACACCGAGCGTGATTACTTCATGAGCGCCGAAGAAGCCAAGGAATACGGCATCGTTGACCGGGTCATCGAGAAGCACTGACCCGCGTAGCGCTTTGAACTTTCGCAAGTACGCGGCCACCCTTTCGGTGGCCGCCCTGCTTTTCGCAGGGGTTTCTTCGGCCGAGGCCGGGGTGGTGGCCCCACTGAACTTCAAGCTGGGCCGGGGGACGGTCAGCCCGAAAGAAACGGTCCCGGATTCGATCCAGCCACAGCGAATCATCTTCCGGTTCAACGCAAGCCGGGCCACGCCGCTTTCGGTCCGGATCGTCAATCTGGCCAAAGGCCGCACCGTCCGCCGCTTTCAGACCCTGCCGAAACGGCCTGGCCGCTGGATCCGCGAGGGCTGGAACGGTCTGGACGGCAAGGGCCGGCTGGTTGCAGCCGGCAAGTACCGGGTGCTGGTCGGGCCGGCGGGCGGCCCTCTCCGGAAACTGTCCCGGCTGAGGCTTCATGGGCACCTGTTCCCGGTCGATGGTCCGCACGGGACCCGTGGGTTTATTGGTGAGTTCGGGGCGCCGCGAAGTGGCGGGAGGATCCACGAAGGCTTCGACGTAACCGCCGCCTGCGGCACCCCACTCGTCGCACTTCGTTCGGGCACGGTCATCAAGGTGGCCAGCGATCCCGAACTCAAGGGCAACTACGTGGTGCTCAAGGGCCGCAGCGAAAGACGCACTTATCTCTACGCACACCTGAAAAGTCCGGCGCCAGTCAGGAAGGGCCAGGAGGTGAAAGCAGGCCGAAGGATCGGAACGGTCGGCCAGACCGGCAACGCGATCACCACGCCATGCCACCTCCACATCGAAGTGAGAACACGCGGCCGCCTGCTTGATCCTTCGCCGCTGCTCCAGTCCTGGGACTGGTGAATTCGGTCAGCGCTTCGCCCTGAAACGGCTCTCGAATTCGGCGAACAGGTTCTGCTGCGCGGCCAACGCTGTCTTCTTTTCGCTCGAAGTCATGAAGGAGCAGCGCAGGCCGTTCCGCGCGAATCGTTTGAGTTGGCGATACCCAAAGCCCTGCTTCCGCACCGCCCGCCCGTACTGCGCGGTGATGTCGGTGCGTGACACCCCTTCGTCGTCGGTGGACAGAGTGACCCGGGTGCCGGCCTTCACGTAATCACCGATCGGGTGGCGTTTGCCTTCGAGCCCGAGGATCTGCGCGTTGGAGCTCAGGTTGATCTCCAGGCACACGTTCTTCCGTTTGATGTCCTTGAGCAGGCCCTGCGGGTTCTTCTCCCAGCGCAGGTCGGCACCATGGCCGATGCGCTGCGCACCGGCGACGTTGACCGCGTCCCGGATGTGGAAACGCAGGTCTTCGGGCGGCACCAGGCCTGGCACCAGCTCACCGGCATGGAGGGTCACATTGCCGTCCGGGTAGATCGTCTTGAGGAACTGGATCATCTTCATGTGGAGCCTGTAGTCGCCGGTCGCGAGCAATGAGTCCTCGGGCTGGACCATGTTCATGCCGGCCCAGTTCGGGTCGGCCGCCATCAGTTCGAAACCGAACAGCAGCTGGGCGAAAACCACCTGCGGCTGATTGTTCCTCAACACCTGCACGTCGAAGTTGACATCCACGTAACAGCCGGGCTGGGGGACATCGCCGAAGCAGTCCTGGAGCTGGTCCTTCTGCGTAAGGGCGGTGGACGCGGTCAGGCTGGCGGCGGGGATCGCGTTCAAAAGTCCGGCGTCCAGCATCTGCTGGCGCATCACGGCAAAGTCAGGGTTGTAGCCGACCGTGTTGGCGATGCCAAGAGTGGCGCCGAACTGGGGTGTGATCAGCGGCTCCATGTATTGCACGTTCTGGCGCCCGGCCCGGTTGGATATCTCGGCCACTCCATATCCAGTGCGACCGCTGAACGCACCACCGAACAGGTCGAAGGTGGCGAAGAAGTGGTCGTGCCCGGTTTCTTCACCGGGGATGAAGCCACGCATCGACCAGGCTTCGAGAATGTTGTCGAACAGCACTGAGTTGGTGAGGGCGTTGGCCAGCGGTACCTGTCCCACCGTGCAGGGACCGAAGGAAGAAACGAGGGTCGTCGTATTTACACATTTGCCGTCGGCGGCGCCCCAGCGAATCATCGACTCGGCATAAACCGCGCCGGAAAGGTGGGTGTGGAGGTCGGTGCCTTTCGGCATGTCCCGAAGGAAGTTCCGCAGCTTCGGCAGGTCGGACTTGATCCGCTCCAGTTTCTGCGCGGCACCCTTTTCGTCGGCGCCGGCAGTGCCCGTCAGGCCAACGAGGCAGCAGGCTGCCAGCAGCAGGGCAAGCAGCCGGACGGACCTTCGACCCACCGGTTCAGCCATTCCGGGCGGCCAGGCTGCGGCCGCAATCGACGATCGTCTCTTCAACCGGCCGAGCCTTCCAGCCCAGTTTGTTTTCGGCCTTCTCGGCAGAGAGCAGTGCCCGCTTGCCGATGTCCGGCAGAAAGGTCCGGATTCCCGGGTCGAACAGCGCCAGAACCCGGACGAGTGGCTTCGGCAGTACCCGCGTGGGTGCTTTCTTCACTGCCTCGGGAAGCCCTGCCGGCATGCCTTTCAGCATCCGCCCAATTACCTGGAGCGAAGTGGAATCCTCATTGCCGAGCACCGGCCCCAGGATAAGGCTGGGATTAACCATTGCGACCCGGTCGCTGTCGCCGGACTCGTCGACCAGGTCCCAGACCGACTGCTCGGCGATCGTCTTCGACTGGGCGTAAGGGGTGAGGCCGGGTGCGTTTACGTCGGTCCAGTCTTCCTCGGTGTAAGGGGTGTCGCGGGAAGGACCGCCGTCACCCCTGACTGCGGCTACCGAGGAAGTCATGACGATGCGCTTTACACCAGCGGCCAGCCCTGCCTTGACCACCCGCAGGGCACCTTCGCGTGCCGGAACGATCAGATCCTGAGGGTCTTTGGGCTGCGCTTTCGGGAAAGGCGAGGCGCTGTGGAGGATGTAGTCGCAGCCTTCGGCGGCTTCGGTCCAGCCGGCGTCATCGTCAAGGTCCGCCGTGAAGAAATCAAGGGCGTCAGGGGTATCAGCCACATGGGAAATCGCGGTCCGGACTTCCGGCTCACGTTTCAGGTTTCGAACGGTGGTACGAACTTTGTAGCCCTTTTCCAAGAGTCCGGCGATCGCATGACCTCCCAGAAAGCCCGAGCCACCCGTGACCAGAACGGTCATTTCACGGTTCGATGTGTGGTTGTCCATGTCGCCAGCCTAGGGGATGGCGGTGCGGCCGTCACAGAGATCCGGGCTTACCTCCGACATTGGGGGATAGGGTGGGAAACGAAAGCTGACCCGTGGAATTCTTGGCCGGTCAGACCAATCGAGGAGGAGAAACAATGAGCGCAGTGGGCGGTGCCCCCGGAGGGCAACTGGACATAGGTGGCGTATTCGATGCCACCACTGAGATTTACAAGAAGAGTTTTGGCACGGTCTGGATCGTGGCGTTGATCCTGATGGTGCCGACAGCGATCATCGTCGGCGTTGCCGGTGACAACGTCTTCCTCAAGTTCATCGGAACGCTGGTCCAGTTGGTCGCGACAGCATGGCTCGCCGGATCGATCGTCAGGGTGGTTGAAGACGTCGAAGCCGACGGCAGGGTTGACCTGAGTTACGGCGAGATCCTCGGCTCGGTCACCGGCAAGCTCATCGCGATCATCCTGCTCCAGATCGTGGTTGGGGTTCTGGTTGGAATCGGCCTCATCTTCTGCATCATCCCCGGCGTCTTCCTGCTGCTGATGTGGGCCGTGGCGATTCCGTCGATGGTCGTTGAGGACCTTGGTGTCTTTGACTCGATGTCCCGCAGTTCCAAGCTGACCGAGGACAACCGCATGCGGATCCTCGGCGTCATCGTGCTGATCCTGGTCGCATACATCGTGATCGCGATAATTGCGGGAATCCTCGTTGCCGCGATTCCGATCGTTGGCATCATCGCCCTGATCGTGATCGGGGTTCTGGTCTATCCCTACATCTCAATCATCGCTGCGGTCCTGTACTTCCGCCTGCGTGAGTTGAAAGAAGGCGCTGTGATTGCCGTCGAAGAGACGATCATCGTCGAAGAGACGATCAACCCGATCGATCCGCCGGCCCCGGCGGTCTAGAACTGCTGCCTGGCGGCTGACGCTGCTGCCTGGCGGCTGACGCTGCTGCCTCGAAAGGGCCGTCTGGAGGCGGCCCTTTCTATTGCAGGCACCTGTCCGCGCATTCTGTGTCACATTTTTGTCCTATTTCGTAAAAGCGAGGCGCAGAAACGCACCGAGGTGCAGAACCGCCGAACTCCTCAAACCTTGATTTCGTACTCCAGCCAGGTTCCCTTTTCGACTTCGAAAGTGTCGTAGAGCCTCTGCGCCGTGTGATTGTCGGGGGCGGTGGCCCAGGCGAGGTGGGAGGCTCCCCATTCCCGGGCGAGGTCCTGGCCGGCTTCGATCAGGGCCCGGCCGGCACCCTTGCCGCGGGC